>Ga0153917_1000565_pt1 | contig 22207 bp, 9 predicted proteins | sample TSFL001MetaG_FD_104695 | JGI IMG/M metagenome (GOLD analysis project Ga0153917, IMG submission 104695) | Attine ant fungus gardens microbial communities from Florida, USA - TSFL001 MetaG | ecosystem: Host-associated > Fungi > Mycelium > Unclassified | place: USA: Florida, Paynes Creek Historic... | reverse complement strand
TCACGCCGATTAGCGGTAAAGCTTCACATTGCGGGAATAGCTCAGTTGGTAGAGCACGACCTTGCCAAGGTCGGGGTCGCGAGTTCGAGTCTCGTTTCCCGCTCCAATCTAGAAAAGCCACTCTTTCGAGAGTGGCTTTTTTTTGCTTTTTCGTTCCTGCCAAGCTCTCGAAGCCCCCAAATTAATACTCTATCTCCAACGCGATATGCCGATCTAATCAGGCCTGTCAGACCAGCTCCTTGTAGGAATGCTACACGCCAGAAGTAGCTAGGTAACCTGTCAAATCTGCCAGTAGCCACGAGTCGACAACGGGTAAAGACTGATCTGTGCGCGCCGCATTGTGATGTGTTGCGCATCCATTCCTAACACCGAGGGCGGACGAGACATGTCTACTGATAGCCAAGTGGCAACGAATGATCCATTAGGCTGGGCAATGAGAGCAGCGATGGATAGAAACAAAACCAATCAGTTTTTGCTACAGGTATTTATTGGTCGCTTTAATTCATCCAGTTTTCTTCCCCCTGTAAGCGGGGTCATTTCTGGGGCTGGAGGAGAATGGCGTACTCAAATCGAAAGTTTCTTGTTAAGTGAACCCCGTCTGTATTTTGAGTCGACGGGCCTGAACGACTCCAAGGCGAACCTGAAAATGCAGGTGCTGGGTGGGAACCAAATAGAACAAAAATATATCAACGGCAATTGGCAAACTCAGTCGATTGAATATATAAGTCCGGCGCAAGGGCCGGAGTTGCTGCTTAATTTAATGTTGCCTGATGCGCCGGTAGTCGTGGGGAAAGACGATAGTTTGTTCTTTGATCTGAAGAACAGTGATGATTTTGTCTTGACTTCAACGGACGAGGACAGCGATGAGAATCCGGGGGGGGATTTTTTCAAGATTTTGTTCAGCAAGTTGGAAGACGATAAGCGAATATACCCGTTTGGAAAAATTGATAGAGGTTCCATCCCTTGGTTTCAGCCCAGCAAAGTCCTGCTGCGCACCCAGAAAGATCCAAGATCTGAAGATGGAGGCGCTGTGTTGATGTTTATGCAGGTTGAGGGGGCGCCGTCAGGTGTGCTACCTGATGAGAACGATCAATACATGTTGATTGGGAATAGATCAGCGCACATTATATTCAACCAAGACTATGTGCTTCTGCCGTTGATACAAAAGGGTGTGGTGAGCGCCTATAATGGTACAGATTTTAAATTGGTAAAAGATGAGAAGGGGCGGTATCGGCAGGCGGGATTGAAAAGAGGGGCGCTGAAATTACCAGCCAGCACTGTCCCAGACGAAATGGATATTGGTCAAGTGCTTCCGTTAATTTGCCAGAGCGAATGGGCTATCAATGAAATAGATCTTCCAGGGGGGGAGCCTCTGACGCTCACCTTGAATGAATGGGGTATCTCGGTGGAAGGCATGAACGTAAACGCCCACATCGGTGTCGGTTTTTCAAAATTCACTGGAACGCAGGCGTTTTTCTTTTTCCTTTCGGACGATAAAAATGAGGATTTCCTTAAGGCTATTGGTGAGTCCTTTCCTTTGGCTGATCAACATGACTATGTGGCCAGAGTGTTTTATAGCCTCGATCGTGGCGCAGCGCCCGACGTTGAGCTGATTGGGGTTACGGATCAACAAGCGGCAAGCGCCAGCGAGAATAAGCGAGTTGCTGAAAATTCATCCCGGCAAGCGCCAGAATTCAGTGAGGAACTCGACCCTTGGGACAGGGGTAAGTACCTTGCCAGTAGAGTAAAAGCCAAGTTCGACCGTGGTGGATACTCAGAGATGGCTAAGCAGCAATTGAGAGCATTACTCGCCCGCGAGCTTTTCGCTAACGCAGATACAGGTCAGCTTATTGAATTGATAAAGTTCAATTTTGGCGAGGCTATCAAGATAACGTCTATCAGCCTGATTGATCGTAATCCTGTCGTTGTGGGTGAAATCAGTCCAGTGCTCACGAATTTCACCCTTGATAAGCTGAACGTCACCGTCGCTGCAGGCGAGCAGCACCCATTCAAGGTCTTACCTGAGCAGGATCAAATTGATTGGCGGGTGGATGACCCGCGAAGCCGTGAGGAGGCGGGTTTTATTTCACCTGACGGGCTCTATACTGCGCCTGAGAAGGATTTTATTGAAGGCTTGTTCACGCACGTGCGGATCGTGGCTGAAAATAAGACAACAAAAAATCGCTCTGCTGCCTTGATCACCGTGCTCAAAGACTCGCTGATCGTGAACCCGTTGATCCAATCGACCTTGAAGAACACGCGCAAACTCAAGGCGGGTGTCTTGGGCGATGCTGAGCAGTTGACCTGGAGTATCAAAAAAACGGGAACGGAAGGCACACTCGATAAAACGACCGGTCGCACGGTCATTTATACGCCCTCGAGCAATTTCGGCGATGACCCTGACACCATTTTTGTAGTGGATGAGGTGACCGTGACCAACGGCAAGGAGTCCGCGACCAGCTACATCGTCAACCGTAAGTCAGACCCCGTCAATGTGATTGTGCCCACGATAAATACCGATGATAATACCGTGCAATGCCAGGCTACGTTTAACAGCAAAAACATTCCGGCAAAATGGAAGGTGTTGCTAGGTCCGGGCGAGATTCACCCAGATAGCGGCTTGTATAAGGCCGATAAGACGTCACACCAGCGTTTCGTACTGCTCTATTCGCGAGCAACCATAGCAACTGAGTTTGGCCCTTTCGTTCTCGACGGCTACCTGATCCTCCCGCTCCCCCTTGCCGAGAAAGCCCGCGCCCTGCCCGGCACGGTGGAAGTTTCTTCAACCGGCGAGATCGTGCGTGAAATTCGCCCCATGAACTGAGCCTCGTGCCCAAAGCGCGCGTGTCGGTATGCCCGACACGCGCTTTTTTTGGTCATTCAGTCAGCATGGGTTTCAGCTCGCCAAAGGGTCGCCAGGTAAGTGAATTGTCGAACGTGGTGTAAGCCAGAATGTGCAGCGGCTGGAGCCGAGCGAAATAGTCGACGTCGGTTTTGCTGAAGGTGCCGATCTGCACTTCGCCAGTCGTGCTGGAAACCGCTGTGGTCCCGATTGGCCGCCGCAGATTCTCACCGGTGCTACGATCAAGCCCATAAAGTTCCAGCCTGACAAGCTGGCCCATGGCAATGAATGGCCACGCCATGACGCTTACCTTTGCCAGGCTATCCACCAGCTGCTTGGCGCTGAGGTACCCGCCGTTGGTCTTGTCGCATCTGACTGTCGGCATGTCGGTTACCCTATCGACTTTCAAGGTGTGCGGGTTCGAGGGGGCCCACTCGCCGTCGAGTTGCAAGACTTTGTAATACAGGGTCAGGGTGTAGCCCGCTTGTTCGGCCACCTTGTCGGGCGGTATGTGATAAGCACGCTTGCCTGGTTCGATCGGTGTTCGGGTCGAAAAGGCGCCGCGCGAACCGGGCAAGCCCCAGAAAACCTCGATGGTTTCGCCTGGGTCGATGATTTCCTCGCTGTCGGTGACTTGCAGGGTCGCGCCGGATGTGGCCATGTTGGGCCGCAGTGTGCTGGCATTGGCGCCGCCCTCGGCTTCCTTGAGGGTGGGTGGGGGGAGGGTACGTGGTCCAGGTGTGGCTTTGGCGATCAAGGGTTGGTCCTTGCCCCTCTGCACGCCCGTCTGGGCACGGTCCTGAATACTGAAATAGGCGAAATGCGGGCCGTCCTTGAGCCGGATGGCGTCGCCCGGGATGCTGATCTGCAGCGGCTGGCCGGCTTCTGCCTTGCTCAAGGTCTTGCGGCCGACTTCGCCCGGGCCACCAGGCACCGTGTCCCAATACCAGATAAGCAGGTCGCCGGCGTTGCCCCCTTCGTAGGCCGTGGTGGTACCTTTGAGCTCATCGCCGTTTTCCCTCAGGTACTTGTCGGTCACACCGGCCGAGACGACTTCTGGCGGGAAGGTGATGTAGCTCATGGCGGGCAGCACGGGGGGGGTTTTGTCTACGGTAACGGTCTGCTCAATAGACGTGGCATCGTTACCATCGCCCAGCTTTACGTGGTAATACAGAGTGTGCAGGCCGTCGCCCATGCGCTCGACCGGCACCAGGATGAACAGTTCCTCGGGCAGAACCTCGGTTTCCCAGGTTCTGCTATCCACTTCGGTGTCATCCCAGTAAAGAGTGAGCGTTTCCGGGAATTGCGGTGAGGGTTCGGAGTTTTTCCACATCTCGAACTCTACCCGCAACGGCTCGCTCGTGGCGTCTATCGGCAGCAGGTTATGCTGGCCATCGGTGATATTGGGCAGCAACTGCAGAATTCTGGGAAGCGGGAGTGTTGGGGTTGTGTTAGCTGATGGTCTGGCAGTGTCGGCTGCCGGCGGGGAAGCGGGGTGTCTGGAACCTTTCATGGCGTAATCCCTCAAAAAAAAGGGGAGGCAAGCGTGCCTCCCCCATGTTTGTGTACTACCAGTTGTAACGCAGCCCGGCACTGATGCCCCAGGGCTGTTCTATCTTCTCGCCGTGGCTGTAGTCGAACTCGGCGTGCATCTGCCATTGCTCGGCCCAGGCCACGGATACACCGGTACCGAACTCGGCGCGCGAGCCGGACAGGTCGTTGTGGAAGGTGTTGCCGTTGACCTTGACGTCGTTGTTCCGGGCAAACTCGTGGACCGCTGCCGCCTTCAGGTAAGGCTGCACGCTGCGGCCCTGGCCAAGGTCGAAGTTGCGGCCTGCCACCGAACCCAGCTTGGCCTGCAGAGAGCGGGCACTGTCGCCATGGCCGCGCATGCCGTTGTCCAGGGTGACGCTCTGGCCTTGCACGGCCATTGCCGAGAGCTGCCCGTAGGGTTCGATGAAGTAGTCATTGGCCAGGCGCAGGTGGCGGCCGAACTCCACGGAGGCGCCCAGCCCGTTGCTGTCATAGTCGCCTTTGGCCTGCTTGCCATCGCTCAGGCGGACATCGGCCTGGTTCTGATAGCGGTTGAACTTGGCTACCGCGTCCAGGTAGTAACCACTTTGCGGTTGCAGCCAGGTCGCGTAGGCACCGACGTGGTAGCTGTCGACCTTGCCGGATGCGCCGCGGGGCAGGTTGAGGTCCGAGTTGCTGTAACCTGCGGTCACCCCGGCCAGCCAGTTGCCATCGCCCAGCGGCAGGGGGGTGTCGGCACCGAACGACAGCCCTTGCTGGGTTTGCTGGTAGCCTGTGCCAGCGCTGGAGGACACATTGAACTTGTTGCCATAGCTGCGCATCCACGCTCCGGTCTTGCCGGTATCGCGGCGGATTTCACCCATGCGGCTGCGCAGGGTCGTGAGTTCGCCGTACCACACGGTTGGCGCGCTGTTGAACAACCCCAGCAGGGTTTGCGTGCCGGGGCTGACGGTACGGGTGGCGGTGTCGAGATACCAGTCGTTGCGGTCTTCGCTCTGCTTCAGGTCGTAGGAGTAGGCGCCCAGGTCCACTGGCCCACCTTGCAGCGAGAAGCGGGCGTCGCCGCTGGCTGTGTGTACCAGGTGCAGGCTGCTTTCGGACTGCGGGTCGCTGCCGCTGCTGCTGACCAGCAGTTGATGGTCGCCGGTGGCATGCCCGGTGACTTCCAGGTGATCGGCTTCACCCGTGCCGAAATCGACATCCATGATGAACGTGCCGTTACCTTCCAGGTTGGCCACCGACAGGGTGTGGAAGTCGCGTGCTGCCGCGCCGAAGCGGATCGCCCCGCCGTTCATGGCCAGGTCATTGAGCTGGGCATCGCGGGTCATTGTCCATTCGGCCTGGCTGTTGATGGCCAGCTTCTCGATGTTCTCCAGGTTGCCCTTGAGGGTACTGCCGTTTTCCAGGGTGAGGTCGGCGCGCCCGCCCTGTTCGGCAACGATGTCGCCCTCCAGGTGGCTGGCATTGACCCGCAGCGTAGCGTTGCCGTCAGCAGCAATCGACACCAGAGGGCCGTTGCCAGCGCTCAAGGTGGAGCCATTGAGGATATCGATGCTGGCGTTGACCGGGTTGCCGGAGCCGTTACCGACCACGATGGCCGAGCCGCTTTCGCCGATGCCCTGGGTGGCATCGAGTACAACACTGCTCGGCCCGCTGGCCTGGCCGCGCACATTGGTAACGCTGATGCCTTCCTGGCCACCGCTGATGATGCTGTTGCGTGCAGTCAGGGTGCCACCCATCAGTACGGCACCCTGAGCGGTGCTGTTGGTGCCCCGCAGTTCGCTGTTTTCCAGCGTCATGCTGCTTGCGTTAAGCGTGGCGCCACGCAGCGCGCCGCTAATGTGGCTGTTCACAGCGGTGACTAGCGAGCCACCGCGTGCACTGATGCCCTGGCTTTTGGGCCCGCTTACCGTGCTGTCGCGAAGGGTGGCGGTGGTGCCGTCCAGCGTCATGCCGCTGGCGCCGGCGGCGCCGGTCACGGTGGCGCCGTTCACCTCAAGGGTGGAGCCTTTCTCGCCGTCGATCTCTTTGGTGACAGCGCCGTTGACGGTGAGTTTGACGCCAAACACGTGGTAGCTGTCGGGCGGGGCAGTGCCGTCGATGACGGTATCTTTGGTAATGGGGATGGCAGCCTCGACGGCACCGCTGAACAGCAACAAGGCGCTGGCCGATGCAATGGCCAAGGCAATCGCGGAATATCGGCCAGGGTGAGGGCGGGCGGTAATCATGGTCTCTTCCTCGAACATAAGTGTGTGCAGATGGAAACAGCTGCTAACTTAGCCGGAATGATCTTTTTTATATGTAGGAAAATTCTGATAAAGCCCTTGGCTGAGTTTGGCTGGAAACCGGGTGCAAAAGCTATATGCACCCGGTGAACCGCCAGTATCAAAGTTCACATGTTCCACCGGCCGTGGCGATGTTCACCACCGTTTCAAACGGATCCGAGCTCACTACGTCACCTTGGTAATCGAACGAATAGAATACGATCCCTCGGCCTCTGGGGCGGCCACCCACATCGTCGTAGATTGGCAGAATGTGATCCTCGTAAGGTTCGATGCGCCAGATAAAACCGGTTACCGGATGGTCAGCATCAATTTCTACGGTTTCTTCTTTTACATGTTCCTTGGGGAGCGGCGTGTCGCCGCTTTCACCCCAGTAAGGTTGCCAGGTCAGTGTTATCTTGGCGCTTGGCTGCAGGTTGAATTTGCTCAGATCCGGCACGTCCAGGCGGAAGGCGGGGGGGGCTGAAGGATTATCTGGGTCTTCCAGCGATTTGCAGACCAAACGACCAGCGTCGTTCAGGCCCAGAAACTCAGGTTTGGGTGCAACAACGATGACCGCTTTAACGTTCACCTCGGTGGGCGGGGAGTGTTGGGCGTTATTGGAGTCCTTGGCCCTGATTGCATAATGAGCGGGTAGCTTGTCCGCGTTGCCCGCGGCGTTGATATATTTCCACGGTAATGGCTTTCTCATGGGGAACGTGTCGCTGATGTCTACGGTGTAGTCAGCTTCAACGACATGTTCGCCATCCCAGAAAAATTCGATCAGCTCGCCACCTTTAGCTGGCGTGTAAAGCTCGAATTCAAACTCTGCATCCTCGTCATTGTGAATACGGAGCAGTTCGTTGGGTGTGGTCGAGCCCTTCGCAAACACTTTGCACAGGGCCAAACTGGGGTTTACCGGGTCTGGCCATTCAGGGTCCGGGTCGGGGCGTACCGGCCCGATGTAGCTGAAGTCGACTTCGATCGTGGTCGATTTGCCCGGCGCTGGTGGAGTCGGGATGGCAAGCCCTCCGCGCCTTACCCGGTAGCTGACGATTGTTTTGAGCGGGCCCGTTGCCGCGCCATAGGCGGCTTTCAGCACTTCTCTGGGCACCGGCACTTGATAAGGTGTCGGCCCGCCGACCGTGTACTCGAATTTTTGGTTGCCCCATTCCACGACGAACACGTCTGTATGCTCGCCATTTTCGAATGCGGGTATTTCCACGACCACCCCACGTATTGCATCTGTCAGGTCGATCGGGTTGCCGCCTGCGGCTTGTGGGACCAGGGGGTCGCCCAGGCCTGTCGGAAGCTTGCCCAGGGCGGCTGTCACGGTTTTGTAGGTGGCGAGCTTGCTTTCGTTACCGGCGATATCCCAAAGAATGTACAAGGCGTAGCAACCGCCATTACCCACCTCCTCGATCACAGCGGGCGGGATGAACATTATGCGATCGGCCGGGACATTCACATATAAGACGGGGGGGGGCAGGTCCGCAGGGTCTTGCGGAAGGTGGTTGAGATAGAACACGGCAACTTTGTCGTTGGCTTTCTGCCCCGCGTAGGCTTCCAGTTCGATTTCGAGGCCCTTGGGGTGAGCAACCAGATAGTCGTCGGTGACAGGGTCGTCGGCAATGATCAACGCGGGGGGCAAAGACGCGCCCCACGGGGGCGTGCGGTCGACGCGCAAAGTGATGGCAGGCGATTCATCAGGTGGGTTGTCCACGATCAGTTTGTAGCGCAGTTCCAGCGTAGCGTCAGCGGCCAAGTAGGACTTTGGCAGCTTGAGCGTCAGCGGGAAAGTCGGCGAATCGCCAATGGTTTCGCGATCGCCAACATAGACCCAGTTGCCATCGATAAATAGCTGCAATTGAACACCGTCGCCGGCGAACGCATTCAGCCATTCATCAACCTCAACAGGAAGATCGTCATCCACTGCCGCCCTGGCCAATGTACCGTCCGCTGCGTCGACAATCGATTTGACACGCGGGGGCGATAAATCGGCGTCTAGCATTGCAAGCCTTTTAACGCGGGCTTGTTCGAATGCCTGGCGAGCTTGTTCTTTGCTTGAAACGTTGGCTGATTTGGCCATGGGTGATCACTCCTGTTTTTGGGGGCGCTGTTCACTTTGCACGGTTTTATTCATTGAGTGACAGTTTAAACCGCGTAAAGCATCAGGGAATTTCGATGCCGGTATGTATAGGGTCGCTAATGTAATGCTCGTGTATTGACCATAAAGGACGGTTTTGGTCGGCATCAACTGCGGAGTTGCTCGCAGTTGATGTTATCCGACCAGTTGGGTGAGCCGAAATCAATAATGTGGGGTGCGACGTATGATGTGTTGAAAGTTCTTGAAGGGGAAACGCATGTTTCGATTCACAAAATTTCCCCAAGAATGTGATGGTTTTGGGTTTGGCACTGGAGGTTGAGGTTGAGGACTTGATAGAGAGGTAATTGGCGCCGATTGCTCAGGTCGCGCCTGCATTGTAAAGTTTAAATTAAACGCCTCGTTTGGCATGTTGTCTGCCAAATTGTTAGTTGTAGTCACACCCGCTCGTGCACTGCCCGTTGACCCAATGGATGTGACACTCCCCCTAGGCGTAGCCGGCGGTTTACCCCAACTCTTAACCCACTTGGCAATCCCACGCACCGCCTTGTAAGCCTGAATAAGCGAAGCCGGCGCGCCAACCGCTATGCCGCCATATGTCGCATACTGCCCTGCTTTCAGCAGCCCGTCATTGTTAGTGACATGGCCACCGATGGTCAGCCCCAGTGCCACGGTCTCGATCGTTACTGCCGCACCTAGCGAGACGGCAGTAACGATGGTCGCCACCGTTGCTGCGGCGGCAAAGGCCGCAGGCAAGGCCGACCCGAAGCTGATCACGCCGAGCACCAGGAATGCGGCGGAAAGCCCAATGCTTAGCCAGACGCCACTCGCGTTGCCGCGGGTGCTGTTACCCCCGGTAAACGCATGGGGGTTGTCTTCGTCGGGACGCCGCAGGCGACCGCCACCCCAGCCTTCGGCAGCATGGCCGGTAGGGTCGCGGAAGACGACCGGGTTAGCGTCGCAGTAGACATACGGGTTGAGCGGGCCCCCGTCGAAGAAGCTCAGCGAGTCAGGAAGCAGCCAGCGCCCCAGTCCCACGTCTAAAGGCCGGCGGTAGTTCTGCCCCATCAGGTACCAGCCTGTGGCTGCATCCCGCATTGCGCCGTTGTAGCCGAGCATGCCCTGCTCGGAAGGAGTGGAGTCGCCATAGGCCGCGTAACTGAACGTGGTCATCTTGCCCTTGCGCAATTCACACAGCACGCTGCCGCTGGCAGAGGTTTGCAGTAGCGTGGTGTCGTCAGCGACGCCAGCGAGCTGTTGCGCCACGGGTTGCTCTGCCGCATACAGCAGGTGGGTAACCTGTGCGCCGCGCACGGCAACCGACAGGCGGTTCTCTTCGAAGAACAGCAGCTGTTCCACTTCGTCGGCGCCTTCGCTGGCATAGAGTTCATTGAGTGCATCGTAGCGGTACTTTGCAAGAGACTTGCCGTTCTCGTCCTTTACAGCCGTCAGTCGACCGCGGGCGTTATATTCCGGAACAAAGCCCCCTTGGTCATATCGCATGTGGCCATTCTTGTCATAGCTGAATGTGAGTTTCGGCCCGGTGGGTATGTAGCTGATGCTTTCCAGTTGGCACGGGTCGGCTTTGCGGTAGCTATAGGCAGCCCTTTGCAACTGCTCGATGCCCTCAAGCTTGTATTGGGTGGTCTTGATGTTGTTGTAGCCATCCAGGGTCATGGTCAACTCGGTATAGGGTTGACCAAACGGATCCTTGGGCAGTTGGCTGCCGCTGCATTGGTGGGTCGTCAGGCGCTGGCGGGGGTCGTATCTAAAGACCTCATGCAACTGGACCTCATCGCCGTGCTTGACCGTGCGCTCATCCAGCAGGTCATCCTTGCCCCACAGCTGCGTGACGATGCGGGTCGGTTGGCCGGCGACGGTCTCGGTCCGCTTGTTTTCGTGGCCATAGTCGTCGTATTCGATTTCGGTGACCTGGGTTGCGCCGCCGCTGGCGGTATCCTCGGTGGTGATCTTCCAGGGGCGGCCCTGCGTATCGTACTGGTAGCCCACTTTCACCAGGTCCTGAGTCGAAGATTTCAGGCGCAGGTAATCGTCGTATTCGTAGGTGGTTTCGACACTGTTTGCCTGGATGTGCGAATGGGGCAGGCCTGTTGACGAAATGTCATACGAAGTTATCCAGTCCTTGCCGTCGGGGCCTGTCCACGTTTCAGACGTCAGTTGCCCGACCTTGTCATAACCGTAGCTTCGCTTCCCGCTCTTGGTATCGATGGTGTTGCTTGCTTCCAGCAGGTTGCCTGTGATCGGGTCGTATTTGAAATTGAAATCGTCATTGGCGAGCAGGCTCTTGTTCGGCGCCAAGGTCAACGCCAGGTCGTACTCGTACTGGATCGTGGCGCCTGCCGGCGTTGTGTAGCTATCGGGCTGACTGCGGCCACCTGTGAAGGCGTATGTCTCGGTACGTTCGCCCATCGTGCGTGAGGCCAGGCGTTGCAGGCTGTCGAACTGCTGGCTGGCGATCTGCTTGCGTTCCGCGATCTTGCCTTCTGGCGTGACTGTCAGCGCAATGGGCAGTGCTTCGGTGCTGTGGCTTGCGTAGGCCTGTTCAAGCAGAGTGGCGTCCGGTAGCAGGGTGCTGGTCACGCGGTCGTAGGCATCGTAGGTATAGACGGTGCTATGGCCACGTTCGTTAGTATCTTTGGTACAACGCCCCAAGCCGTCATAGGCCTGCAGCCGGGCATGCCCGGGCAGAGCCTTCCATTCGCTGTCCATGCGCTGGGTGCGCACCGGCTTGTCGAACAGGTTCATCCACGTCTCCACCCTGGACGCAACCTGCCCGTCACTGCCGCTGGTCCAACGGCGGACCACTGCCCCGGTAGTATGCTCAACAGTACCAATCGGGTTGATTTCCTCGTGCAGGCTGGTGCCTTCGGGATTGATGGTGCGTGTGAGCTGGCCCCAGTCATCGTACTCGTAGCGGGTGACCCGCGATTTTTGCTTGCCAAGGTACCAGTCATGCCTGGTTTCGCTGGCCTTGTTGCCCCATTCGTCGTAGCTCAAGGCATGGGTATCGTGCAGGCGTTTCGGCGCTTCGTTGTCGATCTTGTCGCGTGCAACACGCACCGGGCGGCCAAGGCCATCCACAAAGGTTCGCGTAATGGTGCCGAGCGCGTCCGTCAACTCTTGCCCAGGCGGTTGCGCATTTGCGTCATCTGTAGCACCACGCAGATAGTAGGCATAACTGCGCTCGGCCGGAAATTCGCCATCAGCCGAGGTGACAGATTCAAGTGTCACCCGGCCCAGCAGGTCGTATTCGTAACGGGTGACGACGCCATCCTGATCGTGCTCTTCGTGGAGCAGGCCGGTACGGGTCGACTCCAGGCTTACCTGGGTGGCCGTTTGAGCATCCCACAGGCCCATGGTCGTTTCAGTGGTTTGCACCAGCGCAAGCGTGTCGAGATGGGTGTACTCGAATGTGCTCATGATCATGTTGGCATCGCGCAAGGTCGTGCGCATGCTGACCCGGCCATGCCGGAACGGATCGGTCAGGTCATCGGTGTAACTGTGCTGGACTATTTCCAGCTCGGTTTCCTTGCCCTTGGCGTCTACCGCCACCAGGGTTTCGCTGTCGACAAGGTGGCAAGGCTGCAAGTCAGGGTAGTCGGCGGTCACCAGCGCATCGCGGGTGACATAGGTATAGCGTTGCACCAGCGTGTCGCCATCGTTGCCGGCAGGGATAATCCTGCGCTCCTTCAGATGGCGATCGAAGCCCTCAGGATCTTTTGGGTGGCCTGGGCTTGCTTCAGCCGGATACCAGGTATTGATTTCCTTGACGCCATTGGCCTTGGTTATTTCCAGCACGTTGCCTTGGCCATCGTAGCGTGTGGACTCAATGACAGCGCCCCTCAGCGGGGTATTGCCCTTGCGATACCAAAGGCGGCTGGTTTGGGTGGCGAGTTGGAATGTCCGCGGCTGATCATCAAATGGCTTATCCTTCAATATCTTTTCATAAAGGGTGGCTGTTTGCGCAACCTTGTTGCCTTGGGTGGTTTTTTCCAGCGTTTGCAAATGAAACTGGTTGAAGCGCCGTTCGATCGTGCGCAGCGGTTTGTCATCTTTGTACAGGGTTTCCACTGAACCGTAACTGTAGTCGCCGATATGCTGATACATCGCGTCCAGGCCGGTTTGGTTCTCGCGTGCCCAGTCAATGTCCAGGGTGTAACCGAGGAAGTTGTATTGCTTCGGGTCGTCGGGGTCGTTCGGGTAGGTATATCGAGTGTCGATTGCCGGTTGCCCAAGGCCGGGTGTAACCAGATGGTGGGTGACACGGGGGATTTGCCCCACAGTCGTCTGGCCGTTACCGTCCTTGAATGTATAGAGGTGCCCCTCGTCGAGATACAGTATTTGCTCCTCGCCACCATTGGGCGTGGTGACCTTTTGCATGCACCAAAGGCCCTGCAGTTGCTGGTAGTCGAAGTCCCATGCCCCTTGGTCATGGCTGGGCAACTCGATTTTCTTGACCGTGCGTTCGGCCCCGGTCAGGTGCATTTTGTATGACGCACCCGGGCCGCCGAGGGCGTCAGGGAAATAGTTAAGGGACAAGATGTTATCGATGCCGAGTTCAGTGCTGAACACCGGCTCGCCATCGGCCTGGTGTATGGCTTTCAAACGCATGAAACCGCCACTGACATGCTCATAGCGCAGCCGCAGGACATGCCCAAGCGGCGATACGACCTGCTTCGGAACAAAGGCCCGGTTGCTACCACTTCCTTCCAGCCCAAGGACCTCGACCAGCCCCGACCGGTGCACGATGCGGTAACCGTCACCGTGGCGGTAAAGATGGAAACTGTCCAGTTTCTTCTCGCGCATCAGCAACTGTCCGGTCTCTGGATCGTCAGCGGTGACCTTGTAAGTTTCACCGCTGGCCAGTGTCAGCATGCTGTCAGCGGGCGTAAAGCGAGTGTGCTGCAATTGCCAGTTGGTGCCGTAGCCGGTGTCCTGATTGCTCATGCTGTTGAACAACATTACCAGGGGAAAGTCGATATCCCTCAGGCCATTGGCGTGCACAGGGGGGAGTTCGAGCCTCATTGAATATTGCCCGGTGCGAGAGTCGACGCCGTGCGTGAGAAAACTCATGAAGTTCATGGCGTTGGATTGAAGAAAAAGATCGTCGGAGAGTTTCGCAATCATGATGGGTATCCAGGCTGTCAAGCGCTCATGTGCCTTAGCTGGCAGATGGCCGTTGAAGAAGATGGAAAGTTGCACAAGCGTCTGGCAAACCGTATCAGCCGCAGCGGCATGTCGCACCTAGCAGTTTTGTCAGTTTTCGAGGTTGCGCCGGGCGAGTAGCGTAGTTTCAAACCAGCCGGCATGAACCGGACTACTACGGGTGAATATTGATGAAAGCCGACCTGCCAGCACGTGAGATCCCGACAGATAGCGAAATGCCTAAGCCTGAGGTGCCGATGCTATCCGGCGGCAATTTGGACTTGGAAAGCTTGGGTATCGATGAACTTCCAACCTATATCACCTACCCAGGGATTGCGGTTGGACAAGACGTGGCCCCGAACTTTCGTGGGTGCGCAGATGACGGTACGCCAAGTGATATGCTGTTGGCAAAACAGACTATCGATGATCTCGATGATCAGAACAGATTCCTGATCCTTATACCCAACGGCGTTTTGCAGCCGATGAAAGGAGGTGGGCAGGTTTTCTATTCGTTCTACACGGTGGAGAACGACGACCTTGTAGCGCAATCACTCAGGCTCTTCTTCACTGTCGACCATGAAGACCAGGGGGGAGGGGCCGTGGAGTTGCCTGTCCTGCAACTGCAACAGTCCCATGAGTTGCACGTTGACCTCAAGGCGTTGGGCAGCGCCGACGCCATGTTGGCCGTAGTGCCGTATCAGGCCATGGCGGAGGGCGACAAGGTCACGTTCATTTACCAGGCGTACTTCGATGGCTTCGATGACCCCTTCGTTGACTGGGAGTTCACCGAAGAAGTTGCATCAGAACAGGTGGGCCAGGCGATATTGGCTGTGCTGCCCAATAGCGTGTTGAAGTCTGCAGAAGGCTTGAACGGCAGAATGTATTACCGTATTGCCTACAAGGATGTCGCGGACGAAAGCACGTCACCGGTGCAGCTCAACTTCCCGGTTGGGGAAGTGCTGCCCGCACCGGATCTGCTGGCGCCGCCGTTCATCAAGACGTTGGTGGGGGATGCTCTGGATCCCGATGACTGGCCTGACGGCATTTTTGTGCAGATCCCCTACCACGAGGACATGCTCGCGGGGGCCGGTGTGGTGTTGTATATCGAAGCGTTACCGTCCTCCATACAAGCTATTCAGCTGGACCCCAGTTCCGCTGACAGCAAACGGCTTGAGTTCCACCTTTCGCAACAATGGCTGCGCGACCGGCGTGACCAGGACATCAGCCTCAGCTACCAGTTCGGTGTGGTTGGCAAAGATGGTCGCTCCGAGTCGCTCGAGCTAAAGGTGGAGGCGAACCTGAAACTTGCGCCTGCCAGCGTGAAAGATGCAACGCCCGACGACACGGATCCGCTGCTGGCGGAGATAGGCGGAGACGCCCTTTTCCAAGGCACGGAGATCATTCTGCCGAGTGATCAGGACCTACCCCCGGAGCCTGAATTCACAGTGTTCTGGGAGGGCCATGAAACGTTCAGCAGTACGACCCCGATTGGCACATCGCCGCGTTACATGGTGCCCAAAGCCTACATGGCCGCGAACCTGGGAAAGACAGTGAAAGTTCATTACGACGTCAAGTTTGGCGGGGGCAAACCGCGGCCATCACCGGTTCTTCGACTCAATATAAGGGACCTTGACAGGATGAGGTGGAGGACTATCGAAACGCCGGGGTTCGGGAGTGCTATATCTCGGGATGCCGTAGACGAAGCCAAGGGTTTGCCATTGCTTCTGAAGTTTTGGATTTTTATGGAAAAAGGCCAGAACGTCAGCATCGAGGCGGTCGGTAAGGTGGGGGGCGTCAATAAGACTTTTAACATCAGGGATGCTGTCGCGGTAACAGAAGAAGAGGCGAAGGCGGAAGAGATAACCGCATCATTCAGAAAAGCTGACCTGGCGTCCTTGGATTTCCCTTCAACGTTTACAATTAACGTGAGGGTCAGCTTTGACGGAGGGCTGTCGTATAAAGAGTTTCCGAACCTGACTAAAACGTTATTGGACTGAGCGCCATTGTTCGTATGAGTGCAGCGCGGTATGCGATAGCCCGACGCCGCAAGCCTATTTAACTTTCAATTGCCACGTGGCAGTCAAGCACTGCATGCGACCGGCAGGGTATGCCATTTTCAAGAGGATATTCATCATGGCAGAGACGGTTGAAGATATTGTTGACTGGATGTGGAATTATCCAGAACTGCTTGGCTGGGACGTGATTGCTGCGGTGGATATCACCGAACTGGATCCCGGCCTGGCGGAGGCGCATTTGTTTCGGTGGCGCAACGGCGAGGATCTCGGCGCGATCGAAGGTAACTTCCAGATTTATAACAGGCCAGTCTTTCACTATTTGAGTGGCTTGCGTCTAGGCGCTGCAAAGGTCAATGTAAATTTCAGTAACCCGCAGCGGCCAGTTATCAGCTGGTCCATGGACGTTGAAGGCGGAACCCGCACGGTTGTCGAGGAGCCCTACAAAGTCCGCTCGCTGTCGCGGTTTGATCTGTTGGCCCCTGCCCAGTTGCATTCGCGTCAGCTTTTGGTGGATGACGGTGGGCGTTTGCTGATGGATACCAGTGCAGGGGAGGAATACCGATTCAACCTGGCGGAAGGTGACCAGGAACAACTGGCAGGCGGTCGTTTTTTTGAGGGCAAGTTAAAGGAAATTGCCAGGGACTACCCTGAGCGGGTGCGTTATGTGATCGCCGGTACCCCTGTGTCAACTGAAAACCCCTTCCTTGCAAGCCGGAAGATTGTGCCTTCGACCTGGGTCAGCGCCGACGGCAAACGTGTGGCGCTGCTGTTGCTGGTTGCGTTAGCACACGGCGAAGGTGGCCAGACGCCGCTACCTGGTGGTGACTTTCCTTTTCCGCTCCCGGAAGAAATCGCCAAGGCCGGCCGGGGCACCCTGCTGGTCAACCTTCAAAGCATGGAACGTGCAGCACTGGGCTACGCCGTGGAGCATCTGCTCAAGGAGGGAGCCTTCGAATATCAACAGCAGGGCAGCGGCGGCAAGTTGGCGGTGATGAAAGCTACAGCCGGCACCTTGCGCATCCCTCCTGCGGATTACCAGAGCAGTGCCTTCCAGTTCGAGTCACAGGCATTTGAACTGAAAGGCGTGGGGCTGGAAGTCGATTTCCGCGAAGACGAGCCTCGCCTGGGTTGGCAGCAAGAGTTTGCGGTCACGTTTACCTATTGGCGGAGCGGGAGTGCCGACAGGCAAACTTATACCCCGACGTTCAGGCTCAACCTGGCTCATCAATTCCAGCTGTTCCATGACAGCGAGCAACAGCACCTGACCCGCGGGCGGTATTTTGCCTCCCTGCGTAAAGAGGCAGAAGTCGAGCTGGTTTCCGGGTTGCCTGGGGATATCGGCGCGGACGAACTCGCCCAGATTCACGAGTTCATTGCCTACGCCATCACCCGCGGGATCTATCGGGCAATCGCGCCCACGCTAAGTGCGCACAGCCCTGAGAAGTTGATGGAACAGTTTCATCTGGCCGACATCAGGCACTTTGCCAGTGCGCAGGCGCAGGTCGAAGCACCCAACAATCTGGCGGTATTCGCATCGGTAAGCAGCCAGCCTGTGCAATTCTCGATCAAAGAGCAGAGCGTGCTGCTCAAACCTCGTGAGAAGTTTCCTTTCCAGCTGGATACCGAGACCCCCAATGTTCAATGGTCAAGGGTGGCCTTGCCTGGCAGTTCCGGAGAGTGGGGCGACATCGATCCCGTTACGGGGGAATACACCGCACCGAGTGAGGGCAAGATGGGGCCATTGGAAACCCGAGTGCTGGTGATTGCCACTGACCCGGCAACGAACGCCGAGAGTGTTGCCAAGGTCACCGTGCTGACCAAGGGCGTAACCCTCAATCCTCTGATTCATGTCACTCACGCCAATGCCCATGAAGATTTCCAGGTCGCACTCACTGCCGGCGCGTTGGAGGGCAGCACGTACAAGTGGGCCTTGATTGCCGATGAGCAGGGAGGAGGGAGCATTGATCCCGGCGCGGTTGGCTCGACCAACACCTACACGCCGCCTGGCGAACCTGCGCGTGACATTACCTTTACCGTCGATGAGGTGATGGTTACCAGTGAGAGCGGCGAAAGTACCAGCAGCCTGATCCTGGTCGAGCACAAGTCGCCTGTCCTTGAAGTGCTCATTGACCCCGATCAGCAACCGCCGTTCGGCGTGCAATTGCAGGCTCGGCTCAACGGGCAGCCAATCAAGGGCGCGACATGGTCGAAGTACGACGGCAGCCCGGGCAGTCTCGACGAGCAGGGTCTGTACAAACCTGACGTTTATGCCACCGAGCGCTTTGCATTGCTTTGCGCCAAGTACGTACTCGAGCCCCTCGGGACCCTGGAGGGCTACCTCATCCTGCCCCTGCCGTTGGAGGAACACACAGGCGTTCGGGCCTTCCTTACTCCCCCGCCGGCGAACGGCAAGCAGCACTGATCGAACATAGGTCAACCTGGAGGACAGCATCATGGCTGGCTACTCACGCGACGATATTGTCGCGGGCATGAAAGGCAAGAACATTACCCTGGGCTGGGGCGCGGTAACCGCATTCAACCGGTCCCGGCTCAACCACGTGCTGAACCAGCAATACCTCAGCCGGCTGCACGAGTTGCGCTTTCTGCCGCTGTTCAACGGCGAAGTGCCGGACGAAAGCGGGCTGGGCTGGAATATTCAGTTGCACTTGATCGAGTTCGGCGCCCCGCGCCTGTCGTTCCACACCGCGTCGATGCATGATTCCAAAGCCATGCTGACCATGAACATCATTGGCGGCAGCCTGGGCAAGCGCAACCCGCTGAGCGACAGCGACCAGGCACAGGGTGACCTGACCGAAGGCATGGGTTACTACCTGGAAATGGAAGTCGACCTGAAGCTGGCCGTAGGCAAGGTCGACCGCCGTGGGCGGGTCACACTGGACCTGGCCAAAGGAGCGCGCTTCAACAGCAATCTGTTGCAAGGGGCTGCGGCAGATGCGCTGAGCCGGAAGCTGGAGGCCTGGTTTGCTCAGTTGCCGGAGCACCGAACGGTATTCGAACTGGGCTTTATCAATTATCACGGTTATACGGCACTGGCACCCACAAGTTTCATTCTGTATACCCAGGCGGCGCCTGGCGCCGCCCTCAGGCACGCCGACAACTATGGCGATGGCGCGGTGCTGGCGTTCATCCGTCTGGCTGGCAATGACAGCGATGGGCAGCGACCTGACAGCCGCTTCCCGTACCTGATCCCGAATGACCGCGATGGCAGTGGCGAGGACATGTACTCAGCCACCTTGGTGGTTGCCAGCAACCTGCTGGAGCACGTCACGGACAAGCGCCTGGAGGTGCTCAACAGCCTACTGTTCCCAGGCCAGCAGGTGTTTGCCGAGGTAGACCGGGCTACACCCGAGGACCTTGCCGTGTTTGGCCGCATCACGCCCCATCACGCGATGCTGACGGTTTCACCGTCCACCGGCACCCTGCGCCCCGGGGGGACCCTGCAGTTCGACCTGCTTGATGCGAAAGGGAAGAAGCTGGTCGCCAGCGCATGGAGGGCCACTAGCATCAAGAGCCATCGTGCTGTCGCGCATGGTGTGATCTCGGACACCGGCCTGTACCGCGCCGCCAGCGCGTCGGACATGGGGCACGAAACGCTGACGGTGGTGGTGACCGCCGATTACGAATTCGCAAACACAAAAGAGACGGTGAGCGCCAGCGCCCGGGTATTGGTCACACACGAGGCCATCGAGCTTGCCCAGCGCCTGGACACCCTCCCGTCTACCCTCCCGTCGCTGGCCCTGAACGGGAGCCATGCCAGTGGTGCAAGCTTGTCGTGGACGTTGTTGGCGCCTGAGTTGGGGTCGTTGCAACCCAGTGGTGCTGGCACCGTGTTCACGCCCTCCAGTGCCCGTCGCAAGGTGCCGATCGCGTTGCAGCAGGTTCAGGTTGAACAGGGGGATCAGGTGCGTGCAGGTGTGCTGCTGCTTAACGCGCACTACGCGTTGCGGCTGAAATCAGCGCTTGGCCAAACCAGTTCGCAGGACACCGGCAAAACCGTGCAACGGGTCAAGCCAGGGGAGGCGGTGCAGTTCACCTTTGATGCCGATGATTTTTTCCCGGATGCGGCATTGACCTGGCGGGCGCTGGGGGACGGAACGGTCACTGCGCAAGGGCTTTATACGGCTTCGGCAAACGTCTCGTCGGGGGTGGATGCGGTGGTATGCGATCTGGAGCACGAAGGTGTTCTGTTCAGTGGTGCATACAACGCGCTGCAGATATCCACACTGGCCGAGGAGGATAGTTGGCGCACGATCACGAAGTTCGATGTGTCGCTACCCGCCAACCGGCAAATTGTGTATGGCAACCGGTATATGCAGCAGCAATTCAACATCGTGGTGGAAACAGCACCTGTGGGCACTGAGGAATACCAATTGTCACGTACCGAGGAGGCCAGCATGGAACTGGTCGAACTCAAGTCCAATGACGGCGTGCCTCCATTGCCCGAGGCCAGCGAAGGGATTGAAGACGATCAGATGTACGCAAGCCGTACGCTGCGGAATAAATTCAAACTGTACAGTCAGGCGGGGGTCAAGGACGACTCGTATGAGCGGCGCCTGAAGACGCCTGGGACGACGACGTACGTAACCCGCTTCTTGCATGTCAACGATCCGAGCGCGACGTCTGCCAAGTTCTATGCCAGGTTCACCAAGGACGCTGGCGGTGAATATACGTCTTTGCAAATTAACCCAATCACTGGGACCGCGGAAGTAACCGTAGTGCCGTCGCCGACCCACCAGCTTGAGCACTACAAGATCGAACGCAAGCGAGTGAAGGGTATAGAGCCCGGGCCTGAAGGGAGGCCGGGAGATGAATACTACCTTGAGTACCGATCAAGGGATTACTGGCAATTCCGATACCTGAATGCCGACTTCGTAACGGCGGAATTCCTTAACAAAACTGCTGAATGGAAGGACAAGGAGAAGGTCAATTTTTCGATGATCCGTTGGGAGAGTGAAAACCGCCATGAAATCATGGCCAGCTACACCGGTTTCATTTTTGACGATCGGCTGAAAAAAGTCGAGCCAGCACCTGATGAGGATGAAGAGAATACGCGGATTGTCGAATTTGACGAAGGCCTTGATGAGGTGTTGGGGTACAACGTGAAAGTGTGGGGGAATGACGTTGAGTCCACCGCGTTCAGCAGCGGGATGGCGGTTATCTGCAATGACCGCCTGGATGACATACCGTACAAGCCGTTGGGTGAGCAGGCGTACTTGGCGGAGCCGATGGTTATCAAGTTTGTCGATGAATACGGTAATCCGCACCATATTGAGTTTTCCTACGGTCCCACAGGGCAGTCGGGTGATCGCAACGTGGTGTCCTGGGCGTTGGTGAGGAACAAGGATGAAGTGCAGTAATTGGCTGAATGTATTGTTGGTCGCCTGGCGTTTACGCAGGTTTATAGCAGCCTGAGCAATGGCGGCGAGAGGCTATAAAACAGGTTCGGGAGTTGGTAGGTGGCGTGCCGGATGGACAAGCGTGTACGCCGCCTGTCACGAGCATATCTATAACGTTCGTGGACGTAGTGAAGGTATTGGCGCGGTCCAGCGCTTGAAGGGCAATGGCTGTCCCTGGTTTGTTGATTTACGTTAAGGAGAGCACACTTATGAATATCAAACTTTTGTGGCTGGCAGCAGTAGTATTGGGAGTGTCGGGTTGTAAAGGCGCGTTGGCTGCCGAAGCGCCCACCGCTTCGGGTAGAATCTTGTTTGCGCAAGTATTGGAAAATGGTGAGCCTGGCAAGCAGCAGTGTTCGATACCGATCTATCCGGATTCAAAAAAAGCTTATAACTTTAGGAGTGATGATACCGACTGCAATAACGATGTCCATTCTTTCTTTCGTATCGAAAATGCGCCTTCGGCGCTTATTTTTCAATTGAGGTCTGATGCGAAATTGGGCGAAAATGGTGAATGCAGGGCCGACAGTGACACACATTGGATCTATACGCTGCGAACGACTAGGCAGCCAACAACGACGGGGTGGATATCAATCCCAGGGCTCAAGGGTCGCCCGCCCAAAGATATTGTTGATGTTGGTGGTGTGAGGTTTGAGTCGGAATGGAATGATACTACAGTGCCTCTCGAGGGCAAACTGTCGTGTTTGGTACTTGACCACTAGTTCAGGAGTGTGTGATGAGCGCATCAACAGCGGTTTCATCCAACGCATTCAATTTCATGAGTTACCTGCGCAACGGTGTCGACCCACGCACCGGTCAGTACACCATGGCAATTGAATTGCCAGACATCAAATGCAACAACCTGCAAG
>Ga0153917_1000564_pt1 | contig 22211 bp, 17 predicted proteins | sample TSFL001MetaG_FD_104695 | JGI IMG/M metagenome (GOLD analysis project Ga0153917, IMG submission 104695) | Attine ant fungus gardens microbial communities from Florida, USA - TSFL001 MetaG | ecosystem: Host-associated > Fungi > Mycelium > Unclassified | place: USA: Florida, Paynes Creek Historic... | reverse complement strand
GCGCGCCACCCGGCGAGGCTCGGCTCAGGCGCGGCCGGCGCCTGCTGCGAGGCGCGCGACCGCTTCCGCGACGGGCGTCTCGCCGCCGGTGAGCTCGACGAGCACGCGGCCGAGCGACGGCGTCGCGAGGGCCTCGGCGATGAAGGCAGCGACGTCGGCGCGCTCGACGTCGCCGTACTCGATCGCCAGGCCCGCGGTCACGAGCCCCGTGCCCTCGCCGCTGCGCAGCGTTCCCGGCCGCACGATCACCCAGTCGAGGTCGGTCGCGACGAGCACGGCGTCGGCGCGCTTCTTGACCCGCATGTAGTTCTCGAAGCCCTCGCTCGTCTCCCGGTCGCGGCCGGCCTCCGGGAACACGGAGACGAGCACGAAGCGGTCGACGCCCGCCAGTCGCGCGGCGGCTGCGGCCTTGGCGAGGCCCTCGCCGTCGATGAGCCGGGTGAGCTCCTGGCCGGTGCCGTGCGCGCCCGCGGAGAAGACGACGGCGTCGTGGCCGCGCAGCAGCTCGGCGAGGCGCTCGACCGAGTCCTCGATCAGGTCGCCGCCGACGGGCGTCGCGCCGGCGTCGGCGACGACCTCGGCCTGCTCGGGCCGGCGGTGCAGACCGGAGACGCGGTCGCCGCGGTCGGTCAGGATGCGGGCGAGGCGCCGGCCGATGCCGCCGGCCGCGCCGATGATGAAGACGTCCATGAGGTCCTTCCGATGGGCGGATGCGGCGGCCTGAGCCGCGCATCCGGCGGATGGCGGGACCGCCAGGGTACGGCGCGCGGATGGGCGATCCTCGTACTGCGCGCTCGGCCCATGCGCCCAGCTCCCGCCCGCCCAACTCTGGCGATGCGACGCAGGCGGCGCCGTATTCGCCGAGGGGACGCAGAATCGCCAGAGTTCGGCGCCGCAGCAGTCGCGCCGGGCCGCGGAGCCGGGCCCGCCCCGCGACTCGATGTCGGCGGCCCGACCTACAATCGAGACGACATGACGATGCTCGACTTCCTCCCAGGCTTCCCCACTGAGAACACGATTCCCGAGGGGCTCCTCGAGGGGCTCAACCCGCAGCAGCGCGAGGCGGTCGAGTACCGCGGCGAGGCGCTGCTCATCGTCGCGGGCGCGGGCTCGGGCAAGACGAGCGTGCTCACCCGCCGCATCGCCGGGCTCATCGCGACGCGCGAGGCGTGGCCGAGCCAGATCCTGGCGATCACCTTCACGAACAAGGCCGCCGCCGAGATGCGCGAGCGCGTGAACGGGCTCATCGGGCAGACCGCAGACGGCATGTGGATCTCCACCTTCCACTCGGCCTGCGTGCGCATCCTGCGCCGCGAGGCCGAGCGCTTCGGCTACACGCAGAGCTTCACCATCTACGACTCCGCCGACTCGAAGGCGCTGATCAAGCGCATCGTGAAGGCGCACGAGGCCGACGTGCTCGGCTTCACGCCGTCGAGCGTGCAGAACCGCATCTCCAAGCTGAAGAACGAGCTCGTCGACCCTGAGGGCGCCCGCAGCGGCGCCGACGCCTCCGACCCGCGCGAGATCCTCTTCGTCGAGATGTACCGCCAGTACCAGCGCGAGCTGCAGCGCGCGCAGGCGTTCGACTTCGACGACCTCATCGGCCAGACCGTGCAGCTCTTCCGCGCCTTCCCCGAGGTCGCCGCCCACTACCAGCGCCGCTTCCGCCACGTGCTCGTGGACGAGTACCAGGACACCAACCACGCGCAGTACGCCCTCGTGCGCGAGCTCACCCGGGGTGTGAAGCCCCAGCACGTGCCGGCCGACACGCGTCCGCAGCTGATGGACGCCGCCGGCGGCATCCAGGGCGCCTCGCTCACCGTCGTGGGCGACTCCGACCAGTCGATCTACGCCTTCCGCGGCGCCGACATCCGCAACATCACCGAGTTCGAGCGCGACTTCCCGCGCGCGAAGGTGATCCTGCTCGAGCAGAACTACCGGTCCACGCAGAACATCCTCTCGGCCGCGAACGCCGTCATCCGCAACAACTTCGACCGGCAGGAGAAGAAACTGTGGTCGTCGGGCGGCGACGGCGAGAAGATCGTCGGCTTCACCGGCTACTCGGGCCACGACGAGGCGCAGTTCGTCGCCGACGAGATCCACGCCCTGCACGACGGCGGCGTGAGCTACAACGACATGGCGGTCTTCTACCGCACCAACGCGCAGACCCGCGCGCTGGAGGAGATCTTCATCCGCTCCGCCATCCCGTACCGCCTGGTCGGGGGCACGAAGTTCTACGAGCGCGCCGAGATCAAGGACGTCCTCGCCTACCTCGCGAGCGCCGCGAACCCCGCCGACGAGCTCGCCGTGCGCCGCATCCTCAACTCGCCCAAGCGCGGCATCGGCCCGGCCACCGAGACGGCGCTGTGGGAGTTCTCGCAGAAGCACGACATCACCTTCCGCGAGGCCATGTCCCGCGCCGACGAGCTGGGCCTCGGGCCCAAGGTCACGCGCGCGATCCTCGGCGTCGCCGAGCTGCTGGATGCCGCGACCGAGGCGCTCGACCCGCAGCGGCCCACCGGCGTGGCGCCCGTCGCCGAGACGGTGAAGCACCTCATCCAGGGCTCCGGCTACCTCGAGGCGCTCTACGCGACCGAGAACCCGCAGGACGAGGCGCGCGCCGAGAACGTCGTCGAGTTCATGAACGTGGCGAAGGAGTACGACAAGAACTCGCCCGACGGCTCGCTCGTCGAGTTCCTCACCGAGGTCGCGCTCGTCGCGGCGGCCGACGACCTCGACGACGGCTCGGGCGTGGTCGCGCTCATGACGCTGCACACGGCCAAGGGCCTCGAGTACGACGCCGTGTTCATCACGGGCGTCGAGGAGGACCTCCTCCCGCACCGCATCTCGGCCCAGGAGCCCGGCGGCCCCGCCGAGGAGCGCCGCCTCTTCTACGTCGGCATCACGCGCGCCCGCAAGCGCCTCTACCTGTCGCTCGCCATGACCCGCGCCCAGTTCGGCGAGACCTCGGTCGCCATGCCGAGCCGCTTCCTGCAGGAGATCCCGGGCGAGCTCATCGACTGGAAGGTCTCGCCCGGGATGGCGACCTCGCGCTTCGGCGCCGAGCCGCGCGCGCTCAACGCGCGTCGGGGCGGCGGGTTCGGCGGCGACTCGTACGGCACGGGCGGCGGCTACGGCCGGTCCGGCGCCGGGGCCGAGTTCGGCTCCGGGGCGCCCGCGGGGGAGCGGGGCTTCTCGAGCGCCGTGCGCTTCAAGGAGTCGGACGCCGGGCGCGAGTTCGGCCGGGGCGGCTCGGCGGGCGCATCCGCCGGCTCCCCGGGCGCGGCCGGGGCGCCCGTCAAGCGCAAGTGGGCCAACGAGGTCACCGGCCAGGTGCGCGACAACAGCGCCCTCGTGCTGGAGATCGGCGACCGCATCCGCCACGTCGACTTCGGCGAGGGCACCGTGCGGGCCCTGCTCGGCAGCGAGGCCAAGCGCATCGCCGAGATCGACTTCGACACGGCAGGCCGCAAGAAGCTGCTGGTCAAGATCGCGCCGATCGACAAGATCGGCTGACCGGCCGGGTTCCAGCCCGCGCAGCGGTATGGGTTTCGCATCCTCGTATGCCATACGAGGATGCGAAACCCATATCTCTTCTGCCCGCCGACCGGCGCATCGACCCTGTCCACACGCTCCGCGCCGACTGAGTGGTGTCTGTGTGATGCTGAATCGCTTGACATGGTGTCGTAGTGGTGTCACCATGGTGTCATGGAACTCGAACGATACGTCGTAGACCTGCAGCGCCGGCTCGCGGACGCCGCGAGTATCGGCGGGCAGGAGGCCCGCGAGCTCGCCGAGCGCCTCGCCTCCAGTCTCGACTCGGCCTCCCGCGTCGTCCTGCTGGATGCCCTCTCGACGGCCGCGAGCGAGATCAGCCTCGAGCTCGCGCCGAGCTCCGTCGAGGTGCGCGTGCGCGGCGGCTCGCCCGAGTTCGTCGTGACGCGGGTCGTGGAGCCCGAGGCCGTCGACCTCGGCGTCGCGCTCGCTCATGACACCACATCGGCGGCGGATGGTGTCACAGGTGTCGCATCCGGCTCGCCCGCCTCCGAGGCGGGCGCCGACGGAATCGACCCGAGCGTCGCACCGCTCGTCGGCGACGATCTCGACGGCCCCGTCACCCGCACCACCGTCCGACTGCCCGACGCCCTCAAGACCCGCGTCGACGCGGCCGCCGCCCGAGAGGGCCTCTCCGTCAACGCCTGGTTCGTCCGCGCCGTGAGCTCCGCGCTCGACGGCGCCGGTCGGCCGACGACGCCGACCGCTCCTCCCGCACCGCCCACCGGCCGCGGTCGGAAGGCATCCCGCGCAGGCCGCGCCTCCAACGGCGGCGAGCGCGTCACCGGCTGGCTCGCCTAGGCCGAGTCGGGCCGGCGCTCGATGCCGTCCCGCGCCTCGCCTCCTCACCCGCCCTCCGCTCGTCACGGGCGCACCGCCCGCCGAGCCCCTCGGCGACCCCGGAACGCGGGTGCGCCGCACGCAGAACCGCCGCCCCGCCCGTTCGGACGCCCGCGCCGCAGCGCGAGCCCGGCGCCGGCCGTCGCATCCGACCCCGCATCCACCACGCCTCCGCCGCGGCCCAGCGCCCGGCGGACCGCGCCCCACCGCCCAAGGAGCCGTCATGGTCCAGTTCGCCACCCCTCAGCCCATCACCGCCACGATCGACGTGCCCGTCGCCGACGTGCTCGTCATCGCCTCCGACCGCGCCGACACGGTCGTCACCGTGACCCCCTCCCGCGACACCGCGGGCGCCCGACGACTCGCCGAGTCGGTGCGCGTGGACTGCCGCGGCGGACACCTCGACGTGCGCTCGCCGCTCTCCCGCGTCTCGATGGTGTGGCTCAGCGGCCGCGACTCCGTCGACGTCGTCGTCGAGCTGCCCGCCTGGTCGAGCGTCGAGGTCTCGACGGGAGCCGGCCGCATCGAGACCCGCGGCGAGCTGGCCCGCACCGGCCTGCGCACGGGCGCGGGCAACATCCTCGTCGAGCACTCGTCCGACGTCGACGCCCGCACGAGCGCCGGCAACATCGACGTCCGCGCCGCCGAGGGCGACGTGCGCGCGAACACCGCCGCCGGGCACGTGCGTCTCGGCGCCGTCGACGGCGAGGTCACGGCCAAGACGTCGGCCGGCGACCTGCGAGTCGAGCGCGCAGGCGGGGCGCTCTCCGCCAAGACCGCCGCTGGCCGGGTCGTCGTCGGTCGAGCCGACGGCGACGTGCAGATCGCCTCCTCCTACGGCGACGTCACGATCGGCGCGCTCGCTCGCGGCCTCGCCGAGGTGAAGACCTCGCACGGCGAGGTGCGCGTGGGCGTCCGCCCCGGCACCGCCGCGTGGGTCGACGCCACCACCTCCTACGGCCGCGTCGAGACCGACCTCGCGCAGGGCGCCGACATCGGAACCGACGCGGCGGCGTCGCCCGAGGTGGCCGATCGCCTCGAGCTGCGCGTCCGCACGGGATTCGGCGACGTGCGCGTCTCGCGCGCGACGGCCGACGGCGACGGGGTCGGCGCCTCGCGCTGAGCCGCCGACGGGCTCCCCGGCCGCGGGCCGCGCCGACCAAGGCCCTGATCCCGGCCGCTCGAACCCGGCATCCGACGAGCCGACGACCGTCCCCCTCCCGACACAGCAGACACCGGAAACGAAAGGGCACGCACATGAACGTCCCGAGCCAGCAGGCGCCCGCCATCAGCGCGCGGGGCCTCGAGAAGTCCTACAAGCAGCTGCACGTGCTGCGCGGCGTCGACTTCGACGTCGAACCCGGCCGCGTCTTCGCCCTGCTCGGCTCCAACGGCGCCGGCAAGACGACGATCGTGCGCATCCTCTCCACGCTCCTGAAGCCGGATGCCGGCAGCGCGCGCGTCGACGGATTCGACGTCGCGGCCGAGCCCGCGAGGGTGCGCGAGTCGATCAGCCTCACCGGCCAGTTCGCCGCCGTTGACGAGATCCTGACGGGCCGCGAGAACCTCGTGCTCGTCGCGCGACTGCGGCACCTGCCGGACCCGGGCGGCGTCGCCGACGAGCTGCTCGCCCGCTTCGACCTCGTCGACGCGGGGCGCCGCAAGGTCGCGACCTACTCGGGCGGCATGCGCCGGCGCCTGGACATCGCCATGAGCCTCGTCGGCAGCCCGGCCGTGATCTTCCTCGACGAGCCGACCACCGGCCTCGACCCGCAGGCGCGCATCGAGGTGTGGAAGGTCGTGCGCGAGCTCGCCGATCGGGGCACGACCGTGCTGCTCACGACGCAGTACCTCGAGGAGGCGGAGCAGCTCGCCGACCGCATCGCGATCCTCCACCGCGGCCGAATCATCGCGAACGGGACGCTCGCCGAGCTCAAGCGCCTGCTGCCGCCCGCGAAGGTCGAGTACGTCGAGAAGCAGCCGAGCCTCGAGGACGTCTTCCTCGCCATCGTCGGCGACGAGACCGAGACCGAGAGGGCGGAGTCGGCAGCAGACGCGGCCGATGCACCCGACGCGGCCGCTCGGTCGACCGCACCCGCGCACGAACCCGATCCGCGGCGCCGCGCGTCGCGGCAGAAGCAGCAGAAGCAGTAGAGGAGCACCGCCATGTCCACCGTCCAGCTCACCCGGACGCCGCCGTCCCCGCGCGTGCGCCTCGGCCTCCTGCACGACACGTCCGTGCTGCTCGGCCGCTCCATGCGGCACATCTCCCGCAGCATGGACACGATCATCACCGTCACGATCACCCCGATCGCCCTCATGCTGCTGTTCACGTACGTCTTCGGCGGCGCGATCCGGTCGGGCGCCGGGAACTACGTCGACTACCTGCTGCCCGGCATCCTGCTCATCGCGATCGCCTCGGGCATCGCGTACACGGCGGTGCGGCTCTTCAGCGACCTGCGCAGCGGCATCTTCGAGCGGTTCCACTCCATGCCGATCGCCCGCTCCTCGGCGCTGTGGGCGCACGTCGTGACCTCGCTCGTGTCGAACGCGATCTCGCTCGCGATCATCGTCGGCGTCGCGCTGCTCATGGGCTTCCGATCGTCCGCCGGGCCGCTCGCGTGGCTCGCCGTCGTCGGCATCCTCGGGCTCTTCACGCTCGCCCTCACCTGGCTCGCCGTGATCGCCGGGCTGTCGGCGAAGACGGTCGACGGCGCCGGGGCGTTCTCCTACCCGCTCATCTTCCTGCCGTTCATCAGCTCGGCGTTCGTGCCGACCGACACCATGCCGGGGCCCGTGCGCTGGTTCGCCGAGAACCAGCCGGTCACCTCGATCGTCGACGCGATCCGGAACCTGCTCGCGGGGCGGCCCGCGGGCGACGGCATCTGGACGGCGCTCGCCTGGTGCCTCGGCATCCTCGTGGTCGCCTACGTCGTCGCCATGGCGGTCTACCGCAAGCGGGTCGGGTAGGGGGCCGCGCGGCGCTCGCCGGGCGGCCGTCCGAACGGTGGGGACGGATGCCGCGGGACGGGCGCGCGGACGGGGCGGGATCGGCGCGAGCACGCCGATCCCGCCCCGTCGCGCGCGGCCCGGAGCACGGCGATCCCCACCGTTCGGACGGGTCCGACGCGAGCCCCTACTCGGAGGGCCGGCGCTCGGGCCTCGACCGCACGAGCTTGACGACCATCTGCACCACCGTCGCCGCGATGAGGATCGAGAAGGCGACGTTCGCGACGAACGGCGTGAGCGCGTTCGCGGCCCAGGCGCCCAGCGGCGACGCGACGCTCGCGACGACGCCGAGGATCGCCGCTCCCCGCAGATCGGTGTTGCCGCGCTTGAGGTTCCCGATCGTCGCCGAGACGGAGCCGGGGATCATCATGAGCAGCGACGTGCCCTTCGCCACGAGGTCGCTCGCCCCGAAGAAGAACATGAGCATCGGCACCACGATGACGCCGCCGCCGACGCCCAGCACGCCCGTCAGGACGCCGATGAAGACGCCGATCACGACGAGCACGGCGCCCGTGACGACGTCGATCGACATCACCTGGTCGCGGTGCGGCACGACGAACCACAGCCCCGCCGCCGCCAGCAGCAGGAACCCCGCGAACAGCCACTGCAGCGTGCGCACGGGCAGCAGCGCGAGCAGCCGGCTGCCGATCTGCGCGCCGCCGGTGACGCCGACCGCGAGGAGCACGCCGGCGAGCCAGTCCACGTTCCCGGCGATCGCGTAGGTGGTGGCGCCCACGATCGCGGTGGGCAGGATCGACGCGACCGAGGTGCCGGCGGCGAGGCGCTGGTTCATGCCGAGCAGCAGCACGAGCAGCGGGACGATGACGATGCCGCCGCCCACCCCGAACAGGCCCGACATGAAGCCGCCCACCGCGCCGACGAGCGCGAACGCGAGGAATCCGGGTCGCCGCGCCCCGGCATCCGGTCCGGGCAGTGCGGGGGAGTCGGTCGTCATGCGGGCTCGGCCTTCCGTCTGGTGTGGCCCGCGCCTTCGCGCACGGGCCGATCTCGGGCGGCCGCTGCGCGCGCGGCGGGGACGCGGCTGGCGGAACGGCCAGGGCCAGGATGCCGGAATCCGGCGCCCCGCGCGGCCCCGATCCGCCCCTTCCGGAGGCCGATCCCCCCGAAAGTCGGCGCTCCGGCCGCCGAGCGTCCGCTCCGGCCCGCCGGACCGTCCTCCTGCTGAGCCCCGCGTTCCCCCGCAGGAGTAGGCTTCCGACGGACGTGTTGCGGCGGATCTCGGGCTCGCGACGCCCGCGCCGACGACGCGCCACGCCAGAACTGTTCGATGCTCGCTCGAGCCGAGCGAACGAACGCGGCGGTGCGCCGCCGCGGATGGGATGAAACGTGGATCTCTTTGAGTACCAGGCGCGCGACCTGTTCGAAGCGCACGGGGTTCCCGTGCTGCAGGGCCTCGTGGCGGACACGCCCGCCGAGGCGCGCGCCGCAGCCGAGAAGATCGGCGGCGTGACCGTCGTCAAGGCGCAGGTCAAGACGGGCGGCCGCGGCAAGGCGGGCGGCGTCAAGGTCGCGAAGACCGCCGACGACGCCGAGGCCGCGGCCGAGTCGATCCTCGGCCTCGACATCAAGGGCCACGTCGTGAAGCGGGTCATGGTCGCGCAGGGCGCCGACATCGCGCAGGAGTTCTACTTCTCCGTGCTGCTCGACCGCGCCAACCGCTCCTACCTCGCGCTGTGCAGCGTCGAGGGCGGCATGGAGATCGAGCAGCTCGCGGTCGAGAAGCCCGAGGCGCTGGCCCGCGTCGAGGTCGACCCGATCCGCGGCATCGACCTCGAGAAGGCGAAGGAGATCGCCCTGGAGGCGAAGTTCCCGGTCGAGCTCGTCGACAAGGTCGCCCCCGTCTTCGTCAAGCTCTACGAGGTGTACTCGCAGGAGGACGCGACGCTCGTCGAGGTCAACCCGCTCGTGCTCACCGGCGCCGGCGACGTCGTCGCCCTCGACGGCAAGGTCACGCTCGACGACAACGCCGAGTTCCGCCACCCCGACCACGTCGCGCTCGCGGAGGCCGCGGGCGGCCTCGACCCGCTGGAGATCAAGGCCAAGGAGCACGACCTCAACTACGTCAAGCTCGACGGCTCGGTCGGCATCATCGGCAACGGCGCGGGCCTGGTCATGTCGACGCTCGACGTCGTCGCCGGCGCGGGAGAGCGCCACGGCGGCCAGAAGCCGGCCAACTTCCTCGACATCGGCGGCGGCGCCTCGGCCGAGGTCATGGCCGCCGGTCTCGACGTCATCCTCGGCGACGAGCAGGTCAAGTCGGTCTTCGTGAACGTCTTCGGCGGCATCACCGCGTGCGACGCCGTCGCCAACGGCATCGTCGGCGCGCTGACCACGCTCGGCGACGCGGCGTCGAAGCCGCTCGTCGTGCGCCTCGACGGCAACAACGTCGAGGAGGGCCGCCGCATCCTCGCCGAGGCCGCGCACCCCCTCGTCACGGTCGTCGCCACGATGGACGAGGCCGCCGACAAGGCCGCCGAGCTCGCCGCGGCCGCCAACTAGCCGACCCCGAACGAACCAGCAGAAGGATTCAATAGCAATGTCGATCTTCCTCGACGAGAACTCCAAGATCATCGTTCAGGGCATCACCGGCTCCGAGGGCTCGAAGCACGCGACGCGCATGCTCCAGGCGGGCGCGCAGGTCGTCGGCGGCACGAACCCGCGCAAGGCCGGCCAGACCATCGAGCTCGCGGGCAAGGAGCTCCCCATCTTCGCGACCGTCGCCGAGGCGATGGCCGAGACGGGGGCGAACGTGTCCGTCATCTTCGTGCCGCCGGCCTTCGCCAAGGGCGCGGCGATCGAGGCCGTCGACGCCGAGATCCCGCTCGCCGTCGTCATCACGGAGGGCATCCCGGTGAAGGACTCGGCCGAGTTCTGGGCCTACGCCAAGAGCAAGGGCACGACGCGCATCATCGGTCCCAACTGCCCCGGCATCATCTCGCCCGAGAAGTCGCTCGCCGGCATCACGCCCGCGAACATCACGGGCTCGGGCCCCATCGGCCTCGTCTCGAAGTCGGGCACGCTGACGTACCAGATGATGTACGAGCTGCGCGACATCGGCATCTCGACGGCCATCGGCATCGGCGGCGACCCGGTCATCGGCACGACGCACATCGACGCGCTCGAGGCGTTCGAGAACGACCCCGAGACGAAGGCCATCGTCATGATCGGCGAGATCGGCGGCGACGCCGAGGAGCGCGCGGCCGAGTACATCAAGGCCAACGTCACGAAGCCCGTCGTCGGCTACGTCGCGGGCTTCACCGCCCCCGAGGGCAAGACCATGGGCCACGCGGGCGCCATCGTCACCGGCTCGGCCGGCACGGCGCAGGCGAAGAAGGAGGCCCTCGAGGCGGCCGGCGTGCGCGTCGGCACCACGCCCACCGAGACGGCCAACATCATGAAGGAGATCTTCGCGGCGCTGTAGTCGCGAGCCCCTCGAGCCCCGGCATCCGTCTCCTGGTTTCGGCCCTTCTGCATGTTGCAGAAGGGCCGAAATCCGTAACCGGATGCGCCGGGCCGGGCAACCGGGGCCCCGGGAACCCGGTCGCCCGGCCAGGCACCCGGTCGGCGTCGGCGGTCGCGGTTACCCTCGACGTGCCATGAAACGCTTCGCAGTCCTGATCCTCGCCATCGCCGACGCGCTGCTCACGGCGCTCGCGGGGATCGGCATCCCGTGGCTCGTGGTCACCGTCGCGCAGCTGCTCGCATCCGGCCTCGCGCAGGACTGGGGCGCCGGGCTGAGCGCGGCCGCGGGCGCCTGGGCGCTCTCGCTCGGTGGCGCGGTCGACATCACGATCGACCCGACCACCGGCATCCCGGTCGGCATCGCGCAGGCGCTCGGCTTCCGCGTCGCCCTCGCGCCCCTCGGCCTCACCATCGTCACGATCGCGCTCGCCGCCCGCACGGGAGCGCGCACGCGCGACGACGACGCCCCCTGGGCGAGCCTCGCGGTCGCCGCGGTCGCGTTCGGCGTCGTCGTCGGCCTCGTGACGGCGCTCGTGTCGTCCCCGGTCGCCGCGATCGACGTGGCCCGCACGACCGCGCTCGCCATGGCGCTCTTCGCCGTCAGCGCGCTTGCCGGCGCGCGCGCCTGGGAGCTCGTGCGGGCCGACGACGTGATCGGCTGGATGCCGCACGAGTGGCGCGCCGCGCTGGTCCTCGCCCTCCGCGGCGCCGGGCTCATGCTCGTGAGTCTCGTCGGCGTCGCCTCGCTGCTGCTGCTCGTGGCCGCGTTCGCGGGCGCGGGTCGCAGCATCGCGCTGGCCGAGACCCTGCACCTCGATCCGGCCGGCGCGATCGTGCTCGGCGTCGCCGGTCTCGCCGTCCTGCCCGACCTGATCGTCTGGGCTCTGGCCTGGCTCCTCGGCCCCGGGTTCTCGCTGGGCGCCGCGACCTCGGTCTCGCCGGGCGGCACCCTGACCGGCCCGCTGCCGGTCATCCCCGTGCTCGGCTTCGTGCCCGAGAGCATGCCCGCCGCCGCGTACGCGGTCGTCGCGATCCCCGTCGCGATCGGCTTCGCCGCGGCCGTGTGGATGCGCACGAGGCCCGTCGACATCGATCTCGAGCGCCGCGGGCTCCGTCTCGGCGCGCCTGTCGCGGCGGCCGCGTTCGCCGCGATCGCCGCCTGGCTGCTGGCGATCGCCGCCTCCGGGCCGATCGGTCCGGGACGGCTGGCCGAGTTCGGGCCGTCCGCCCCGTGGGTGCTGCTGGCGGCGTTCGCGACGCTCGCCGTGGGAGCGCTCGTCGGCATGTACGCGCCGATCGCGCCGGCGGGCGAGGCGAGCGGCGCATCCGTCGGCGCCGGGAGGGCCGGGAGCGGTCGCTCCGGCGACGCGCCGATGACCGGCGGCGATTCGACCGCGTCCCGCGACGGCCGGCGGGCGGCGGCCTCGGAGCGAGCGCGGGCGCAGGCCGCCCGGGCCGGTGCGGCGGGCGACGACGACGCCGTCTCGTCGCTCTCGGCCGACGAGACGGCCAGGCGGCGCTGGGCCGCGGCCGCACGGGCGCGCGACGAGGGCGAGAGCGGGGCGGGGGAGCCCGATGCGGCCGCCGGCGCACGCTCCTCGTCGTCGAGCGCGTCGTCCGGGGCGAAGGGCTCGGAAGCCGCCGAGAGGGGTGCGGGCGCGGCGGCGTCCGCACGGCCCGGGCGCGAGTCGGCCGGCGACGGGAAGCGCCGATCGCATGCTCGCGGGGCGGGCGGCGGCGGGCGATCCGCCGCCTCCGGCGCAGCGTCCGGCCCGGCATCCGGTCCCGCCGGCGCGCGTGCCGGCGGTGGCGCTGCGGCGCCGTCGGCCGGGGTCGGCCGGGCGCCGGGCGCCGACGGCGCGAACGGCTCGACGGACGACGACCTCGACGCCCCCGTGGGCCGCGTGCAGGGCCGCGGACGTGCGGACGCCGGCGAGCGGCGCGCGCCCCTGCGGGGCACTCGCAAGGGCGCCGACGCGAGCCGCGACCCGGAGCCCGGAGCGCCTCGCCCGACGGTCGCCTCCCGCTACGCCGACGAGCCCGACATCTACGCCGACATCGACCTCGACGACCGCTGACCCGGTGCCGGGCCGGGGCCGGGGCCGCGGCCGTCGCGGCCGCGATCCGGGCCGAAAACGCCGCACGGTAGACTCGTCCGGTGCTCAAGATCGTCGTCCTGATCTCCGGCACGGGCTCCAATCTGCGTTCGCTCCTCGAGACGATCCGCGATTCCCGTGCGTCCGAATCCCCGATCGAGGCCGAGGTCGTCGCCATCGGCGCCGATACCCCCAAGGCCAACCTCGCCCTCGGCGACGAGTTCGGCATCCCCGCCTTCGTCGTGCCACCCCGCGACTTCGCCTCGCGCGCCGAGTGGGGCGACGCGCTGCTCGAGCGCATCCAGTCGTACGCGCCCGACGTCACGCTGCTCTCGGGCTTCATGCGTCTCCTGCCGCCCGCGGTCGTCGCAGCGCTGAGCCCGAACCTCCTCAACACGCATCCGGCGTACCTGCCCGAGTTCCCCGGCGCCCATGCCGTGCGCGACGCGCTCGAGGCGGGAGCGACGCAGACGGGCGCCACGATCATGGTCGTCGACGACGGCGTCGACACCGGACCCGCGATCGAGCGGGTCCGCATCCCCATCGAGCCCGACGACACCGAAGCCACCCTGCACGAGCGCATCAAGGTCGTCGAGCGCGACCTGCTCGCCCGCACGATCCGCGGCATCGCCGACGGATCCATCGACCTCAAGGAGACCCAGGCAGCATGAGCGCCACCCCCTCATCCGCCCCGCGCCGCGAGCGCGACGTCATCGCCATCCGCCGCGCCCTCGTGTCCGTGAGCGACAAGTCGGGCCTCGTCGAGCTCGCGAGCGCGCTCAGCGGCGCCGGCGTCGAGATCGTCTCGACCGGCTCGACCGCGCAGACCATCCGCGACGCCGGCTTCGACGTGGTCGACGTGTCGAGCGTCACCGGCTTCCCCGAGTCGCTCGACGGCCGGGTCAAGACGCTGCACCCGGCCGTGCACGCCGGCATCCTCGCCGACCTGCGCCTGGAGGACCACGAGCGCCAGCTCGCCGAGCTCGGCATCGCGCCCTTCGAACTGGTGGTCGTCAACCTCTACCCCTTCGTGGAGACGGTCGCCCGCGGCGCCGCCCCGCTCGAGGTCGTCGAGCAGATCGACATCGGCGGCCCGACGCTCGTGCGCGCCTCCGCGAAGAACCACCCGAACGTCGCCATCGCGACCTCTCCCGCGCAGTACGACGGCATCGTCGCGGCGCTCGGCGAGGGCGGCACGACGCTCGCGCAGCGCACCCGCCTTGCCGCCGCGGCCTTCGCGCACACCGCCGCCTACGACACCGCCGTCTCGGCCTGGTTCGAGGGCGTGCTCCTGCCGACGCTCGACGGCGCGACCGAGGACTCGGGGGCCGACGCCCCGGCATCCGCCCAGTGGCCCGCCTCGATCTCCCTCGAGGGCGAGCTCGCGAGCGTGCTCCGCTACGGCGAGAACTCGCACCAGGCGGCGGCCCTCTACCGCGGCCGCGACGGCCGCGGCATCGCGCAGGCCACCCAGCTGCACGGCAAGGAGATGTCGTACAACAACTACGTCGACGCGGATGCCGCGCTGCGCGCCGCCTACGACCACGAGGCGCCCGCCGTCGCCATCATCAAGCACGCCAACCCGTGCGGCATCGCCGTCGCGCCCGCCGGGCTCGCCGAGGGCGAGGGCGCGGCCATCGCCGAGGCGCACCGCCTCGCCCACGCCTGCGACCCGGTGAGCGCGTACGGCGGCGTCATCGCCGCCAACCGCGTCGTGTCGGCGCAGATGGCGCAGGCCGTCAAGGACATCTTCACCGAGGTGCTCGTCGCGCCCGGCTTCACGCCCGAGGCGCTCGAACTGCTCACGACGAAGAAGAACCTCCGCCTGCTCGAGCTGCCCGCCGACTACGCGCGCGACGCCCGCGAGGTGCGCCAGATCTCCGGCGGCTACCTGCTGCAGGACGCCGACGCCTTCGGCGTGAACACGCGCCCGAGCTCGGAGTGGACGCTCGTCACGGGCGAGCCCGCCGACGAGGCGACGCTGCGCGACCTCGAGTTCGCCTGGCGCGCGTGCCGCGCCGTCAAGTCGAACGCGATCCTCCTCGCCGACGGCGGCGCCTCGGTGGGCGTCGGCATGGGCCAGGTCAACCGGGTCGACTCGTGCCACCTCGCCGTCAACCGCGCGGGCGACCGCGCGAAGGGCTCCGTCGCCGCATCCGACGCGTTCTTCCCCTTCGCCGACGGGCTCGAGGTGCTCCTCGGCGCGGGCGTGCGCGCGGTCGTGCAGCCGGGCGGGTCGATCCGCGATGAAGAGGTCGTCCAGGCTGCCGCGAACGCGGGTGTCACGATGTACTTCACGGGCGAGCGCCACTTCTTCCACTGATCCCTCGACTGCATCCATTTCCTGGTTTCGGCCCTTCTGCACCGTGCAGAAGGGCCGAAACCAGGAAATGGACCGCGCCGGATACGAGACCGCACGACATCGCGAACGGAACGACATCGACATGACGAACGAAGAGACGACGACCTCCGCGGCGACCGGCCGCGGCCGTGCGCCCGACGCCGAGCTCACGCGGGGAGCGCGCGCGAGCGCCTCGATCCTCGCGGCGCTCGCGGCCGCGGCGGCGACGCTCCTCGTCGTGCTCGTGCGCCTCAACGACCCGCTGAACGCCTCGACGGCGAACCCGGCCGATGCGCTGTGGGCGATCCTCGGCTTCTACGTGCTTCCGGTCATCCTCTTCGCCGTGCTGCTCGCGATCGCGGGCGTCTTCGGCGCATTCCGCCACTGGCTCGCGGCGGGGGCCGCGGGCCTGATCGCGGTCGTCCTCGGCACCGTGATCGCGAACGCCTACCGCATCGTGACGGGCGGCCAGGAGCTCAACGGCGACGTCTTCGGCGCGATCTTCGCGCAGTTCGCGGGCCTCAACTTCACCCTGCTCGTCGCCGGCACCCTGTTCGCGCCCCTCGCCGGCGTGCCCGTCTACCGCCGATCCAGCGCCTACCTCGACTACGCCGACGCGCGTCGCGGCGAGGATCTCGACGACCCGCGCCGTTTCGCGGAGTCGGCCGAGAAGACAGCGCTCGTGCGCGTGCCGGCGGCCAACCTCGCGGAGGGCGCGCGTCGCGCAGCCCGAGCGGATGCGGCCGCATCCGCCGTCGACGTCGATCGCGCCAGCGAGCAGTGGGAGTCGTACGTCGAGCTCCTCGAGCGCCACGGCTGGGAGACGCGCGAGGTCGTCGCGGCCGACACGATGGCCGACTCCGTCTTCACGGAGGACCAGGTCGTCGTGCTCTCCGACGTCGCGATCCTCGCCCGCTCCGGCGCCGCCTCGCGTCGCGCCGAGCTGCCGGGCGTGCGCTCGGCGATCGACGGCCTCGGCCTCGCGGTCGTCGAGATCGAGGCGCCGGCGACGCTCGACGGCGGCGACGTGCTCGCCGTCGGCGGCACCGTCTACGTGGGCGCTTCGCCGCGCACGAACGCCGAGGGCATCCGCGCGCTGCGCGGCGTCGCGCTCGGCCTCGGCTACCGGGTGGTCGCGGTCGAGCTGCGCGACGCGCTCCATCTGCGCGACGTGGTCTCGGCGCTGCCCGACGGCACGCTGCTGGTGTGGGCCGACGGCGTCGAGCACCCCGAGCTCCTCGGCGCGTACCTCCCGGCGCCCGAGCGCGAGGGCGCGAACGTGCTCGCGCTGGATGCCGAGACCGTGCTCGTGCCCGCCTCGGCGCCCGTCACGGCCGAGCTCGTCTCGCGCCTCGGCTACGCGGTCGAGACCCTCGACGTCTCCGAGTTCGAGAAGCTCGACGGCGGCGTCTCGAGCCTCTCCGCGCGCAGCTTCTAGCGTTCCGCTTCCGCCCGCCGCCGGAGGGGCCCTCGAGCTCTGAGCTCGGGGGCCCCTCCGGCGCCGGGCGGAGCGAGACGGATCGGACGCTCATGCGCGCTCCGTTAGCGTGACGGGATGACTGCGGGGGAGCGGACGGACGACGAGGCGCGGGCGCGGGACGACGACGGCCCCGGGGAGCGCGACGCTCCGGCGCGGATCCCCGTTCCCGCATCCGCCTCGGCTCCCGCCCCGGCCCCCGCGAAGCGCGAGTACACCCGCATCGAGCGGTGGATCGACGAGCGCGCGCACCGCATCCTCGACGCCCGGCCCTCGTCCCGCGCCCGCGCCGCGCTCGTCGAGTTCCTGGTCTTCGGCGCGAAGCAGGCCTGGGCGTGCGTGTTCGGCGCGCTCATGCTCCTGGCCGTCGTCGGCGTGCGCGCGCTCTACCCCGACGGCCTCGCGCTCGCGAGCAACGACCTGCTCACGCTCATCGCCGTCGCGATCCAGGTCGTCATGATCGTCACCCGGCTGGAGACGGGCCGCGAGCTCGTCGTCATCCTGCTCTTCCACATCGCGGGCACGGGCATGGAGATCTTCAAGACGGATGCCGGTTCGTGGTCGTACGACGAGGGCGGGGTGCTGCGGATCGGCGGAGTGCCGCTCTTCAGCGGCTTCATGTACGCCGCCGTGGGCTCGTACATGGTGCGCGTGATGCGCCTCTTCGACCTGCGCTTCACCCGCTACCCGCCCGTGTGGCTCACGACGGTCGTCGCGCTCGCGATCTACGCGAACTTCTTCACCCACCACTTCATCGTCGACCTGCGCTGGGTGCTGCTCGCCGCGGTGGCCGTGCTGTGGGGCCGCACGGTCATGCACTTCCACGTCTTCCGCACGAACCGACGGATGCCGCAGCTGCTCGCCTTCCTGCTCGTGGCTTGCGTCATCTGGATCGCCGAGAACATCGGCACCCTCGCCGGCGCCTGGCTCTACCCGAATCAGCTCGAGGGGTGGCAGCTCGTGTCCCCGGAGAAGGTGGTCTCCTGGTTCCTGCTCATGATCCTGAGCGTCGTCATGGTCACCTGGATCTCGCCGCCGCGCGCGCCTGACACGGCGGCAGCAGCCGCGGGGCGGACCGCCGACGCAGGGCCGTCCGGTCCGCCGATCGGCCGGTGACGCCGAGCCTGACGACACGGGCATCGCAGCCGTGCGCCGTCAGAAGAGCGTCGGCGTCGGCGCGGGCGTCGGCGCGGCGATCGGGAGCGCCGGCGAGCCCGACCGGCCGACCCGCTCCGACACCGTCACGACGCGGCTCTCCTCCGGGAGCGCCCGGGCCCGAGCTCGCCCCGACGCCGGCTCGATCACCGCCGTCCCGTCGGGCCTCGCCTCGCCGCCTCGGCCCAGCAGGCCGTGGGCGCGGAGCAGCGGGCGGACGCGGGCGTGCAGCCGGCGGCGGTACTCCTTCGGGGCGTCCGCGGTCGACCCCGGATAGAGCCCACGGTACGTCGGCAGCAGATCGGGGCGGTTGCGCGCGAGCCACTGCATGAACCACGGCTTGACGCCGGGGCGCAGATGCAGCGCGCCCGCGATCACGTGGTCGGCTCCCGCCTCGCGGATGCGGCCGAGCGCCGCGTCGATCTCCTGCTGCCCGTCGGTGAGCTCGGGGAGGATCGGCATGAGGAAGACGCCCACTCGGAAGCCTGCGTCGGCGAGCGCGCGCACCGTGTCGAGACGCGCCTGCGCCGACGGGGCGCCCGGCTCGATCGCGCGATGCAGCTCCTCGTCGTAGACGGCGATCGACACCTGCACGTCGACGGGCACGGCGCGGGCGCACTCGACGAGCAGGGGGATGTCGCGGCGGATGAGCGTGCCCTTGGTGAGGATCGACAGCGGCGTGCCCGACTCGGCGAGCGCGCGCAGGATGCCGGGCATGAGCCGGTAGCGGCCCTCGGCGCGCTGGTACGGGTCGGTGTTCGTGCCGAGGGCCACGGACTCCCGTCGCCAGCTCGGCCGGCGCAGCTCGCGCTCGAGCACCTCGACGACGTTCACCTTCACGATGATCTGCGAGTCGAAGTCGCGACCGGCATCCAGCTCGAGGTAGGTGTGCGTGCCCCGTGCGAAGCAGTAGACGCACGCGTGGGAGCAGCCCCGGTAGGGGTTGATCGTCCAGTCGAAGGGCATCTTGGAGGGGCTCGGCACATGGTTCAGCGCCGACTTGGCGAGCACCTCGTGGAAGGCGACCCCGGCGAAGTCGGGCGTGGTGACCGTGCGCACGAAGCCCGATCTCGTGCCCATGCCCGGCAGCGCCCCGTCGTCGACGTCGTCGATCCGCTGCCCTTGCCATCGCATGCACCTATTCGAACATGAATACGAGCGTTCGGCAAGTTCTGTTCGATCGAATATTCGACTCCGCTCGGTCGGCCCGGCCGAACGGAGCGCTCGGCCCCGCGGACGACGGATGCCGGGGTGCTGCACTCGCCCCGGCATCCGTCATGCGCGTTCCGCGCCTGTGCGCTCGCGCCGTGCTCGAAGGGCTCCCGCCTCCGCGCATCGACCGCCGAGCGACCGCCCTACTGCTCGACCTGCTCGACCCGATCGCTCGGCTCGACCGGAGAGTCCTGCTCGACGGCGAGCTCTCCGATGAGCTCGCCGTACGGAGTCTCGCCCGTCACGATGAAGCCGACGGTGCGGAAGAACCGGTCGGGGCCGTTCTCGCCCTCCTCCCACACCGCGGTGACCTTCTCGAGGCCCCGCCGGCGGGCCTCGTCGACGATCGCCTGGACGGCGAACTTGCCGACGCCCTGGCGTTGGAAGTCGGCGTCGACGTTCATGCGGAGGATGGTCGCCCGGTACATCTCCTCGTCGGCGTTCTCGTCGAAGACGCCCATGATGAAGCCGACGACCCGTTCGCCGTCCATGACGACCCGCGGCCAGGTCGTCGACTGGCTCACGTAGGCCTCGGCGATCGAGTGCGAGACGGGGGCGACGAAGGCCTCCTGGCCGGGCTTGAGGCTCAGCGTGTTCGCGGCGACGACGTTGCTCGCCGACAGCTCTTCGATGTGCAGCTCACTCATATCGCGCACAGTATCGAAGCCGAGCGCGAATCGGCTGGATCCGCGCCAGCCCGCCCCGCGCTCTCAGCGCTTCGTCAGGAGCTGTGATTCGCTCAGGTTCTCGATTCGCGGATTGATCTGGGTATCTTCGTCGGTTTCCGGCGTGTTTCGGTTGGCTCGACGGGCGTCGGGAGTGGTCGGTCGGCGGTCGTCCCGATGCGTCGCCGGAGACCGCGGCGGGGCCGTCGGCGCGAGGCGGCCGGCACGGTCGCCGGGACGCTCCGAGGGGCCTCAGGCGCGTGCGCGGTCGCGCGCGGTACGTTCGATCCTGCCGATCCGCGCGCGGCGGGCGCCCCGTCGCGCCCGCGCGCCCCAGCGGCGCCGGCCGGGCGAGCGGCCGGCTCCCGCATCCAGCTCTCGAGGAGACACCATGTCGAACGACGCATCGTCACCCCGCACGGTCGAGGCGCTCATCCGCGCCGACGGACAGGGCGAGCTGCGCGACGGCGGTCGCGTCGAGCGGGTGACGGGCGCGGATGCCGACGAGCTGCGCTTCGCGATCATGCAGCGCCTCTTCGCGCTCGCCACCTCGAGCGGCCGGAGCGTGCGCGTGCGCACGATCGACGTCGACGGCGTCTACCCGCTCGTCGTGCACGCGAGCGGCGACATCGACGAGGACGGCCCGGTCGCCCGCCTGCAGCCGGGCGACGACGAGCTCACGAGCGACGCCGGCCAGCGCCCCGCGTCGTACGACGGCGGCTACGGCGCGCTGTTCGGCGCGCATCCGGGCGACCTCCCCGACGAGCCCGTCGACGTGCACCAGACGATCCGGCTGCCGCGCCCCGAGATGATGCGCGACGTGCCCGAGGGCGCCGAGGAGCGGGCCGCCGCCGAGCAGGTCCGTCGCGAGGCCGAGGATGCCACCGTCGAGCCGGCCCACGAGCGGCCGGCGGCGTTCCCCGGAACCGCGACCGAGGCGGCGGTCCCGCCGACGGCCGTCGGCGGTTCCGACGGCGACGGCCTCCGCGACGAGGCCCTCGACGGCGAGTTCGTCGACCTCCGACGGGACGACCGCTACTTCGGCTCCGTCGACGAGAGCGCGCCGATCCGCGCGGGGTCGCTCCTCGACACCGGCTCCATCGACACCCTCCCCGCCGACCGGGCCGAGGATGCCGACGAGGGCGTCTCCGGGCCCGGCCTCCTGCAGTCGCCGGCGGCCGCCGCGCCCGCTCCGCAGCCCGACCCGGCCGGCGAGCTCGCACCCGCCGCCGAGGGCCTCGACGCGCAGTGGGCGCCGCGCTTCCCTCGATCGGCCGCGCCCGAGCCGGCATCCGCTCCGACCGCGACGGGACCCAATCCATTCGGCATCGGCGGCGAGAGCGCCGCGCCCGTCGTCCAGGAGCCGGTCGCCCGCGCGTCGGCCGCCGCCGCCGCGATGCGCGGCGCGCCGACGCTCGACGACTTCCTCGCCGAGAAGATCACGCCCCAGGAGGCGCCCGCCGAGGACGGCTGGCGCGGCTCGCTGCGCCGCGGCACCGGCGGCCTGCTCAAGTTCGGCCCGGGGCGCGCCGAGCGCGAGCGCCGCCAGGAGATCGCCGACATCCAGCGCCCCTTCTCGGGCCCCCGCACGATCGTCGTCGTCAACCCCAAGGGCGGCGCGCACAAGACCACCGCGACGCTCATGATCGCCGCGACGCTGGGCTCCCTGCGCGGCGGCTACACGCTCGCCTGGGACAACAACGAGACCCGCGGGACGCTCGGCTGGCGCTCGCGGCGCGGGGCGCACAACCGCACGGCGGTCGACCTGCTGCACCAGCTCTCGCACTTCGAGATCTCCGGCGGCGCGACGATCGCCGACGTCGACCGCTTCGTCCGCTCGCAGGGCGACGCGAAGTTCGACGTGCTCGCCTCCGACGACGACGCGGCGTCGGCGGCGATCATCGACGCCGAGGCGTTCTCCCGCCTGCACCGCACGCTCTCGCGCTTCTACCGGGTGCTCGTCGTCGACACGGGCAACAACATGCGCGCGAGCAACTGGGAGGCCGCGCTGGATGCCGCCGACCAGCTCGTCGTGGTCTCCACCGCGCGCGAGGACACCGCCGCCTCGGCCGCGTGGCTCGCCGACGGCCTGCGCGAGCGCGGGCACGAGGACAAGCTCGCCAACGCCGTCACCATCCTCTCGAGCCCCTCGCCCAAGGAGGACCCGAAGCTCGCGGAGCGCATGCGCAACCACTTCACGCAGCTCACGCGCGCCGTCGTCGAGGTGCCCTACGACGAGCAGTTCGTCGGCGGCGGCGAGCTCGACATCCCGAACCTGCGCCCCGCCACGCGCGAGGCCTGGCGGCACGCCGCCGCCGCGATCGCGCGCGGTCTCTAGCCCTTCTCCCTTCCCGGTCGCGTTCGTCTCCTGGTTTCGG
>Ga0153917_1000562_pt1 | contig 22265 bp, 19 predicted proteins | sample TSFL001MetaG_FD_104695 | JGI IMG/M metagenome (GOLD analysis project Ga0153917, IMG submission 104695) | Attine ant fungus gardens microbial communities from Florida, USA - TSFL001 MetaG | ecosystem: Host-associated > Fungi > Mycelium > Unclassified | place: USA: Florida, Paynes Creek Historic... | reverse complement strand
GTGTTGCATCATGTCGGTACCCCCGCGTGCCGTTCAGCTTAACGAAGCGAACGCGTTCCTTAAGGAACATCCTGAGGTTCTCTACGTTGACCTTCTGATTGCAGATATGAATGGTGTGGTGCGCGGCAAGCGCATCGAGCGCACCAGCCTCCACAAGGTTTACGAGAAAGGCATCAACCTGCCCGCCTCCCTCTTCGCCCTGGATATCAACGGTTCCACCGTCGAAAGCACCGGGCTCGGCCTGGACATCGGCGATGCCGACCGCATCTGCTACCCGATCCCCGGCACTCTCTCCAACGAACCCTGGCAGAAGCGCCCCACCGCCCAGCTGCTGATGACCATGCACGAACTGGAAGGCGAGCCGTTCTTCGCCGACCCGCGCGAGGTCCTGCGCCAGGTGGTGAACAAGTTCACCGAGATGGGCCTGACCATCTGCGCAGCCTTCGAGCTCGAGTTCTACCTGATCGACCAGGAGAACGTGAACGGCCGTCCACAGCCGCCACGCTCGCCGATCTCCGGCAAACGTCCGCAGTCGACCCAGGTGTACCTGATCGACGACCTGGACGAGTACGCCGACTGCCTGCAGGACATCCTCGAAGGCGCCAAGGAGCAAGGCATTCCGGCTGACGCCATCGTCAAGGAAAGCGCCCCGGCCCAGTTCGAAGTCAACCTGCACCACGTCGCCGACCCGCTCAAGGCCTGCGACTACGCCGTACTGCTCAAGCGCCTGATCAAGAACATCGCATACGACCATGAGATGGACACCACCTTCATGGCCAAGCCCTACCCGGGCCAGGCGGGCAATGGCCTGCATGTACACATCTCCGTGCTGGACAAAGATGGCAACAACATCTTCACCAGCGAGGATCCCGAGCAGAACGCCGCGCTACGTCACGCTGTCGGCGGTGTGCTCGAGACCCTGCCCGCGTCCATGGCGTTCCTCTGCCCGAACGTCAACTCCTACCGTCGCTTCGGCGCACAGTTCTACGTGCCCAATGCGCCGAGCTGGGGCCTGGACAACCGCACCGTGGCCCTGCGCGTGCCGACCGGTGCGCCGGATGCCGTGCGTATCGAACACCGCGTGGCCGGTGCCGATGCCAACCCGTACCTGATGATGGCCGCCGTACTGGCGGGCGTGCACCATGGCCTGACCAACAAGGTCGAGCCGGGGGAGCCGATCGAAGGCAACTCGTACGAACAGCTGGAGCAGAGCCTGCCGAACAACCTGCGTGATGCCCTGCGCGAGCTGGACGACAGCGAGATCCTGAACAAGTACATCGATCCGAAGTACATCGACATCTTCGTCGCGTGCAAGGAGAGCGAGCTGGAGGAGTTCGAACACTCGATCTCCGACCTCGAGTACAACTGGTACCTGCACACCGTGTAAACGAAAACGCCGCCCTCAGGGGCGGCGTTTTTGTTTGGGCTCCAGGCGACTCGCTCCCACAAGTACCGCGCCAGCAAGTGTCTATAAAGACTTCTCGAAGATCTTCGAATTACGCTGGTAGTTGTACAGCGACGCTCGCGCCGCCGGCAGACGCTCCACGCCACTGGGCGCAAAACCGCGTTCGCGGAACCAGTGCGCGGTACGCGTCGTCAGCACGAACAGTGTATTGAGCCCCTGCTGCCGCGCCCGGCTCTCGATACGCTCGAGCAGCTCATCCCCGCGCCCACCATGACGGTACTCCGGATTGACCGCCAGGCACGCCAGTTCACCGGCCTGGGAATCGGCAATCGGATACAGCGCCGCACAGGCGATGATCATGCCCTCGCGCTCGACCACGCTGAACTGTTCGATCTCGCGCTCCAGCACCTCGCGCGAACGCCGCACCAGGATGCCCTGCTCTTCCAGCGGGCTGATCAGTTCCAGCAAACCACCCACATCATCGATGGTCGCCTCGCGCACCACCTCGAACTGCTCCTGGGACACCAGCGTGCCGCCGCCTTCGCGGGTGAACAACTCGGTCAGCAGCGCACCGTCTTCGGCATAGCTGACGATATGACTGCGCGCCACGCCGCCCTTGCAGGCCTCGGCAGCGGCATCCAGCAGCTCGCCCTGGTAATCGCTGCCCAGCCGCGCAAGGTGCGGGGCAACCTGTTGCGGCCGCAGTTCACGCACCAGCTTGCCGTGCTCATCCAGCAGGCCGGGCTCGGCACCGAACAGCAGCAACTTGTCGGCGCCCAGCTCGATGGCCGCGCGGGTGGCCACGTCTTCGCAGGCCAGGTTGAAGATCTCGCCGGTGGGCGAATAGCCCAGGGGCGACAGCAACACGATGGAACGTTCATCGAGCAGACGGTTGATGCCCTTGCGGTCGATCCGCCGCACTTCGCCGGTGTGGTGGTAGTCGACGCCTTCGAGCACCCCGATCGGCCGGGCGGTGACCAGGTTGCCGGAGGCCACCCGCAGCCGTGAACCCTGCATCGGCGAGGCGGCGATATCCATCGACAGGCGCGCCTCGATGGCCAGGCGCAATGCGCCGACGGCATCGATCACGCAGTCCAGGGTGGCCGCGTCGGTGACGCGCATGCCGCGATGATAGTGAGGCGTCAGCCCGCGATCGGCCAGGCGGCTTTCGATCTGCGGCCGCGAGCCATGGACCAGCACCAGCCGCACACCAAGGCTATGCAGCAGCACCAGGTCATGGACGATGTTGCCGAAGTTGGGGTGTTCCACGCCATCGCCTGGGAGCATGACCACGAAGGTGCAATCGCGATGGGCGTTGATATACGGAGAAGCATGGCGCAGCCAGTTGACGTATTCGGGCATGACAGGGCCTGTGGATAAGTGAACGGAGAACGGCGAACAAACGGCGGCGTTCAAAATCATCGTCGGAACAGGCTTGCGGTCACGCGCGGTCTCCTCTAGGCAGGAACGAATCAGGTCAATGGACGTTTAGGCCAGGCAATAGTGCCGGACCAGGTCACGCAATAGACGCACGGTAGGCTCGATACGTGACATTTCAAGGTATTCGCCCGGCTGGTGGGCGCAGGCGATGTCGCCAGGGCCAAGCACGATGGTCTGGCAACCCAGTTGCTGAAGATAAGGCGCTTCGGTGCCAAAGGCCACTGCCTCGGCACGATGACCGGTCAGACGTTCGGCCAATTGCACCAGTTCGGCGTCGGCGGCCTGTTCGAACGGCGGCACCTCCGGGAACAACGGCGCATAGTCGATGCGCACGTCATGGCGCTCTGCCACTGGCACCAGTTTTTCCCGGATCGCCGTGCGCAGTTGCTCGACATCCATGCCCGGCAGAGGGCGCAGGTCGAACTCCAGTGCGCATTGGCCACAGATGCGGTTTGGGTTGTCGCCGCCATGGATGCAACCGAAGTTCATCGTCGGGGTCGGCACGGTGAACTGCGGGTTGCGGTAGGCCTGCTGCCATTGCCGGCGCAGCCCCATCAGCTCGCCCATCACCGCGTGCATCGCCTCCAGGGCGCTGCGCCCGAGGCTTGGGTCCGAGGAGTGGCCACTGCGCCCCAGGATGTCGATACGGTCCATGAGGATGCCCTTGTGCATGCGGATCGGCCGCAGGCCGGTGGGTTCGCCGATCACCGCCGCACGGCCCAAGGGCTGGCCGGCTTCGGCCAGGGCACGGGCGCCGGACATCGAGCTTTCCTCGTCGCAGGTCGCGAGAATCAGCAGCGGTTGCTTGAAGTCATGCGCCAGCAGCGGCAGCACGGCCTCGATGACCAGGGCGAAGAAGCCTTTCATGTCGCAACTGCCCAGACCCACCCAACGGCCATCGACCTCGGTCAGCCTGAGCGGATCGCTCGCCCACAGCTGCGGGTCGTAGGGCACGGTATCGCTGTGGCCGGCCAGCACCAGGCCGCCCGGGCCGGTACCGCGGGTGGCCAGCAGGTTGAATTTGCCGGGGCTTACCTGGCGAATCTCGCAGGCAAAGCCCAGGTCACCCAGCCAGCCGGCCAACAGCTCGATGACCTGTCGGTTGGACTGGTCCAGCGCAGGCTGGGTGCAACTGACCGACGGCGCGGCGATCAAGGCGGCGAACTGGTCTTTCAGCGACGGCAAGGGCATGCGCGGACTCCTCGAAAGCGTTGCCCATCATAGCAACGCCATCCGCTCGCAGGGCAACCTCCTGGACTTCTTCGCGGGCAAGCCCGCTCCCACAAGGATCACCTTCAATCCTGAGGGCGCGGGTTTACCCGCGAAGAAGCCACCGCGAACCGACTCCTGTAGACTGCACGCCAACGACGCCCTTCCTTCGAGCCTGCGATGCACAAAGAAACCGAACTCAAGCTCCGCGCCAGCCGCGAGACCCTTGCCGCCCTGCGCGAGCACCCCCTGCTGAAGAAGCGCAACAAGTCCGGCTGGCAGACCCGTGAACTGCTCAACCAGTATTTCGACACCCCGGACCGCGATCTCTCGGCCGCCCGCGTCGCCCTGCGTCTGCGCCGTGACGGCGATGTCATCATCCAGACCCTCAAATGCCGCGGCCAGAGCGTGGCCGGCCTGTCCGAGCGCAACGAGCACGAGTGGCACCTGGACAAGGTCAAGCTCGACCTGAAGAAGCTCGACGACACCTGCTGGCCGTCGCAACTGGCCGAGCTGGACAAGAAGACCATCAAGCCGCTGTTCACCACCGACTTCACCCGCGAATACGCCGAGATCGCCTGGGGCCGCGGCAAGGCCAAGGTCGTGATCGAAGCCGCCATCGACCAGGGCTTCGTCATCGCCGGCAAGCGCAAGGAAGAAATCTGCGAGCTGGAGCTGGAGCTGCGTGAGGGCGCCCCCGAGGCGCTGCTGGAGCTGGCTGCCGAACTGGCTGCCAGCCTGCCGCTGATGCCCTGCGACATCAGCAAGGCCGAGCGTGGCTACCGTCTGCTCGAACCCGACAGCTACGAACTGAGCCTGCCCGGCACCGAGCTCGAAGCCGAAACCTCGGTGGACGATGCCTTCACCGCCCTCGCCTGGCAACTGCTGGGCAGCAGCCAGCGCCTGGCCGAGCAGTTCCGTCACAACGGCCACTGGCGCCTGCTGCAGGACTGGGTGCAGTGCCTGGCCGAGCTGCGCGCCCTGGTCAGCACCCTGGGCCAGGCCGCGCCGCGCGCCACCACCCGTGATGTGCGCACGCGCCTGGACGCCTTGCTCGAAGACTGGCGTCCGCTGGTACAGGCCGGCAATGACGATGAAGACATTCGCCGCGCCGCGCCCGAGCAGTTCGCAGAAGAGCTCGAGGATGTCCGTTGGGGCCAGTTCTCCCTGGAAACCTCGCGCTGGCTGCTGGCCCGCGCTTGGACCGTCGAGCGCTCCGGCCGCGGCGAGCGCCAGGGCAAGGCGCACCTGGCCAGCTGGCTGATGCACCTGCTCGGCGAGGAAGCCCGTTCGCTGAAGCTGCCGCTGTATGCCCAGCGCCCGGAAGACCTGGCCGAGCAACTCCCGCGCATCGAGCAGTTGCTGGCCTGGCTGCACCATGCCCGCCAGGTGCTCGAGGCGCCACAGATGGACCGGCTGTATGGCGATCTGAAGAAACTGCATGAGCTTGCGGAACTGCCGATCAGCGATGAGCTGCTGGCAGCGCGGATCGAGCAGGCTCGCGCCATTGATCAGAGCCGGGGCTGGAAGCACCTGCTCAAGGCTTGATACCGGGTCGCCTGCTTCGCGGGTGAACCCGCTCCCACAGGTACGGCACGCGCTCAGGCTTTGCGCAGCTTCTGTGGGGCGGGGTCCCCCGCGAACGCTTCACTTCTACAGTGGCAGGCTGGTGGTGGACTTGATCTCGGACAAGGCCACGATCGAGTTGACCTCCTGGATCCCCGGCACGTTCGACAGCTTTTCGAAGAAGAACCGTTCGTAGGCTTCGATGTCCGAGGTGACGATGCGCAGGAGGAAATCCACCGAGCCCATCAGCACGTAACACTCCAGTACCTGCGGAAAACCGCGGACCGCCTCGGTGAACTCGGTGAAATTCGAACGCCCATGGGCGTTGAGCTTGACCTCGGCAAAGATCTGCGTGTTCAGGCCAACCTTCTTGCGGTCGAGCAAGGTCACCTGGCCGCGAATGATCCCCTCCTCCTTCAGGCGCTGTATGCGCCGCCAGCACGGCGATTGCGACAGACCGATGCGCTCGGCGATCTGCGCGCTGGACAGCGAGGCATCCTCTTGCAGCAGCTCCAGGATACGACGATCGTAGGCGTCGAGCTCACCTTGCATGATCAATTCTCCAATTCTGCCATTATCGAATAGAACTATCTGCCTGACAGGCAATTCGCTCGAATCATAGCGAAAAAATGCCCGTCTCGACGTGCCAGAATTTCTCCTTCAGCAATGGAGACCGGCATGAACGCACTCGACACCCCGCAACGCACCGACACCTGGGCCGCCACTGCCGCTCATTGCATCGCGCGCTATCGCCTGCAGGCCGAGGCCGAGCCGGACAGCCTGTGCCGCGTGCTCAACCTGTTCGCATTGCAGTTCCTGACCCCGCACAGCGTTCAGGTGGAACAGGTGGACGACCTGCTGGAGATCGAGGTCGGCGTGGGTGGACTGAGCGGGCACCGGGCCGAGGTCATTGCGCAGAAATTGCGCAATCTGGTGTGTGTCGGCGAGGTACACCTTGAGAGCCGCCCTACCGCTGAGTCAGGAAATTACGCGGTTCCTGGAGCGGCCTTGCGCCGCGATAGGGCTGCGTAGCAGCCTCGGCATCCGAAGGACACGACCTGGCAAGATCCGGATACCCTTTGCCTCGCCAACCTCGACCGATGCCAGCTAGCCTTCCCGGGGACCGATCCACCCTGGCAAGGAAGCCATCATGCATACCAACGACACCCATGCCCTGGACCTGAGCCGGCTGCTCGACGCCCTGTTGATCGAGCAGCGCCTGGACGCCGGCGACACCCTGCGCGTCCTCGAACAGGCCCACACCCAGCCTGACGACCTTCACCCACTCGAGACCATCGCCGGCCTGGCCCTCGAAGACCGCCTGCACCCCGGCCGACGCCTGGACCTGGACACCCTCTGCCAATGGCTCGCCGCCAGGGCCGGCCAACCGTTCATGCGCATCGATCCGCTGCAAGTCGACCTGCAGCGGGTTGGCGGCCTGATGTCTCCGGCCTTCGCCCAACGCCATGGCATCCTTGCCGTGGCCCTGGACGACAACAGCGTCACAATCGCCAGCGCCCAACCCTACCAGGACGAATGGGAGGCCGACCTTGCCCGCAGCCTGGGCAAGCCGATCCGCCGCGTGCTGGCCAGCCCCGTGCAGATCCGCCAGTTGGCCCAGACCTTCTTTCGCCTGGCCCATTCGGTAACAGGTGCGCAGCACCAGCAGACCACCGGCCTGGGCGAGCTGGAACAATTACTGGAGCTCGGCCAGCGCCAGGCCGAAGCCAATGCCGACGACGCGCACATCGTACATATTGTCGATTGGCTGCTGCAGTACGCCATCGAACAGCGCGCCAGCGATATCCACCTCGAACCACGTCGCGAACAGGGTCAGTTGCGCTATCGCATCGACGGCCTGCTGCATACCGTCTATGGGTTTCCCGCCGGCGTCACCCTGGCACTGGTCAGCCGCCTGAAGCACCTGGCGCGCATGGACGTGGCGGAGAAACGCCGGCCCCAGGACGGCCGCCTGAAGAGCCGATTGCCGAACGGCGGCGAAGTGGAGCTGCGCCTGTCCACCCTGCCCACGCCCTTCGGCGAGAAACTGGTACTGCGCCTGTTCGATCCCCGGCAGCTGCATCAGGGCTTTGACCACCTGGGACTGGAGGGCGAACTGCTGCGCCAGTGGCAGGCATTACTGGGTCATCGTCAGGGCATCGTCCTGGTCACGGGCCCGACAGGTTCGGGCAAGACCAGCACCCTCTACGCCAGCCTCCGGCAACTCGCCACCCCCCAGGTCAACCTGTGCACCATCGAAGACCCCATCGAGCGCCTGGAGCCTGCGTTCAACCAACTGCAGGTCCAGCCGAGCCTGGACCTGGGCTTTGCCAATGGCGTGCGCGCCCTGCTGCGCCAGGACCCGGACATCATCATGATCGGCGAGATCCGCGACCGCGAAACCGCCCAGGTCGCGGTGCAGGCAGCCCTGACCGGGCACCTGGTGCTCTCCACCCTGCACACCGACGACACCTGCAGCGCGATCATCCGCCTGCAGGAGCTGGGCGTGGCGGATTACCTGCTCAAGGCCACCTTGCTCGGGGTCATGGCCCAGCGCCTGGTACGCACGCTGTGCAGCGATTGCCGAGGTAAGGCCACCCTCGAAGGCCTTCCCTGCCGCACGTGCCGGGGGACGGGATTTCATGGCCGCACGGGGTTGTTCGAGCTGCTGGTACCCAGCGAAGGCCTGCGCGCCAGCATCGGCTCCGGCAGCGACCTGGCGGCCCTGCGCCAGCGCGCCCAGGCTGAGGGGCTGCATGACCTGCGCCGCTGCGGGGACGCGAAAATCAGCGCCGGACTGACCTCCCTGACGGAGGTGCTGCGCGTCTGCTCCTGAGCAAAAAACCCTTGTATTCAGGGAACTTGCGTCACCCGGGCAGGATCAAAACGGCCATCCCACAACCCTCACCATTCGAGGTGAATGCACCATGCGTTTCAAAACCGCCATCGCAGCCGCTGCCCTGCTCTCGCTGCCCGTTGGCTCCGCCATGGCCGATACCTTCTGGCGCAACGTCATGACTTCCGGCGCGACAACCGCGTCGAGCTACCTGACTTCCCGCGATCACAAGATGGTCCTCGCCGCCCAGGACGACGCCGGCAGCTTCGTGGCCAGTGATGGCGCCATTCGCGGTCCATATCTGGAAGCGGCGATCCGCAAGGTCCGCGCCGACAACCCCGGCATGACGGCCACCGACATGGACCTGGCCAACGCGATCCTGGCCAAGAACGCCGTCGCTGAATAAGCCGCAGGGCCACTCCTACAGACAGCCCCATCACCGGGCCTGTCATGAGCAACGGTCGTGCTCCGTGGCGTCTTCTTCGCGGGTAAACCCGCTCCCACAGGGTCCGCGTTGGCCCCATGGGGGCGGGGTCACCCGCGAAGCAGGCGACTCAGGAAGTCATCTACCCACTGCTTCAACCGCCCATACCCCTCACCTTGGATGGCCCTGCATCGTCCTCAGCGATACGCGTCCACCGGCACGCACGAGCAGAACAGGTTCCTGTCCCCATACACGTTGTCGACCCGGTTCACCGCTGGCCAGTATTTATGCTGGCGCACATGGGCACTGGGGGCTACGCCCTGCTCCAGGCTATAGGGTCGCGTCCAGGGCGCCAGCACATCCGCCAGGGTATGTGGCGCATGTTTGAGTGGGTTGTCTTCGGCCGGCCAGTTGCCCTCCTTGACCTCGTCGATTTCCGCCCGGATCGATAGCATCGCCTCGACGAAGCGGTCCAGCTCCGCCTTGGACTCGCTCTCGGTCGGCTCGACCATCAGCGTACCCGGCACAGGGAACGACATGGTCGGCGCATGGAAGCCGTAGTCCATCAGGCGCTTGGCCACATCCTCCTCGCTGATGCCGGTCAGCGCCTTGAGCGGGCGCAGGTCGAGGATGCATTCGTGGGCCACCCGTTCGTTGCGCCCGCGATACAGCACCGGGAAGGCGCCATCGAGCTGGTGAGCCAGGTAGTTGGCCGAAAGGATCGCCACCTCGCTGGCATCGGCCAACTGCGGCCCCATCATGGCGATGTACATCCAACTGATCGGCAGGATGCTCGCACTGCCCCAGGGCGCTGCGCTGACCGCGCTGTTGTTCGGGTCGAGCCCTGGCACCGGCACCACCGGATGGCTGGCGACGAACGCCTTGAGATGGGCACGCACACCGATCGGCCCCATGCCGGGGCCGCCGCCACCGTGGGGAATGCAGAACGTCTTGTGCAGGTTCATGTGCGAGACGTCCGCACCGATGTCCGCTGGCCGCGCCAGACCGACCTGGGCATTGAGATTGGCGCCGTCCATGTACACCTGGCCGCCATGCTGGTGGATCACCTCGCAGATCTCGCGGATGCCTTCCTCGTACACCCCGTGCGTCGAGGGGTAGGTGATCATCAGACAGGACAGGCGATCCCCGGCGCTGCGGGCTTTTGCCTTGAGGTCATCGAGGTCGACGTTGCCGTCATCGTCGCAATCGACGATCACCACCTCCATGCCGGCCATCTGCGCCGACGCCGGGTTGGTGCCGTGGGCTGACGACGGGATCAGGCACAAGGTACGCTGTGGCTGGTGGCGGCTGTGGTGATAGCGTGTGATCGCCATCAGCCCCGCATACTCGCCCTGGGCGCCCGAGTTGGGCTGCATGCAGATGGCATCGAAACCGGTGATGGCGCACAACCAGCTTTCCAGCTCGTCGATCATGGCCTTGTAGCCCTGGGCCTGGGCAGCCGGGACGAAGGGGTGCAGCGAGGCGAAGCCGGGCCAGGTGATGGGGATCATCTCGCTGGTGGCGTTGAGTTTCATGGTGCAAGAGCCCAGCGGGATCATCGACTGGTTGAGCGCCAGGTCCTTGTTCTCCAGCTGCTTGAGGTAACGCAGCATCTCGGTTTCGCTATGGTGCAGGTTGAACACCGGATGGGTGAGCAGCGGCGTGCGCCGTACCAAGGCGCCGGGGATGCCTTCAGGTAGCGCCTGAGCGTCGAGCGTGGCGATGCTCAGGCCATGGTCGACCCCCAGGAACACATCGAACAGGCGCAACACTGTCGCCTCGGTGCAGGTTTCGTCCAGGCTCACGCCCAAGTGCCCGCGGCCAAGGATGCGCAGGTTGATACGGGCATCCTCGGCGCTCTCGATGATTGCCGTCTGGGTGCCGCCGACGTCGAGGGTCAGGGTATCGAAGAAGTGCCGGTTCAACCGCTTGATGCCCTTGGCCTCGAGGCCCGCGGCGAGGATGAACGTCAGCCGGTGCACCCGCTGGGCGATGCGCCGCAGCCCTTCCGGGCCGTGATAGACGGCGTAGAAACCGGCGATGTTGGCCAGCAGCACCTGGGCGGTGCAGATGTTGGAGTTGGCCTTCTCGCGGCGGATGTGCTGTTCGCGGGTCTGCAAGGCCATGCGCAGGGCCGTGTTGCCACGCGCATCGCGTGACACGCCGATGATGCGCCCTGGCATCGCCCGCTTGAACTCGTCGCGACAGGCGAAGTAGGCGGCATGAGGGCCGCCATAGCCCATGGGCACGCCAAAGCGCTGGGTCGAGCCCAGCACCACGTCGGCCCCCAGTTCACCGGGCGGCGTGAGCACGACCAGGCTGAGGATGTCCGCAGCGACGCAGGCCAGCGCATGCTGGCTGTGCAGTTGGTCGATCAGCGGACGCAGGTCGCGGACCTCTCCGTGGGTGTCGGGGTACTGCAACAGAGCGCCGAAGACCTGGTGCTTGCCCAGGTTGTCCACCGCGTCGACGATCAGTTCGAAGCCGAAGCCCTCGGCACGGGTACGCAGCACCGAGAGCGTTTGCGGGTGGCAGTGCTCATCGGCGAAGAACGCGTTGCTCTTGCTCTTGGCCACCCGCTTGGCCAGGGCCATGGCTTCCGCCGCCGCGGTCGCCTCATCGAGCAACGAAGCGTTGGCCAGGGCCAGGCCGGTCAGGTCGATGATCATCTGCTGGAAGTTGAGCAGCGCTTCCAGGCGCCCTTGGGCGATTTCCGGCTGATAAGGCGTGTAGGCGGTGTACCAGCCGGGGTTCTCCAGCACGTTGCGCAGGATGACGGTGGGCGTGAGCGTACCGTGGTAGCCCATGCCGATCAGGCTGGTCCAGACCTGGTTTTGCGCTGCATAGCCGGCCAGCTTGGCCAAGGCGGCTTCTTCATCCAAGGCGGGCGGCAGGTCGAGCGGACGGGCCAGGCGAATGCCCGGGGGCACGGTCTGTTCGATGAGTTCGGTGCGGCTGGCGACGCCGAGGAGGTCGAGCATGGCCTTCTGCTCCGAGGCGTCAGGCCCCAGGTGACGACGCAGGAAGGGGTTGAGCTCTTGCAGTTGACTCAGGGATGGCGACTGGGACATGGCGATCTTCTCTTCCTGGACCAGGTCTCATGGAGACTTACAAGTCTAGGAAGGGATTGCCGATGCTGCGGGAAAAGTTACGTTAGCCTCTGGCCTCTTCGCGGGTAAGACCACAGGTACAGCGGTGTTACTGGGAGCACCGCTGTACCCGCGAACAGAATGCTATAGCAAGCGTAGTTACTCGCCGATGGCGGCTTGGTAGCCGGCGGCGTCCAGCAGTTTTTCCAGATCGGCCGGGTTGCTTGGCTTGAGCTTGAAGATCCACGCCTGGTACGGCGCTTCGTTGAGCTGCTCAGGGCTGTCGGCCAGCTCTTCGTTGACCGCGATAACTTCACCAGCCACCGGCGCGTAGATATCCGAAGCCGCCTTGACCGACTCGACCACGCCAGCAGCGTCGCCTGCGGCAAACACTTTGCCCACTTCTGCCAGTTCGACGAACACTACGTCGCCCAGGGCTTGCTGGGCGTGATCGCTGATGCCGACGGTCACGCTGCCGTCAGCTTCCAGGCGTGCCCACTCATGGCTTTCGGCAAAACGCAGTTCGGCGGGGATATTGCTCATGTCTTGTATTCCTCGATTGGCTCAGCGGTCGGCCCGCCGGTAATTGTTCAGATCAGAATCTTTCCATGGCGCACGAAGGTCGGCTTGACCACCCGCACCGGATACCACTTGCCTCGAATCTCCACCTCGGCACGCTCGCCCGTGGCCATGGGCACACGCGCCAAGGCGATGGATTTGCTCAGCGTAGGCGAGAAACTACCACTGGTGATCTCTCCTTCGCCAATCCCCGCGACCCGCACCACCTGGTGGGCGCGCAGGACGCCACGCTCCTCCAGGACCAGGCCGACCAGTTTCTCCTGCACGCCCTGTTCGATTTCCGCCAGCAGGCCCGCACGGCCGATGAAGTCGCGCTCGGCAGGCTCCCAGGCGATGCTCCAGCCCAGGTTGGAGGTCAGCGGGGTGTGGGTTTCGTCGATGTCCTGGCCGTAGAGGTTCATGCCGGCCTCCAGGCGCAGGGTGTCACGTGCGCCGAGGCCGCTGGGCGCGATGCCGGCACCGACCAGATCGTTGAAGAAGGCCGGGGCCTGCTGGCCAGGGAAGATGATCTCCAGGCCGTCCTCGCCGGTGTAGCCGGTACGGGCGATGAACCAGTCACCTTCGCCGACGCCCTCGAACGGGCGCAGCTCGCGGATCAGTGCGGCACGCGAGGCGCTGAGCAACTGGGCGACTTTTTCGCGGGCATGCGGCCCCTGGATCGCGAGGATGGCGAGCTCCGAACGCTCGACGAAGTTGATGGCAAAGCCGGCGCTCTGCGCCTGCAGCCAGGCCAGGACCTTGTCGCGGGTGGCGGCGTTGGCCACCAGGCGATAGCCGGTTTCGGTGCGGTAGGCGATCAGGTCGTCGATGACGCCACCGTCGGCGTTGAGCAGCGGGCTGTACAGCGCCTTGCCGGGGCTGTCCAGGCGAGCCACGTCATTGGCCAGCAGACGCTGCAACCAAGGCGTGGCCTGGTCACCGGCGACGTCGATGACGGTCATGTGGGATACATCGAAGACACCGCAGTCGCTGCGCACCTGGTGGTGCTCCTCGACTTGCGAGCCGTAGTGCAGGGGCATGTCCCAACCACCGAAATCGACCATCTTGGCGCCAAGCGCCAGGTGAAGGTCATACAGAGGCGTACGCTGTCCCATGGGGTTCTCCTTCCGGACGTGCGAGGCAGCGGCGGTCGGTAACGTTGATTCGTCACCTGATCTTGTTCAACACCCGTCGCAGCGAATGCCGCGCATTGTAGCCTCAAGGGCGAAGCCTGGCACCCTCAGTGACGATGCCCGGGACGCCGGGCCGAACGCCGGATCAACCCGATGACCGGCAGCAGGCCGACCAGCACCAGCGTCAGCGCTGGCAGCGAGGCACGCGCCCATTCGCCTTCGCTGGTCATTTCAAACACCCTGACCGCGAGGGTGTCCCAGCCGAACGGTCGCATCAGGAGGGTCGCCGGCATCTCCTTGAGCACGTCGACGAATACCAGCAGCGCAGCGCTCAAGGCACCGGGTACCAACAGCGGAAGATACACCTTGAAAAACAATCCCAGGCCACCGACACCCAGGCTACGCGACGCCTCCGGCAGGGACGGCCGGATACGCTCCAGGCTGCTCTCCAGCGGGCCGTAGGCCACCGCCATGAAACGCACCAGATACGCCAGCAACAGGGCCGAAAGGCTGCCCAGCAGCAAGGGCTTTCCGGCACCACCCAACCATCGGGAGAGAGGCACTACCCACTGGTTATCCAGGTAGCTGAAGGCAAGCATGATCGATACTGCCAGCACCGAACCGGGCAACGCATAACCCAGGTTGGCCAGGCCCACCCCGGCGCGAATGCCGCCGGTAGGCGACTGGCGGCGGGCAAAGGCCAGCACCAAGGCCACGCAGACCGTGATCAAGGCCGCCATGGCGCCAAGATACAGGGTATGCAGGACCAAACCGATGTAACGCTCGTCGAGGTCATGCCGTCCTCGCTGCCAGAACCACGCCAGCAACTGCAGCAACGGGATGACGAACGCACAGGCGAATACCAGCAGGCACCAGCCCGTGGCTGCCAACGCCTTGATCCCGCGCAGGTGGTAGAGCGCCTGCCCGCGAGGGCGTTCGTTGCCGTTGCGGGTCGCGCCACGGGCCCGGCGCTCGCCATACAGCACCAGCATCACCACCAGCAGCAACAGGCTGGCGAGCTGTGCCGCGCTGGAGAGGCTGAAGAAGCCATACCAGGTCTTGTAGATGGCCGTGGTGAAGGTGTCGAAATTGAACACCGCCACGGCGCCGAAATCCGCCAGGGTCTCCATCAGCGCCAGGGCGATACCGGCACCGATGGCAGGCCTTGCCATGGGCAGGGCCACGCGCCAGAACGCCTGCAGTGGCGACAGGCCCAATACCCGCGCCGCCTCCATCAACCCCTTGCCCTGGGCCAGGAAGGCACTGCGCGCCAGCAGGTAGACGTAGGGGTAGAACACCAGCACCAGCACGGTGACCACCCCGCCGGTGGAGCGCACCCGGGGCAGGCGCATGGGCCCGAACACCTCGCGCAGCGCGGTCTGCACGGGGCCGGCAAAATCGAGCAGGCCAACGAAGACGAACGCCAGCACGTAGGCCGGAATGGCAAACGGCAACATCAATGCCCAGTCCAGCCAACGCCGGCCAGGGAACTGACAGAGGCTGGTGAGCCAGGCCAGGCTCACACCCAGCACCGTCACGCCGACACCCACCCCAAGCACCAGGGTGAGCGTATTGCCCAGCAACCGGCTCATCTGGGTGTCCAGCAGGTGCGACCAGATCTGCAGGTCGATCGACTGCCAGGACAGCAGCAGCACGCTCAAGGGCAACAGCACCAGAGCGGCGACGACGAAGACCGGGAGGTACCAGCGGCGTTGAAGGGTATGGGGCAAGGCGAACGTCTCTGTGCTGATGGCGACCGCTGCGCGGTCATTCGCGGGTAAACCCGCTCCCACAGGATCTGCAGCGGTGTTCCTGGGGGAGCGGGCTTACCCGCGAAAGGGCCTTTGCAGGCCCCGAAGGATGAAGGATAAAGCCTGCGGCTTAGTTCCAGCCAGCCCGGTCCATCAAGCGAATGGCCTCGGCCTGGCGCTTGCCGGCCACCTCCACCGGAATGCTGTCGGCCTTGAAGCTACCCCAGGCCGCGACCTCCTCGGACGGTTTGACCTTCGGGTTGGCCGGGAACTCCTGGTTGATGTCGGCGAACAGTTTCTGCGCGTCGACGCCGGTCATCCACTCGACCAGCTTCTTCGCGGCCTCCGGGTGTGGTGCGTGCTTGGTCAGGCCGATGCCCGACAGGTTGACGTGCACGCCACGGTCTCCCTGGTTGGGCCAGAACAGCTTGATGGGCAGGTTGGGTTTTTCCTTGTGCAGGCGACCGTAGTAGTAGGTGTTGACGATGCCCACGTCGCACTGGCCGGCCTCGATGGCCTGGAGCACGGCGGTGTCGTCGGAGAACACATCGGTGGACAGGTTGTTGACCCAGCCCTTGATGATTTCCTGGGTCTTGGCCTCGCCGTGGTTCTCGATCAGGGTGGCGGTCAGCGACTGGTTGTAGACCTTTTTTGCCGTGCGCAGGCACAGGCGGCCTTCCCACTGCTTGTCGGCCAGGGCCTCGTAGGTGGTGAGGTCCTGGGGTTTGACCCGTTCGGTGGAGTAGGCGATGGTCCGTGCACGCAGGCTCAAGCCTGTCCAGTCATGGGACGAGGCGCGGTACTGGGAAGGGATGTTCTGGTCGATGACGTCCGATTTGATCGGTTGCAGGATGCCCATCTGCTCGGCCTGCCAGAGGTTGCCGGCATCGACGGTGAGCAGCAGGTCGGCCACGCCGTTCTCGCCCTCGGCCTTGATGCGCTGCATCAGCGGGGCTTCCTTGTCGGTGATGAACTTGATCTTCACGCCGGTCTTGGCGGTATAGGCATCGAATACCGGCTTGATCAGCTCGTCGATGCGCGAGGAATACACCACCACTTCGCCCGCCGCCTGGGCGGTGCCGCCGAACAGGGTCAGGGCCAGGGCGGCCAATAGGGGCTTGCGTGGCAACATCGGGTATTCCTCGCTGAGTTGGGAGGTGCAAATGGTAGTGAATCCCATTTTCCACCTCACCTGTGCAGACGTTACCGAATGTTGCCAGGATCGCGATGCGGCCCCTCAGGCCTTGGCCAGCTCCGGCAGGTCCCCGGAAAGCCCCAGCGCCTGGCGCACGAACAGTGCCTTGGCCTCCGGCATCTGCTCCACCAGCTTCAGCCCGCTGTTGCGCAACCAGCGCAGCGGCAGCGGATTGGCCTGGAACAAGCGCTCGAAGCCCTCCATCGCCGCCATCAGGGCCAGGTTGTGCGGCATGCGCCGACGCTCGAAACGGCTCAGCACCTTCACATCGGCCAGCCGCTCACCACGCTCGCAGGCGCGCTCCAGCTCCTCGGCCAATACGGCCGCATCCAGAAAGCCCAGGTTGACGCCCTGCCCGGCCAGAGGGTGGATGGTGTGCGCGGCATCGCCGATCAGCGCCAGCCCCTCGTCCACGTAACGCTTGGCATGACGCTGACGCAACGGCACGCAAACCCGCGGATCGGCACTCAATACCTCGCCCAGGCGTCCCTCGAAGGCACGACCGAGCGCCTCGCAGAAGGCTGGATCATCCAGGGCCATGAGTTTCTCGGCCTGCTCCGGCGTGGTCGACCAGACGATCGAGCACCAGGCCTGATCGTCATCCCGGGACAGCGGCAGGAAGGCCAGCGGCCCCTCGTCGGTGAAGCGCTGCCAGGCGGTGCCGCGGTGTGCATCGCTGCAACGCACGCTGGTGACGATGGCGTGATGAAGGTAGTCCCACTCGCGGGTTTCACAACCGGTCAGCCTGCGCACGGCGGAGTTGGCGCCATCGGCGGCCACCACCAGCGGCGCGCGCAGGCTCCGGCCATCGGCCAGGGTCAGCAGCCACTCGTCGCCAGAGCGGCGCATCTGCTCCAGGCGTGCATTGGGCAGCAGGCCGACGTCGCTGTCGTGCAGGCGCTCCAGCAGGCCATCCTGCACCACCCGGTTCTCGACGATGTGACCGAGCACCTGGGCATGCACACTGGCCGCCGAGAAGTGGATCTGGCCGGTGCCGCTGCCATCCCAGACGTGCATGTCCGAGTACGGCGAGGCACGCCGCCCGGCGATGCCTTCCCAGGCGCCCAGGCGCTCGAGGATGCGCTGGCTGGCCGCCGACAGGGCGCTGACCCTGGGCTCGAACGGCCCCTGGACATCGAAGGGCTTGACCGACAGCGGGCTGCCGTCGAGCAGGAGAATCTCCAGGCCGCTGTGGCGCAGGGCCAGGGCCAGTGCGCTGCCGACCATACCGGCACCGACAATCAACAGATCTGCGCGCATTTCCATGCCTTACGCCTGCCTCGCTTGCGGCTTGAGCCGCACATAAAGGGTTTTATCGACCCGCGCCACCAGCTCGCCGGCACTGTCGCGGATATCGACCTGCAAACGGGGCAGGTATTTCTTGCCGTTGGCGGTCTGCTGGCGGATGTCGTCCAGCAACGCGTCCTCGACATGGAACTCGGCGAACACCGGACCCTTGCCCGGGGCGATGAAGTCGATGCTGGCGGCCTTGTCCCAGACGATGTATTCGCGACCGAGCCGCTCGATCAGCAACAACATGTAGAACGGGTCGACCATCGAATACAGGCTGCCGCCGAACTGGGTGCCGACGTAGTTGCGGTTCCAGCGGGTCAGCTTCAGGCGCACCTTGATGCTGCGCATGTCCGGGCTGATGTACTGCACGCGGATACCGGCGCCCAGGTAGGGCGGGTAGAGGTTGAGCAGCCACCGCAGCATGCGGGCCCTGCGAGCGAGCCTGCGCGAATCGCTCATGCCTGGCCTCGCGGATCCGGACGGGTGCCCAGGCCCATGGCCTGGCGGGCGAACCAGCGTTTGGCGGGCGGCAGCAGGTCCAGGCCGAGCAGGCCTAGGTTGCGACCGGCGGCCAGCAAAGGCTGGCTGCTGCCGAACAGCCGAGTGACCTGGTCGGAGAAACCGATGGTCATCGCCTGATCCAGGTGCTGGCGTTGATGGTAGACCTGCAACGTGGCCAGGTCGCCCAGTGACTGCGGGCCGGCCAGCAAGGCATCGGCCAGCGACTGCACGTCGCGCAGCGACAGGTTGAAGCCCTGCCCGGCAATCGGGTGCAGGCTGTGGGCCGCATTGCCCAGCACCACCAGATGCGGACGCACCTGCTCCTGGGCCTCGACCAGCGCCAGCGGATACAGGTGGCGCACACCGACCTGGCGCAGGGCACCCAGGCGGTAGCCGAACACATCCTGAAGCTCGCGCAGGAAGCTGCGCTCGTCGATCTCGGCCAGGCGCTGGGCGTCCATCCCCTGCCGGGTCCAGACCAGCGCGCAGCGGTTCTCCGGCAGCGGCAGCAGGGCCATCGGGCCCTGCTCGGTGAAGCGTTCGAAGGCCTGGCCGCCGTGGGCCTCGCCCGGGGTGATGTTGGCGATCAGCGCGCTTTGTTCATAGGGTGTACGGCGCACATGGATGCCCAACTGCTCGCGCAGGCCAGAGCGACCACCGTCGGCCAGCACCGCCAGGTCGCATTCGAGAAGGGTGTCGTCGTCCAGTTGCAGGCGATAGCCACCGGCGATGGCCTGCATGGCCTTGACCTCGGCCGGGCAACGCCAGCTCACCACGTCGGCATCCAGGCCTTGCCACAGGCATTGGCCAAGCCAGGCGTTCTCCACCACGTAGCCAAGGGCGGGCACACCCTCCTCGATGGCATCCAGGCGGGTCGCGCCGAAGCGGCCCCGGTCGGATACCTGGATCTGGCTGATCGGCTCGGCGCGGCGGCTGATCACCTGCCACAGGCCAAGTTGTTCGTAGATCTGCCGGGTACCGTAGGACAACGCCGAGGAGCGGGCATCATAGCTGGGCTGGAAGCTGTGGCCCGGGGCGAAGGGTTCGATCAAAAGGATCTTCCAGCCGCGCGCCTTGGCACCGGCCTGCAAGGCCAGGGCCAGGCTGGCACCGACCAGGCCGCCGCCGATGATCGCCAGGTTGACCCGGCTCATGCCACGTCCTTGCGGGCGTCGGCCATCAATGCCTCGATCTCGGCGACCGTGCGCGGCACACCGGAGGTCAGAATTTCACAGCCCTGCTTGGTCACCACCACGTCGTCCTCGATCCTTACACCGATGCCGCGCCATTTCTTCGCGACGCTCTGGTTGTCGGCGGCAATGTAGATGCCCGGCTCGACGGTCAGCGCCATGCCCGGTTCGAGCACGCGCCATTGCCCGCCGACCTTGTAATCGCCCACATCGTGCACATCCATGCCCAGCCAATGGCCGGCGCGGTGCATGTAGAACGCGCGATGGGCCTCGTTGTCGATCAGCGCCTGCACCTCGCCCTTGAGCAGCCCCAGCTCCACCAGCCCTTCGGTGATGACCCGCACGGTCGCCTCGTGGGCGTGGTTCCAGTGCTTGCCCGGGGCAATTTCGGCGAACGCGGCCGCCTGGGCCTTGAGCACCAGCTCGTAGATGGCCTTCTGCTCCGGCGAAAAACGCCCGCTGACCGGGAAGGTGCGGGTGATGTCGCTGGCGTAGCAGTCGATCTCGCAGCCGGCATCGATCAACACCAGATCGCCATCCTTGAGCGGCGCGTCGTTCTGCTGGTAATGCAGGATGCAGGCGTTGCGACCTGCCGCGACGATCGAGCCATAGGCCGGCATCTTCGCGCCGCCCTTGCGGAACTCATAATCCAGCTCGGCTTCCAGACTGTACTCATGCAGGCCGGCCTGGCAGGCCTGCATCGCCCTCACGTGGGCCCGCGCGGAAATCTGCGCGGCGGTACGCATCACCTTCACTTCCGCAGCCGATTTATACAGGCGCATGTCATGCAGCAGATGATCCAGGGCAACGAACTCGTTCGGTGGCTGGGCGCCAAGGCGGGCCTTGGAGCGGATCACGTTGATCCACTCCATCAGCCGGCGGTCGAACTCGGGGTTGCTGCCCATGGCGGTGTAGACCCGGTCGCGGCCTTCGATCAGGCCGGGCAGGATCTCGTCGATATCGGTAATGGGGAAGGCATCGTCAGCGCCGAAGTCGCGGATCGCCCCCTCCTGGCCAGCGCGCAGACCGTCCCACAGTTCGCGCTCAGGGTTGCGTTCGCGGCAGAACAGCACGTACTCGCCGTGCTCGCGACCAGGGATCAGTGCAACCACCGCCTCGGGCTCGGGGAAACCGCTGAGGTACTGGAAATCGCTGTCCTGGCGGTACACGTGCTCGACGTCGCGGTTGCGGATGGCAACCGCGGCCGCCGGCAGGATGGCGATGCTGTTGGGGACCATCTGCGCCATCAGCGCCTTGCGCCGACGGGCATACTCGGCCTTCGGAATATGGCTCATGGGCAGGACCCCCGGGGTATCAGTGCAGCGATGGTTTGGGCGTGGGCGCGGCTGGCTTGGCCAGCTCCGAGTACAGCAGCAGAGGAGCGACGCGCAGGTACTCCATGACTTCCATGTAGTCGCTTTCGCCGTCCTCGGACTCTTCGAGGGCATCCTGCACCTGGGAAATGGCCACCAGGTCCTGCAGCACTTCCTTGGCCTCGTCGGAAAGGTCCTTGCCGCCGGCATTGAGGCCAAAGCCTGTGATGAAGCCCTGGCACCACTGGCCCAGGGCCATGGCGCGCTCGGTCAGCGGGGCATCGTCGCCAGGAAGCAGCAGGACGATGGCGATGTCTTCTCCGGTGAGCTCGGCCTTGACCATTTCCTGCAGACCGAGCAGGGCGGCGCGTACGGCGTCCACCGGCTCGTTCTCCAGTGCGGCGGCGGCGTCGGCCAGCCAGGCATCGGCGTCGAAGCCCGCACCGGCGCAGCTGCGACCGATCAGCAGGCCGTGCAGCTCGGCCGGGGAGACAGGGTGGCCATTGCTGGCGAGCAGCGTGGCGAAGGCGGTGTAGGGCGATTGGGTATTGGGCATGGGCAGCTAGGCGCCAGGCGGCGCAATGACTAGAATGAAGACCTTGTATCCTAGCACCGGCAGGCGCGCCAAGACCATCCGCACTGGCTGTACCGCCCCCGGAAGAGGCATGATCGCCAGGCAGTCAACGAGGGAGCGAATCGAGTGCAACCCATGCCAGAGAACGACCTGCAAGCGCTGATGAGCCGATTCGAGTTGCTGATCGAGCGTGTCGAGCAACTAAAACGTCAAAATGCACTCTTATTAGCGCAGGAAAAATCCTGGCGCGAGGAGCGCGCCCACCTCATCGAAAAGAACGAGATCGCAAGGCGCAAGGTCGAGTCGATGATTTTACGCCTCAAGGCCCTGGAGCAAGACTCATGAGTTCAAGCAATAGCGTCACCGTCCAGATCCTCGACAAGGAATACTCGATCATCTGTCCGCCGGAAGAGCGCAACAACCTGGTCAGCGCCGCCCGCTACCTGGACGGCAAGATGCGCGAGATCCGCAGCAGCGGCAAGGTGATCGGCGCGGACCGCATCGCGGTCATGGCAGCCCTGAACATCACCCACGAGCTGCTGCACCGCCAGGAGCGCCCAGACGTTGCCGCCAGCGGCACCACCCGCGAACAGGTTCGCGACCTGCTCGAACGGGTCGATCAGGCGCTGTCCGACGACGCGGATACCAAAATCGGCTGAGCTTGATATACTGGCGCCACTCCCTGGGGGATGCGCCAGTCGGTTATGTCCCTGAGCCGATACGCACAACCACGGGGGTTGCACGCTGGGGCCGGTGTGCATGTCCGCCCGACGGAAAGCCTTAACGCC
>Ga0153917_1000561_pt1 | contig 22285 bp, 22 predicted proteins | sample TSFL001MetaG_FD_104695 | JGI IMG/M metagenome (GOLD analysis project Ga0153917, IMG submission 104695) | Attine ant fungus gardens microbial communities from Florida, USA - TSFL001 MetaG | ecosystem: Host-associated > Fungi > Mycelium > Unclassified | place: USA: Florida, Paynes Creek Historic... | reverse complement strand
TGGTGGCGCTTCTTCACCAGCCGCACGCTGGTGTGCAACGCGCTGGGCTATTTCAGTTTCCTCTACATCACCTTTACCCTGGTGACCTGGCTGCCGAAATATCTGCAGGATAATTTCCACTATGACCTGCACTCGCTGTGGTATGTGGCGATGATCCCGTGGAGCGGTGCCTGCCTGACGGTGCTGCTGGGCGGGCGCATCGCCGATCGCCTGCTGGCACGCTTTAACAATCTGCGGCTGGCGCGCAACCTGTTTGCCGCCGTGACGCTGTGCGCCACCGCCTGCTGCTTTATGGCTATTCCCTGGGTCGGATCTGCTGCCGGGATTATCGCGCTGATGACGCTCGGCAATGCGCTCAATGCGCTGGTGAATAACGTCTACTGGTCGGTCGTGATTGACGTGACGCCGAAGGCATCGGTCGGCACCTTCAGCGGCATGACGCTGGCCATCGCCAACCTCGCGTCGATCATTTCACCGATGCTGTGCGGCTGGCTGGCGCAGTACTACGGTTATAACGCCATGTTTACCGTCACCGCCTGTATCGCCTTTGGCAGCATGCTGGCCATGACGCTGCTGCAGCCGGAGAAACGCCTGCAAGCCGATGCGCCGCCAGCCGCCGCGCAGCAGGCTGTGTAAGCGTTATCGCCCGTGCCGCTGGCAGAAGGCGGCGATATCCGGCGACTGAAAATCCGCCAGGTGCGCCATCAGCTTCTCCAGCGGCCAGTTCCACCAGGCAATCGCCTGCAGCTGCGCTGCGATGTCAGCGCTGAAACGGGCGCGAATCGGTTTCGCCGGCACACCTCCGGCGATGGTGTAAGGCGGCACATCTTTACTCACCACCGCCCCGGCCGCCAGCACGGCGCCGTCACCGACCGTCACGCCAGGCAGGACAATCACGCCGTGACCGATCCACACATCGTGACCAATGATCACCCGATCGGCACGGCGTCCGGCGAAGAAACCGGCATCGCGCTGCGCGTGGCTGTCGTAATACTCCGGGCAGTAGGTGAAGCGATGCTGTGAGGCGCGATCCATCGGATGATTCGGTGCCCCGATACGCACCTAATTGGCGATGGCCGTGAAGCGGCCAATCTGCGTATCCGCCACGCAGCAGTGTTCCCCAAGGTAGGAAAAATCACCCAGTTCGCTGTATTCCAGATAACTGTGCGCCAGAATTTCACACTGCTGGCCAATCTGCGTGTCGCGCAGACGGACGCTGGGATCGATCGCGGTGTGTTGCAGTTTAGCGGGATGCTGTGTGGCAGAAATCATAAAGCAGGTACTCCGTTGTGGTCAGATGTCTGGATAAGTGGTTGCCTCAACGCAACCGCGAGCCACAACACTAGAGCGGGAAGATGACAGGAATGCTATCGTGTTGCTCCACCAGGAGATCTTCAGGAGAAAATGGAATGAAAGCGTCCCTGCCGTTATTAGCCTTGCTATTCAGTACCGCCCCCGCCTTTGCCGCCCTGCCGCCCGACATCAAAGCCGGAGAAATTGTGCAGGTCGAACTGGCGCAGCTGCATCCCACTCAGGCCGCCATTGGTTATCGCCAGCTGGATTACAAGCAGCATCGTTATCAGGCCGATCCGGAAAAGCTGTTCGATGACTATTGCGAAAGCATGGGACAAAAGGGGGTGAAAAGTTTCACGCCGCGCTCCACCCTGCGCGATCCGGCCAGTTTCAGCTGTAAGGCGCCGGTCGGCAGCGAACCCGGCCCGATGAAAACCGCGGTGATCGGCCCGGATAATCAACTGTACCTGACTGATGGCCACCACACGTTCAGCAACTTTGCTGACATGGCCGGCCTGTCAACGCCGGTGCAGGTGCGCATTACCGATGATTTCCGCCCGCTGAAAAGCCAGGCTGCTTTCTGGCAGAAAATGGCGGCGGCACATCTGGTGTGGCTGGGGACGCCAAACGGTAAAATCGCCCCCGAAGCGCTGCCGCAGGAGCTGGGTCGCCAGCATATGCAGGATGATGAGTATCGTTCGCTGATCTACTTTGTGCGCGATATCGGCTTCGATAAGCCAGACAATCCGCCGCCGTTCCTGGAGTTCTTCTGGGGACAGTGGCTGAGCCGGGAACTGCCGCTGAAAGCGTTCAACCTGCGCGACCGCGACGGCTACGCCGCAGCGGTGAAAAAGGTGGCGGAGAAGATGGTGAGCGTGCCTAAGGATACGGTGATTGCGCAGAGTGATAATGGTCCGCTGACGGCGCAGGCGCTCGGTGCCAGAGACGCGGTGAACCAGAAGGCGCTGAACAAGTTAAGCGCCGATAACGGTAAGCTGAGCTGGGCGTTTAAACGTTAAGCGGGCTGGGTAGTGTTGGGTTTATCCAGGTGCGCATCAATGCGCACCCTACAAAATTACACACTATTGCTGCTGGTGCGCAGCAATGCGCACCCGACAAAACCCCACATCATTGTTGCAGATGCGCGGGCATGCGTTTTACACCGTTGTGGCAGGGTCGCCATGGATGGCGACCGAAAACGGCGGTTATGCCAGCTCGCTGTTTTTAACATCCGCGGACGGTGCCAGCAGGTTTTGATCGAAGGCGCGCAGCGGCTGGCCGTGGCGAACGCGCAGTGGCCAGTCCGGGTTGGCCAGCGCGCTTTTGCCCAGCGCCACATAATCTGCGCCCTGATACAACGCCATGCCGGCGCGTTCGGCATCTGACAGCGATCCGTTGATCACCACCGGCAACTGTGGCGCAGCCTGGCGCGCCAGCTGTAGCAGCGACTCTGCCGCGTCCGCGAACGCTGGCTGCAACGCATCGTGTTCGGTCAGGTGCAGATAATCGATACCTGAGTCGGCCAGCAGCGCAAACACCTGGCGCGCTCCGGCAGCGCCCTCCTGCCATTTATGCGTAAAATCATTCACTTTCCCCTGGGAAATCCGCACGCCCAGCGTGACGTTGGCACCGATGCGCTGTCGCACCGCGGCAATCACCTCCCGCGTCAGCGTCAGTCTTGCGATAATATCGCCGCCCCAGCGGTCGCTGCGCTGGTTGGTGTAATCGGTAAAGAACTGATCGAGCAGATAACCGTTGGCCGCGTGAATTTCAATGCCGTCAAAACCGGCTGCCTCAATGGCGCGCGCCGCGCTGTCAGCAAAGGCGTCAATCACCTGCTCAATCTGTTCATCACTCATGGCGCGCGGCAACGGATAAGCGCCGTGGCCATGGTAAAACCGCAGTTGTTCGCCACGTGGCGGGATCGCCGAAGGCGCCAGCGTATCGCGCCGGTAAATATTGCCCTGCGATATCGCACCGGCGTGCATCAGCTGTGCAATGATTTTGCTGCCGTGCTGGTGCACGCTGTTGGTGATGGCCCGCCAGCCGGCGATCTGCTGGCGATTGACCAGCCCGGCCTGAAAAGCGTAAGTCTGTGACCAGGCTTCATCGATGTAGAGACCTTCGGTGATTATCGCGCCAAAGCCACCGCGGGCAAAACGCGTGTAGTACTGCTGCATACGCTCGCCTGGGACCCCATCCACACTGGCGGAGATGCGCGTCATCGGTGCCACCATCAGGCGATTGGTTAAATCGAGGTGGTTAAGCGTACTGCTCTGAAACAGGTGTTTGTCGGACATTTGGCGCTCTGAGGTAAATTATCATCAGGAGCCATTATAGTGAGTCGCCATTGTGGCAAAAATGGCCGATTATGATACGCCTGCTTAACGGAAACCGTTACAATGAACTCCCGGGATATTGATGTTTTTCTGATGGTGTCACAAACCCGCAGCCTGACGCAGGCGGCGCGGCGGCTCGGCACCACCACTATGACCGTGTCGCGCCGGCTGGCCTCACTGGAGGAAGATCTCGGCGTACGGCTGCTGCATCGCACCACGCGCGCCATTGCCCTTACCGATGAAGGCGAAGAGTTTCTTCCCTATGCCAGAACGCTGGCAGAGACCGAACAGAGCGCACGCAACCTGTTCGCGCCCGATAAACAGGGCGCCACCGGCCAGCTGCGCATCACCGCGCCTACGGGGTTTGGCCGCCGCACCATCATTCCGCTGCTGCCGTCACTGATGGAGCAAAACCCCGGTCTGCGCGTTGAGTTTCAGCTCAGCGACGATGTCACGGACATTGTCGGGCTGGGCTTTGATGTCGCGATTCGCATCGCTCCGCTGCGCGATTCCCGCCTGGTGGCACACCGTCTGGCCGATAACCCGCGCCGGCTGTGTGCGGCTCCGGGCTATCTGCAACGCTTCGGCACGCCGCGTCATCTGGCGGATCTGCATCAACACCACTGTCTGCGCCTGTCGAATGTGGTGCAGTGGAGTTTTATGGTGGACGGTCATCTCTCCAGCCTGAGCGTTGACGGACGCTTCAGCGGCAGCAATGTCGAAGGGGTGCGTGCGCTGTGCGTGGCCGGCAGCGGCATCGCGCAGCTTTCTGAGTGGGACGTGCGGGAAGAGCTGGCATCTGGCGAACTGGTGGCGCTGGAGCTGGAGGACGCGCAGCCGCAGATGCTGGGCGTGTGGGCGCTGTTTCCCACCACGCGCCACCTGCCGGCGCGCGTCAGCGTATTTGTTGCGGCGCTCAGGCAGGCGATGCAACAGCAAAGCCGGCCCGGCGCGTGACGCGGACGTACAAAAAAAAGGCGGAGGGGTGAGCTCCGCCTTGTTTCAAGTTCCGGTCAGTGCGCCTGACCGGTCAGTTGCAAAAGGGCAACGATGATTTGCAGGATCACCCGGACCAGGTCCAGGAGTAATCGAACAAGTTCCATCACTTTCCTTCTCCTCTGACAGGAGCGCGCTGTTCAGCTTTCGGGGCCCTGACTCTACCCGCCGACCGCCTAAGCACATCTGTGAGGAGCGCTGAGCGGCACTCATTGTGAAAGCCACAGGCCAGCACCACCTGAAACCTGCCGGGGTTTGACTATCCGCGCCCCTGGAGTCATCAGAAAACAATAAGCATCCGCCGCGCTCAACACCTGTATAACCATACAGTATTTTAGCGAAACTTGAAATCTTTCGCTGCACATTTTATCATTCCTTTTGTGAGGAGTGCTGAGCACCCCGTTCCGAGCGCGGTTACCAGCCGGGTGACGAACATAAAAAAAGGATTTGGCGACCTGGCCAAATCCTTTTTTATTGCCTGCGATTATCCTACTGCGCGGCGCTGATACGCCAGATCGCGTTGCCGGCATCGTCGGCAATCAACACCCCGCCCTGATTATCCGTCGCCAGTCCTACCGGCAAACCGCGTACCTGCTTCTGATCGTCGGTGAGGAATCCTGACACCACCGTCTGCGGTTGCCCGACCGGTTTGCCGTTTTCAAATTTCACCCAAATCACTTTATAGCCGTTGAGCGGCGTGCGGTTCCAGCTGCCGTGTTCACTGATGAACGCGCCGCCGCGGTACTGCGGCATATTATCCGCGCCATAGAACAGCAGGCCGAGCGGTGCCACGTGTGAGCTCAGCGCATAGTCCGGCTTGATGGCTTTCGCGACCAGATCCGGCCGCTGCGGCTGTGCGCGCTCGTCGACGTGCTGACCAAAGTAGCTGTACGGCCAGCCGTAGAAACCTTTGTCCTGCACGGAGGTCAGGTAATCCGGCACCAGATCCGACCCGATTTCGTCACGCTCGTTGGCGATGGCCCACAGCTTGCCACTTTGCGGCTCCCACTGCAGACCGGTAGGATTGCGGATGCCGCTGGCATAGATGCGGCTGGCACCGGTTGCGGTGTCCACTTCCCACACCGCCGCGCGGCCATACTCTGCGCCGATGCCGTTCTCGGTGATGTTACTGTTGGAGCCGACACCGACGTACAGTTTGCTGCCGTCCGGACTGGCGAGCAGCGCTTTGGTCCAGTGGTGATTCAGCTCACCGCCCGGCAGCGACGTCACCTCTTCCGGCGGCGTACGGATTTCGGTTTCGCCGGTCTGGTAAGGGAATTTCACCAGGCTGTCGGCGTTAGCCACATACAGCGTATTGCCAATCAGCTGCATGCCAAACGGCGCATTAAGGTTTTCGATAAACCGGTGCTGTTCCCACTTGCCGTTAACGTTGCGCAGCAGCGTGATGCGGTTGCCGCCCGGGCCACCTTTGCCGGAAGATTTCTGCACCAGGCTCATGATCAATTCTTTCGGTGCCGTGACCGGGTTTTTCACCCCGTTGGCTTCTGCCACCAGAACGTCGCCATTAGGCAGCACATACAGCTGACGCGGGTGCATCAGGCTGGCCGGGATTTTCTCGATCTTCAGGCCGTCGGCCACTTTTGGTGTCTCGCCCTCTTTCCACGCGGTGCCTTCCGGCACCTGCATCGGCGGCATAAAGAAGTTTTTGGCCTGCGGCAGCTGCGGATCAGGGCCGATTTGCCGTTGCGGATCGAGGTCCGATCCGCTGTCGCAGGCGCTCAGCAGTACCGCAATCCCCAGCGCACTCATTACACGAAATTTCATGGGCGACCTCCCTGTAAACGACGCTCGCGCAGCGCCAGCTGCAGATTCGCTATCAGCAACACCACCACCACCAGGGTGGAGAGCGTTACGCCCATCGGCACCACCGCATAGGCATCGCGGCTGTGAATGAATGCGTTGACGATGGCCAGCACGATCGCCAGCAGCGACAGCCAGAAATGAGTTTTCTCTGCGGCAGGTGCGCCACGGAATAAATGAATCAGGCTGATTAGTCGCGGCACAATCGCCAGCACCAGTCCGATGGCTATCAGCCAGCTGGCGGCTTTGGTCCACATGACGATGAAGGTTTGCAGATAGATAATATCAAACAGCCAGGCAGCAAAGAAAAAGCCCAGCGGCAACGGCTCAAGCAGGGTAAACAGCGTCACGCCAACAACCGAGCGTCCCGAGGTATGGTACATCGCACTCTCCCTATCACAGTTTTTCCAGGCGAGAGCGATCCGGCCAGGCATCGCTTCGCACGCCTGAGAAATATTAGTAAAGATAAAGAGTCATGCGCACAGCCCGCACAAAAAGTTAACCGTGCCGACGGAACTGGTTCAGTTCCTGCGCGTCGTGGCTACAGAACAGTTGCACCTCTTGCGCGTGCTGCAGTGACAGTTCACGCAGCCGCTGCTGATTGCTGTGCCAGGCGGCGCGGTCACTGCACATCAGGCGCTGATAGGCGCGCAGGCCCGGCGTACAGTGGCGCTGGCTGTGGTACATTTCACCGCGATAAAACCAGGCGTCGCCGCCATGCAGCAGCCAGCCGCCCTGATGACGAATCGCCACGCCCGCATGGCCCAGCGTATGTCCCGGCAGCGGCACCAGCAGAATCTCATCGCTGAGATCGTCGACCGCCTTCACCGCATCAAAGCCATACCAGCGCTCGCCGCCGCTGGCGTAACCGCGCCAGCCATCGTGCGCTGTCCACTGCTGCGGGCGAAACCGCTGACGCGCCAGCCAGCTGCTATCGCCCGCCTGGGTTACGGTATCCAGTTCACGCTGCAGCAGATGAATGCGGGCGGCCGGAAAATCACTGATGCCGCCGGCGTGGTCAAAATCGAGGTGGGTCAGAATAATGTGGCGCACATCTTCCGGGCGAAAACCCAGCAGCTGAATCTGTGCCAGCGCGCTGAGCTGCTCGTTATAGCGAATATTATTCAGCGCGCGGAAAAAGCCCGACAGGCGGCGGTCAGGATGGCGCATGTCCTGCGTGCCCAGACCGGTATCCACAAGGATTAAACCGTGACGGTCAGTTTCCAGCAGTAAGCAGTGGCACACCAGTTCAGCAAACGGACCTTTGCTGAAACCGTCGAATAGTGCGCCACCGAGCGGGCACATGCAGCCACAGTTGAGGTGATGAATTCGCATTGTTCTCCCCCAAAATAAAATGGCGCGAGCGCGCCGTTATTAAATGAATAAATAAAAAAGTGATTTAACATATATGTGCCATGATGATGGCAATTGCAAACAATCCAGAGTCATTCATTTATCGCTTTATTTATTACTCATTTAATTTCAATGCATTGAAATATTGAATGCGGATTTTTAATGAGCAAAAAAATAACCGCAGCGCAAGGTTATTCACGCTACGGTTATTTATCGCGGTCGGTTAACCGTTAATGATTAATCAGGCAGCGCGTGCCGCCCACCACAGGCGCAGCTTCAGCCCCCAGCTGCTGGTCCAGCCGCTGCTGGTGCTGACCACCTTGCCCTGATGCAGCACGATGAACGTCGGCGTGGCGCTGATTTGCCAGCGCTGTCCCAGCGCCCCGCTTTCATCATTGACGGCGAATCCCCGTACTCCTTTTTTATCCAGCCAGGTGGCAACGCGCGCATCGCTGCCGGATCGCAGAGCCACACTGACCACCTGCGTGCCGTGCTGACTGAGCGCGGCCACCGTCGGTGTGGTGAGTTTGCACACGCCACACCAGCTGGCCCAGACGTAAACCAGCACCGGCCGTTGCTGGCTCAGCGTCGCCAGGTTCACCTCGCCCTGCAGCGCGCTGAGCGGCTGCCGGGCCACATCCGCGGGCAGTTGCGGTGCACGCAGCCAGTCCATGGCCAGCAGCAGCGCCGCTGCCATCAGCAACAACAGCACGCCTTCGCGCAGCCAGCGCGTTACCCGGCTCATGGCTGAGCCTGCAGCGCACCTTTCACCGCGGCTTCCAGCTGTGCATAAGGCACTGCCCCGCTGATCAGCTGATTGCCCACCAGCGTGGCGGGCGTACCCTGCACACCCAGCTGCTGCGCCAGCGTCAGGTTAAGGTTGATGGTGTCGAGGCTGGCGGTGCTCGGCGCCGATAAGCTGATGCCACTTTTGTCGAGCGCGGCGGCGATGCTGGCTTCATCATGGTTGCCTTTCTTTGCCATCAGCCGTTCATGCAGCTTAAGAAAGTTATTCGGCTGCTGCTCCCACACCGTCAGCGCCAGACGCGCCGAACTGAGCGAGCTTTCAGCGCGGTACGGCAGCGGCTTCAGCACCACCGCCACCTGCGGATAGTTGTGCAGCAGTTTTTCGATATCCGCCTCAAACTTTTTGCAAAAGACGCAGTTGTAGTCGGTGAAATAGACCAGCGTCAGTGCCGGTTTTTTGGCACCGATGCGCGGCGAGCCGGCATCGTCAAACAGCGCCGCGCGGTTTTTCTCTACCATCTGCGCGACCACGTTTTGCTGCTGGCGCGCGGCTTCTTTATCAAATGCGTCGGCGGCTTCCGCCAGAATCGCCGGATTTTGCACCAGGGTTTCGCGAATCAGCTGTTTGATGCGCGCCTCCTGCTCAGGGGTAAATGGCGCGGCGGCCAGGGCGGGTGCTGCCAGTAACATCAGCGAAAGTAACAGGGATTTTTTCATCATTTTTTTGCCTCAGAGAGTGTTGAAATCACCGCATCACGACTTAATAACGGCGATAAAATCTGGCCGTGCGGCAGTGCCGGGCCATAAATCTGGTTAAAGGGGATCGCTACGCGATCGCGGCGGCGCAGGAACTCGCCGATGGCCGGATCCGGTTGTGTCCAGTCACCGCGCAGCAGCACCACATCCTCTGCGCCGAGTGCGGCACGCACGTCAGGCTGATTCAGCACCCGCGATTTATTCACTTTGCAGGTGATGCACCAGTCAGCGGTGACATCGACGAATACGCGCTTATCCTGCTCCAGCGCCTGATTGATGGCGGCTTCGGTCAGCGGTTGCCACACCAGCGATTCTTCTTCCGGGGAGAGGCGCGTCAGCAGTAACAGCGCGCCCGCCAGCGTCACGGTAATGAACACCAGACCTGCCTGCGGCAGCGCGCGGCGTGCGATTAGCCAGCCCGTCAGCGCCAGCATAAGGATGGCCGCCAGCAGAATGGCGACGGTGCTGCCCCAGTGTGGAATCAGCAGCGTCACCAGCCACAGCGTTGCCAGCAGCATCAGCAGCCCCAGCAGCGTGCGCAGATGCAGCATCCAGCGCCCCGGACGTGGCAGGCAGCGCGCCATGCCCGGCAGCGCCGCAACCAGCAGCCACGGCAGACTCATGCCGACGCCGAGCGCGACAAACAGCAGCCACAGCTGCGGCAGCGGCGCGGTCAGCGCATAGGCGACGGCGGTGCCAAGAAACGGTGCGCTGCACGGCGTCGCCAGCAGCGTAGCAAAGGCCCCCTGGCCAAAATGCCCTGCCAGACCGGCACCGCCGTGCGTCGCCAGCCGGGTAGTCAGGCCGGAAGGCAGGCGAAAATGCAGCAGATCGAACAGACTGGCGCTGAACAGGAACATCACCAGCACCATCACCAGCAGAAAGCCGCTGCTCTGAAACTGAATGCCCCAGCCCAGCGCCTGACCGCTGAGCCGTAGCACGGTCATCAGCAGCGCCAGCAGCAGGAAAGAGAACAGAATGCCGGCGCTGGACGCGAGAAACTGCTGACGCGTCTGGCTTTGCGTCTGTCCCTGCTGCTGCACCAGACTGCTCAGTTTGATCGCCAGCACCGGCAGCACACATGGCATCAGGTTGAGAATCAGCCCGCCGAGCAGCGCCAGCAGCACTACCGACCACAGCGTGGCGTTTCCGGCAGAGGGAGAAAACAGCGGCTGATGACCAAGGGTCAGCTGGCTTTGCTGAGCGATACCGGCGTCAGCGATAACCAGCGACAGCGCTTTACCGCGCAGGTCCGGCGCAGCCTCGCCCCATTCATCGGTCACCGCCACGCGGGCCGTCAGCGTCTCGCCCTGCACGCTGATTTGCGGCGCCGCCAGCATGCTGCCCTGCGGATAATCAAAGAACAGTTCCGGCTGCTGCCAGCCCTGCTGACGCTGCGCCCGGATTTGCAGCGTGCCATCAACGAAGCTGGCATCAAGCTGATCGGTCAGCCCACTGTCAGCCGGGATCTGCCCCATCGCCTGGGCGAAATCACGTGCAAAATCCGGACTGGCGGGCTGCGAGAGATCGAGCTGGAACGGAAAATCCGTCAGGATGCAGACGTCGCTACAGGTGGACAGCGTCAGCGTGCCGGCCAGCGTGCCCTGCGGGGCAGATTCGAGCACGATGGGCAGCGTAACGTTGCCTTTGTAGCCCTGCGTGGTGAGGCCGCTGACGTCAAAGCGCGCTGGCACTGGCCACGACCAGCGGGCGTTGACATCCGGCGTTTGCCAGCGGATTTCCGGCGCGACGCCGCCTTCGCCCGGCGAGCGCCAGTAGGTTTTCCAGCCCGGCTGCAGGCGAATATCCAGCAGCAGTTGCAGGTGATCGCCCTGCGGCGCGGCGCGCAGGCGCACTTCGGCGTGGCTGTTTTGCGCATTGCGCAGCCAGCCGGTATCGGCGGCTTGCACGCTCAGCGCGCAGCTCGCCACGAGGAGCAGCAGGCTCCTGATCAGGAATGTCATAATCGTTTCTCCGGTGAATAACAGGGTTTACGCGGTGGATCGCGTAGTGTTATTCCCGGAAGACGCAGAGCGTGAGATGGCGCCGTCGCAGCGGCACAAACAGCGGTTCACGCCGCCAGACAGTGGCAGACGAGGTCTGGAAGAGCGTGGCGATCAACGCCAGCAGCAGTACGAGGAATGGCAGCGCGGTATCGAGCAGCGGCGCGCTGCCGCTGAGTGACTTAGCGCCCAGCGCACAGGGTTTATCACTGCTGGCACCGTCATCAACGGCGGCGCTGTGAGCAGTAATGCTAACGACAGGCTGGGTCGGGAGATTGAAGCTGCGCTGGACGAGACAAAACGCCAGCACCAGACAAACCAGTGCCAGAATCCATTTTGCGCGTTGGGGCGATATCGTCATGCCACAGCCTCAGAGAAAAGTGCGGCCAGTTTATGCAAAAGCAGCAGAAACACCAACCCCTGCTGTGTAAACTTTTGTCTTTATGCCAGCGGGATCGTGCTGACTGCAGAGAGGGAGAAATTATTCACTTTGATTAACCTCTCCGCTCTTGTGGTCATAGCCTAAAGGCTATAAACTCATTTATAGCAAAAAAGCTATGGGATAGCGCTATGTGGGAAATATTAACAACGGATGTTTTTGATGACTGGTTTCTTGCGCAAAATGAAGGTTTACGTGAGGACATGTTAGCAGTGATGCAAATCCTGGCGGAGATGGGACCAAAACTCGGTCGTCCCTACGTTGATACCTTAAAGGGGTGTCAGTTTCCCAATCTAAAAGAACTGCGTGTACAGCATGCAGGCATGCCTGTCAGAGCCTTTTTCGCCTTCGATCCGGTGCGCCGTGCGATTGTACTTTGCGCAGGAAATAAGGCTGGCTGTCAGCAGAAACAATTTTACCGCACGATGATTCGCCTGGCTGAAGCGGAATACCGCAAGCATTTAGTGCATATGGAGGGATAATGGGGACCTACAAGCAACTACTGGCAAAACAATCACCTGAAAGTCAGCAGCGCATCGCTGAAAAGGTGGAAAAGCTGCGTCAGGAAATAGCCCTGAGCCAATTGCGTGAAGAGCTAAACCTTTCGCAAACTGAACTGGCGCGCACCATCGGTGTATCACAACCAACGCTGGCAAAGATGGAAAATCCGGAAAACGATCCGCGCCTGTCCACGCTAAAACGCTACGTCGCCGCGCTTGGTGGGGAACTTCGTATTGATGTTAAACTGCCAAACGGCAAACATTTTGCTTTTCAGCTGTGATTAATCAGTAAACGCCAGCGGCGGCGTTCGCGCAACAGGCGCTGATGCAGCCGCTGCAGCTGGGGTAACGTGAGCGCGGCGACCGCTTCTGGCGTAAGCACCGGCAGTCCCTGCTGTTTTCGCAGTGCCTCAGTGGCGGCGTCGGCGTTCTGGTGTGGCTGGCACTGCGTCAGCAGAGTCGTCTGCCAGCCCTGCAGCGTTTCATCGTTGATGGCGGCGAGTTCACTCACCATGTCGCGCAAAAACGCTTTGCAGTGTTGCAGCAACGTGCGCCAGCCAATGGACGGTGATTGCAGCGCCAGCTGCAGTCCATCCACATCCGCCACGCGCTGGTAGCGCGCTGACACCACATAGCCAATCTGTTGCCCGACCCGCAGCCGCTGAAAGAAGCGTGGTTCAAACATCAGCGCCAGCGCACGCAGCGCCGCGAGGCTGGCATCATCGGCAGCGGGCAGCGGAATAAACAGCAACAAGGCCTGATCGTTCGCCGCACAGCGCAGCGCGCTGACGCCGTGCTGCAGCGCAGCCGCGCGCGCCGGCGCAGGCTGAGTCTGAACCACCTCGCTCAACCCGTGCGCGGCGTGCTGACTGACGCTTTCGCTGTGGCCGCACCAGGCGGCCTGCCATGCAGGATGCGCAGCCGGGGCCAGCAGCTGCTGCGGTAGCGCTTCCAGCAACTGACGAATCACAACACTTTGTGCAGCGCGGTGCGGTTGCGGCAGCACCGGTGCATTCAGCGCCGCCAGCACGCCAGGCAGCTGTTGCAGCGCGGGCATTGCATCGTCAGGCAGATCAATCACCAGTAGCCAGACGCCCTGCTGCTGTTGCCAGCGTCCGCTGCCACCGGCATGGCGCAGTGCGGCAAGCCGTGGGCGCAGCTGCTGCTGCCAGCTTAGCGCCGCCTCGTCACTCAGGGTGTGATAAAACGCCGGGCGCACCAGCAGCGTTCCCTGCGGCTGCACCGGACTTACGCGCAGCAACGGCGCGCCATTTACCGGGAGTTCCGGCAAATGCAGGACGTCAGCGCACGGATAAAATGACCAGTTAACCGGCGCGACCGGGCCAGCCGCGGTCGGTGGCCATGGCGCGCGCTGCAGGCAGAATCCCTGCGTGGTATAAGGCACGGCGGACAGCTGTCGCTGCGTCAGCAGCCGCGTGCACGAAGCCTGTGGCAGCGCGGCGATGAAACCGGTGAAATCTGCGGGAACGTCAGCTGACGGCGCCGATCCCAGCGCCCGTCCACGCAACTGCGTCAGCGGCGACAGCGCAGCGAAATCCTGCTGTGCCAGTTGCAAATAGTGACGATGCTGCGCTGGCGTGGCGGCGCGCACCGCACGCAGATGCTGCCAGAAGAGCTGTTCAATGCGTCTTGCTGCCGACGCTGACAGCACTGGCGCACAGAAGCGCAACGCCAGCCAGCTATGATCGGCGTTCTGCCACAGCCATTCACACTGCAGCGATGCGCACAATTGCTCGCTGCGCAGCTGCGCCATCAGGCTGCCAGGGGCTTCATCCTGCCAGAAAGCCTCCAGCAATGTGACATTGTCACGCAAAGCGTTCTCTTCGCCGGTGATAAACAGGCTAAGCCAGAATGACTCTTCATCGGCAAGCTGGATGAGCGTTTCAACTGGCTCCGGCAAGGAAATGGCTGGCAATAAGGAGTGCGCCGCACTGCCTGACTGGCGAACAGCAAACGCCTCGGCCAGCTGCTGTAATTCATCCAGCGATTGCGGTCCGCTCAGCCACAGCTGCTGGTTGGCGGCGACAAAATGCTGCTGATGAAACAGCCGTAGCGCCTGCTGCATCTCCGTTACGTTGTCACCAAAACACGCCGCACTCCCGACGCGAAAGCGGCGCAGTGCGCCGCCGGCCGCGTCGAGCAGCGCTGCTTCACTCAGCGTTTCGGCATGATGCCGTAGCAGCTGAAATTCTGCCTCGATGACCGCCGCTTCCTGCGTAATCGCCGTAACGGTCAGCAGTGGCGCAGCCAGCATATCTGCCAGCCTTGCCATGCCCGCCGCCAGCGCCTGCGCCGGCAGCTGGAAGAACCAGGCACTGCGGCTGAGTTGCGTGGTGGCATTCACCTGACCACCCTGTTGCTGCAGCCACGGCATCAGGCGCTCGTCGCCGGTAAAGCCCGCGCTGCCGCAAAACAGCAGATGTTCCAGCAGATGCGCCAGACCGGGCCAGCGATCGGGTTCGTGCAGGCTGCCTGCGCCGACGCGCACCAGCGCCGCGCTTTCCCGCGCGTCGGGCTGGTGCGACAGATGACAGCGCAGACCGTTAGCCAGCGTCAGGCTGCGTTCGCACATCAGGTGACCCGCTGTTTGAAAATCAGCTCAGAATTGCTGCGGTTACGGAACTGCAGCTGGGCGATTTTGATATCGCTGCAGCTGGCTTCGCGGCGAGCCTCAAGAATTTTTCCGTGATGCGGCGACTTGCTGCACACCGGGTCGGTGTTGTCGGCATCGCCGGTCAGCATGTATGCCTGGCAGCGGCAACCGCCGAAATCTTTCTCTTTCTCATCGCATGAGCGGCACGGTTCCGGCATCCAGTCGAAGCCGCGATAGCGATTGAAGCCAAACGAGTTGTACCAGATATCCTCCAGGCTCTGCTCCAGCACTGAAGGGAACTGCACCGGCAGCTGGCGCGCGCTGTGACAGGGTAACGCCGTACCTTCCGGCGTCACGCTGAGAAATATCGATCCCCAGCCGCCCATACAGGGTTTGGGCCGCTCTTCGTAGTAATCCGGCGTGACGAACAGCAGATTGGTGAGATTACCGCTGCTGCCCATGCGCTCACGGTAGCGGGCAACCACCGCTTCGGCGCGGGCAATCTGCTCGCGCGTTGGCAGTAATCCCTGACGGTTAAGATGCGCCCAACCGTAGAACTGACAGGTGGCCAGTTCGACATCGTCCGCCTCCAGCTCGATACACAGATCGATGATTTTATCGATCTGGTCGATGTTATGGCGGTGCAGCACGAAGTTCAGCACCATCGGGTAGCCGTGCTTTTTCACCGCTTTTGCCATCGCCAGCTTCTGCTGAAACGCCTTCTGCGAACCGGCCAGCGCGGCGTTCAGCGTTTCATCACTCGCCTGGAAACTGATCTGGATGTGATCCAGCCCGGCGTCGGCGAAGGCATCAAGCTTTTTCTCCGTCAGGCCAATGCCGGAGGTGATCAGGTTGGTGTAAAAGCCCAGATCGCGCGCGGCGCGAATCAGCTCCGGCAGATCTTTGCGCGTCAGCGGTTCACCACCGGAAAACCCCAGCTGCACGCTGCCCATGGCGCGTGCCTGGCGGAACACCTCAATCCACTGTTCGGTGCTCAGCTCCTGTTCCTGCTGCGAAAAATCCAGCGGGTTCGAGCAGTAAGGGCACTGCAGCGGGCAGCGATAAGTCAGCTCCGCCAGCAGCCACAGCGGCGCATTCACGCCAGGTTTATTCGGGTTCACGACACTGGATCCACTTCTGTTCAATGGCCGATTGCAGGAAGTCTTTGACGTCATCATCGACGCCGCCCGCTTCCGGAAAACGCGCATTGAGCGTGGCGATAATGGCCGCCACATCCTGCTTGCCGGTTACCAGTTCCAGAATGGCGGCAGCGGTTTCATTCAGCTTCGCCATCCCTTCCGGGTAAAGCACTACGTGGCTGTCCTGCGCGGCTTCCCACTGCAGACGATAGCCGCGGCGAAACGCCGGAATCAGAGTCTCTTTCATGTGATTACACCAGTCTTGTACTGTGCCAGGCGACCTGATCGGTCACCGTGTGGTACGGCGGACGCTGCAGCGCGTATGCCATGGTCATGGCATCCAGCATGGTCCAGAGAATGTCGAGTTTAAACTGCAGGATCTCCAGCATACGGTTCTGCTGCTCAGCGCTGGTAAAGACCTCCAGCGCCAGCGCCAGTCCATGTTCCACATCGCGGTTCGCCTGGCTCAGGCGGCTGCGGAAGTAGAAATAGCCTTCCTCTTTGATCCACGGATAGTGCTGCGGCCAGCTGTCGAGGCGCGACTGGTGAATCTGCGGGGCAAACAGCTCGGTGAGCGAGCTGCACGCCGCTTCCTGCCAGTTGGCGCGACGCGCAAAGTTGACATAGGCATCAACGGCAAACCGTACACCTGGCAACACCAGCTTCTCTGACAACAATACCTTGCGATCGAGACCAACCGCTTCTCCCAGCTGCAGCCAGGCTTCAATGCCGCCTTCCTCACCGTTACGGCCGTCGTGATCGAGGATACGCTGTACCCATTTACGGCGCGTTGCCGGATCCGGACAGTTGGCCATGATCGCCGCATCTTTCAGCGGAATATTGGTCTGATAGTAAAAACGGTTCGCCACCCAGCCCTGAATCTGCTCGCGCGTCGCGGCACCGTTGTGCATCGCGATATGGTAAGGATGGTGAATATGGTAATACGCGCCTTTGGCACGCAGCGCCTGTTCAAAGGTTTCGGGTGACAACGCCTCGGTAATGATCACGATGCGGACTCCTGCAAATGAATCGCCATGCCGTCCCAGCTCACTTCAATGCCCTGCTGCGTCAGGAACTGGCGCTGCGGCGAATGCTCGTTGAGAATCGGATTGGTGTTGTTAATGTGAATCAGAATTTTGCGTCTGGCCGGCAGAGCGGCCAGCAGCGCCATCAGCCCCTGCTCTTCCGCCAGCGCCAGATGGCCCATGGCTTTGCCGGTATTTTTGCCGACGCCGGTGGTCAGCAGCTCATCATCCTGCCACACGGTGCCGTCGATCAGCAGGCAGTCGGCTTTTTGCAGCCACGGCACAATCACCGCATCCGGTTCGCCGAGGCCTGGCGCATACAGCAGCGTCTGCCCGCTGGCGGTGTTTTCGATAAACAGCGCCACGTTATGTCCCGGCAGCGGACGATCGCGATACGGCGAATACGGTGGCGCATTGCTGAGAATCGGAATGGCGGTGAATTGCAGACTGGCGCAGACGTCAACGCGAAACGGCTCAAGCGGCGTAAGCGCACGATGCTGCAGGCCGCCGTTCCAGTGCTGCAGCATGGTAAAAATCGGGAAGCCGCTGGTGAGGTCGGCATGCACTTCCGGCGTGCACCATACCTGATGCGGGCAGCCCTCACGCAGGCTCAGCAGACCGGTGGTGTGATCGATCTGGCTGTCGGTCAAAATAATGCTGCCAATCGCCGTTCCGCGCAGCACGCCGTGTTTCACCAGTTCCGGTGTCCGGGCGATTTGCTGGCTGATGTCCGGCGAAGCGTTGCACAACACCCAGTCGGTACCGTTATCGCTGACAATGATTGAGGATTGGGTGCGCGCCTGCGCCTGGAGCGTGCCGTTACGCAGCCCGCTGCAGTTGGCGCAGTTACAGTTCCACTGCGGAAAGCCACCGCCAGCCGCCGAACCGAGGACTTTAATAAACATGTGAAGGACCGAAGCAGGAAAAGAAAATGCCCGCACGAACGGCGGGCAGGACGTCTTAGCGGTTGGAGATGTACAGCGTTACTTCCAGGCCCAGACGCAGGTCAACAAACTCAGGTTTTTTCCACATAATATTCTTCCTCATAGTCTTAAAACGCAGAGCAGGCTCTGCTAAAAACATTGCGACAGAAACAAAGCTTCCGCCAGCAATGGATAACGCGGGGCGATGTTGCGCCAATGTAGCGAGCAGATCAACCCTGATTGCGTAAGGAAATACACTTACGCCTGCCAGATTTGGTGCAATACCCGCTGCCAGTTGCCCCAGGCAAGTTGTTCCAGCAATGCCTGATCATAGTTGAGACTGCGCATCAGCGCATACAGCCGCGGCAAACCGGTGACATCTTTAAGCTCTGCGGGCACGCTGATGCCGTCAAAATCCGACCCCAGCGCGACGTGATCGCTTCCCATAATAGTCATCAGATGCTCACAGTGTTTAACAATTTCGATCAAGCCGCCATCATCGTCGCGCTTACCGTCGGCGCGCAGAAAGGCGTTGCCGAAATTAATGCCGACCACGCCACCGCTATCGCGAATCGCCCGCAGTTGGTCGTCGGTAAGGTTGCGCGGCTGCGCGCACAGCGCGTGCGCATTCGAGTGGCTGGCGACCAGCGGCGCGGATGAGAGCCGGGCCGTGTCCCAGAACGCTTTTTCATTCATGTGCGACACATCGATCATCATGCGCTGCTGATTCGCCAGCGCGATCAGCCGCTCGCCGTCGGCGGTCAGCCCCGGACCGCTATCCGGCGAACCGGGAAATGCGCCAGTAACGCCAGCGCCAAAGCGATTTTCCAGATTCCAGAACGGACCGATGCTGCGCACACCCGCCTGCCAGAAGGCGGCAAGATCGGCGCCGTCGCCGTCAAAACCGTCCGCGCCCTCAATGTGCGCCACCATCGCCAGTACGCCGTCGCGCCGGCAGGCGGCGATATCGGCGCTGCTGAGGCACAGGCGCGCCCGGCCGTCAGAACGGGCAACCAGCGTTTTCAGAATCTCCAGCTGCTGCCACAGGATCTCCAGCGGCTGCCACGCTTCACCGGCCAGCTGAGGTGCTACTTCGCTGACGTAGCGCTGCGGCGGCACAAACAGCGCAAACAATCCGCCGGCAAAGCCGCCCTGCTGCATGCGCGGAAAATCGAGGTGTCCTTTTTCGATACCGGTAAAGAAGGCGGCGGCTGGATCGTCGCGATGATGCAACCACAGGTTGAGCAACAGGTCATTATGACCATCAAAGGTTTTGATTAACATTGGGTTATCCGCCACGGATTTGATGCCGCCATGCTACGCGCATCACGCCTGTTCGCCAAATACCGGCGCACAAAGGGTTACTGTTGTGCCACCTGCAGACCGCGATAAAAGGTCGGCTTGACATCGAGTGGCTGAGCAATCAGGCCGTACTTTTGATAAAAGTCGGCGGTTTCCTGCTGCTGTTGTACGGTGTGGTCGTCAATGCTCTGCCAGTGTGACTGACGTCGGGCAAAAGATTTGGCGGCAGCCTCCTGAGGAAAGCCGATGATCTTCGCCAGCCTGGCGGAATATGCCTCAACGTGGCGATTGGCCCAGCGATCAGCGGCCGCCAGCCGGTTAATATAATCCTGCAGCGCCGCACGTTTACTGGCGTCACTCAGTGCCGCATCGGTGGCGGCGAGGAAGCTGTTGCCGCTGGAGAGCCCCACGCCGTTGATCAGCACGCGGCCGGTATGCGTTACTTCTGCCAGCGCGGTGTAAGGATCCCAGGTTGCCCACGCATCGACGGAACCACTTGCCAGCGCAATGCGCGCATCGGCAGGCGTGAGAAAGCGCCAGCTGACGGCTTTATCGCTCAGCCCGGCACTTTCCAGCGCTTTCAGCGCGATAAAATGACCGATCGACCCGCGCCCGGTGGCGATGCGTTTACCGCGCAGATCCCGCGGCGTTTTGATGGGTGAGTCCGGCGCAACCAGTACCGCCAGCCCGGCCGGGGTGGATTTGCTGACGGCCACCGCTTTGACCTGCGAACCTGCGGCCAGCGAGAACAGCAGCGGCGCATCACCAATAATACCGGCATCAACCGCCCCGGCATTCAGGGCTTCGGCCAGCGGAGCGGCGGCCGGAAATTCCGCCCATTCGATACGGTAGGAGAGATCGTTGAGCTGCTGCGCTGCTTCCAGCTCGGCGCGCATGTTGCCCTTTTGATCGGCAATGCGCAGGGTAACGCCGTGCGCCGCGACGCTGCCGCTGGCCAGTAACAGCATCGTTAAAGTCACTCTTTTCATTATCATTTCTCTGCTGATGAAAAGCCCAGACTACCCTGCGCGTAACAAATGACCGATGCCGATTTCGCATGAGGATTGCCGGAAGGAACATAACGATGCGCGGCTGATGAGGGCGCAAAAAAAAGCCCGCAACACGAGGTGCGGGCAACGTAATACTGGAAGCAATGTGAGCAATGTCGTGCTCTTCTTCGGTAGAGCCACCGTCGAAGCGCAGAAGAATAATAATCATTCCTATTATCATCTGTAAAGCTCTAATTGAGAATTTTTCTCATTTCCACACTAAGGTTGTGCTTACCCCCTTCTCCCGCTGGGTAAAAAAAGCGCAGATACGCGGCGGATTTGGGGAGTACGCTTGCTTTGCGATACACTCTCGCTATTGCCCGAGAATCGTTGAGTTCTATGCCAAAATTATTCCCCGCGCTGCTGCTTGGTCTCAGCGTCCTGAGTGCCTCTGCGCTCGCCGCGCCCGCGGACTCTATCCGCCACAGCGGCTTTGTTTATTGCGTCAACGGCACGGTTAACACCTTCAACCCGCAGATGGTCAGCAGCGGGCTGGTGGTCGATACGCTGGCGGCACAGTTGTATGACCGCCTGCTCGACGTCGACCCTTATACCTATCGCCTGATCCCCGATCTGGCGCAGAGCTGGGAAGTGCGCGATAACGGCGCGACTTACCGCTTCCACTTGCGCAAAGATGTTTCGTTCCAGCATACCAACTGGTTTACGCCGACGCGCAAAATGAACGCCGACGACGTGGTCTTCAGCTTTGCCCGCATGTTTGATCGCCAGCATCCGTGGCATAACGTCAATGGCGGCAGCTATCCCTACTTCGACAGCCTGCAGTTTGCCGATTCGGTGCAGAGCGTGAAGAAGCTGGATAACGATACGGTGGAGATCCGCCTAAACAGCCCCGACGCCTCGTTCCTGTGGCATATCGCCACCCACTACGCGCCGGTGCTGTCACAGGAGTACGCCAGCCAGCTGAGCGCGGCAGGCCAGCAGGAACAGCTGGATCGCCAGCCGGTGGGCACCGGCCCGTTCCAGCTGAGTGAGTACCGCACCGGGCAATATCTACGTCTGGCGCGCAATCCGCACTACTGGAAAGGCGTGCCGCGTCTGCAACAGGTGGTGATCGACCTCGGCGTGGGCGGCACTGGCCGCCTGTCGAAATTGCTGACCGGCGAGTGTGACGTACTGGCCTACCCGGCCGCCAGCCAGCTGTCGATTCTGCGCGACGATCCGCGCCTGCGCATGACGCTGCGTCCTGGCATGAACATCGCCTATCTGGCGTTTAACACCCGCAAACCGCCGCTCGACCGTCCGGAAGTGCGCCACGCGCTGGCGCTGGCGATCAATAACGAGCGGCTGATGGAGTCGATTTATTACGGCACGGCGGAAACCGCAGCCTCGATTCTGCCGCGCGCCTCGTGGGCCTACGATAATGATGCGCGCGTGACGGAATACAATCCGGCAAAAGCGCGTGAAGCATTAAAAGCGCTGGGCATTGAAGATTTGCATCTGCGCCTGGTGGTGCCGACCACCTCGATGTCGTGGAACCCCAGCCCGCTCAAAACCGCCGAGCTGTTGCAGGCGGATCTGGCGCAGGTGGGCGTGCGCGTCACCATCGCGCCGGTCGAAGGACGTTTTCAGGAAGCACAGCTGATGGCCATGAACCACGATTTAACCCTGACCGGCTGGGCCACCGACAGTAACGATCCGGACAGTTTCTTCCGCCCGTTGCTGAGCTGCGCGGCGATTCGTTCGCAGACCAACTACGCGCACTGGTGTTCGCCGGCGTTTGATGAGGCGCTGCAGCGCGCGCTGCTGTCGCAGCAGCTGTCGGCGCGTATCGACAGCTACGATCGCGCCCAGCAGATGCTGGCGCAGGCGCTGCCGGTGCTGCCGCTGGCGTCGTCGCTGCGCCTGCAGGCTTACCGGCACGATATTAAAGGCCTGGTGCTGAGTCCCTTCGGTAATGCCTCGTTCGCCGGGGTTTACCGCGATGAGCACGGCGAGGAGTAAGCATGATCATCTATCTGTTGCGTC
>Ga0153917_1000560_pt1 | contig 22342 bp, 25 predicted proteins | sample TSFL001MetaG_FD_104695 | JGI IMG/M metagenome (GOLD analysis project Ga0153917, IMG submission 104695) | Attine ant fungus gardens microbial communities from Florida, USA - TSFL001 MetaG | ecosystem: Host-associated > Fungi > Mycelium > Unclassified | place: USA: Florida, Paynes Creek Historic... | reverse complement strand
GCCTCGGTCATGGCCGAGGAGCGGCGCTCGGCGCCCATCATGATCTTGTCCTTGGCGTCCTCGAATTCCTGCATGGTGACGAGGCGCTTGTTGCGGCGCGCGGCCATCAGGGCAGCTTCGTTGACGAGGTTCATGAGATCGGCGCCGGAGAAGCCGGGCGTGCCGCGCGCAAGAACCTTGAGGTCGACATTCGGCGCCAGCGGCACGTTGCGGACATGCACCTTGAGGATGCGCTCGCGGCCGACGATGTCCGGGTTCGGCACCACGACCTGACGGTCGAAACGGCCGGGACGCAGCAGCGCCGGGTCGAGCACGTCGGGACGGTTGGTCGCGGCGATGAGGATGATGCCCTCGTTCGCCTCGAAGCCGTCCATCTCGACGAGGAGCTGGTTCAGCGTCTGCTCGCGCTCGTCGTTGCCGCCGCCGAGGCCGGCGCCGCGATGGCGGCCGACGGCGTCGATTTCGTCGATGAAGATGATGCAGGGCGCGTTCTTCTTGGCCTGCTCGAACATGTCGCGGACACGGCTCGCGCCGACGCCGACGAACATTTCCACGAAGTCGGAGCCCGAAATGGTGAAGAACGGCACATTCGCCTCACCCGCGACGGAGCGGGCGAGCAAGGTCTTGCCGGTACCGGGCGGGCCGACGAGCAGCACGCCGCGCGGAATGCGCCCGCCGAGACGCTGGAATTTCTGCGGATCGCGCAGGAACTCGACGATCTCTTCCAGATCCTGCTTGGCCTCGTCCACGCCGGCGACGTCCGCGAAGGTGACGCGGCCATGCGCTTCGGTCAGAAGCTTCGCCTTGGACTTGCCGAAGCCCATCGCCCCGCGCGAGCCGCCCTGCATCTGGCGCATGAAGAACAGCCAGACGCCGAGGATCAGCAGCATGGGCAGCAGCGTGCCGATATAGCTGAGGAAACCGGAGGAACCATCCGTCTCGGGACGCGCGCTGACGACGACATTCTTCGCCTCCAGACGCTGGACGAGCGAGTTGTCGCCGTTCGGCGCATAGGTCTGGAAGGTCGCGCCGGTCTCGACATAGCTGCCGACGATCTTCTCGCCGGTGATGACGACTTCCTTGACCCGGCTCGAGTCCACTTCCTTGAGGAACTGCGAATACGGGATTTCCCGCGAGCCGGTCTGTGTCGGGCTCGTCTGGAACATGCTGAACAGCGCGATCAGCAGAAGGGCGATGATCGCCCAGAGGGCGAAGTTTCGGAAGTTAGGATTCATCGAGCTTTCCGGGCACTTTCTCGGCCAAGGGCTCCTGACCGCTTCTTTCCCGCCTAACATAGGGTCGCCTTGCGGCCTTGCCAAGGCAAAGCGCTCGGCCCCGGGGGCTTTTCTCAAACTATCGTCAACAGGCCGGGCCGAACGGCCCCTTGCGGACCATCCCGATGCCGGCACTTGACGTCATGCTACCACAACGCTTCGGCCTGCGCCTTCATTCGTTCGGCGGAGACGCAAAAGATGGGCAGCCGGCAAGCTGCGCGAGCGCCTGCGCGGCCGGCAGGTCGAATCGGGGAAGGAATCGCGCATAGGGCGCGATCACCGGCGCGATATCGACCATGCCCGCGCCCATCGGCGCGCCATCCTCGAATTTCAGGCAGGGCGCGGCATGGCGCGCCCTGAGAGCGGGGCCTTGAAGGCCTTCCACCGCCACCTGCCCGGCCGCCGAGACGATGATCGTGCGCCGCGTCCCGTTGGCGAGGCAAAGCCGGCCGTCCCAGACACCCGTCGCCCCGGCGGGAAGGATGAGGGGTGCGATGTCGCGGCATTCGCGGTAGAGGTAAAGCGCGTCACGGCGGCGGTCGAACACGACGCGTCCGGCCGTCATCCGCGACAGTGTGCCGCTGGCAAGGAAGGTCCGCAGCCGGCCGGCCGAGCGGGTTTCCAGCACATGCACCCGCCCGCCGGCGGTCGCCGCCAGCAGCAGCAGGCCCCGCCAGCCGGCGGGATCGGCGAGCGCCGTCTCGACCGCGGCCGGCGCAAGCACGAACAGGCCCTGCTCCGTCCGCACATTGCCGAAAAGGAACCCTGCCGCACGCTGCGCGAGCAAAAGCCGCTCGCCCGGCGTCGGCGGTACGGCCGCCGCATCGCCCCGCGTGCGGATGCGCACCCGCTCGAAACGGGGATTGGCATTGCTCGGGTCGTCGATCCAGCCTTCGCCCTTCTCGCGAAGAAATGAGCGGATCGCCTCCCGGTCGATGCCGAGGAAGGGACGCAGCAGCCAGACCGCACCGTCAAGGAGAACCGCATCCGCCATGCCGGAAAGCCCGATGCCGTCCGCCGCCCGCGCCGCGCGCATGGCGACGGTCTCGGCCTGGTCGTCGCGCGTATGGGCGGAGAGGATGGCATCCGCCTGCATTTCCACGGCCGCGTCGCAAAGGAGTTCGTAACGTTTCGCGCGGGCGGCGGCCTGGAGGCCGGCCTGCGGCTTTGCACCCTGCCAGCGCCGAATGACATGGGAAACACCGTGGCTCGCGCAAAGCGTTGCGACGGCGGCGGCCTCGTCGTCCGAGCCGGCGCGAAGGCCATGGTCGACGGTGCAGGCCGAAAGGGTAATGTGCGGATGGCGCCCGGTGGCGCAGAGCGTGGCGAGCGCCACGAGAAGCCCTGTCGAATCGCTGCCGCCGGAAACGGCGATCATCAGGCGGGAGGGGCGTTTGAAACTTGTCAGCAGGCGGCCGGCTGCCTCGTCGACGGGATTGTCCGCGCGGGCCACGACCTTCCGTCCGTCCGCAATCAGCAGGACAGGCGGCTCTGTTCGGAAGACACCTTGTTCTTCACGGCCTTGGAGGCATTCGGGTAGCGCTTGTTCACCTCGCGCAGCGTCGCGCAGGCGGTTTCCCGGTTGTCGAGGGCGGCGAGCGACATGCCGAGCTTCAGCAGCATTTCCGGCGCCTTCTTGGACTTGGAGAAGTTCTGGTGGGCGTTGAGGAAGGTCTTGGCGGCTTCGTTGAAATTGCCCTGCGAATACTGCGCCTCGCCCAGCCAGAAGTTCGCGTCGGCGGCCTTCTCGCTCTTCGGGAAGACGTCGAGATAGTCGCGGAACTCGCGCTCGGCGACCTGGTAGTCACCCGAAAGCACATGGCCATAGGCCGCCTGGTAGAGGTCGTCGGGGTTGTCCAGCGAGGCGGTGGAGGATTGCGAGGCCTGCGGCAGGCCGGCATCGGCGCCCGGCACCGTGTTGTCGCTGCCGATGGAGGCGCTCTGGTTGTTCAGGTCCGGATTGGTCTCGGCGCCGATCGGGTTGCCGTTCTCGTCGAACTTGATGGAACCGAGTTCCTGCGGCTGCGCGCCGCCGCCACCGCCGCCCTGCTGGCCGAGCGTGGCGGCCCCGGCGGTGTCATCCGCCGGTACCCGGTTCGAGGCGATCTGCTGGTCGGGCGTTCCGCCATTGACCGGCTTGTCGAGCGCGCCGCTCTTGCCGCCCGCCTTGCCCTTTCCGCTTTCCAGATCCTGGAAGCGATATTCGTTGTCTTCCTGCGCCTTGCGGATCTGTTCCTGCATCTGCAGGAGCTGGTAGCTCATTTCCTCGATGCGGCCGTTGAGGTTGCGAATCTCTTCCTCGAGCTGGCCGACCCGCGGGTCCATGGCCTGTGCGAGAACCACGTTTCCGTTGCCCGCTCCCTGGCTCTTATGGGAAAGGAAGCCGTTCGCCAGAGTCGAAAGCGGCGATGCGCTGATCGGCCCGACCGTGCCTGCAACCGCTGCGAGACTGAGAACGCCTGCCGCGACAAGTTTCTTCATCTATCTTCGTCCTGTTGGTCCGATTGTGCGCCGAAGCGCTGCCGAAGAGTTTTCCAAATACTCTCAAAAAGCAACGGAGTTCGGCCAAAGTGTGTTGAAAAAAGAAAGGCGGCCGCAAGGCCGCCTTTTCCATGCGTTCCCGGAAGGGGAATTACATGCCCGCGCCGCCGAGAACGGTGACGGCACGACGGTTCTGCGACCAGCAGGAAATGTCGTCGCAGACGGCGACCGGACGTTCCTTGCCGTAGGAGATCGTCTTGATGCGGTTTGCCGGGATACCGCGCGAAGCGAGGTACTGGCGGGTGGAAGCCGCGCGGCGTGCGCCGAGCGCCAGGTTGTATTCGCGCGTGCCGCGTTCGTCGGCATGGCCTTCGACCGTGATCGCGTAGTTCGGGTAGCGCTGCAGCCACTGGGCCTGGCGATCGAGCGTCGCGGCGGCGTCTGCGCGGATCGACGTGGAGTCGGTGTCGAAGAAGATGCGGTCGCCGACATTGACCGTGAAGTCCTGCTGCGAGCCGGGCGTGGCAGCGCCGCCGGCGCCGTTGAGGCCGAGGTCGCCGGCGCTGTTCGGCAGGTTCTTCTTGGAGGCGCAGCCCGCCAGGGCGAGCGTCATGACGAGCGCGATCATCACCGGGTTGCGGGCGATGGTCTGCATGCGGCCAGCGGCCGGAGTATGAATGCGGCTCATGAGCCGGTCTCCTTGCATCAGTTCTTGCGTCAAGTTCGTTGAAGCGTCAGGTTTCAATCAGGGTTGCCAGACTGTAACCCGGAGCGGTTAATCCGCCTTCAACGGTTATGGTTAACGATTGCTTGTAAGACCGTCCCCGGCCCCTCGCATTTCATCATGCCTTGCATGTCGGAGCGCGAAACCAGAGCACATGTCCGCGCGACATGCAGAAACGGAAGCGGGCCTGCCGCCTCTCGCCGTGTGGCCTGATTTACAGGACTTTGCGGCAAGAACGCGGCAGACCCGCCTCGAATTGTGATGCTCCGAAGACTATTCGAGCAGCGGCGACCAGGCCGGGTCGGAAGCGAAGCCCTTCGTCTGGATGAGCTGCTCGTTGTAGCCCGTCAGATCGATCGAGTAGATCTGCGGGCCGCCCGCGCCGGCCGACTGGCGGAAGAACATCAGCACGCGGCCGTTCGGCGCCCAGGTCGGGCCTTCATTGTGGAAGCCCGAGGTCAGGATGCGCTCGCCCGAACCGTCCGTCTTCATCACGCCGATGGAGAACTTGCCGCCCGACTGCTTGGTGAAGGCGATGAGGTCGCCGCGCGGGGACCAGACCGGCGTGGAATAGGAACCGTCGCCGAAGGAGATGCGGCGCTGGCCCGAGCCGTCGGCGCCCATCACGTAGAGCTGCGGCCGCCGCCACGGTCGCTTTCGAAGACGATCTGGCTGCCGTCGGGCGAATAGGAGGGCGAGGTGTCGATCGCGGCGGTCGAGGTCAGCCGCGTCGTGGTGCGCGAGCGCAGGTCCATCGTGTAGATATTGGCATTGCCTTCCTGCTGCAGGCTCATGATGACGCGCTGGCCATCCGGCGAGAAGCGCGGCGCAAAGGTCATGCCCGGGAAGTTGCCGACCACCTCGCGCTGCCCCGTCTCGAGCTGAAGCAGGTAGACGCGCGGCTGGTTGCCCTCGAAGGACATGTAGGTGATTTCCTGACGGCTCGGCGAGAAGCGCGGCGTCAGGACCAGCTCGTTGGAATTCGTCAGCGCGCGGGCGTTGAAGCCGTCCTGGTCCATGATGGCGAGCTGGCGCTTGCGGGCCGTCTTCGGGCCGCTTTCGGCGACATAGACGATGCGGGTGTCGAAGTAGCCCTTCTCGCCCGTCAGGCGCTCATAGATCGCGTCGGCGATGATATGCGCCACGCGGCGCCAGTTTTCCGGCTGCGTGTAGAACTGCTGGCCGGTGAGCTGCTGGCCGGCGAAGGTGTCCCAGAGGCGGAACTCGGCGCGCAGGCGCCCGTCGCCCTCCTGCGTCACGCGGCCCGTGACGAGCGCCTGCGCATTGATGACCTTCCAGTCGTCGAAGCGCGGCGGCTGGTCCGGGTTGGAGATCTTCTCGATGAAGGCCTGCTTGTTGACCGGCGCGAAGAGGCCGGAGCGCTTGAGGTCGGCCGCGATGACGTCGGTGATGCGCTGGCCGAGGTCGCCGCCGGCGACGAAGTCCGTCACGGCGATCGGCAGCGGCTCGACATTGCCCTTGTTGATGTTGATTTCGACCTTCGCAAAGGCCTGCGGCAGAGAGACCGCAAGGCCGGTCAGCACGACCAGCAAACGAAGAAGATTGCGTCTGTACATCTATCTAGGCCTTCCTAGTTCCTACATCATTTCGCTCGGATCGAAGTTCACGACGACTTCGCTCCAGGCATCGTATTTTTCCGGGGGCAGCCCCTTGAAGGGCCGTGATTTCATGATGGCGCGGCGCGCACCGCCGGCAAGCGCGCGGCGCGCAGCTTCCGAGCCGCCGGTCGCCACGACTTCCGGCTCGCCGATGATGTCGCCGTTCTGGTCGAGTTGCATCGTGACCTTGATGCGCACATCGGCGGCGTCCGAAAGGCCGGGGATGATCGACCAGTTGTTCTGGATCTGGCCGCGCAGCGCGTCCATCTCGCTCATCGAGAGCTTGGTGCCGGTCGTCGTCTTCTTGCCGCCGAGCGCCGCCTGTTCCTGCGAGCGCTTGGCGCCGCCGCCGGCCGCCTTTTCCTTGTTGAGAAGCGCAGCGATCTCGTCGGCGTTGAAGTCGCTGTCGTTCAGCGAGCTCGCCTTCTCCTGCTTCTTCTTCTCGTCCTTCTTGCGGTCGGGCGTCTTGGCCGTCTGGGCCTTCGCCGTCTCGGTCTTCTTCTCTTCCGGCTTCTTCTCCGGCTCGGCCTTGGCCGTCTCGACCTTCGGCTTCATCTCGGGCAGCGGCACCTTGTCCGGCAGCGCCTCGGCTTCCGGGTCCTCGGCGGGCTTGTCTTCAGCCGGCTTGGCCTCGGGCTTCGGGTCGGGCTTGACCTCCTGCTTGGCCTCGGGAAGGGCGGCGACCTCGGTCGAGGGCTCGCTCGCCTTTTCGACCGGCTTTGCCTCCTCGACGGGCTTGCTGTCCGGCGTCTGGACGACCTTCTCGGCCTTTTCCGGCGAGGCGGCGGTCTCGATGTCGCGCGGCTTTTCTTCCGGCGTCGGCAGGTTCTTCAGGTCGATCTCGTTGTCGCCGACATTTTCCGCATTCTCGACCGGCGTCTGCTTCTTGGTCGGAACGGGGGCGGCCTTTTCCTTCATTTCGGCTTTCTTGTCGCCCTGCTGAATCTGCGTCAGCTCCTCGATCGACACGATATCGACCGGCAGGGCCTCGACATCGGCGACGTCGAAGCTCTCGGGACTGCCGAGCGAAACCAGCGCCCAGGTGAGGACCACGGCGTGGATGACGGCGGATGTGGCAAGGCTGCCCTTCATGGCGTGCGATTACCTGTCCGGTTTCTGCTCGGTGACGAGGCCGATATTGGTGAAGCCGCCGGCCTGGATGCGCGACATGACGTCGGCCATGACCCCATAGGGCGCATTGCCGTCGCCGCGCACGAAGATACGCTCGGTATAGCCCGTGGTGGCCACGGCCTGGAGCTTGGCGGCGACCTCCTCGATCGGGATCGCTGTTTCCTGCAGGAAGACCTGGCCGTCGGCCTTGACCGAAACGGTGATCGGCTGCGTATCGGCGTTGAGGGCCTTCGCCTGCGTCTTCGGCAGGTCGAGCGGCACGCCGACGGTCATCAAGGGGGCTGCGACCATGAAGATGATGAGCAGCACCAGCATGACGTCGACCATCGGCGTCACGTTGATCTCGCTCATCGGGGCCCGCTTGCCGCCCCCGCGGCGGCGGCGACCGCCGCCTGAATTCTTCGCTCCGACTGACATGCCCATGGCGTCGTCTCCGTCTGTCCTGAACGCCGCGTTTTACTGCGCCGCAGCGCGCGGCTGCAGCTTCTCGTCGATCTGGCGCGAGAGGATGGCCGAGAACTCGTCCGCAAAGCCCTCCATGCGCGCCGTCAGCTTGCCGGCGTCGGCGGAGAACTTGTTGTAGGCGATGACCGCGGGAATGGCGGCGACAAGGCCGATGGCGGTGGCGAGCAGCGCCTCGGCGATGCCCGGCGCCACGACCGCAAGGCTCGTCTGCTTGGAGCCGGCGATGGCCTGGAAGGAGGTCATGATGCCGACGACCGTGCCAAAGAGGCCGACGAAGGGCGCCGCCGAGCCGATGGTGGCGAGCGAGCCGAGCCTGGCTTCCAGCGTTTCGGATTCGCGCGACAGCGTCACGTCCATCGCCCGGTCGATACGCATCTGCAACCCTATGGGCGAGCGCGCCCCGCGTTCGAAGCTCTTCTTCCATTCCCGCATCGCCGCCACGAAGATGGCGCTCATGCCGGTGGTCTGCCGGTCGGAGAGCGTGCGATAGAGCTCCTCCAGCGACTGGCCCGACCAGAAGACCTGCTCGAAGCTGTCGAGCTGCCGGCGCGCGCGGCCGTAGCTCACGGACTTGTCGACCACGATGGCCCAGGTCCAGACGGACGCGGCGAGAAGGCCGAGCATGACCAGCTTCACGATGAATCCGGCCTGGATGAAGAGACCCCACAGGGTCACGCTGCCAGCCGCTTCCAAACCCACTTGTTCCATAGACCTATGTCCCCGAATCCAAACACCCGGCACGGGCGCTTTGCGGCCCAACCGGGTAACATTCCGCCGTGGCGGGCCTCTGGGAGGATAAACCCGCTACGGCATTCAATAACGCGCGTCGCAGTCAGGGTTTTCGTCCCGCACCCGCTTCGCAGTCCGTCAAGAATGTCCGGTTGATGCCGCCGGCCGCCATGCCGGTCAAACGCTTACAACCTGCCTTCTTCACGGCAATTTTGGTTAAAGGATGACGTGCAGTGCACAAAATCCTCACCCGTCGAGTAAGACATCATTATGGTTAAGGGAGTGTTACCGCTAATGCGCGGCCGAAACTTCTTGCGTCCTGGCGAGAAAACGCGCCGCCAGCGCCTCAGGCAGCCGGCGCGGCCGGCCCGCCGCGTTGATGACCGCGATGATGACGCGCGCGGCTATCAGAAGCTGGTCGCCGCGGCGGATTTCCTGGTTGAGGATCATCTTCGCCCCGCCCGCCTTCTCGGTGGACGTCAGGATCGTCAGGATATCGTCCATCCGCGCCGGCGCCTTGAAGTCGATCTCCATGCGATGAACGACGAAGACGAGGCCCTCGCGGTCCTCCTCCAGAACGAGGCTGCCCTGCTCGACGCCGAGCAGACGCAGATAATCCGTCCGCCCGCGCTCCATGAAATGCAGGTAGCGGGCATGGTAGACGACGCCGGAAAAATCCGTGTCCTCATAATAGACGCGCTGCACGAGCCGGTGGCCTGCCTCGCTGAGTTCGCCAGAAAGAGGATGGGAAAGGTCTGTCATGATCGGTGTCCGGCAAGAATTTTCCGCCTCTCTCCCGCAAAGCGGCGGCAAATGCAAGGCCGGCGCTCAGCCGAGTTCGATCACCATGATCTCCGGCGGCGAGCCGAAGCGGACCGGCAGGCCGGAACAGCCAAGCCCGCCGGAAACGCACAGATGCCGGCCCTCCTCGACGATATGGCCGTAGACATAGCGGTTTCCGTAGCGCGACGGCACCACGGGCGCATAGCCGAAAAGCCGGACCTGGCCGCCATGGGTATGGCCGCAGAGCGTCAGCGAAACCCGCGCGGGAACGCTCGGAAAGATGTCGGGCTCGTGGGCGATCAGAATGACGGGCGCGTCATCCGTCACCTGCGCGAGCGTGCCGGGCAGGTCGTCAAGCCCGGCGAACTGCGTGCGGTTCCATTTTCGCCCGGGATGGAGCGCCTGCTGGTCTTCGAGGCCTGCCAGCCAGAAAGCGCCGGATGCCGTTTCGATCCGCGCGGCGCGGTTGGCATAGACCGCGATACCGGCATCCCGCAAGGCGCGGTGGCTGAACGTCTCGCCCCCGCCCGCCGCCTGCGCCGCCCCGTCCTTCCACCAGTCGTGATTGCCGATGACGGCATGGACGCCATACGGCGCCTTCAGGACCGACAGCGCCCCGGCCCATGCGTCGGCCGGCACATGGTTCCAGACGGCACGCATGTCGGAGACATAATCGCCGAGGAGAACGATGATATCGCCGCCGAGCGCGTTCGCATGCTCGCAGATGGCACGGATCCGCCCGACGCTCATCCAGGGATCGCAGGCATGGACATCGGCCATCGCGACGATGCGCAGCTTCTGCCCCTCCGGCCAGCCGGGCGGCCGGATGCGATAGATCGTCGTGCCGAGCCGCAACACCGGCTCCACGCCGACGGCGTAGGCGGAAGTGGCGAAACCCGCGGCAACCAAGCCTCCAAAGGCCTTCAGCAAACCGCGGCGGGTGATCACTCAGTCGTCCTCGGAAAAGAGCCTGAACTGTGACGCCTCGATATCCTTCGGCGGCGTGAGGCCCAGATGTTTCCAGGCATTTGCGGTTAAAACACGGCCACGCGGGGTGCGCTGGATGAAGCCCTGCTGGATCATGTAGGGCTCGATGATGTCCTCGATGGCGTCACGTGGCTCGGACAGCCCCGCCGCGATGGTCTCGATGCCGACCGGCCCGCCGCCGAAATTGTGGGCGATCATCGAGAGATAGCGCCGGTCGAGCTGGTCGAGGCCCATATTGTCGACGAGAAGCCGCGTCAGCGCCTCGTCGGCGATCTTCTGCGTCACCGCCTCCGCCCGCGCCACTTCCGCGAAGTCGCGCACCCGGCGCAGCAGCCGGCCGGCAATGCGCGGCGTGCCGCGGGCGCGCCGGGCGATCTCCCGCGCGCCGCCGTCCGTCATGCCGAGGCCCATCAGCCGCGCGCCGCGGCGCACGATCGATTCCAGCTCCTCGACGGTATAGAAATTGAGCCGCACCGGAATGCCGAAACGGTCGCGCAGCGGCGTCGTCAGGAGACCGAGGCGCGTGGTGGCGGCGACGAGGGTGAATTTCGACAGGTCGATCTTCACCGAGCGCGCGGCCGGGCCTTCGCCGATGATGAGGTCGAGCTGGAAATCCTCCATGGCCGGATAGAGGATTTCCTCGACGGCCGGGTTGAGGCGGTGGATTTCGTCGATGAAGAGCACGTCGCGCTCTTCCAGATTGGTTAGCAGCGCCGCAAGGTCGCCGGCTTTCGCGATGACCGGGCCGGAGGTCGAGCGGAAATTGACGCCGAGCTCCTTGGCCATGATCTGCGCCAGCGTCGTCTTGCCGAGGCCGGGAGGGCCGACGAAGAGCACATGGTCGAGCGCCTCGCCGCGGTTCTTCGCCGCCTCGATGAAGATCTTGAGGTTGGCGCGCGCCTCCGCCTGGCCGGTGAAGTCGTCCAGCGTCTGCGGCCGCAGGGCCGTATCGATGTCCTCGCCGCGCTTGTCCGGCGAAAGCAGTCTCGTCTCGTCGCTCATTGAGCCCTAATCCCATTGTCCGCGGAGGAAGGCAACGGCATCACCGCGACAATTCCTTGAGGCCGAGGCGGATGAGCTTGGCGCTGTCCGCCGCCTCCCCGCCGTTCTTGAGCGCCGCCGCGACGGCATTGGCCGCCTGATCGCGCGAATAGCCGAGATTGGTGAGCGCCGACACCGCATCGGCGACGGGCGCCGAGGCGACGCCCTCGCCGATCTCCTGCTTCAGCCCGATGGCGGCCGAGGCCTCACCGGCGAAGGCCGGCGCCTTGTTGCGCAACTCGGTGACGATGCGCACGGCCACCTTCGGCCCGACGCCCGGCGCGCGCGAGACGGCCGTCTTGTCCTGCAGCGCGATGGCGTTCGCCAGCTCGCCCGGCGTCAGCGTGGAAAGCACCGCCAGCGCCACCTTGGAGCCGACGCCCTGCACGCTCTGCAGCAGCCGGAACCACTCCCGCTCCAGTGCGGTCAGGAAGCCGAACAGGCGGAACTGGTCCTCGCGCACATAGGTCTCGATGAACAGCACGGCCGCCTCCCCGGCCGAGCCGAGCCTGCCGAGCGTGCGCGCCGAGCAATGGGCGACATAGCCGACGCCGTGCACGTCGAGAACCACATGATCCTCGCCGATCTCGTCGATGGTGCCTTTGAGTTTGCCGATCATGGGAGGGTCCGTCAGGGATGGGTTTCGGGGGAGATGATGTCGAGCGCGGGGAAATAGGTGCGGTAGCGGGCGGCATCGCGGGTGAGGAGCCGGTGCGAACGCACGCAAGCATGCGCCCCGACAAGGAAGTCCGGCAGCGTACGTTCCCGCAGCCCACCCGCCCGGCGATAGGCATAATGCGCCTTGCCGGCAGCGAAGGCCACTTCATAGGAAAAGGGTTCCCGCCGCATGCGAAGCCAACCGAAGGCGAGGTTCAGCTCCAGTTCGCTGAGCGGCGATGACGCAAGCTCCGACCAGACAACGGAATGGAGAACCAACTCCCCCTCTTCCAAGCACCGTTTCAGGGCGGCAAGCGACCAGACCCGTTCCGGACGGTCCGGCCCGAGGATGTCGATCAGAACATTGGTATCAACGACGGTCGAGGTCATCACGCGGCCCCCGCAGCCATTCGAAATATTCGTCGGGCGTCATGCCGTCGAGATCCCACGTTCCCCTGACGCTGGCCGCCCAGGCGTCGAAATCCTCGAAATCGCCTTTGCCGTCGCCGACCTTCACCAGCATCACGCCGTCGTTCGAGACAACGAAATCCACCTCCGAACCGGGCTCGATGGCGAGCCGGTCGCGGATATCCTTCGGGATCGTCACCTGACCTTTTTCCGTCACACGCATGGTAATACCTCTGCGGTATTACTTATCGTCGCAACCGGAACAAGTCAAGAACAAATCAGCCAGCGAGCTTGGCGAGGCGGCCGGAGAGACCCTGGCGGTTGTGGGCGTGGCAGATGGCGATGGCGAGCGCATCGGCCGCATCGTTGCCCACGAAAGTGGCCTTCGGCATCAGCACTTTCAGCATCATGTGAATCTGCTGCTTCTCGCCGTGGCCGACGCCGATCACCGCCTTCTTGACGGCGTTCGGCGCATATTCGGCAACGCGCAGGCCTGCGCGGGCCGGCACCAGCATGGCAATGCCGCGCGCCTGGCCGAGCTTCAGGGTTGCCGTCGCGTCCTTGTTGACGAAGGTCTGCTCGACGGCTGCCTCGTCGGGCTGGTAGCTGTGCACGACCTCGGCAAGGCCGTCATGAAGCTGGCAGAGGCGCGAAGCGAGATCCATGTCGCCATCCGACGTCACGATACCCGAAGCGACGAAGCGCAGGGAGTTGCCGAGCGTCTCGATAATGCCCCAGCCGGTGCGGCGAAGCCCCGGATCGATGCCGATGATGCGAATCGTGTCCTGCATTGTCCAACCCTAGTCCTGTCCGCCGGACCCTGCCAGCGAAATGTGAACAAAACAAAAACAAACCATCGCTATGCGAATTCCGGAAATTCCTTGCTTGGATTCGAGAAAACTGAACCTACATGGGGAAGCGATCAAAATCCCTTACAAAGAGGCCGCTCCCATGGTGCCCTTCTCCATCCTCGACCTGTCCCCGGTCATCGAAGGCGGCACCGTCGCCCAGTCGCTGGAAAATTCCCGCCGTCTGGCGCAGGAGGCCGAGGTGCACGGCTACAAGCGCTTCTGGCTCGCCGAGCATCACGGCATGCGCGGCATCGCCAGCGCCGCCACCTCCCTCGTCATCCAGCACGTCGCGGCGGGCACCGAGACGATCCGCGTCGGTTCCGGCGGCATCATGCTGCCGAACCATTCGCCGCTCGTCATCGCCGAGCAGTTCGGCACGCTCGCCGCGCTCTTCCCGGACCGTATCGACCTCGGCCTCGGCCGCGCCCCGGGCACGGACATGCGCACCGCGCAGGCGCTGCGCCGCAACCTCGACAGCGCCGCCAACAATTTCCCGCAGGACGTCATCGAGCTGATGCAGCTCATGGGACCGCCGGCGCCGGACCAGAAGGTCGTCGCCGTGCCGGGCGCGGGCAGCAACGTGCCGGTCTGGCTGCTCGGCTCCAGCCATTATTCGGCGCATCTGGCCGGCATGCTCGGCCTGCCCTTCGCCTTCGCCTCGCATTTCGCGCCGGACATGCTGCTGACCGCGCTGGAAATCTACCGCGAGCGCTTCGAGCCCTCGCAATATCTCGACAAGCCCCATGTCATGGTCGGCGTGATGGGCGCGGCGGCCGATACGGATGCGGAGGCCGATTACCTCTTCACCTCCATGCAGCAATCCTTCGTGCGCCTTCGCCGCGGCACGCCCGGCGCCTTCCCGCCGCCGGTCGACAGCATGGACGGCTTCTGGAACGAGCAGGAGCGCATCATGGTGGAGCATACTCTGCAATATGCCGTCGTCGGCGGGCCGGAGAAGATCGAGCGCCGGATCGCCGATTTCCTCGCGCTCACCCGGGCGGACGAGCTGATCGTCTCCATGCCGGTCCACGACATGGAGGCGCGGGTGAAGTCGCTGCGGTTGTTTGCAGGGGCGCAGAGGAAACTGGCCGAGGCAGAGTAAGGGATTGCCCCTCATCCCGCTGCCGCGACCTTCTCCCCGCAAGCGGGGAGAAGGAGTTTCGTTGTACCAGCGTCTTCCCATCTCGGCGACGGGTGGGAAGGAAGCCATTCCCGTCTGCCGCCTTCGCCCCGCTTGCGGGGAGAAGGTCGCGGCAGCAGGATGAGGGACCGTCGCAGCTCCCCCGATCAGGCCGAAAGCTTGGCCAGGACCTCGTCGGAGACCTCGAAATTCGAATAGACGTTCTGCACGTCGTCGTCGTCTTCCAGCGTGTCGATGAGCTTCATCAGCGACTGCGCCTTTTCCTCGTCGACCGGCACGGTGTTCTGCGCCTTCCAGATCGCCTTGACGGTCTCGGCCTCGCCGAGCGTGTCTTCCAGCGCCTTGGAAACGTCGCCGATATCCTCGAAGCCGCAGATGATCGAGTGGCCGTCCTCGTCCGTCGTCACGTCCTCGGCGCCGGCCTCGATGGCGGCGTCCATGACGGCGTCGGCGCTGCCGGCGGAAAGCTTGTAGGTGATCTCGCCCACGCGGTCGAAGGAGAAGGAGACCGAGCCGGTTTCGCCCAATGCGCCGCCGGCCTTGGAGAAGGTCGAGCGGACGGAGGAGGCGGTGCGGTTGCGGTTGTCGGTCAGCGCCTCGACGATGACGGCGACGCCGCCCGGGCCATAACCCTCGTAGCGGACTTCCTCGTAGTTCTCCGCATCGCCGCCGGAGGCCTTCTTGATGGCGCGCTCGATATTGTCCTTCGGCATGGACTGGGCCTTGGCGTTCTGGATCGCCAGGCGCAGGCGCGGGTTCATCGCCGGATCGGCCATGCCCGTCTTCGCCGCCACCGTGATTTCACGGGCGAGCTTGGAGAACATTTTCGACCGCACGGCGTCCTGCCGACCCTTGCGGTGCATGATATTCTTGAACTGTGAATGGCCAGCCATGGCACCCCTGTCTTGGTTTGGCGCCCTTTGTTTCGGTCGCCGGTCTTTGAGCGGGACAGGACGACCGCGGTGACGCGCCGGCTTGCTGCCCCGATTTTTGGAATGCCGCCTTATAATTTCATTGTCGCCGCGCGTCCAGCAGTCCGGCGAACAAAGCGAAGGAGGATTTCAGTCGGCCTTTAAGCGTGCGCGGCTGAGGAGGAAGGAATGGCCATCCTCGCGCTCGCAGGTCAGCCCCGTGCGCTCCGAATGGCAGGTGAAGGGGCCGGCGCGCCAGACCTCGCCATAGTCGAGGATCGTCTTCGCCCCGCAGCAGCCCTGGTCGCCGACATTGGAAAGCACCCTGCCCTTGCCGCTGCGGCCGAGAATGGCGCGCACATATTTCGGCGCGATCCGGTCGCAGGAAAGCTCCGGCCCGCCGTCCTCCGGCTGGTAGACGTCCGTGCCGCCCTCGGGAATGTAGACGCAGCCGATATTGCCCGAAGGCATGGAAAATTCCTGCGCGACCCCGAGGGAGCGCGCCGGCGCCTTCTCCACCGGCTGACTGGCCGCCCCGTGCGGCTGGCCGGATTCCGCTGCCGGCCCGCCCGGCATCGGCGCGCCGTCGGCAAGCGCGAGGGCGGAGGAAACGAGCAGGAGGGAAGCGGAAAGAAGAAGACGCATGAAGAAATCCCGGCCTCTGGAGCCGCGGAGAATAGGCAGCGCCAGCCGCTTCGGCAAGCCGTGCGATCATGCGCCGCCGGAACCTTGTCCGCCGTCCCACGTTCCTCCGGGCATCAACCTCAACGACTGCGAGGAACAGCCATGTCCAACCTCACCCGGGCGCGCGAACACCCGAAGGAACAGCTTTTCGACGAAATCGATCGGATCCATGCCGGCATGCTCGGCATCGAGGGCAGCCACATGCACATGCAGCCGATGGCGCCGCAGCTTGATCGCCAGACCGCGACCATCTGGTTCTTCACCAAGACGGATGCGGAGATCGTCGAGGCGATCACGCCCGGCGCCCGCGCGCATTTCTGCGTGGTCGGCAAGGACCACGATTACCACGCCTGCGTCGCCGGCCGTATTTCCGTTCGCAAGGATCCCGCCAAGGTCGACGAATACTGGAGTTCCGTCATCGAAGCCTGGTTCGACCACGGCAAGCACGACCCGCAGCTCACCATGCTGGCGTTGGAGATCGAGGACGCCGAGATCTGGGCCTCGACCGGCAGCAGGCTGAAATTCGGCTGGGAGATCGCCAAGGCGAACCTCAATCCGGACGACGAGCCGAATGTCGGCGTGAAGGCGCACGTGACCTTCACCAGCGGCTCGGCCGACCACCTGCGTCACATGATCTGACGCGAGCGGTCAGTTCCAGAAATCCGGTACCGTCTCGGCAAGGCGCGCGCCGAGGCGCAGCGGCGCGATCCTCTCGGCAAGGCCGGTGCGGTCGGAAATCTCGACCGCCAGCCCGCAGATCGTCGCCGGGCCGGAGGCCGCCTCGAAGCGCCCGCGCGGCATCTTGGAGATGAAGCGGTTGAGCGGCTCTTCCTTGTCCATGCCGAGCGAGGAATCGTAGTCGCCGCACATGCCGGCGTCCGACATGTAGCCCGTGCCGCCGTTGAGGATCTGGCAATCGGCCGTCGGCACATGCGTATGCGTGCCGACGACAACGCTGGCCCGCCCGTCGACGAAATGGCCGAAGCACTGCTTCTCGCTCGTCGCTTCCGCATGGAAATCGAAGATGATGGCGTCCGCCTGCTCGCCAAGCGGGCAGGACGCCAGGATCGCCTCGCCCGCGGTGAAGGGATCGTCCAGCTCCGGATGCATGAAGACGCGGCCCATGATGTTGGCGACCAGCACGCGCGCGCCGTTGCGGGCGATAAAGAGGTTCGCGCCGCGACCGGGCGTGCCGGCCGGATAGTTGGCAGGCCGCAGGAACTGGTCGTGCCGGCCGGCAAAGCCCACGGCCTCCTTCTGGTCCCAGACATGGTTGCCGGTCGTCACGACGTCGGCCCCGGCATTGATCGTCTCAAGGAAGATGTCCTCGGTGATGCCGAAGCCGCCGGCCGCGTTCTCCCCGTTGACGACGACGAAGTCCAGCTTGAAGTCGCCGATCAGGCCCGGCAGGCGCTCCCAGACGGCCGTCCGCCCGGTCTTGCCCACCATGTCGCCCAGAAAGAGAAAACGCATCGAACTGCCTTATGAAACCTGTTGGAACATCCGCAAGCCGCTTTCCGTGAGGATCGCATCCAGCGGAACGTCGTGCGGCTCGGCCGGTACTGATGCCACTTCCTGGCAGTCGAACGCAATGCCGATCAGCATCGGCGTGCGGCCTTTCGCCTTCAGCCGGTCGATCGCCCGGTCGTAATGGCCGGCGCCATAGCCGATACGGTTGCCCGCCGCGTCGAAGGCGGAAAGCGGCATCAGGAGGATGTCGGGATCGACGACGGCCGCCTCCGGTCCGGGCCCCGTCGTGCCGAAGCCGGTCTTGACCACCGGCGCGCCGACGACGAGTTCGCGGAAGACGATCGTTTCCCGATCGAGCACCACCGGCAGGCAGAGCCGTGCCCCGCGCGTGCGCAGATGCGCCATCAGCGGCCGGATGTCGGCCTCCGAGCGGATCGGCCAGAAGCCGGAGATCACCGTGCCGGGATCGAATTCGATGCGGTCGCCCGCATGCCCGGCCATGGCAAGGCTGCCCTCGATGCGCGCTTCCGGCGTCATCGCATCGCGCAGGGCCAGCCGCTCGTTGCGGATGGCCGCCTTCTCTTCCCTCGGTGTCACGGATGTCTCCCGCTGCTTTTCGCTCCGCTTAGCAGCAGGCGGTGCCGCAATCAAATCCCACGATGATCCGGTCGGGCCGCGGCGGAGGTTTCCGCAAGCGCCAGCATCGCCTTCGCGGCGCCCTCGTCGGTGATCAGCGTATTGCAGCCGACGCGGCGGATCGTGGCGCGGATGGCCGGCGCCCGGTGCGCCCCGCCGGAGACGAGCACGATATGGCGCGCCTTCTTCACCGTATCGAGATCGATCGACATGACCCGGTGGCGGATCGGATGGTCGATGGTGTGTCCCTCCGCATCGAGGAAATTGCACATCGTATCGCACACGCAGCCCGCCGCGATCAGCTCCTCCAGCTCCCGCCGGGCGATGAAGTCGCGCGACAGCGAGCTTGCCTCCGGTCCGATATCGCCGCAGCTCACCACCGCGATATCCATGTTCTCGGCAAGTTCGAACAGGGTCTTGAGGCCGCATTTCTCGATGAGGCTGCGCTTGGTCTCGCGCGAATCGACGAGAAGCGGCGCAAGGAACAGGTAGCATTCCGCCCCGAGCTGGCTTGCAAGCTGCCAGGTATATTCGATGGGGTTGATGCGATGCGCCTCCACGACGCCGCCGAGCAGCGAGACGACCTTGACGCGCTCGCGGCGGGCGGGGCGGAAGCTGGCCAGCGAGGCCGTCAGCGTGCGCCCCCAGCCGACGCCGACCGTGCAGTCGTCGGGGATCGCCTCCGTCAGGAACTGGCCGAGCGCGAGGCCGACGCTCTTGGCCGTCCCCTCCGCGCTGTCGGCCGCCGGCACGACAACGGCCTCGTCGAGCCCGTAGGCCCTTTCCAGCCGCACGGAAAGTTCCACGCAGTCGGCAATGCCCTCGTTGATCCAGATCTGCACCTCGGAGCGCTTCAGCGCCTCGTCGAGCATGCGCACGACCGTGGTGCGGCTGACGCCGATCTTCTCCGCCACGTCCTTCTGGGTGAGGCCCTGGTTGTAATAGAGCCAGGCGGCCCGCAGGCGCAGTGCCGCCGATTCCGAATAGGCCGTATGTGTGTCGCGCCGGAGCCTTGCCACGTCGCCTCCATCTTGCTCGTTCGTTTCCGGCGGGCACCTTAGCACATCGCCGGGGAAATGCGACATATGTTCACGAGAGTGGGCAAAAGTGCTTGACTTTGTCCCGGGGAAATGTCGATAGTCGCCCCATGTCGACTGGCGGTTTTCCGCCGGTCGCCAGTGTGTGCCGGCAAGCCGGCGGCCGAAACGGAAGCACGGCCGCAGGCACGCCTGCATAGGAACATGGAGGAGGGTTCGACGTTTCCCCTGCAAGGGCCGGGGACGGAGGCCCAGCAACAACCTTTCGGGAATTCGGATATGACGTCCAAGCTTGAACAACTCCGCGCGATGACGACCGTCGTGGCAGATACCGGCGACATCGAAGCCGTCCGCCGCCTGAAGCCGGTCGATTGCACCACCAATCCCACCATCGTCCTGAAGGCGCTCGGCATGCCGGCATTTTCCGACGCGGTGGCCGAAGCCATTCGCTGGGGCCGGTCGCAGGGCGGCAATCACGAGGGCGTCGTCGCCGCCGTCGGCGATCGCCTCGCCATCGCGGTCGGTGCCGCGCTTGCCGAACTGGTGCCCGGCCGCGTCTCGACCGAAGTGGACGCCGACCTCTCCTTCGACACCGAGGCCTCCATCGCCAAGGCCCGCGAGATCATCAAGGCCTATGACGCGCGCGGCATTTCCCGCGAGCGCATCCTGATCAAGCTCGCCTCCACCTGGGAAGGCATCCGCGCCGCCGAAGTACTGCAGAAGGAAGGCATCGACTGCAACCTGACGCTGCTCTTCAACCAGGCCCAGGCCATCGCCTGCGCCGATGCCGGCGTCTTCCTCATCTCGCCCTTCGTCGGCCGCATCCTCGACTGGCATGTCAAGGCCTCCGGCAAGACCTTCACCGCAGAAGACGATCCGGGCGTCCTCTCCGTCCGCGCGATCTACGACTACTACAAGTCCAACGGCATCGACACGATCGTCATGGGCGCCTCCTTCCGCAACACGGGCGAGATCGAAGCGCTGGCCGGCTGCGACCGCCTGACGATCAGCCCCGCCTTGCTCGAGGAACTCGACGCCGCATCGGGCACGCTGGAGCGCAAGCTCTCGCCGGAAAAGGCCGCCAAGGTCTCGCCGATCAAGATCGACGAGAAGGCCTTCCGCTGGATGCTGAACGAGGACGCCATGGCGACCGAAAAGCTCTCCGAAGGCATCCGCGCCTTCGCCAAGGACCTCGGCAGCCTGCGCGCCATGGTCGACAAGCAGCTGAAGGCGGCCGCGTAAGGCGCTCGCCGCCCTGCCCCTCACCCTAACCCTCTCCCCGCAAGCGGGGAGAGGGGACTTGCCCCACGCAACGATGAAGATTTGGGGAAACCGGCGCGGCATATCCCTTCGCCCCGCTTGCGGGGAGAAGGTGGCCGGCAGGCCGGATGAGGGCAACAGCCCGGAAGAAAACACGAAGGCCGCCCCATGGGGCGGCCTTTTCGTTTCTGACGGTGATTTCAGCAAGGTACGATCCGCGACGACCGATGGAGGTTTACGATCCTGGGTGCCTACAAACGTAGGTGGGCACCGTGTGACCAAGCCCACGGGCCGGGTCAGGGACAGCTCCCTTTGGATCGAGTATGGCCCCAGGGATTGTGGTTCCTGTCGGGAAGCGCAGATCGCATCCGACATATAGGATGAAAGCGGCGTTTTCGCCAGTGGCAATTCCCGAGACAGCTTAGCAAAAGTGCGAAGCCCTCGCCGTGCGCAAAGGCGTGGAAACGCCGCGGATCAGTTCGCCGGCGGCTTGCCGGTGAGCTTGGCGGCCATGCCCTGGATCTGGCTGGTCAGTTCGTTGAGGGCGACGGCGATCGCCTCCTCGTTGCGCGAAACCTCGCTCATCACGCCCTCGCGGCCCGTGCGCAGCTCCTCGGTTTCCTTTTCCAGCTTGGCGAGACGCCGGGTGACGTCGTTGAGCTCGTCCATCACCATGATGCCGGCCATGACGGTGAGCCTCAGGTCGCCGATCTCGCCGAACTGGCTCTTCAGGTGGCCGACATATTGATCGAAGCCCGCGGCAAGCTCTTCGAGATGCCCCTCCTGGCCTTCCTCGCAAGCCATGCGGTAGGCCTTGCCATCGATCTGTACGGTCACCTGTGCCATGCGAAGTCTTTCTTTCTGGAATTAACGGTCGAGCACGGCCCGGATCGTCTCCATCGCCGTGACGAGGCGGCGGGAGACCTCGCGGTTCACCTCTTCCAGACGGTTCGCGCGGAATTCGGATTGATCGAGCTCCTGGGCGAGCCGCGAGCGGTCGACGTTCACCCGCCGGACCTCGCCCTCGACCTCGCCGTGATCGCGCTCGCGGTCGAAGCGCATGTCGAGCGCGTTGTCGAGGTTCGCGAGAGCCCTGCGAAGCTCCTCTATCGCCGCCCTGACTGTTTCCCCGTTTGTCATGAAGCCTTCACCGGCACTTTCAAAAATACGAATCGCCGCCGCCAGCGCCGGTTCCCTTCGCGCGACAGTATTCAACTGCGGGCCCGAGCGTCAACAGCATGGCAATCCGCGCGCCAAAGCCGCTGTGGATCGGCGTTCCGCACCCCTCGCGCGAACGGCCCGGCAAAGGCTTTCGGAACTGCTAAAAAACGTCGCGGAACCAGCGCCCAAGTGCCGCAAAACCCGCCGAATTCGTTGACTTAGACGGTGCACCTGCTATGTGTCACCCCGCTTCCAACCGATACCCGGAACGGCATCGGCCCTGACACCCCGAAGAAGACGGAACAGTCATGATCTCTCGCGAAAAACACGACCGGATGGCGAACGCAATTCGCTTCCTTTCCATGGATGCCGTGGAAAAGGCGAACTCGGGTCACCCCGGCCTGCCCATGGGCGCAGCAGACATCGCAACGGTTCTTTTCACCCGCTTCCTGTCCTTCGACCCGAAGACCCCGTCCTGGCCGAACCGCGACCGCTTCGTCCTGTCGGCCGGCCACGGCTCGATGCTCCTCTACTCGCTGCTCTATTTGACGGGCTACGAGGACATCACGATCGACGAGATCAAGAACTTCCGCCAGCTCGGCGCCCGCACCGCCGGCCACCCGGAATACGGCCACGCCGCCGGCATCGAGACGACCACGGGTCCGCTCGGCCAGGGCATCGCCAACGCCGTCGGCATGGCGCTTGCCGAACGCAAGCTGCGCGACGAATTCGGCTCCGACCTCATCGAGCACTACACCTATGTGCTTGCCGGTGACGGCTGCCTCATGGAAGGCATCAGCCAGGAAGCGATCTCGCTCGCCGGCCACCTCAAGCTCAACAAGCTGATCGTCTTCTGGGACGACAACAACATCTCGATCGACGGCCCGATCTC
>Ga0153917_1000559_pt1 | contig 22529 bp, 23 predicted proteins | sample TSFL001MetaG_FD_104695 | JGI IMG/M metagenome (GOLD analysis project Ga0153917, IMG submission 104695) | Attine ant fungus gardens microbial communities from Florida, USA - TSFL001 MetaG | ecosystem: Host-associated > Fungi > Mycelium > Unclassified | place: USA: Florida, Paynes Creek Historic... | reverse complement strand
TGGTCGGTGTGTTCCTGGCCCTGGACCTGTTCCTGTTCTTCTTCTTCTGGGAAATGATGCTGGTGCCGATGTACTTCCTCATCGCGCTCTGGGGTCACAGCTCCGCGGACGGCAAGAAGACCCGGATCTACGCCGCGACCAAGTTCTTCATCTTCACCCAGGCCAGCGGTCTGATCATGCTGGTGGCGATCCTTGGCCTGGTGCTGGTCAACTACAACACCACGGGCGTGCTGACGTTCAACTACAGCGACCTGCTCAAGGCCGAGCTGCCAGCCGGTATCGAGTACGTGCTGATGCTAGGCTTCTTCATCGCCTTCGCGGTGAAGCTGCCGGTGGTGCCGTTCCACTCCTGGCTGCCTGACGCTCACGCCCAGGCACCGACCGCAGGTTCCGTGGACCTGGCCGGCATCCTGCTGAAGACGGCGGCCTACGGCCTGCTGCGCTTCGCCCTGCCGCTGTTCCCGAACGCCTCGGCCGAGTTCGCGCCGATCGCCATGACCCTGGGTCTGATCGGTATCTTCTACGGCGCCTTCCTGGCCTTTGCGCAGACCGACATCAAGCGCCTGATCGCGTTCTCCAGCGTCTCGCACATGGGCTTCGTGCTGATCGGCATCTACTCCGGCAGCCAGCAGGCCCTGCAGGGCGCGGTGATCCAGATGCTGGCCCACGGCCTGTCGGCCGCCGCGCTGTTCATCCTGTCCGGCCAGCTGTACGAGCGCATGCACACCCGTGACATGCGCCAGATGGGCGGCCTGTGGCACCGCATCGCCTACCTGCCCGCCATCAGCCTGTTCTTCGCCGCGGCATCGCTCGGCCTGCCGGGTACCGGCAACTTCGTCGGCGAGTTCCTGATCCTGATCGGCAGCTTCGTGCATGTCCCATGGATCACCGTGATCGCCACCACTGGCCTGGTCTTCGGTTCGGTCTACTCGCTGATCATGATCCACCGCGCCTACTTCGGTCCGGCCAAGGCCGACACCGTGCTGGCCGGCATGGACGGTCGCGAGCTGATCATGGTCCTGGGCCTGGCCGGCCTGCTGATCCTGCTCGGCGTGTACCCGCAACCGTTCCTGGACACCTCTGCCGCCACCATGAGCGGTGTGCAGCAGTGGATCGGTTCCGCTTTCACTCAACTCGCTTCGGCCCGGTAAGAGCGCTATGGAATTCACCACTCAACACTTCATCGCATTGGCGCCGATGCTCATCACCACCGTCACGACGGTGGTGGTGATGCTGGCGATCGCCTGGAAGCGCAATCACTCGCAGACCTTCCTGCTGTCCACCGTGGGCCTGAACCTGGCCCTGCTGTCGATCCTGCCGGCGCTGAAGGTCGCGCCGCTGGCGGTCACCTCGCTTGTGACCATCGACAAGTTCGCCTGCCTGTACATGGCGTTGATCCTGGTGGCCACCCTGGCCTGCGTCACCCTCGCCCATGCCTATCTGGGCGAAGGGGCCAAGGGCTACCCGGGCAACCGTGAAGAGCTGTACCTGCTGCTGCTGATGTCCGCCCTGGGCGGCATGGTCCTGGTCAGCGCCAACCACCTGGCTGGCCTGTTCATTGGCCTGGAGCTGCTGTCGGTACCGGTCTACGGCCTGGTGGCGTACGCCTTCTTCAACAAGCGTTCGCTGGAAGCCGGCATCAAGTACATGGTGCTTTCGGCCGCAGGCTCTGCCTTCCTGCTGTTCGGCATGGCCCTGCTGTACGCCGACGCCGGCAGCCTGACCTTCGACCAGATCGGCAAAGCGCTGGCCGCCACCAGCATGCCAAGCCTGCTGGCCCAGCTGGGCCTTGGCATGATGCTGGTCGGTCTGGCCTTCAAGCTGTCGCTGGTACCGTTCCACCTGTGGACCCCGGACGTGTACGAGGGGGCTCCGGCACCGGTCGCCGCCTTCCTGGCCACCGCCAGCAAGGTCGCGGTGTTCGCCGTGGTCGTTCGCCTGTTCATGCTCTCCCCCGCCGCCAGCAGCGGCGTGCTGAGCACCGTACTGGCGGTGATCGCTGTCGCCTCGATCCTGATCGGCAACCTGCTGGCACTGACCCAGAGCAACCTCAAGCGTCTGCTCGGTTACTCGTCCATCGCCCACTTCGGCTACCTGGTCATCGCCCTGGTGGCGAGCAAGGGCCTGGCCACCGAAGCGATCGGCGTGTACCTGGTCACCTACGTCATCACCAGCCTGGGCGCCTTCGGTGTGATCACCCTGATGTCCTCGCCCTACGCCGGTCGTGACGCCGATGCCCTGTACGAGTACCGCGGCCTGTTCTGGCGTCGTCCGTACCTGACCGCGGTGCTGACCGTGATGATGCTGTCGCTGGCCGGTATCCCGCTGACCGCAGGCTTCATCGGCAAGTTCTACATCATCGCCACCGGCGTCGAGTCGCATCTGTGGTGGCTGGTCGGTGCCCTGGTGATCGGTAGCGCCATCGGCGTCTACTACTACCTGCGTGTCATGGTCACCCTGTACCTGGTCGAGCCGAACCTGCGTCGCCACGACGCCCCGCTGAAGTGGGAACAGCGCACCGGCGGCGTCATGCTGCTGGCCATCGCCATCCTCGCGTTCGTCCTGGGCGTGTACCCGCAGCCTCTGCTGGAACTGGTCCAGCAAGCCGGCCTGCAACTGATCGGCTGATCAGCCTGCGATGACAAAACACCCCGCGCATGCGGGGTGTTTTGTTTTGTGCGCCAAGCGGGCGATGGTGAATGTCATGCTGCGCCTGGTGTGCTTTCGCCATTGCGCGCCGGTTTGCGTGGCCGGCCTGGGTTGTGCGCCGCACGCCGCAGTTCACCATAGGCGCTCGGCAGATGGACATCTGGGTTCGGCATGCCACTGGGGGAGAGCTCATGGGTCATCTCGAACTGGGCACGTACCGACCAGCCACAGGCCTCGTTGACACATTGCAGGTAGGCGATGCGCAGGAAGATATGCCGCCCTTCGCTGGTTCGAATTCGCATCTTGCCAGTGCAATGGGGGCATACCAGCTTATAGCTGCTCACAGGGACCTCCTGCCGGGCGCCCGCGACGATTCGTGCAAATCCCCCTGGCAATTGCGCAAGACGTCCGCGCCCACAGATATAAGGTTTCTCGATAGATTCATGTTACTTACCATCCGACGCTGAGTGGAGCGTTGCCAACCCGGCGTGTGCTGCCCACGGGCTGACAAATACTGCTATTCGTGTTGAGTAGTTCTTGCGCATTGCAATAGCCGAGTCCAGCATCCTGCCTGACTATCTTTTGCCAGAGATTTATCCATAATCTGACGTGGTAATTGTTGTAGGTATATGCCAAATCACATGTAGGCGTTTTCATCACGATCATCATTCATACCATTCGAGCTGAGTGAGATGCCTTCAATATATTCTCAATGCATATTTTTGCCTACAAATCTCATAAACACCCCATTATGGTATTCGTAATGAGTACACCCTGCCTCGCCGCGATATTGCATCGAATGAAGCACCTGACGGGTGCCAGAACCGACGTCGAACTTTCCAAAGCATTGGGTATCAGCCCCCAGACCTTGAGCAGCTGGAAGATACGCGAGAGCATTCCGTACGCGTTGTGCATGGAGCTGGCTGAAAAACAGGGCCTGTCCCTCGACTGGTTGCTGCTTGGGGATGGCCAGCAGACACGCTCGCCCCCCACGCTTCCCTCCGATTGCCGCGACACGGCCTGGGAAACGGACCTGCTCGAACAGTTGCGAAAACTGTCAGCCCTGGACCTGCAAGCCATTCGCACGAGTGTTCAGGACAAGCTGCGGATCTATCAGCTGGAGCGCCGCCTCGAAGAACTGACCCGCCCTCCTGCCGGGCAGTAAAGGATCACGGCTGTGCGCGAACCGCCGTTCGCAACCGTCTCCCTGAACTGGTGAGCCAGGCTCCAGCGAGTCTGGGCTTGCACCCGGCGCAGATAGCAGGTCGAAAGCGCCCGCCCCTGTTCATGGCCCGCCACATCGCTCAAGCGCCGGTAGCCCCGTTCGCGCAGACGACGACGCCAATCGGCGAACTCCCGTGCGGCAACATCCATCGATGCCCTGGCGGCCAACTCCAGTTGCGTATCGCTGACATCGGATGCAAGGCCAAGGCATTCACGCAGGTGCTTCAGTTCGATACGCGGCCAGAACAGGTCGTGGCAGACCACATAATGTTTGTGCCGACTCAAGGTATGGGAATCTCGACTCACTGACCGATCCTCGCCTACTGATTGTCCAGCAAGCCGTAACGTATCGCCTTGATTACCGCCGACACTCGGGTATTGACCGCAAACTTGCGCAGGACGTTGCCCACATGGAAATTGACCGTGGATTCCTTGCAGCCCACGATCTGGCCGATTTCCCAGGACGTCTTGCCGTAGGCGCACCAAAGCAGCACTTCCTTTTCCCGGGGAGTAAGGTGGATGGACGGGTCGACGTTGGCGTCGGGTATCACTTGGCGTTGAAGGTTCATGGGGCGTACTCCCTGCATTCATAACGAGCCCGAAGGCATTCACACTTGATGTGCCTGCACCATACGAACGACTGCCCGCCCCGCTCCAGCACCCCCGCTTGTAAAGCGATGCCCTACAAAAGCGTCCTACATTGGCACCCTCCCAATCGAAGTAAATTCGACGTGCTCTGAAGGAATTTGAGTGCGTCTGAGACCTGTTCTCTCCCCTATTACCTGGAGTCGTACGATGCGTCCCGTTTCACCTGTCCCTTGCGCTGTCGGTCTGTGGGTCATCGCCGCCAGCAGCCCGGCAATGGCCGTTGCGCCTCTGGAACTGGACGAGGTCGTCATCGAAGATCACCAGCAAAGTGAATTGGCGTCGGCCGAGCAGCGCCTGCGGGAGGTTCCAGGGGCAACCAACCTCGTCGACATGCAACACGTCGAGCAAGGGCGCGTCGCCACCAACCAAGATGTGCTGGCCTACCAGCCCGGCGTGTTCGCCCAGTCCGCAGGCAACGATGGCATCAAGCTGTCGATTCGCGGCTCGGGCATCAATCGCGCGCCCGGCGCCCATGGCTCCGGTGTCTACACGATGTTCGACGGCTTGCCGCTGACCGGCCCGGGCGGCACGCCCTATGAGCTGTTCGAGCCCCTGTGGCTGAGCCGTGCCGAAGTCCTGCGTGGCGCCAACGGTTTCGACCAGGGCGCCTTGGCGCTGGGCGGCGCGATCAACTACGTGACCCACACCGGCTACGACGCCGCGCCCCTGCAGGTGCACTACGAAGCAGGCAGCCGCGGGTACGCCCACCGACAGGTCAGTTCCGGCCAGGTCCTGGGCAATCTCGACTACTACGTGGCCCTTACCGACGCCGAATACGACGGCTACCAGGAGCACAGCAGCGGCAGCGCCAAGGGCATCGCCGCCAACATGGGTTATCGCTTCAACCCCAATCTGGAAACGCGCTTCTACCTGCGCTACCGGGAGACCGAGAACGACCTGGCCGGGCGCCTGACCAAGGAGCAGGTCAAGCATGATCCGCGAGCTGCCAATCCGGCCTACCTGGCCCGCGACGACAAACGCCCGCAACCGGGCAGCACCTGGGTCGCCAACAAGACCACGTTCTACCTGGATGATGACGCGCGTGTGGAGGCCGGCCTGGTCTACCACGACTATCCGATGGACCTGCGCGAAGGCCCGATGCGCCTGAAGGTCGCCTACACCGATGTCAGCGGAACACTCAACTACCTGCGCCGCGACACCCTGTTAGGCCATGAGAGCAAGACCACCGTCGGCTGGCGCACCACCAAGCACCTGCCCAACAGCGGTGCCTCGCAGTTCGCGCGCAACGGCGATGCCTTCGGCCCGCGCATCCGCGACTTCAGCTACCAGGGATCGGACACCGTGCTGCGCGTCGGCAACGACCTGGAGCTGATCCCCGACCTGTGGCTGACCAGCGGACTGGCGATGATCTACACCCGCCGTGAAAGCGATGTGACCTACCCGCAGGAGGGCGGCAAGGTCAGCCAGCACGACTGGGACTACGCACCACGCCTGGGCTTGCGTTACGACATCAGCCCGCAACTGCAGGTCTACGGCAACCTGAGCCGGTCCGTGGAACCGCCGCACCCTTGGTCGTTGATCTGGAGCGCGCCGGTCGCCACCCAGCCGATCGAAATGCAGAACCAGACGGCCACCACGCTGGAACTGGGCGCACGCGGCGATTCTGCGTTCGGACGCTGGGACCTGGCCTGGTACTACTCGCAAGTACGTCACGAACTGCTCGCGGTGGAGATCGTGCAAGGGGCTCCAGCCAAGGAATTCAACGCCAGCCCCACCGTGCATCAGGGCATCGAAGCCGGCCTGGACAGCACCCTCTGGGAGCGAGCCGGCATCGGCAGGCTCTCCCTGCGTCAGGCCTACACCTTCAGCGACTTCCACTACCGGGACGACGATACCTTCGGCGACAACCGCCTGCCCGGCATCCCCATGCACTATTACCAGGCCGAGGTACGCTACGACTGGCCGAGCGGTTTCTACGCCGGGCTCAACACGCAGATGGCGTCCAAGGTCCAGGTGGACTATGCCAACAGCTACCACGCCGACGCCTACGCCCTGCTCGGCGCCCGCCTGGGCTGGAACTCGCCCAAGCAGGACTGGCAGACCTGGCTGGACCTGCGCAACCTGACCAACAAGCGCTACGCCGCCACGGTGACACCTGGGTATGACGATCAAGGCAAGGACAATCCCCGTTCCACACCAGGCGAAGGGTTTGGCGTGTATGCCGGTGTGTCCTACAGCTTTCGCTGAAGGATCATGACGGCAACTGCACCCGACTGCCGGTAAAGATCGCCCAACTGGACATGAACAACGCGGCGATCAACGGGCCGATGACGAAACCATTGAGACCGAACACCGCCAGGCCGCCCAAGGTGGAAATCAGGATCAGGTAATCGGGCATCTTGGTGTCCTTGCCGATCAGGACCGGACGCAGCAGGTTGTCCACCAGGCCGATCACCAGGACACCGAAGGCCATCAGCACCACACCCGAGAGTATCGCGCCGGTGGCCAGGAAGTAGACCGCCACCGGCGCCCAGACAATGCCGGCGCCCACCGCCGGCAACAGTGAAAGAAACGCCATCAACACTCCCCACACCAGCGCACTGGGAATGCCCAGCATCCAGAAGATCAGGCCACCCAAGGCGCCCTGGGTGACCGCCACCAACAGGTTGCCCTTGACCGTGGCCCGCACCACCCGGCTGAACTTCAACTGCAACCGACGCTTTTGCTGCTCAGGCAACGGCACCGCCAGACGCACCTTGCGCGCAAGCTCGGCGCCTTCACGCAGGAAGAAGAACAACAGATAGAGCATCACGCCAAAGCTCACCAGAAAATCGAACGTCCCCTGGCCGAAGCTGAAAGCCTGGCCGGCCAGGAACTGGCTGCCTTGAGTGGCCCATTTGGCGATCTTGTCGCGCAGCCCTTCCAGATCGCCCATGCCCATGTGCTCCAGACGGTTCTGGACGAACGCCGGCAAGAGGTTCTTGAAACCTTCGATGTAGCCGGCGATATCCAGCTCACCCTTCTCGATGCGCTGGTACACGCTGGCACCTTCCTGGACCAGCAAGGTGCCAATGACGATCACCGGCAGGATGGCTATCAACAGACACACCAGCAGGGTGAGGGCTGCCGCCAGGCTGCGTCGGTGCCCCAGGCGCAGCGTCAGGTGACGCTGCAAGGGCGCGAACAGGATGGCGAGGATCACCGCCCAGAACACCGCGCCGTAGAACGGCAGCAGGATCCACACGAAGGCGAGGGTCACCAGCGCCAGAAGGACAGTCAGGGCCTTGTTCTGCAACGCGCGCTCGTTCATGGGTGTTCCTCGCGGGGTCAATCATTTAGTGCCCACCGCCTGGGCAAAAGTGCCGTTGATCCAGATCAATGTCGCCTAGACGGCCAGGCCTTAGCATCCGCGCCTTTTGCCCCGGTGCGTACATGACCCCTCTCGCCAAGCCCGAACTGCTGGCCCCCGCCGGCACCCTAAAGACCCTGCGCTACGCCTTTGCCTATGGTGCCGATGCGGTCTACGCCGGCCAGCCACGCTATAGCCTGCGAGTGCGCAACAACGCGTTCGACCACACCAACCTGGCCCAGGGCATCCAGGAGGCGCATGCCCTGGGCAAGCGCTTCTACGTGGTGGTCAACATCGCCCCGCACAATGCCAAGCTCAGGACCTTCATCAAGGACCTCGCCCCGGTCATCGAAATGGCACCGGACGCCCTGATCATGTCCGACCCTGGCTTGATCATGCTGGTGCGCCAGCACTTCCCGCAGATACCGATCCACCTCTCGGTGCAGGCCAACACGGTGAACTGGGCCAGCGTCGCGTTCTGGCAGCAGTTGGGCCTGAGCCGGGTGATCCTGTCACGCGAGCTGTCGCTGGAGGAAATCGAGGAAATCCGCCAGCAGGTACCCGACATGGAGCTGGAGGTGTTCGTTCATGGTGCTCTGTGCATGGCGTATTCGGGGCGCTGCCTGCTGTCGGGTTACCTCAACCGTCGCGACGCCAACCAGGGCACGTGCACCAATGCCTGCCGCTGGAAGTACCAGGCCAGCCCCGCGACGGAGAACGCCACCGGCGACATCGTCCGCGAGATCGAACCGACCCTGGGCATCGGCGCCCCCACCGACCAGGTGTTCCTGCTCCAGGAGGGCAGCCGCCCGGGCGAAGAGATGCCGGCCTTCGAGGACGAGCATGGCACCTACATCATGAACGCCAAGGACCTGCGCGCCATCCAGCATGTGGAGCGGCTGACCCGGATGGGCGTGCATTCGCTGAAGATCGAGGGCCGCACCAAGTCCCACTTCTACTGCGCCCGTGCCGTGCAGTCCTACCGTCAGGCCATCGATGACGCCGTGGCCGGGCGCCCCTTCGATCGCGGCTTGATGGGCAATCTGGAGTCCCTCGCCCAGCGCGGCTACACCGAAGGTTTCCTGCGCCGCCATGTGCACGATGAGTACCAGAACTACCAGCGCGGCAATTCGGTGTCCGAACGCCAGCAATTCGTTGGCGAGCTGACCGGTGCAAGGGTGGAGGGCCTGGCCGAGGTCAGGGTGAAGAACCGCTTCGCAGTGGGCGATCATCTTGAGCTGATGACTCCACGAGGCAACTACCACTTCGACCTGCATCGCCTGCGTGACCGCCAGCAACAGGCGATCCAGGTGGCACCGGGCGACGGCCATACGGTGTACCTGCCGATTCCTGAACAGGTGTCGCTGGAGTACGGCCTGCTGATGCGCGACCTGGAGCTCGATCACTCCATCCCCTGACAGATCTGTAATGCCGCCCTCAGGTCGCTGACAGCTGCTGCGGGCGAGCATCGTGGCTTCCCTGCAACGAGGCCATGCCATGCTGCGCAATCCCTCCCGTCGCTCCTTCGTCAAAGGCCTGGGCGCCGCCACCGCGATGGCGGGCCTTGGCCTCTGGCGGCCCCTGACCCAGGCGGCCGAAGGCACTCACCCCGGCCAGGTGCTGGACGGCCAGCATTTCGAGCTGTACATCGGCCAGACTGCGGTCAACATCACCGGCCGCTCTCGCACCGCCCTGACCATCAACGACAGCCTGCCCGGCCCTCTGCTGCGCTGGCGCGAAGGCGACACCGTGACCTTGCGCGTGCGCAATCGTCTTGCCGAGCCCACCTCGATCCATTGGCACGGCATCCTCCTGCCGGCCAACATGGACGGTGTGCCCGGCCTGAGCTTCGCCGGCATCGCCCCCGGCGGCGACTACCTCTACCGCTTCACCGTGCGCCAGAGCGGCACCTACTGGTATCACAGCCATTCCGGGCTGCAGGAACAGGCGGGGGTGTATGGCGCCATCGTCATCGAACCCCGCGAGCCCGAGCCACACGTCTATCAACGCGATCATGTGCTTGTGCTGAGCGACTGGAGCGACCAGGCGCCGGAACGACTGATGGCGACCCTGAAGAAACAATCCGACGCCTTCAACTACCACAAGCGCACCGTCGGCGACTTCATCGAAGACGTGGCCGACAACGGCTGGGGCAAGACCGTCGATGAGCGCATGGCCTGGGCACGCATGCGCATGAGCCCCACGGACCTGGCCGACATCAGCGCCGCCACCTATACCTACCTGCTCAATGGCCAGCCGCCAGACGGCAACTTCACCTGCCTGTTCCAGGCCGGCGAGACCGTGCGCCTGCGCCTGATCAACGCCTCGGCCATGAGCTATTTCGACTTCCGCATTCCCGGACTCAAGCTCACGGTGATCGCCGCCGACGGCCTGCCGGTGACGCCCGTGACCGTGGATGAGCTGCGCATCGCCGTGGCCGAGACCTATGACGTACTGGTGCAGGTCGGCGACCTGCCCGCCTACACCTTGTTCGCCCAGAGCATGGACCGCACCGGCTACGCCCGTGGCACCCTGGCCCGCGCGCCCGGGCTGCAGGCGCCGGTACCCGAGCCTGATCCAAGGCCGGTGCTGAGCATGGACGACATGGGGCATGGCGGCATGGATCACGGCGCCATGGCGGGCATGGACCACGCCAGCATGCCCGCCATGCAGGCCCACCCGGCCAGCGAAGCCGACAACCCGCTGGTGGACATGCAGACGATGATGCCCCGCGCCAACCTCGACGACCCGGGCCTCGGCCTGCGCGGCAACGGCCGGCGGGTACTGACCTACGCCGACCTGCGCAGCCCTTACCCCGACCCGGACGGACGCGAACCCTCGCGGGAGATCGAGCTGCACCTGACCGGCCACATGGAGCGATTTGCCTGGTCGTTCGACGGCATCAAGTTCAGCGATGCCGCCCCCCTGCGCCTGACCTACGGCGAGCGGGTACGCATCACCCTGGTCAACGACACCATGATGACCCACCCCATCCACCTGCACGGTATGTGGAGCGACCTGGAGGACGAACACGGACGCTTCCTGGTACGCAAGCACACCGTCGACATCCCGCCCGGCAGCCGCCGCAGCTACCGCGTGACCGCCGACGCCCTCGGCCGCTGGGCCTACCACTGCCACCTGCTCTATCACATGGAGACCGGCATGTTCCGCGAGGTACGGGTCGATGAATGACATCAGCAACCGCAGCATCCTCGCCAGCGTGACCTTGCTGGCCTTGCTCGCCAGCGAAAAAGCCCTGGCCGCAGGTGGCACCACCGTGGATCACGGCAACATGAACCATGGCGCCATGCCGATGGACCACGGCGGCATGAACCACGGCGCGATGCCCATGAACCATGGGCACATGAGCCCTTCATCCGCGCCCCCCAGCCAACCCCGAACACCCCTGCCCGCCATCACCGATGCCGACCGCCGTGCCGCCTTCCCGCCCTTGCCCGGCCACCAGGTGCACGACCGGGCCATCAACTGGGCAGTGATCGTCGACCAGCTGGAATACCAGAACTTCGAGAACAGCAGCGCGTTGAACTGGAACGCCACCGCCTGGGTCGGTGGCGACATCGACCGTCTGTGGCTGCGCAGCGAAGGTGAACGGGAACAGGGCAAGACCCACAAGGCCGAGTTGCAGGCGCTGTGGGGCCATGCCATCAGCCCTTGGTGGGAGCTGGTGGGCGGGGTACGCCAGGACTTCAAGCCCGCCGGCGGCCAGACCTGGGCAGCCTTCGGCATCCAGGGCACGCCACTGTACGGCCTGGAGCTGGAAGCCACTGCCTATGCGGGCGAGCGGCAACAGACCGCGCTGCGCCTGGAGGCCGGTTACGCTATGCTGCTGACCAACCGCTGGATACTGGAGCCTACCCTGGAGGCCAACCTGTTCGGGCGTAACGACGCAGGCCACGACCAAGGCAGCGGCCTTGCCGAAAGCGAGATCGGCCTGCGCTTGCGTTACCAGATCACCCGAGGCTTCGCCCCTTATGTCGGCGTCAGCTTCAACCGCCTGCACGGCAACCGCGCCGACATGGCCCGCGAGGATGGCGAAGACATCGGCCAGACCCGCCTGGTCGCCGGTATCCGCCTGCGTTTCTAGAGGAGTTTCACCATGCTGCGCAAACACCTGATGTCCCTCGGCCTGCTCGCGATCACAGGCCTGGCCCAGGCCGCCGAGACCATCGACGTCTACCGCGACCCCAATTGCGGTTGCTGCAAGGAGTGGATCAGCCACCTGCGTGACAACGGCTTCACCGTCAACGACCATGTCGAGCCGAACATGAGCGAGGTCAAGCAGCGCCTTGGCGTGGCCCCGCGCCTGGCCTCGTGCCACACCGGCGTGATCGACGGCAAGTTCGTCGAGGGCCACGTGCCAGCCGAACAGGTCCGCCTGCTGACCAAGCGCAATGACCTCAAGGGCATCGCCGTGCCGGGCATGCCCATGGGCTCGCCCGGTATGGAAATGGGGGACCACAAAGACGCCTACCAGGTCATCGGCCTGACCCAGGACGGCAAGGACGAAGTGCTGGCCAGCTATTGATGCTCAGCCTCTGGGCGCTGTTCCTCAGCGCCTTCGGCGCCGCCACCCTGCTGCCGCTGCAATCCGAGGCGGTGCTGGTGGGGTTGCTGCTTCGCCAACCCGACGCCTGGGCGACCCTGCTGTTGGTGGCGACCGTCGGTAATGTGCTGGGCTCGATCGTCAACTGGTTGTTGGGGAGGGCCATCGAGCACCTGCGTGACCGGCGCTGGTTCCCCTTCAGCGCCAACCAACTGGAGCGCGCCCAGCAGCGTTACCGACGCTGGGGACAATGGTCGCTGCTGCTGAGCTGGATGCCGGTGATCGGCGACCCGCTCACCCTGATCGCCGGCATCCTGCGCGAACCGTTCTGGCGCTTCGTGTTGCTGGTCACACTGGCCAAGGGCGGGCGCTACCTGGTGCTGGCCATGATCACCCTGGGCTGGCTGCACGGGCGCTGATCGCGGCCGGCCCAGCGCTGTACCTGTAGGAGCGGTCTTGCGTCGCGAAAGGAGGGCAAAGCCCTCCCGACATTCTCCCGGAAAAATCCGGCCCCTCGCACCGTTACAGGCGTCCCCAGACCAGCGCCTCGGTCCAGCCCAGTTCGGCAAAGTCATCGGCCCGCAGATGGGCCTCCTCTTCGCAGAAGAACTCATCCAGTTGAGGCGGGCGCACGGCGGTATCGCTGAGCATGGCGTGCACCTGGCCACGATGATGGATCTGATGCTCGAACAGATGCGCCAGCAAGCGCAGGCGCGACTCGCGCTGAAGCCGGTCCGGGCGCACGATGCTCACGTAGCGTTGCAGTTGGTCATCCTGCAGAAGCCGACAATAGGCGATCAGCCGGTGATCGGCCTGCGCCTGTTCGGCATGCAGGTCGGTGCAGGTGGCGAAGGGTTGTTCAGGGTCGAAGAAACGTTCGCCGTCCGGATCCGGCGCCTCGCCGCGCTGCTCGCACTCCAGCATGTGCAGGTAGAACCAGTCCACCGTCAACAGATGGTTGAGCGTGGCCTTGATCGAGGGGAAGAAGCTGCAACGCGGGGCGACGAACTCGTCCTGGGTCAGTTGCAGGCATGTCTTGTACAGGCGATGGTTGGCCCAGCCATTGTTGTAGGCCTGGGTCAGCAGATGATGCGACAGCGGCTCCATGGTCGGCTCCTTCAGGCGAAGCGTTGCAGTTGCATCTCCCGTAGCCGGCTCAGGGTCCGCTGGTACGGGAACGCCAGATACCCTTGAGTGTAGAGCGCTTCGAGCGGGACTTCGGCTTCCAGGTACAGGGCGACGCGGCGGTCGTAGCATTCGTCGACCAGGGCGATGAAGCGGCGCACGCTGTCATCCTTGGGTGCCAGCGTGGGCAATTCGCGATCCCCCGCCGCCACACGCTGGGCCCCGTCCTCGGTGCCACGAGCGATGCGACCTGCCTGTTGGGCGCCACCCAGTGCCGGGATGCCCTCGACCAGGATGGCCGGAAAACGATCACACAGCGCCATGAACTCCAGGGCCGACAACGGTTGCTCGCACAGCTCGCTGAAGTGACACCAGATGGCCTGCTCGCTGCGACGGATCACGCGGACTTGCCGCGAACCGATCGACAGGGGCTGGTCGGTACCCGCATCGCTTGAGCTCAACTGGCCGAACACGGTGCCCAGGGCTGCTGGCTGCCCGGGTTCTGCAACCCAATAGCGCTGCCGTACGGCGCCAGGGTGCAGGCGATGGTCCTGCTCGCCTGCCACGTTCAGCACTTGCATGTGTCGCTCGATAGCCGCGATCGCCGGCAGGAAGCGCTCGCGGTTGAAACCGTCGCGATAGAGGTGGGCCGGTGGCTGGTTGGAGGTGGCGACGATCGTCACGCCTTGGTCGAACAGGGTCTGGAACAGGCGCCCCAGGATGATCGCATCACCGATATCGCTGACGAACAGCTCATCGAAGCACAGCACGCGGATCTCCGTGGCCAGGGCCCTGGCCAAGGCCTGCAGCGGGTCAGGCGTGCCATTGAGCTGGAACAGACGCTGATGCACCCAGGCCATGAAGTGATGGAAATGCTGGCGCCGTGCCGGAACCTGCAGGCTGCGATGGAACTGGTCCATCAACCACGTCTTGCCACGCCCGACCGGCCCCCACAGGTAGACGCCATCGGTAGGCTGGCATTGCTGTACCGCCTCAAAGCACGCCTGAAGCGCGCCCACCGCCAGGGCCTGGGCCGGATCGCAGACGAATCCTTGCTCATCGAGGGCCTGCCGGTAGAGGGTTTGCGGATCGTGGGCCATGGGATGCTCTGGGCAAAACCATCATCGTACGTCATTGGAGCCTGCCGGAGTAAACCCACGCCGTATCAGTCTTCGCTCAGCCCCACCTTGAGCAACGTCCCGTCCTTGGCATCGGTCAACACATACAGGTAACCGTCCGGCCCCACCCGCACATCGCGGATACGTGCCTTGAGCTCGCCCAGCAAGCGCTCTTCATGAACGACCTTGTCGCCCTCGAGCCGCAAGCGGATCAGCTCCTGGGCGGCCAGGGCGCCGATGAACAGGTTGTGGTCCCAGGCCTTGAAGGTCGGGCTGTCATAGAACGCCATGCCGCTGATCCCGGGCGATTTTTCCCAGACATGATGCGGTGGCTGCGTACCCTCGACATGTTTGCCCTTGGCTTCGGGAATCGGCAACAGCGAGTAGTTGATCCCATGGGTCGCGATTGGCCAGCCGTAGTTCTTGCCAGGCTCAGGGATATTGATCTCATCGCCACCACGGGGGCCGTGCTCATGAGTCCACAGCTTGCCGGTCCAGGGGTTGAGCGCGGCGCCCTGCTGGTTGCGATGACCATAGGACCAGATCTCGGGCCGTACCTTGGCCTGGCCAACGAAGGGATTGTCCTTGGGCACTTCGCCATCGGGCAGGATACGCACGATCTTGCCCTGCAGCTTGTCCAAGTCCTGGGCGGTGGCTCGCTGGTTGTTCTCGCCCAGCGCGATGAACAGATAACCGTCACGGTCGAACACCAGGCGCGAGCCGAAGTGGTGGCCTTCGGAGAGTTTCGGCTGCTGGCGGAAAATCACCGTGAAGTGCTCCAGCCGGGCCAGGTCCTGGGACAATTGCCCACGCCCGACCGCGGTGCCCGCCTTGCCATCGGCACCTTCCTCGGCATAGGAGAGGTATACCATACGGTCCCTCGCGAACTCGGGGGACAGCACCACATCCAGCAATCCGCCCTGCCCTTGGGCCCAGACCTTGGGTACACCGCTCAAGGGCGGGCCGACCTTGCCCTCGCCACTGACCACCCGCAGGTTGCCAGGGCGCTCGGTCACCAGCATGTCCTGGCCGCCGGGCAGAAAGGCCAAGGCCCAGGGGTTACGCAGGCCCTCGGCGATCGTGCTGACCGTCAGTTGCCCCTCCTCGCTGGGCAACGGCCGTTCAGGAGCAGCCTGGACCGACAGGGATAGCAGGGTGACACAGGCCAAGGTGGTCAGCCAGGATCTGGGCGACATGCGTGGTTCCTTCCAGTGGGGCTCACGGCGCGCGTTGGTTATCACGAGGTGGCCGGGTGGGTTCCAGATTCGGGCGCTGCTGCTCGCGCCGCAGGTTGTCGCCATTGCCTATGCCACGGTTGTCCAGTGTTGGAGGCCGGATGATGGGCTGGGTCGACGGCCCGCGTACAGGCGGCGTGGCCTGCATGCTGCCTTGGCGGCTGTTCGGGTTGGCGCGCTGGATCGGGCTGTTGTAGGGGTTGTTGCGATCGGCGGCGATGAGCAAGGGTTGGGGAAGCGGCGCAGCCGACAGCGGCAGGCTCAGCGACAACCCGATAAGCAGGACGGATAACGTAGGGCTCATGCTTCAGCTCCTGTACGAAAAGGCACGCCAAGCGTTGGATAGCCTAAGGCGCGACAGGTTCGCGGCAAAAGTGCGAATGCTGGGAGAGAGGTTTCCTGATGTTTCAGTATGGGCCCTGGGGATTGTCATGCAGGGTTTTCGCGACGCAAGGCCGCTCATCACCGGGCGGTGCGAGCAGCCTGGTCCGGGGCCTCTCACGCCTTGCTGTCGACCTTGTGCCGCGCGGCATACAGGCAAAGCATCTCCATGGCCAACGTGGCACCGGCCAGGGCGGTGATATCGGCATGGTCATAGGCCGGCGCCACTTCTACCAGGTCCATGCCCACCAGGTTGATGCCCCGCAGCCCGCCCAGGATCTCCAGCGCCTGCACCGTGCTCAGGCCACCACAGACCGGCGTGCCGGTGCCAGGTGCGAAGGCCGGGTCGAGGCAGTCGATGTCGAACGTCAGGTAGACCGGTCGCTCGCCCACCCGCTGGCGGATCGCCGCGATCACGGCCTCGGTGCCCTGACGGTGTACCTGGCGCGCATCGAGGATGGCGAAGCCCTGGCTATCGTCATTGGTGGTGCGCAAACCGATCTGCACCGAGCATGACGGATCCACCAGGCCCTCGCGGGCGGCGTGCCAGAACATGGTGCCGTGATCGATGCGCTTGCCTTCCTCGTCCGGCCAGGTGTCGCTGTGAGCGTCGAAGTGGATCAGTGCCAACGGTCCGTGGCGCCTGGCGTGGGCCTTGAGCAGGGGGTAGCTGATGAAATGATCGCCGCCCAGGGTGAGCATCGCACAACCGGCCTCGAGGATATGCGTGGCATGTGCTTCGATGCTGCCGGGGACCGACTCGGGCATGCCGCTGTCGAACGCGCAATCACCATAGTCGATCACTGCCAGGTGGTCGAAAGGGTCGAACGTCCAGGGCCAGTGCCGGGCCCAGGCCTGCTGCACCGAGGCGGCACGGATGGCCCGTGGGCCGAAACGGGCGCCGGGACGATTGCTGGTGGCGGTGTCGAACGGCACACCGCTGACCACTACATCGACACCGCGCAAGTCACGGCTATAGCGGCGCCGAGAGAAACTGGTAATGCCGGCATAGGTGCTTTCCACTGCTGTACCGTAAAGGCTGTCGCGGGTCATGGCTTGGTCATTGTTGTGGGCGAGTTCCACGGTCAGGCTCCTGGTTGTCGTTATTCGTTACTGACGGCTGCGGAACGCTGTCCACATCCGGTTGCGCTGGCGCAGGTCGGACAGCGCCATGCCACGGTCGCCATACAGGCGCTGGCGAACCTCAGGGGACGGGTAGATGTCCGGATCGTTACGCACGGCCTCATCCACCAGCGGGGTGGCAGCCTGATTGGCGTTGGCGAAGAACAGCGTATTGGTGAGTTCGGCCACCGACTCGGGACGCAGCATGAAGGCGATGAAGGCGCGGGCGGCCTCCGGGTGCGGTGCATCCTTGGGGATGACCAGGTTGTCCTGCCACACCAAGGTTCCCTCGCGAGGGATGCGATAGATCACCTGGAAGGCCTTGCCGGCACGGCGCGCCTGATCGGCAGCCATGGCGGCATCGCCGTTATAGGTCAATGCCAGGCATACGCTGCCGTTGGCCAGGTCGTTGATCTGCCGGCCGTTGGCCACATAGCTGACCGAAGGCTGCAACTGGCGCAACAGGGCCTGAGCGGCGTCGAGATCGGCCTTGTTCTGGCTGTAGGGGTCCTTGCCCAGGTAATTCAGGGTCACACCAATCACTTCCTGGGGCGAATCAGGCAACGCGATCCCGCAGCCCTTGAGGCGGCTGGCGTATTCGGGCTTGAAGAGCAGGTCGAGACTGTCCAGCGGTACATCGCCCAGGCGTTGGCGCACGGCTTCGACGTTCACGCCCAGGCCCAAGGTGCCCCAAGTGTAGGGCACCGCGTAACGGTTGCCGGGGTCGGTCTCGGCCAGCTTGGCCAGCAGGTCCGGGTCGAGGTTGCCGTAGCCGGGCATGACCTGCGCCTGCAACGGTTGCAGGGCATTGGCCTTCAGGGCCCGGGCCAGCACCGTGGACGATGGCACCACCACGTCATAGCCACTGCCGCCGGTGAGCAGTTTGGTCTCCAGGACTTCCGGGGTATCAAAGGTGTCGTAGCGCACCTTGTAACCGGTCTCCTGCTCGAAACGCTTGAGGGTCGGTGCTGCGACATAGTCGGCCCAGCTGTAGAGGTTGACGACCTTCTCTTCGGCCTGCAACGGCAAAGCCAGTACCAGGAACAACAGACACAGCGATCGACGCATGGCGAACACCTCGGCAAATGAGTGGATGCCGTCAGCATGCCAGCCGGGTTACATTGCAAAAATCGCAAGTTTGCAAAGCTGGCATTGACCAGGAGTGATGTAATGCTCGGACAATTGCACGACCCGGACCTGCACCTGCTGCGGCTGTTCGTCACTGTAGTCGAGGCCGGTGGCTTCAGCGCCGCCCAAGGCGTGCTGGGCTTGAGCCAGCCCAGCATCAGCCAGCAGATGGCCCGCCTGGAGACCCGGCTGGGCTACCGCCTGTGCAGTCGTGGCAAGGGTGGTTTTCGCCTGACCGAAAAGGGCGAACTGCTGCTCAAGGCGACCCGAGGACTGTTGCTGCAGATCGAGCAGTTCCGTCAGCAGGCAAACGGCGTCGGCGGACGGCTGCTGGGCTCGGTGCGCATCGGCATGGCGGAAAACCAGGACGACAGCATCACCCTGCGCCTAGCCAATGCCATCGCACGCTTTCGCCAACGCGAGGAATCGGTGCAACTGGAGTTGATCAGCGCACCGCCTGCCGAGCTTGAGCGGCTGCTTCTGGAGCAGCGCCTGGACTACGCCATCAGCTACTTCTCAGGTAGCCAGGCAGCGTTCGACTACCAGCCGTTGTTCGATGAAGTCCAGCGCCTGTATTGCGCCAAGGCGCACCCGTTGTTCGCTGCGGTGCAGGTATCATCCGAAGACCTGCTCGAGGCCGACCAGGTCCGCCACCCCTACCGCTTCCTCAAGGCGGGCGAACCCTTCCAGAGCCGTCGCAGCTCTGCCTTGGCCGAACAGATCGACAGCGCCCTGACCTTTATCCTTTCGGGCCGGCACATCGGCTACCTGCCTCATCATTGTGCCGCCCCCTGGGAAGCGCGCGGGTTGTTGCGAGCGCTCGATCCTGCCCTGGACTTCAGTGTGCCCTTCACCCTCGCCCGCCACCGTGCCCAGGCGCCTGGCGAAGCGCAGCAGGCGTTCGTCGAGGACCTGCGAGACGCGTTCGCCTGAAGCCTTCGCGAACGTGGACTTTCAACCCCTCCATGCTTTTGCCACACTGCGGGCTCGACCTTCACGCTTGGGCTCGCTGCCATGACCACCCGCCACGTCCGTTTCTGGCTGATCCCCCTGTTTACCTGCATGCTCAACGCCTGCGCCCTGTTCCAGGCACGTGATCCGTTGAACATCAGCGTGGTGGGGATCGAACCGCTACCGTCGGCGGAGCTGGAAATGCGCATGGCGGTGAAGATTCGCGTGCAGAACCCCAACGAGACCCCCATCGACTTCGACGGCATCGCGCTCAGGCTGGAGGTCAACGAGCAGCCTCTGGCAGCTGGCGTCAGCGACCAGCAAGGGCATGTTGGCCGCTACGATGAAGAAGTGATCGTGGTCCCGATGAGCATCACCGCCTTTGCCATGCTGCGCCAGGCCTATGGCCTCGGGCGGCTGGGGTCGCTGCAGGGGCTGCCCTACGTGCTGCATGGCAAGATGGCCAGCGGCCCTCTGGGTACGGTGCGTTTCACCGACAAGGGCAAGTTCGACCTGCCCCAGGGTGGCAGCACGATCTGGTGACCGCACTGGAGGGGTGATTCAGCGGCTGCTGGCGGCGGCCATCATCTTGTTGACCTCGCTGCGCACCATGTTGGCGAACTCGGGAGGTGACATGCCATCGAGTTCGGCGCGAACCCATTCGGCCCACTTGCTCTTGCGCCGCGGCTTCTCGCCGATCAGCCGGGCAGCTTCCCCTTTGGCCTTGCCAAGGTTGTTCTGCCAGTGCTCGAACAGCCGGGACTTTTCCGCCTCGATCTGCGCCCGTTCTTCGAAGCTTCTGTTGGCCAGATTGAAACTCATGGGATTACCTACCACTTGAAAATGGCCGCTATCTTACACTGTAGCGGCGACCGACCGGTACGCTGGCGCAACTTTCAGCAAAGCGCGGCATCCATTTCTCAGACAACCCACGATTCGAGGACGTGTTCATGGCCAGGAAAACCACCGCACCAAGCGACAACGAACAGATCAAGGATCAGGTATTCAGCGAACTGCAGGCCTTGATCGAAGAGTCGGAGCGACTGCTCAACAACAGTGCCGCACTGGTTGGCGACGAGGCCGATACCTTGCGCGCCCAGATCAACCTGAAACTGCGCCAGGCACGTCAAGCGGCCGATACCCTGCGCGGCAAGGCACAGCCCGCGGTGGAAGCGGCCGAACACTACATGGGCGGCCACCCATGGCAGACGATGGCTATCTCGGCAGGTTTTGGGCTGGTGATCGGGCTTTTGCTGGGGCAGCGCCGCTGACGCTTCGGGTCACAGGGTCACTCAGGCCGCTCGCGCCATCGGGATGCCACTATGGAAACGCAGTTCCTGGTCCGGGGTGCAGATCAGTTGCGCCTCCGCTTCACGCACCAGCTCCACGACACGGGCAATGTCCACTGCGTCCGCATACTGGTGAGCCAGTTTCAGATAGCCCTGGTAATGGCGCGCTTCGCTTTTGAGCAGGCCGTGGTAGAAGGTGCCAAGCTCTTCGTCCAGATGTGGCACCAGGGCCGCGAAACGCTCGCAACTGCGAGCCTCGATGAAAGCCCCCACCACCAGTGTGTCGACCAGCTTGACCGGTTCATGGGCCCGCACCAGACGTCGCAGCCCCGATGCATAACGCCCCGCCGACACCGGACGCAACGGAACACCACGACGCTTCATCAGACGCAGGACCTGCTCATGGTGCACCAGTTCCTCACGGGCCAGGCGCGACATCATGTTGATCAGGTCAAGGTGGGTGTTGTACTTCGCGATCAGGCTCAGGGCTGTGCTGGCGGCCTTGAATTCACAGTTCTTGTGGTCGATCAGCAAGGTTTCCTGGTCGGCGAGCGCCGCTTCGATCCAGGCATCGGGGGTAGGACAACCCAGGAAGGCGTCGATTTCGGGAATCAGGGACATAAGCTCACAAACTACAGGTCACGGCAGGATCGGCGATTATACCGGGGGTGGCGCCGATCGCCAGCGACTATGCTGATACATGTCAAGCGGCACTGCGCGGGATGCCTACTATAGTCAGGCACTGGCCGCCACTTACCAAGGGAGTTCACGCCCATGCAAGCCGTCCGTAGCATCCTTGTCGTCCTCGACCCCGAACACGCCCACAGCCGCGCATTGACCCGCGCCAAACTCATCGCCGGGGTGACCGGTGCACGCCTGCACTTGCTGATGTGCGACAAGCGGCAGGACCACAGCGCCCTGCTCAGCCTGCTCGGCAGCCAACTGCACGATGACGGTTATGACAACGTCACCCACGAGCAAACCTGGCATGAAAGCCTGCACGAATCCATCATCGAGGTGCAGCAAGCCGAAGGCTGCGAACTGGTCATCAAGGAACACCGACCGGACAACCCGCTGCGCAAGGCGCTGCTCACCCCCACTGACTGGAAACTGCTGCGCTATTGCCCTTGTGCGGTACTGATGGTCAAGAACGAACGGCCCTGGACAGGTGGGGCGATCCTGGCAGCGGTGGATGTAGGCAACAGCGACGAAGACCATCGACGCCTGCACGCCAGCATCATCGACCATGGCTATGCCATTGCCGGCCTGGCCAAGGGTGATCTGCACGTGATCACTGCTCACCCCTCCCCCATGCTCTCGGCGTCTGATCCTACCTATCAGCTCTCCGAAACCATCGAGCGGCGTTACCGCGAAGCGTGCAAGGCTTTCCAGGCCGAGTTCGACATCCGCGACGATCACCTGCACGTCGCCGAAGGCCCGGCGGATGTCCTGATTCCCTATACCGAGAAGCAGCTCGATGCAGTGGTAACCGTGATCGGCACCGTAGCTCGCACGGGCATTTCCGGCGCGCTGATCGGCAACACCTCAGAGGTGGTGCTCGACGCGCTGGAAGGCGATGTACTGGTGCTCAAGAGCGAAGAGGCCACCGCACATTTGGCGGAGCTGGCGCGCGGGTAACGCTGGCAGAAAACAATCAGCCGCAGAAAAGACAAAACCCCTACCTGCTTGCGCAGATAGGGGTTTTGCGAAATGAATCTTGACGATGACCTACTCTCACATGGGGAAGCCCCACACTACCATCGGCGATGCATCGTTTCACTACTG
>Ga0153917_1000558_pt1 | contig 22550 bp, 21 predicted proteins | sample TSFL001MetaG_FD_104695 | JGI IMG/M metagenome (GOLD analysis project Ga0153917, IMG submission 104695) | Attine ant fungus gardens microbial communities from Florida, USA - TSFL001 MetaG | ecosystem: Host-associated > Fungi > Mycelium > Unclassified | place: USA: Florida, Paynes Creek Historic... | reverse complement strand
TCAACCAGCAGCTGGCGCTGCGTAAACGGGCGCCGATCAAGATCGAATGGGTCGATGCGACGTTGGCGGTGGAAGACGTGCTGGAGATGGTCCAGGCCGGCATCTATCCGTTGACCATGGTGGAGCGCCCGATCGCCCAGCGCTGGGCCAGGGTCATGCCGAACCTGCGCCTGGACACCCGCGTGCAACTGGGGCAGGCGCAGGCCATGCGGTGGTATGTGCGGCGTGATGCGACGATGCTGTTGGCCACGGTTGATCGCTTTCTCCAGGGGTATCATGCGCCGGAAAACCAGGATGCGGCCTTCGAACGCATCTACCGCCGCCAGTACCGGGTACACAACCCGTTGGCGGGCAAAGACCGCCAGCGCCTGAACTCACTGCGCCCGGTATTGCAGAAGCATGCCGAGGCGCAGCAGATCGACTGGCTGAACCTGGCGGCCCTGGCCTTCAAGGAATCCACCCTGAACCCTGCGGCACGCGGCAGCGGTGGGGCGCACGGCCTGATGCAGATCACCCCGTCGGCTGCGCAACGGGTGGGGGTCAGCGACACTGGCTCGGTCGATGGCAATGTCCAGGCCAGTGCGCGCTACCTGGCGCTGATCCGCCGCAAGTTCTTCGCCAGCCCGCAGATCAACGAGCGCGAGCGCATGGCGTTTGTGCTGGCGGCCTACAACCTTGGCCCGGAGCGGGTCCAGGCCATGCGTGCCGAGGCCCGCAAGCGCGGCCTCAACGGTAACCAATGGTTCTTCCAGACCGAGCGTATCGCCATGGAGCAGGTCGGCATGGGGCCGGTCAATTTCGTCAACAGCGTCAACAAGTACTTCCTGGCGTTCAACCGCGAACGCACGGCGCTGGAGCGCGTGGTCAGTCGCTGACGAACCGCCAGCCGAACGCATTTCAGCCAGGGGCTTGCAGCTTGCGGCTGGTCGCTCTAGCATACCGCCTGCGCCGATTTAAACAGCTACTTGCGGGGCGCGGGACTGGCACGCTCTGCGGGTCGTCCGAAATACCGCTAAAGCGCTGGTTCGGTGACGCCTCCCACCGCTGCCCAGCGGGATTCGCGAGGCGGAGAGAAACTCCATGAGTTGTCCACGTACCAGTGTCTGTTTGAGCCCGTTGCCTGCCGGCCAGGCTTCCCGCACACCGCGCATTCTGCTCGGTGGCCAGCATCAACCAACGCTCTTGCGCCAACTTGAAGGCTTGTCGCGCCGCAAGGGGCAGGCCCGCGCTTTTCTCATCCAGTTCGCCGAAGACGCATGCCGCCTGGAGCAGTTCGGCAATGATCGCTTCGACCTGGCGGTGATCCAGGCGCCAACCCGCGAGCACGCAGCCGAAGTGATTGGCCAGCTGACCCGCATCGCGCGCCAGGGCCTGATTACCCGACGCTGAGGAGCGCGCCGTTGAGCACCAACATCATCACCACGGAAGGTCACGAGGCCCTCAAGCAGGAGCTGGATCATCTTTGGCGGGTGTACCGCCCGGAAATCACCCAGAAAGTGGCTTGGGCCGCTTCGCTGGGCGATCGCAGCGAGAACGCCGACCTCGCTCAATCACCCCAGCGACACTACTATTTCCGCTGCAGCCCTTAGCCCACTTGGCCTGAACAGATAGTAGTGCTACTAGTTGAAGCCTACTATTTCGAGTAGGTATTTGGCCTCGAAGCAGCGTCGCTTTGCAGCGGCGTAGGCTTTTTTCGTTGAACAAGACCCATCTCTGCTTCAGGAAAGTCCTCTACGCGAGTGACCTAGATGGAGGCGGGAACCCGATCGGCCAAGCCTCTACACGAACCAAACCCACGCAATTCGCTTCAGAAAAAATCGCGAGCCGTCTCGCGAAAAAGTAGCGAGCCCGGCTATCCAGCATCAGAGTTTTGCGAATCGGTGGCTGGTTTCTCCTGAGAGTCCTCTGGGGTCTTCTCTCGTTTTTCCGGTGGCGGAGTCGCGGGCTTTCCGATCAGGCCTCCTACCCTCGGTTTCGGTTCCGGCTGTGCCGGCGGGGGTACATCGTCAGTAGCGTGATTGGGCGATGCCGCTGCTTTGGGCAACCTGTTTGACAGACCCACCATGAGTGACATTGCTGGGTCATGCACCAAGGCACCGCGATCCTGAAGCTCTTTACATGCCTTGTTCGCCAAGAGCTCCTGCAGTGCGGCAAAGACCTCGGGCTCTCGTTCGCTGAGCATGGATCTGAGTTGGATGAACATGTTCCATGCGTAGGCCCAGCCTGGGTTGAGTTTTGGTGTACACAGCTGGCTTTGGAGACTCGCGAGCGCTGCTTTGGGATCTATTTCAAATGCAGTGACGCCGGGTTCCAGCCACTCGCCTGAGTCGTCAGCCCTCAGAATCTTGAAGGGAGCGGGGGCGGAGAAGGAGAGGATATTGCCTGTCGTTGCGAAGAACGTGGTCGCCTGAAACGAGGTTTTCTCGAAGTCAACATGATTGAGGGTGACGCCGAAGAACGAAGCGAGCGAGAGGTCTGCCCCGTAGAACAGAGAATTTTCGACTGTTACGTTGTCCCAAAATGTCCCTTTCAAGCTGGTCTGTACGAAGGTCATGGAGTTCAGATTGACGTTCATGAACGTCGCACCGTCCAAGGAGGCCAAGTCGAAGCGGGCTCCATCCAGGATTGTGCCTTCAAAGACTGAACCGTACAGGCGAGTGATCGCAAAGTTGGCTCCCGCCAAGTCAGCCTGGTGAGCCCAGATGCGAGGAAGAATCTGCTGGCTGACGTCGAGGTAACGCAGGTTACGTGAGCGAAGATCCATTCCGACCTCGCGTGCCATGAAGTAGTCCTTGAGGTCTGGATGGCCAGCTAACGTGGCCAGTTGGACATTGGTTGTTGCCGGGCCAGCCCAGAGGCGCTCTTCACGATCGATCTCGATGTGGGGTATCCACGAGACCGTACCGCCATCTGTGTTATTGAGAAGTTTTGTGTGTGCCTTAATCCAGAGAAGAGGGGACAGGTGGCTGGGCACATAAATCACCTCAACGCAGATGGCGAGCCATGCAATCAGTACCGTGACTCCTGCTCTGCGCCCCCATCCCACGATGGTTAGTGCCAACTTGCTTGAACCCGCAGTCAGAAGCTCCCGGGCGCGTACCAAAGCGGCAGAGCAAGCCCAAGAGAGTGACGCTACCTGGATCGCGAACAGATAAGGGCTTTGATACGCGGTGAACTTGGTGAGAATGAAAAGCAGGGTTGCCGGCCCGGCGCATAGCAGGCAAGCCAGCATGAACCGGTCAGTATGATGGTTGAGAGCCTCATGAGGTGTCGACGCACGGTCGGCCTTGAGTCCGGCGAACATTTTCGGTAGCCGCCGCAAGGTTACCAGGTGACCGATCAGGACTAGCAGAGGGCTTAGGGTGTAAAAGCCGACAACCGAGACAGTGACGCTCACAAGTGGCAATTGGATGCCCTTGCTGGGTACCAGCAGCATTACATCCTTGGTCGACGACACGCTGGCCAGGATGTACAGGATAAGAAGAGCGTAGGTCAGACAGGACGATAGGTCGGGTGCGGTGGGGTCGTCTTTGCGAACCGTTTTTCGAGGGAATACGACGCGGCTAGGCTGCTTCCGAGATAAGGGCATAGGAGTCATCTTGTAGGGGTTAAAAAGGGCGGCAAGGGTAGCCGAGTGCTTTGGTCGGGAACACCTGCTGACCAAGGCAGTAGCACTTCACTCTGCTGAGATTTGGGGATATCTCTTCGGGCTGGAATAGAGAAGCGGGCCCATAGGCAGCGCGATACCTGTTTACGAACGGCCAGGTGGGCAGTGACGCCGGGGGCGCGTGCGCAATTGACCTCACTCTGCCGTCCACTGCTGGCATGGCCAGGAAAGCGATTGCTGACGCCGCGCTTTTTGTGGTCGGTTTGCTCGAATGGAGAAGCCGAAATCCGCTACCGCGTTGCGCGATGCGCACTGGCCTTCTATCCCGTGTAGCCACGAATCAACGTTCGCAGTGGCCTTCGATCCCGTGTAGCCAGGAATCAGCGTTCGCAGCGGCACGGAAAATCCTGTGACCCCAGCAGGCGCAGCACCCGTTCGACCAGCTACAATTTCGTACTAACGGCGAGCCGCTCTAAGGCCTGACCGCCTAAGCGATCCTTGACAAAAAATCGCCGCTTGATGAAAAATGTCTAGAGAATTGCTATAGCTCTATTCATAGCAGATGTGAGCTTCAACGCTGAACCAGGGGGTATGAATGTCTAACGTGTCGATTGCACTGATCAAGGAGAGCAACAAAATGCTTTCCTCGACTGCAAAGAAAGCCGTGGCTGCTCGCTCCTCGAAGCTGTCTTCGGACAACATCAACAACCTCATGAAGAAGGCGTTCGATCGCCTTGCACGCTGACCAAGGATTTGTCGCCTCTTGAGTTCATACGAAGACAATGGTGTAGGTGACATCACTGATCAGCCTAGCGTCACAATCGCCGGATTCGAAGGAACGCCCAGCCAGGCGTCTGATTCGAATCCGGCGTCTTCGCATTCTGAGATCCAGTTCGACGTTTTTCGTAAGCTGGTGCCCGAGGCGGATGATTTTCTAGGGCTTCTCGCCTATTCACTCTACAAGCGTCATAAGATTGAGTGGATTGAAAACCACCCTCAGGACGACCACAAGGCGTTCAAGAAAGTCGCTTGTACCCCTCAACAGCTGGGAATGTACCGCTATCAAGCGGAGCAGATGGCCAAGAGCTTCATCGACGTTTCGCTTGATCAGCTCGAAGCTGGCATGCGAAAGTCGATAGAGGAAGAGGGTGTTTTGGCGCTTATCAATGACATGGATAAGCGCGTCCATACAGAAATGGGATCGATCAAGGCAGCAGTAGCAACAGGCGTCGAAAGCCTGAAGTGGAAGTTTTGGCCTGCCTTTGGCAATCACATGCTCAGCGGCTTGGCGTCGGTGATCGTGGCGCTGCTGATTTTCGGCAGTTTCTCGCTGTACAGTAAGTTCCAGGAGAGCGGTGGGCTTGAGGGCATGGCCAGGGAAGCATCTCACCAACTCAACCAGCCACCTACGGTATCAATTCCAGCACCTACCCCTGCTCCTGCGCAGCCTCCTCAAGGTTGATGCAGACGATTTTGTAAGTCCTACGGATCAAGCAAGGACTTGCACAGTCTCTTGGCTAAGAGAAGGCCTCCGCAGCTGAGGCCTTCTAGGTTGGTTTGAAGGGCCAGTGCAAACCGCTCACGGCTCACAGAAAAGCATGTTCATGGCGCTTTGCTTGCGAGAGGGCTGTCGCTGCGGTTGGCGCCTGTTATCAATCGAACTCTTCAATGAGCTCTTTTGCAATGGCTTTGACCTGGGCGAGCGCCTTCGGATCCTTGGGGACTACAGGCGTCTGAGCCTCAGGCAGCAGGTACTCAATATCCCCGTCTTCGCCTCGGATGATTTCGTTCTCCTCCGAACCCTCTTGGGCGTCGTACGTATTCTTGATGATCTGAACTGCGGAATCGCGGCTCACCCCATTCACCACCAGCGTCGCAGCCTCTAAAGCCTTCTGGTTGCGCTGCCATTCGTCAAACTCGTCCTGCTGATCTTGCAGATGAATATCGCTGGTCATGAAAACCTCAGCCTGTCAGTGGGTTTTGCCTTGACGCCCCTAACGAGCGGGATGTCGGCGAGCCTATTATAAGCCTGCGAGATTCCCGAACCCACGGTCATGACACGCTGATACAAAAAAGCATCCAGATTCCAGGGTCGAAAGACGGTTGGTAGTGACCACGGCAAAGCATCGCGACAATTTGCTCAACCTGAGCACCTGGCGACCCCAGCGAAGCCCGCACGAGGAGTTTCTCGATTACATCTATCGTTGGAAGAATTGTCCTAAACAACTTGGGGAGTAGTGCGCTTACGCTTTATGGCACACGTCGTCAGCGGTACCGGTATCGAGCTTTAACGCGGGCAATGCTTTCGATCAATTACGGTCGCATAAGCATCTCGTCGATGCCGGTGTCGCAACGGAAATCTTGCTAGGGGATCATCTCGCCAGGGAGGTCAATCTTAAAGACTGCCGATCAACGAGCGGCTTTCCGATTGCTCATAAACTCCATCACCTCTCGGGCAACCTGATTGGCAGCTGCGTCATCGCCATTGGTTAAAGGCTGTGCAAGCCGGTGTGGTGACGTTCCTGCTCCATTCATTTTTCTCGCGGATTCAAGAGTTCACGTGCGACCACTGCTTTACGGGCAGCCTACCTCAGACGGTGCTACGGTGAGAAAGTCTGGTGGTTGAGGCGGTTGGCCGCCACCGACATCGCAGGCATAAGGTTTGTGGGCAGATCAAACGAATAGAGAGGATTTCATGCATCCAAAGCTCGTCAATGCGATTCGGGAACAAATGAGGGAGCGCGCTAACGCGGCTCGGGCGGGCAAGGCTTGTCTGATTTTTTTTGTCAGTCAAGCATCGCTGCAAGGGTGTTCGGTTGCCCAAAAGCAAAAATTGGTAAGGGATCTTGAGCAAATGGCCCAGACTGCAGATTACCAAGCGGTCAGCTTGCAGATCGAACAAAGGGTGTTTCACTCTGACTCGTTGCCGATTGATATCGACGGCCCTGATACCGGCTGGTATCTGCGCTTTGTTTGGCAATTGGAGTCGTCAGCCTCCATCCAGCCTGAGCGTGTCTCCCAGTCTGCCAAGGCGTGTTTCGATCTAGCCCATATTGAAGCGCAAGACGTCACGAGGGATCTTGAAAGGATCTTCCTAATGGTTTACGGCGATTAGGCTTCTCGCCTAAAACCTACATGGACTGGTGCTGCCCTCCAGGCCTGTGCTGAGGGGCAGCGGAGTTTGAACGTTACGTGCTTGGCGTTGACGCTGCGTTTCGTACTGACTGTTTCAGCGTATGCGGTTATTAGTACTGCCTTCAGGGCGATTGCCACTGTTCTGATGCTTACTGGTTTGGTAAGAGCGTCTACAGTTCATAGTTATGAAGCCCCATTGCTGATCCGATGGCGTACCATATGTTCTGCCAGAGAACGCGATTAAGATTTCTTGGGATGAAGGATGTTTCTTCGTTGCTGAGGCGAAGAAGCTTTCCGTTTGCTAGATATTCGTGAGTGAAATTTCCGATCGTACGTTGGCTGAGCTGGTTAGGTAGTACTGCAATCAGCGGATCTACATACACGGGGTCGTCAGCAATCAGAATGAATTCATCCCAAAGGTGAGCATAGCTCTGCATGTGTTCTCCTAGATCAATCGAATAGAGCTCGCTCGCAAGTGCGGTAAATCTAACCTCGCCCTTTTCGTACTCAAGCACTTTAGAGTCCAGCGCTTTAATGCTGTCCTCTAAGTGTGGTGGGGCGAACACGTAGACGGTTATAAACGATTTTTCGTGCAGCCACTCGATTGCATGCGGAATGAGCTGTTCTAATGAGGGTGCGCTCAGTTCCTTCTCAGGATAGAGATTTTTGTAGAAATGCAGTGCAGCGTAGGTTTCTTTCAATAGGAACGAGTAGTCAACATACATGACTCTAAACTTTGCAGGGGCACGCTGGAGCATTTCGTGATACGTTTTCCTGGCGATGGCAGCACATTTCTCTGCATCTTGGTATATTTCTCTTCCGGTGAATCTGATGACGGTATAGCCCGCTCGCGTCAAATAACGTTGTCTCTGAGAGTCTTTTTCTAGCTGTTCTTTAGATGAGTGATAGTCGTGCCCGTCAAGCTCTATGATGAGCCGAGCGTCCTTTAAAAGGAAATCAACCCGAAAACGATGATGCTTCTCGCTATCTCCAAACCAGTGCTCTCGCTGGATCTTCTCCGCAAGGTCTGCTGCAGCTTTGCTGAATGCGCTCTCGATAGGAGACGGGGTTTCGTCGCGATACCAGCTAGGAGGCGTTGTAGGATGTCCAGGGTATTTCATCATGTGTCCGTTCCTAATCGATAGCGGCCTGTTTGGTGTTACCTCGCCGTCGTGCCCATGGCCACCTCTGCCCATAACCAGCTGAGACAATCGACGTGACTTGGAGAAGGCGTTGATGTGCTCAGTGGAGGGGGAGGCAACTTACACCACCACGACGGGAGCCTTGTCTACCAAAGCGGCGTCTCTCAACGCACGGAGAGGGCGTCTGCTTCTGTCGGATATGATATCAGTCATGGAGTGGCACTTAGCTATCGTTTGGCTATCGGGTACAATTCGACTTCATGGCAGGTCTGTAAGCTCTGATGCACAGCAAGACTCATTGCTTAATCAGTGTTGATCAGGTGCAAAATTTAGACGCCTAACCACCTCATCGTTAACCAGGTCTCATCTCCCGCCGACGGCAGCTCTGTCCCGCCGTAATATGACCTCCACCGCAATGCAAGGAAATGCAGCTATGGACTTCATAACCAGCGCAATCATCTCTAACGCTGCCTACGACATCGTCAAACATGGCTTTCTGATCACCAAAGACAAGGTAAAGGAGTGTCTTGGCCGTTGGATCGCCGAGGACTTAGTGGCCGAACAAGTGGCTGAGCAACTGGCCAAGCTCGAAATCACGGACGAACACAGCCCAATCGCCATCGAGCGCCGCATCGATAAGTCCCCCGAACTCGGCGCCCTGATCCGCCAGATCAACGCCCACGTGGCGACAGTTGCTCCGTCCACGATCACTACTGTCAACCAAACCCACAGTGGGAGCGGTGACAACGTAGCTGGTCACAAGATCTCGTACTGAAGGGTAGGGTGCGACGTTATGGTTCAGGGCGGCACCGTGAGCACAATCAATCAGCACCACACCGGGACGGGCGACAACGTCCAGCACAAGCTCGACATCGTCATCCAGGCGTTGGCGCCTTCCCATCTGCGCAAGGCCATCGATCTCCTTCTGGCCGATGTTCGAAAGAAGAACATCGTTTCTGCCAAGGTGCGGCTCGAAACAATGAAGGCGACCGAACACGGTAACTCGGAAGTCTCTGCGCTGCTGGATGTCATCGCGCTCTATGGAGACTTGGTCGAGCCCGAAGGCACGCAGGAAGCCCTGAACGCCGTTACACGGGTCACCGCTACGACTCAGGACGCAATCGTCAAAGACCACTGCATCGCAGCGCTCCTGAAATTTTCGCGAAAGACAGACTCCGAAGAGTCAGCCAAGGCGCTTTACGACGAGACTGCCAACCCAGGCCCGTACGCCCGCGAAGCCTTCTACCGCTACTTCGCAACAGTGGATGTCGTACTTGGGGCGAGCAAAAAACTCATCCTGAGCGAAGGCGAGCTCACTGGTATCGTTGATGGTGCCTGCCGTCTGGAAGCCCTGGATATCGCATCACCTGCAGCTATCCGTCTTCATGACCTTTACCCGTCCGACAACTCAAGGGTTCTGCTGCTGATCACGAAGGCGCTGCGCCTGAATCCCGCAGTCAAGGAATGCCCCTACTGGTTGACTGATCCACAGCTCAAACACTCGATCGACGAGTTGGTGGCGGAGGTCGCGGAGCTGATCGAGCAGTCGAATGGCAATGATGCCAGGCTCTACGATATGGCTGGCCCGATCCTCGATTACTTTCAGACCTCACTGCCTACCAGGCTTTTGAATGTCTGTGCGAAGTACGTAGACCGGATGGAAGCGTCATACCCAGAGGTGGCTGCGCGCATTCGATCAACCCAGGGAGACCACTCAGGCCTTTCTGAGTCCATGCAGTCGGTGACTGCAGCCCAAGGTGGACAGGATACACGAATCGCTTGGTGCCAAGCGTTTCTGGCCAGCGACGCTGTCCAGCTCCTAGATGCCGTTTTCTTCACCCGATTCGCGAAGCCGGATGAACTCAGGCGCTGGCTTACTACTGAGGCGGCCATTACCGACGCGGGCGATATTGATACTGCGATGGTGATGCTTCTGGCTCATTCTCAGCTTGTCGTTCATACCAAGGACTTGGCTGAGCGTTATGAGTTGGAGGGAAAGGTCGATGAGTTTATCGGTCTGTTTGCTCAGCGAATCCGGAGCGAGCTGTCTGCCTGGATCGTTTTAGAAGTGGCCGAAAACCTGTATGAGGCGGAAATCCCTCAAAAGGCGCTAGCGCTGACGTCTGCGGTGCTACCAGACGGTGAGCTTTGGCCATCGCCGTTCGTGCTGTTCCACCTGAGATGCCTGCTCGAAACTCAGCAGTATCAATCGTTCGATACCCTCATTGCTCGGATTCCCGAGGGTGAGCGATCGCTTTCATTGATGCATTTCCTTTCGTCGAAGGAAGAGGCGCTGGGAAATGTTGAGCGCGCTCTGACGCTGAGTGATCAGATGATCCAGGCAGCTCCGCACAACCTTAGCTGCTGGTTGCGCGGATGTGAGCTGCGTGAGCGCTATCACAGCTTCGATGAGCAGCGGCAATTCCATGATGGCATTCCTGATGAAATCCTGGAGGATTACTCATACGAATCCATGGTGGCGATGCGTTTCCTGACTTCTGCTGGGAATTTCAAACGTGCGGAGCCTCGCTTGGTGCGATGGTTCTTGGAAAACCCGTCTGGCAGGGCTGTCATGTTGGTGAATTTCCACTTCGGAAGTGCTTGGCGCCGGCAGGCAGGCTTCAACGTGTCGAGTGTCGTTTCGGGTTGCCTTGAGGGTGTCGAGTTCGAACAAGATGGAAAACCACAAATTCGGCTGATCGTCGAGGAGGGTGAGGCGAAGGGGCAGCATGTTCTGATCAGGGATTCTCAGCTCGCCAACCTTTTGGTTTCGCTGGAGGTCAACCAGGCGGCGCTGCTGGGCGTCGTGGAATATAAGCTTCTATCCCGCTTGCCCCCTTACGTGGCATGCATTCGGCTTGCTTCACAGCTGAGGCATTTGCAAAACGATGGGAGCGACGTTTTCGCCATTCTCCATCTCCCTAAGGATCCGGCGGAGTTCGTTACGTTCCTGGAGCAAAAGCTGAGGAGTAACCGAGCTCATCGTAAGGTGGGCCTGAATGATGACATTCCGCTCTTCATTCGCTCACATGCAGAGCAGGGCGATAACCCGATAAAGGCTGCGCTGAATGCATGGTCTGACAGCACCATGCCGAAATCTTTGTTGGTAAGCGAGGGCAGTGCTGAGTCCGGCGAGATTGTGCTGGATGCCTATTCAATCGCTTACCTGACGATGACCAATGTGGTCGATAAGCTTCTGAACAAGGGCTACACATTCGTCCTTCCGGCTGAAACCAAGGTGATCTTGCAGCGGTGGGTTGATCATGTCTCGCATGAAAGCTTCATGATGATGGGCGTCAACGGTGCTGGCAGGTTGTTCACGACGACAGCATCGGATGTCCAGGCTCGTGATGGGCATACCCTGCGCGGGATGAGGCGCATCTTAGAAGAAGCAGTGGTCAAACACCCGGTTGTGCACGATACCGCATTGGAGCTTTACTCCATCAAAGACGGGATCGATGCCACCGTGTACTTAGCGATCCAGTTATCGGCAGCTAACGAGATTCCATGGTTCTGCATGGACTTCGCATTTGCCGGCCTGCATTACTCGAAAGGCTGGAAGGTAGCGAATGTGAACAGCATTCTGCTCAGTGTCACCGACACGCCAGATTTCGATTTCGAAGAGCGTCGCCATGGGCTGCTGCTCTTCGCTTTAAACACTTTGCCGCGACCGCTGATGCTGACGGAGCTGAAGGCCTTGGCGGGAAACCCCAATCCATTGTCCAGCATGATCCTGAGCAAAATCCTTGAGAATCACGGGCGCCAGATTTTCACGGACAGCGCCCGGTTATGGTTGCTGCTCGAACTGCTGATTTCGCACATCGTGTGTACTTACTACCGGCTCGCCATGCCTGCAACGCGCGCCCCTGCTTACACACCTTTGGGGCAGTATGAAGAGCATGTTTTCAACCATGGCCTTCGCCTGTTTATATACGAGCGTGGTGATCAAACCGCCGAGTTCTGGTTGGCCGTAGCACTAAGGGCCAGCCTCGACATCTTGGGCGTTGATCAGAAGCTTTCCAATTACGCGGCGGGCTTGTTTGCGGATTTTGTCGGCGGGCACTTCATGGATGTGGATGCGATCGTGCAGCATTACGGTGCTCTTCCTGACGAATATCAGTTACCACTGGGGAGATAGCGATCCAAGCTGCCGAGATAAATTGAGGGCTCGATACCTCATATGGATTCGTCGAAGGTCGACCATGAGGTGAAGGGCGCTGAGCACTAAATCCCATGAGTGCGCCCTGCTAGTAGGTTGACGGGAGGGGCTTACGCGCTCGAATATTGTGCTGAGATAAGCAATCAGGATGCATTTGATCTCAATGGACTGGAAGCTAGAGCGGTGTTCCCGTTATCTCTACGTGCTAGAGCTTGAAAACGGGAAATTCTACGTCGGGCAAGCGAAGGATCCCGACCGACGAATCCGTAAGCACTTCAACGGCACGGGGTCGGAGTGGACGCGGCTGCATCGTCCTCTCAGGGAGCTTTCCCGTCAGTGCCTTGATGACGTCGACTACCGTACGGGTGAACTTGCAGAGAACGAACTCGTTCTGCGGATGATGCGTCAGTACGGTCACGATAACGTGCGTGGTGGGTTCTTCGCCAACACTAGTGTTGAGCACGTCGAAAAAAATCTCATTAGCCATGGGCATGGTTGTGTGCTCAAGGAGAGCACCGCGTCGGAGGGCGTAAGTTCCAGTGCAGAGTTGGTACTGCAAGCCGTTTCCCTAGCACCCCAGGTTTTGAGTGGGGCGGATTATGGCTTGTTTGTCCTCAAGCTTGAGGATGACCATTACTTCGTGGGTTACAGCACCAAGCCAGCCGTGCGCATCAAACGTCATTTCGCAGGGAAAGCTGCAGACTGGACATCCCTGCATAAACCCGTTGAGGTGGTCACCACCCGGTCTCTCGGTTTTGTTACGGAGGCTGAAGCTGCTGCAAAAACTGCAGATGCGACGGTTGCGCTAATGCGACTGTTTGGCTGGCAGAAGGTACGAGGGGGAACCTGGAGGTCAGTTGACGAAGCCATCACGCTGAAGCAGCTTCGCGCGTCTGGCCATCGCTATGCCTAGCAGCCGTGGTCGGCAAGGCGCCACAGATGTCGCCTCCTTGCAAACGCATTGCCACAACTGCCACTTGGAAGATCACCTAATTTCTGACCCATATTCATGCCGGCCCAACACTAGCCAGCGCGGAGGATGACTGCAGCTGCCAAAAAAAACCAAAAAAGAACCCAAGGAAGTGGTGCCGTGCCCAATCCCGAGAGAGTCAGGACGCTTTCCATTCGGCTATCAGGAGGGCTGCCTTCTTCACTGCGCATGTGATTGAGCACAGTTCCAGAGCAAGTGAACCGTGCCCTTGCTCAGCCCAAGCTCCCTGGCCGCTGCGGACTGGGTCATGCCTTTGGCCTTGCACGCCTGCACCCGCGCTAGCTTCTCCGCATCTGCTGGCCGGTGAGGTTTTCGCTTTACGAGCTTTCCATCCACCAAATGCCCCCGCATCACCTCAAGCCTCACGGCTTCACCCAGTTCATTGACTTCATCGTGGGCCCGTTGCAGGGCTTCAGTTGCGGAGCATTCGTCGTGAGCGGAAAGGGTGAGGGCAATCAGCGTCAGCGGCGAAAGGCCAAGGCTGTGCGCGAGTTCATTGAGCTTGTCCAGGCTTACGTTGGAGCTGCCGTTTTCCAGGTGACCCAAGTAGGTGCGTGACGTGGCGGTGGCCACGTTTTCCTGCGTGCGCGACTGTGCGTCACGAACGGATCGAAGCATTGCAGCAAATGCCGGCTTCAGCGACATCGAATCGCCTCCCGAAAAGAGAAGGATCTGGCCATGTTGCTGCGTTCAGTTACACCGTATATAGTTATCGTAATTGAACAGATTGGCAGGCTCGTTTCGCTCAGGAATCGCGCTGCAGAGGACATCCTTCTTTTGCCGAGTAGATTGTTGGACAGGGGACGACTTCAATTTACCCCTAAATCGATCGCCTGGCAGAGCAGCGTTCAACGGCGCTGCAGAACAGCGTCAACGAACCAGCACGGTAGCGACAACGGCCAGGCCGACACGCCGCATTGATGTAAACGAGGTGAACGTGAAACTCCGTCTGTACAGCGACTTGCATATCGAATTTCACCCATTTGTCCCGCCGATAGTGGAAGCAGATATGGTGGTGCTGGCAGGAGACATTCACACGCGAGCACGGGGTGTCGCTTGGGCGGCAGAGGCTTTCGATGTACCCATTATTTACTGCTGCGGGAACCACGAGTTTTATAGCGGTCACCTCGAAAACACGCTGACCAAGATGCAGGCACACAGCGCGCGTTATTCCCACGTCCATGTGATGGAGAATCAGGCACGGGTGATGGGGGAGGTTCGATTTCTGGTAGCCACCGGGTGGACGGATTACAGCTCTATGGGTAATCAGCTGCAAGCCACGTATGCCGCGTGGGGGCGCATGAATGACTTCAAGCAGATTCGCACTCAGGAATACCGCCGCCTTCGGCCCTATGAACTCATTCAGAAAAGCCGGCAGAGCTTTGAGTGGCTCGATCAGCAACTCAGCGTGCCATTCGATGGGCGCACTGTGGTCGTCACGCACCATGCCCCGTTGGTGTCGGTGCTGCCTGAATACCTGGGGCGTGAACTTGGCCCGGCCTATGCGAATGACTGGGGAGCCTTGGTTGAACGAGCTGATATCTGGCTCTTCGGCCACACCCACATGGCGGTCGACTTCATAGCGCACGGGTGCCGCGTAGTGAGCAATCCACGAGGTTACCCAGGTGAAAAAACCGGCTTTGATCCCTGCCTCATCCTGGATATCTGAATGCAGTGAATTTTCGACTTTGGCAGGGCTTCGAACTGATCCAGAGGGACAGGGCGGTCACCGATAGCCTCAAGGCTTTGCGGACACTGCAGTGCCAGGCCGGTAGGGTCTCGATTGATTCTGATGAGGTGCTTGGACAGCCCCACGTCGAAACGCGAAGGCATGCAGCGTCACTGACACGGCAACACGAAAACCTGATGTCTGCAGCTCAAGCGTGAGAAGGAAATGAGCACTTTGGCGACGAGATGCTGGGCAACCTCTGCAGCGAAGTGTTGAAAGAGGCGAGATGCTTTGACGGTCGAGGTTTGCCGTTACAGACGCCGCCGATATCAAGTGCTATCGAAGGGTAAATGAGAGCCCGCGTAGGCGAGTGATAGCGGTAATTTTGGAGGAGAGGTGGCCACATGGGTAAGCAAAGAAATAGAACAGTCCATCAATTTCGCCAGGGTCACTGAGATGTCCAGCAATCTTGAACTTTTAGCCAGCCAGCAGTCACCAGCAGAAACACCACCTGGGTTGGTGCCTGGCAACGTGGAACGGGCGATGGCCACGAATTTTGGCATCGCTATAACGGGCTTCCTTTGCTGTGCGATTTACGATGAGGCAATCAATTGCCTGGTTGGAGTCGTATATCGCGAGATTCGCGGGCGGTTCCATGATGGGTCAACAATCCGAACTTCGCCGTTACGCGAGCGTATCGAGTATGGTGCGTACCATCTATTTCATACAGTGAACGGTAGCACTTATGTAGTGTGTGATTGGTCGCCGAACGGTGGTAGTCCTCAGTTCGAGGGTGCCCTTCACTGAACCCCACATACCGAAATGAAGCGATTGAACATGTAGCTCAAAGAAACGAATTAGGTAGATACAGTGGAAGCAGCGTTGGTAGCAGACCTTGTATGCAAACACGGCCTTCCCTTGGAAGGGAACGGCCAATCAGATGAGCTTATCGTGGAGACAGCATGGGCAAATAATCAGGGCCGACCGTTTTATGTCGTACGGGATTGGCTCTTGCTCGACATCATGGTGCCTTGTGATGTTGAAGATGAACTCAAAGCAATGGGGCTGCAGCCAACGGTAGTTTTTGCTCACACTGTGGTGTACGACAGCAAGGCTGAAGGCTCCCGAGCAGGTGCAATTCGCTCTAGCTTCCAGCGTGTACTAGATGATTGCACGTTTGAAAGCATGAATACGAGTTACATCTTAGCCGGCCCAGGGACAAGAAAACATGTGAGCCTTCCTGCAGTCCTAGCCTTGGAAAATGCCTGAATTCAATCGGCGCGCTATTCGTCCAAGAGATGAATGCTCAAGGGGCGAAGGAGTCATATTTCATGACAGAAATGAATTTTGAGACGCTGATTCGGCGTCAGGCAGAGAAAGTGTTTGGCAGCAAAGTCAAGGCCGACCTCTGGTTAATTCGTCCTTTGACTGAATTCGGTGGTGTTGCTGCGTTGGAGTTTGCCCGCGATGAGGCTGGATATCTGAGGGTGAAGACTTTGCTCGACCGGATTGATCACGGTTATGTCTGCTGATCGAAGTATAGCCGTTGGCCTGGTTGGCCTGCGGTCTCTAGCTACAGGAGAACCACCCTCTAAATGGTTTTCGCATGTAGCAATAAAATGGAGTCCGCCGGGTGCGGTGATGAAACGGAAGTATTCCTTAAGTTTCGCAGTGAGTTTTATTGTGTTGCGCGATTTGCCATTGAAACTGGTGTGCTCATCCTGCTTGAAGGGGGCAGCATGAAATCTAAGTATAATGAGTGGGCCCGGTTTTGTCTGCGTTATCGACAAATAGAAGATGACGCGGTGTTTGACTATGCGCCCGTTGACCTTCCCCAAATCGGCAAGCCCACGGAAATTCGAGTTGCCGCCAAATTTTCGCACGGTAAGCAAATGAGTTGCTCGCTGTTCTTGGCACCTTTGGACGAGGGCGATCCGTTCCCTGTCGCTTCTCGTTACAGTCGGGCTCTTGAGGGCTTGAGGGAAGGGCGCTGCTTGTTAGTTCCTATTTCCGAAGATGTGGCGTGGACACCTAATGTATGGCCTGCGACGATTGAAGAGTTGAATGCTTTCGTTGCTGATTTGACTGATTCTCCTCGATATTTAGAGGCGTGGGTCATGCAAGAGCACAGAGAGTCAAACCAGTTGCTATTGGTGGTTGTAACCCAAAGTAATGTGTGTCACGGATATTTACTGGGGTTTCCGAGAGCTGCTGGGTTAGGTGGGATTCGTGTGATCCCTATTTATTTCGAACGAGTTTCTGAGTTAACGCGTCAACCACCTGTTCTAGTCAAGCTAGAGCTCCACATTAAACATCTGGAGACTCTACTAAAGCATGCCCGCCAGTTTCAGCCGTCGTCTGACGATGCGCAGGAGGAGAGACGGTTGCGAGAAGCGCTCCATGAGCTGGCTAATGCCTTAGAAAACTCTGCGTCTTCCAGCTTGGCAAAAGGCGACTGATCCCTCGAAAAGCGGCCACTCGTTAGGCCCATCATCCATCTCCGGGCACCAGGTGTGGGGTGAGCACTGGTGAGTGGAACAGACTTTAGAAAGACGTCATGTAGTGTTGTGAGCTAGCGAGGTCGCCCGGCTTTCGCTTTGCACCGGAGAGCCTCTATCTACCCACCATTCCGAGCACTGTTTTTTCTTGGCTGTTGGCGTCATCCCAGCGTCCAGTAGCGCGGCTCCGGCACCGTTACCTGAAAAGATATGGACTGGACAGCTTGGCTCAGCCCCCCGCACATGTTCAACGAAACCCTCCCAACACGACTGGTCGGTTGGTCAACAAGGGGTATTGGTTTCTCATTCAAGATCATGTCATATAGCTACTAGTCGTCAGGGATGATCTATGCGCCGGCAGAAATTGCCAGATTGGCATCCCTGTTTTGCTATTAGTAACAGGGAGTGTCGCTGTGTATCTGTCCGTCTTGAAACTCGAAAATTTCCGCCAGTTTGGCCAAGCTGCCCGTGGCTTGGAGGTCTGCTTTAACCCTGGTGTTACTGCTCTGGTTGGGGAAAACGATGCGGGTAAAACAGCCGTCATTGATGCGATCCGGTATGTGCTGCAAACCCGGGATGCCGAGTACCTCAAGCTGCAGCTCGAAGATTTTCATATCGATGACAGCGGCGCCCAAGCGAATACCATAACGCTGCGCTGCACATTAGACGGCTTGAGCAAGACGGAACTGGGGGCATTCGCGGAATATGTGACCTACAAGAGCGGCGTAGGTCGTCTGCACATTCACTGGTCAGCCACACGCGTTGTGGGTTCAACGCTCACCCGTAGGTGGGTAGATATTTCTGTCCGCACAGGAGAGAACGGCGAAGGGCCTTCACTGGATGCGGGGGCACGACTGCTGCTCGCTGCTGCATACTTGAAACCCTTGCGTGATGCCGAGCGCGAGATGTCGCCAGGTCGCAATTCTCGGCTGTCTCAAGTCTTGAGCAGCTTCCCAAGCATCGATGTCGGAAACGCGTTCGACATCGCAACCCCGCCTGCCACTACGCTCGATGCAGAAGCGCTGAGCATCGCTGGTATGGGCGACTACATGCGGTATCTGGTGAACAAGCACAGCGCTATCGTCAGTGCTGAACATGCCATTAACCATAACTACCTAGCCCCGCTGTCTCTTGCCGGGCAGCCGCTGTCGAGCCGGATCAGTTTCGGTGAAGGCGGTACCGACGAGGCAAGGCTTAAGCAGATCCTTGAACGCCTGGAGCTCGGTTTGCTTGATCACGCGTCGGGTGAGTCCAGGGGCGTGTATGGTTTGGGTTCGAACAACGTGCTGTTCATGGCGTGTGAGCTGCTTCTGCTTGGGAAGGAGCCCGATGGATTGCCGCTGCTGTTAGTGGAAGAGCCTGAGGCTCACCTGCACCCACAGCGGCAGCTGCAGCTCATGGAGTTTCTTGAGAAAGCCGCGAAGCCGGCAGATGGGTTGAGGCCGGTGCAGGTGATTCTGACCACTCACAGCCCGAATCTGAGCTCAAAGATCCCGATCCAGAATCTTGTTCTCATGCACCGAGGGCACGCGTTCTCCCTGGCCGAGGATCAGACATGCCTAGGGGCTGATGACTACCGATTCCTGAGTCGTTTCCTGGATGTCACGAAAGCAGGACTGTTCTTCGCCAAGGGGCTGCTGGTGGTGGAGGGCGATGCCGAAGCGATCCTTCTGCCGGCCCTTGCGCGCAGGCTTGGGAAAGACCTCACCAAGCATGGCGTGTCTGTGATCAATGTGGGCGGAGTAGGGCTGCGGCGTTACTCCAAGATCATGCAGCGTCGCGACACGAGCAAGGGTGAAATCTCCATTCCTACAGCGTGCATTACCGACATGGATGTCATGCCTGATTGCGCGCCTGAGATTCTCGAATTGGTTAAGGGGCCGACTGATCCAAAGTGGAGCAGCACTACTCGACGCTGGAGAGCTGAGTGTGATTTCGGCGCGACCACTGCAGAGCGAAAGACCGGTATGGATGATCATCGCAGTAAGCGCATGGCGAGCGATGGGCAGTGCGTCCGAACCTTCGTAGCAGACCATTGGACGCTCGAATATGACCTGGCTTTCTCCGGCCTTGCTCGGGAGGTACACGCGGCAGCCTACCTAGCCATCAACGAGGAAAAGGTTGATCAGGGGAAAACCACTAGGGCCACGCTTCTGGTTGAGGCTGAGGCCGCATTTAAAGCGATTGAGACTACCCATCCCTCCAAAGAAGCTCGGTGTTCTGCCGTCTACAAACTCGTCAAGAAAGCTTCCAAGACCATCACTGCCCAGCACCTGATCGATCTGATCGAAGAGCGTTTTGAAGCGGGGACGTTGGACGCCGCGACTCTGCGCGGATCGCTATCAAAGTCGGTGATTCACGCGATTGAATATGCCACCAGTGGCTCATCAGTACCGGCGACGGGTACTACGATCACGTCGGCTGCCATGGGTACTGTAGCCGGCACGTCAACGGTTGTTGAGGAGGGTGAGGAATGAATCTGACTCAGCTCATTGATCCCATCACTGATGACGATGTTGAGTGGGTCACCAAGCTCATGAAGCTGAAGGCTTTGGACGAGCCTCGCCGCGACTTCCTGAAATCCATGAGCACGTTAGATGTTTCAGCCTGTCCTGGTAGCGGCAAGACCACTCTGGTGGTCGCCAAGCTGGCGATCCTGGCCCGTCATTGGAAAAGCCGAACGCAGGGCATCTGTGTTCTCTCACATACCAACGCGGCGCGGGAGGAGATTGAGCATCGCCTGGGCGGCTCGGAGATTGGCCAGCGCCTGCTTCGTTACCCACATTACATCGATACCATCCATGGTTTTACCGGGCGATTCTTGGCGTCACCTTGGTTACGCTCGAAAGGGATTACCCTCACGGCTATCGATGATGACCTTACGCATGCTGCGCGCAGCAAAGCGCTGAAGTCCTGGGAGTACCAGGGCATGAAAAAAGCGTTTGAGTCGGCGCACCTCAAGGTTGAGAGTTTGCGATTGCGGACTGTCGATTTCGACAACCCGCTTACCGGTTCGAACCTTAAATTCGGGCCTCACACTGACACTTACAAAAATGTCTGCAAAGCGATGAGTCATGCGGCGAAGGCAGGGTATTTTTGCTTCGACGAAGTGTTCGTGTTGGCCGATGCGCTTCTTGCTGAAGAGCCTGCAGCAGCCGGAGCGTTACGAGCACGCTTCCCCTGCGCCCTGGTTGATGAAATGCAAGATACTCGACACGAACAGGCCTGTATCTTGAGCAAGGTTTTCCCGCGACACGATCCTGACGTGTGTGTCATCAGGGTGGGGGATCCCAATCAGGAAATCTTTGAAGAAAAGGTGGTGCTACCGGAGCCGTTCCCTGATCAGGCGAGCTCTATGGAGATTACCAGTAGCTTCCGTTTCAATCAGGCGATCGCGACTATCGCCAACCCGTTTGCCTACCTGCCCATCAGCGGCGGCTTGATAGGGTTGCAGCAGGGCGGGGGCAGCCAACCTGCACCCAACACCGTCATCGTTTTCCCAGATGATGATGTGAGCAATGTGCTTGATGCCTACGGGCGGCTATTGATCAAACACCTGCCTGCAGAGGTTCGTCAGTCAGGTGTCTATGCAATCGGGGCAGTCCATCGACTGGATAACTTCAAGCCAGAGCATTTCCCAAAAGCAGTAGAGCATTACTGGCCGTCGTATCAGTCAGAGGTGAGCAAGTCCTCCTTCAAACCGCGCACGTTTGCGGAGGGCGTGCACATCGCCCGCCGCTATGTGGCGCGTGATGCAACCGCTGCTCTAGGTGTGGAGTTGATTGCATCCTGCCTGCTGACCTTGGTGCGCCTGGCGTTTCCCGGAGACGCGATTGTTGCGAGGTCTCGGAGTCATCAAGGCGTAGAGCAGCATGTGGCTGGGCGTCCCGTGGTGCAAGCCTTGTATCGCAAATGGCTCGAACGGCTGCTGTTTAGCCCTGATTGGGTCACCCAATCGGATTGGGATGCAACGATTGCGTCTGAGTTATTGGATCTTGCTGCGGAGATGGTCTTTTCAGATCAACTGCTGGCATCAAGCGATGTTGCACCCTACCTTGAGTGGACAGTTGCCCCCCCGGAGGTAGATCCCGGCGACAACGGCGGGGCGCTCCTCAACACGTACAAATTCAAGGATGGCTCGGATTGCGTGGACATTCGCTTGTCCTCGATTCATTCCGAGAAGGGCAAAACGCATTCTGCGACCCTGATTCTGGAGACGTATAACCGCACTCATTTCGTCAACAAGCTCTTGCCTTGGCTAGAAGGTAAAGCCTCGGCTGCCAAGCGCCCGAACGAGACGGCAAAGAAAAGCATGATGCTCATGTACGTGGGCATGACAAGACCAACCCATATGCTGTGCTTAGCCATGCGCAAGAGCACTATGGGCACAGGCGCAGTTGAGATCAAGAGAAGGGCAGCGCTGGAGAAGGCTGGCTGGTCAATCTTGGACATTTGACGAGAAGACGCGTTGATCATGGTTTCAATCACTTAAGGATGAAGGCGATGGCGTCAGACAGGAAGCGAGCAAAAAGGGCCAAGCGTGCGAAGCTCAAGGCGAAGGAGAGCAGGGTCGCACGGCAAGTGATCAACGACGATGGCTCGGAGTCAATGGATTTTCTTGCGCAGAGCATGATGAGCTTGCTGTGGAAGCTGGGTGAAGCTGAAGAAACCAGCATGGTCAAAATGTTGAAGACGCTCATGATGGAGACAGGGAAGTCAGAAATGGCTTATTTGGATGATGAGATTGACTACCAGATCGTCGTGCTGAAGGTCTACGGCAAGAGTACTGAAGGAAGGATGGAGAATTGGATGGAGCAGCCTGACTTCCTGCAGGCTTATGCCGAGGCCGCGCGCTGGGTTGGGCGCTCTGAGCTCATTGACGCTTGGCAGGAGGCACATGTGTTGGAGGATTGATCGGAATCTACTGATGCCAGCGAGAAGTAGATGGCGGTGTTTCTCGATAGAATGCCAGACTTCACAAAGTCGACTCGAAAATTTGGTGGCTGACACGGTGGCGTCTGGGTAGGTGCCGACGCGCACAGGCTTCCTAATGACTGGTGTGAGGCTAGCTTAGCTCAGCACACTGGTTTCCGTAATCCGGTCTCTTGAGCTCTTATGGCCTCCTAAAAGCCCTCAGTTTGATTTCTCGTTTACCTTTTCATGTATAGGAATTGTTTGATGGCACGAAGCAAATCCCAATCCGGCGCCAATAGCGTTGCCCCGAAGCGTAAGCGTCCGGCTAACTCACCTTCCGAACTCCAGCTTTAAGGGTGATGGTGTCCGCGTATTTTTAAGCGGACGCGATCACCCATATCGCCAGGATCTCCATGCGCCAACGAAGCTCTTATC
>Ga0153917_1000556_pt1 | contig 22629 bp, 16 predicted proteins | sample TSFL001MetaG_FD_104695 | JGI IMG/M metagenome (GOLD analysis project Ga0153917, IMG submission 104695) | Attine ant fungus gardens microbial communities from Florida, USA - TSFL001 MetaG | ecosystem: Host-associated > Fungi > Mycelium > Unclassified | place: USA: Florida, Paynes Creek Historic... | reverse complement strand
GTTTAGAGAAGCGCTACAGGCTTAATACAGAAGAGCGAAATAGCTGAGCAGAGTGAGGCAAGCAATGACTGGATACGTTCAAGTCGGTGGCCTTCAGGTCGCCAAGGTCCTGTACGACTTCGTAAACAACGAAGCCATGCCAGGGACCGGCATCGTCGCCGAGCAGTTCTGGGCGGGTGCGGAAAAGATCATCAACGACCTCGCTCCAAAGAACAAAGCCCTGCTCGCCAAGCGCGACGAACTGCAAGCCAAGATCGATGCCTGGCACCAGGCACGCAAAGGCCAGGCTCACGACGCCGTGGCCTACAAGAGCTTCCTTCAGGAAATCGGCTACCTGCTGCCGCAAGCCGACGATTTCCAGGCCACCACCCAGAATGTGGACGAAGAGATCGCCCACATGGCCGGCCCGCAGTTGGTGGTGCCGGTGATGAACGCCCGCTTCGCCCTCAACGCCGCCAACGCCCGTTGGGGTTCGCTGTATGACGCGCTCTATGGCACCGATGCCATCAGCGACGAAGGCGGCGCCGAAAAAGGCCAGGGCTACAACAAGGTCCGTGGCAACAAGGTCATCGCCTTCGGTCGCGCCTTCCTCGACGAAGCAGCGCCCCTGGCAGCCGGCTCCCACGTTGACTCCACCGGCTACCGCATCGACGGCGGCAAGCTGATCGTCGCCCTCAAGGGTGGCAGCAACAGCGGCCTGCGCGATGACGCGCAACTGATCGGTTTCCGTGGCGAGGCGAGCGCCCCGACCGCCATCCTGCTCAAGCACAACGGCCTGCACTTCGAGATCCAGTTCGATGCCAACACCCCGGTCGGCAGCACCGACGCCGCCGGCGTGAAGGACATCCTGATGGAATCGGCGCTGACCACCATCATGGACTGCGAAGACTCCGTCGCCGCCGTCGATGCCGACGACAAGGTCGTGGTCTACCGCAACTGGCTGGGCCTGATGAAAGGCGGCCTGTCCGAAAGCGTGACCAAGGGCGGCAAGACCTTCACCCGTACCATGAACCCTGACCGCGAATACACCGCGGCCGCTGGCGGCACCGTCACCCTGCACGGTCGTTCGCTGCTGTTCGTGCGCAACGTTGGTCACCTGATGACCAACCCGGCGATCCTCGATGCCCAAGGCAACGAGATCCCTGAGGGTATCCAGGACGGCCTGTTCACCAACCTGATCGCCCTGCACAACCTCAACGGCAACACCAGCCGCAAGAACACCCGCACCGGCAGCGTCTACATCGTCAAGCCTAAGATGCACGGCCCTGAAGAAGTGGCCTTCGCCGCCGAAATCTTCGGCCGCGTCGAAGACCTGCTGGGCATGAAGCGCAACACCGTCAAGGTCGGCATCATGGACGAGGAACGTCGTACCACGATCAACCTCAAGTCCTGCATCAAGGCTGCCGCCGAGCGCGTGGTGTTCATCAACACCGGTTTCCTCGACCGCACCGGCGACGAGATCCACACCTCCATGGAAGCCGGCGCCGTGGTGCGCAAGGGCGCCATGAAGAACGAGAAGTGGATCGGCGCCTACGAGAACAACAACGTCGACATCGGTCTGGCCACCGGCCTGCAAGGTCGCGCCCAGATCGGCAAGGGCATGTGGGCCATGCCTGACCTGATGGCTGCCATGCTCGAGCAGAAGATCGCTCACCCGCTGGCCGGCGCCAACACCGCCTGGGTTCCGTCGCCGACCGCCGCCACCCTGCACGCCCTGCATTACCACAAGGTCGACGTGCAGGCGCGTCAACGCGAGCTGGCCAAGCGCGCACCCGCTTCGGTGGACGATATCCTGGCCATCCCGCTGGCGACCGACACCAACTGGTCGGAAGAAGAGATCCGCAACGAGCTGGACAACAACGCCCAGGGCATCCTGGGTTACGTGGTCCGCTGGATCGACCAGGGCGTGGGTTGCTCCAAGGTGCCGGACATCAACGATGTCGGCCTGATGGAAGACCGCGCCACCCTGCGTATCTCCGCCCAGCTGCTGGCCAACTGGCTGCGCCATGGCATCGTCAGCCAGGAGCAGATCATGGAAAGCCTCAAGCGCATGGCAGCGGTGGTCGACAAGCAGAACGCCGGTGACGCCCAGTACCGTCCGATGGCGCCGAACTTCGATGACAACATCGCGTTCCAGGCCGCTATCGAGCTGGTCGTCGAAGGCACCAAGCAGCCGAACGGCTACACCGAGCCAGTGCTGCACCGTCGTCGCCGCGAGTTCAAGGCGCGCAACGGGCTGTAAGCGCACGATCAGGCAGGGTCGCCCTGGGCGGCCCATTCGCGGGCAAGCCCGCTCCCACAGGGTTCAGGTGGGAGCGGGCTTGCCCGCGAACGCTTCAACGCTGTTCAATCCCCAACTCTTTCCTCACCAGCTCCAGCAGCCTGTCCAGGTCCACCGGCTTGAGCAGGAAATCCACCACCCCCAGGTGCATCACGTCCACCGCCTCCTTCACATCGGTGTCGCCCGACACCACGATGATCGACAACGCCGCCCGCTCCGATTCGCGCACTTGCCGGATCAGCTCCAGGCCATCCTTGGGCTCCATGCGCAGGTCGGTGATCATCAAGCCGATGCGCGGCTTGCGCTTGAGCTGAGCCAGCGCTGACTGGGCACCATCGGCGGTGGTGCAGTCGATTCCCTTGGACTTGAGATAAAGGCACAAGGCGTCACGGTTCGGCGCATTGTCATCCACCACCAGCACCATCTGTGCAGGCAACGGCGGAGCGGTCAGCGTGGCCAAGGCCTCGCGCTCGTCCTCACTCAGGATGTCGTCATGCTCGGGCATGTTCATCTCGTCAAAAAAACCCCGTTCTACAAGTTCAGACCGCAAAGCAACGCTATGCAAGGCACCTTTCGTCGTCTATTTGACACCCGGGCGCCTTCCCGGCAAGCCGCGTCGCACCTTATAGACTTACGTCCAATGGGCACCGCAAGGCCACCGGCCGACCATGGAGCCTCAGAGCAACAGGGCCTGCGCCTAGTGCCCCCTACATGCGGTCAGTTCCATGAGCAAGAAGGACGCCTACAGCCAGGCCGGCAAAACGGCAGTGCTGCAGAACATCCAGGGTACCCTGCAATTCCTGCAGCGTTTCCCGCCGTTCAACCAGATGGAGCACAGCCACCTGGCCTACCTGGTGGAACAGTGCCAGCTGCGTTTCTACGCCAGTGGCGAGAGCATCATCAAGCCGGCCGACGGCCCGGTCGAGCACTTCTACATCGTCAAGCAGGGCCGTGTGGTCGGCGAGCGCCAGCACGTCACCAGACCGGGCATGGAAACCACGTTCGAAATCGCCAGCGGTGAGTGCTTCCCCTTGGCCGCGCTGCTGGGCGAACGGGCCACCCGCACAGAGCACCTGGCCGGTGAGGACACCTTCTGCCTGCAACTGAACAAGAGTGCGTTCATCCGCGTGTTCTCCCTGTCCGAGCCGTTCCGCGACTTCGCCCTGCGGGGCGTCAGCAGCCTGCTCGACCAGGTCAACCGGCAGGTGCGCCAGCGTGCCGTGGAAACCCTGGGTACCCAGTACTCCCTGAACACCCCGCTGGGTGAGCTGGCCATGCGTCATCCGGTGGTCTGCACGCCGGACACGCCGCTGCGCGAAGCCGTAGGGCTGATGCACGAACAGCAGGTCGGCAGCATCGTCATCGTCGATCCGCAGCGCTTCCCTATCGGCATCTTCACCCTGCGTGACCTGCGCCAGGTGGTGGCCGACGCCAGCGCCGAGCTGACCGCGCCGATCGAGCGCTACATGACGGCCAGGCCGTTCTACCTCAGCCCCCAGGCCAGTGCCTTCGATGCCGCCATGGCCATGACCGAACGGCATATCGCCCACGTCTGCCTGGTGGACAATCAGCGCTTGTGCGGAGTGGTGTCCGAACGGGACCTGTTTTCCCTGCAACGGGTCGACCTGGTGCACCTGGCCCGCACCATCCGCCACGCGCCGCGGCTGGAGAACCTGATGTCGCTGCGCGGCGAGATCGGCCAGCTGGTCGAACGCATGCTCGCCCACGGCGCGTCTTCGACGCAGATCACCCAGATCATCACCCTGCTCAACGACCATACCGTATGCCGCGTGATCGAGCTGGCCCTGGCCGAACGCGGCGATCCGGGCGTGCCGTTCAGCTGGCTGTGCTTTGGCAGCGAGGGGCGGCGCGAGCAGACCCTGTACACCGACCAGGACAACGGCATCCTCTTCGAGGCCAATGACGCCACCGAAGCCGAGACGATCCGCGCCCGGCTGCTGCCCCTGGCCCAGTACATCAACCAGTGCCTGGCCCAGTGCGGCTTCACCCTGTGCAAAGGCAATGTGATGGCCGGCAACCCCGAGCTGTGCCTGTCGCGCAGCGAGTGGGCACGCCGCTTCGCCGGCTTCATCCGGGAAGCCAGCCCGGAGAACCTGCTCGGCTCGAGCATCTATTTCGACCTGCGGGTGGTCTGGGGTGACGAACAGGGCTGCGAGCAGTTGCGCCGCGGCATCCTCGAACAGGTCGCCGACAACAGCATCTTCCAGCGCATGATGGCCGACAACGCCCTGCGCCAACGCCCGCCCGTAGGGCGCCTGCGCGAATTCGTGCTGACCCGCCAGGGTAACGACAAGGCCGCCACCCTCGACCTCAAGGTCCAGGGCCTGACCCCCTTCGTCGATGGCGCGCGGCTGCTGGCCCTGGCCAACGGCATCAAGGCCTGCAATACGCTGGAGCGCCTGCGCCACCTGGTGGCCCGGGGCGTCATCGATCCGCTGGACGGCGCCGCCTACGAGGAGGCCTACCACTTCATCCAGCAAACCCGCATGCAGCAGCACCAGCGCCAGAGCCGCGACAACCTGCCCTACTCCAACCGGCTCGACCCCGACAGCCTCAACCACCTGGACCGCCGCATCCTGCGCGAGTCCCTGCGCCAGGCCCAACGCCTGCAAAGCAGCCTGGCCTTGCGGTACCAGCTATGAGCCTGTTCGGCTGGCTGCGACCGGCCTCACCCGCGCTGGACGCCGAGCTGCGCCAGCGTGTGGCGCGCCTGTCCAAGACAGCCCCGCCGCTGAGTGTGTTGTCCCTGCGCGAGCAGCGCTGGGTGGTACTGGACCTGGAAACCAGCGGCCTGAACGTCAACCGCGACCAGGTGTTGTCGATCGGGGCCGTGGCCATCGAGGACGGCGCCATCGATTTCCGCCAGCAGTTCGAACGCACCCTGCACCGCCCCGCGCAGAAAACCAACGCCAGCGTCCTGATCCATGGCCTGGGCCCCAGCGCCCTGGCCGCCGGCAGCGATCCGGCCGCCGCCCTGCTCGACCTGCTGACGTTCATCGGCGACAGCCCGGTGCTGGCGTTCCACGCGCCTTTCGACCAACGCATGCTGGCCCGGGCCTTGAAAGACAGCCTCGGCTATCGGCTGCAACACCCGTTCTTCGACGTGGCCGAGCTGGCCCCGATGCTCAACCCCGACACCGTGCTGCGCGAGGCCAGCCTGGACGACTGGATCGCCCGCTTCGGCCTGCACGTGGAAGAACGCCACCACGCCAGCGCCGATGCCCAGGTCACCGCCGAACTGGCCCTGATCCTGCTCAGCCAGGCCCGCCGCCAGCAGCTCGACAGCCCGCTGCAGTTGAACCTGCGCCTGCAGCAGTGGCGCCGCCGCAAGACCCAGCAATACAGCCTCTAGCGCGCAGTTACCCGAAAAACGCGGCTGAATGTGCCGACGCTTTCGCGGGTAAACCCGCTCCCACAGGGTTGGCGGGGATCCTTGTGGGAGCGGGCTTGCCCGCGAACACCGGCGCAGCCGGTGCCATACAACGCATTGCCGGCCTCGCGGACAAACCGCGCCCACAGGATCCGCGTCACCACACCCTGCGTTAGCTATTCCGATAAGCGTCAATTGCACCCAGCCCCCCGGCTCTGCCACAATCGCGAATAATTATCGTTAGTCAACGCATTCTTTTTGGGGGACGCTCCTTGCCGTCTGCGCAGAGCCCACATGCCGAGCTGGTCGGTACGCTGTACCGCGACCACCGCACCTGGCTGCTGGCCTGGCTGCAACGCAGTACAGCCTGCCGCCAACGCGCCGAAGACCTGAGCCAGGACACCTTCGTGCGCCTGCTCGGTCGCGAGCGACTGGACGCCCCCCGCGAACCCCGCGCCTTTCTCGTGGCCGTGGCCAAGGGCCTGCTGTTCGACCACTTCCGCCGCGCCGCCCTCGAGCAAGCCTATCTGGCGGAGCTGGCCTGCCTGCCGGAGGCCGAGCACCCCTCCCCCGAGCTTCAACAGCTGATCCTCGAAGACCTCAAGGCCATCGACCGCCTGCTGGGCAAACTGTCCAGCAAGGCACGGGCGGCCTTCCTGCACAACCGCCTGGACGGCATGGGCCACGCCGAGATCGCCGAGCGCCTGGGGGTTTCAGTCTCGCGGGTGCGCCAGTACATCGCCCAGGGCATGCGCCAATGCTATGTAGCACTTTATGGTGAGCCGACGTGAACAACACACCGGTCACCGCCCAGGTCCTGGATGCCGCCATTGCCTGGAAACTGAATCTGGACGAAGGCGTCCCAGCGCACGAGCGCATCGAATTCATGCGCTGGCATGCCGCCAGCGAAGAACATGCCCGCGCCTGGCAACAACTGGCCATGCTCGATCAGCGCGTCAGTGCCGCGGTCGGCCCGGCGCGCAAGGCGCTGGTGCAGTCGCGGGCCTCCTTGCGCCGACACGTGCGCTCATTCGGCGGTGGGCTGGCCGGGATGCTGCTGGTGGGCGCCTTGCTGGTAGGCCTGGGCACGCCGTCGCTGTCGGTGAACTACTGGCTGGCCGACCAACGCACCGGCACCGGCGAGTTGCGCACCCTGCGCCTTGAGGACGACACCCTGCTGAGCCTGAACACCGATACCGCGGTGGACATCGACTACGCGGGCGCCCAGCGGCTGATCGTACTGCACCAGGGCGAAATTTCCGTCGAGACCGGCCATGCAGACACTCGCCCCTTGCTGGTACGCACCGACGAAGGTCGGCTGCGACCTCTGGGCACGCGCTTCTTGGTCAAGCGCGAAACCGCCGGCACCCGCCTGGAAGTGCTGCAGTCCGCGGTTGCCGCCCGCCCGTTGAACAGCGGCGACGAACAGGTCCTGCGCGAAGGCCAGCAGGCGCTGATGACCGCCGATGGCCTTGGCCAGGTCGACCCGGTGGCCGCCGGCGCCGATGCCTGGACCCGGGGCATGCTGGTGGTGGACAACGTGCGCCTGGCCGACCTGATCGACACGCTTGGCCGCTATCGCCACGGCCATCTGGGCGTGGCCGCCGAGGTGGCCGATCTGCGCGTGAGCGGCAGCTTCCCGCTGACCGACACCGACCTGGCCCTGGCCTCACTCATCCCGGCGCTGCCGGTGAAGATCGAGCGGCATACGCCCTGGTGGGTGACCGTCAGCGCCAAGTAACCCGTCCATCAGCGCCGGCCTTTTCGCGGGCAAACCCGCGCCCACAGGTCCTGCGCCAGTCATGTAGGAGCGGCCTTGTGTCGCGATAGGGCCGCAAAGCGGCCCCTGCATCCCGCACCACACTTTTTTCGACACCCCCTGTCACTTTTCAATTCTCGTTCGGCAAGGAAGCAATCAGCACTTATTCGTCGAGGAGCCGCTGCATGTCCCGTGCCGTAGATTCTTTCCTGCGCCCCAGCCTAATGGCCCTGGCCATCGCCCTGGCCGCCCCGCTGGCCAGCCCTGCCCTGTTTGCCGCCGAGCAGTCGGCCCTGCGCGTGTATGACCTGCCCAGCGCTCCGCTGGCCAGCACGCTGAACCAGATCGCCAGCCAGGCCGGCATCGCCCTGGCCCTGGACCCGATGCTGGTGGAAGGCCGCAGCTCGGCCCCGGTCAGCGGCCAGCACGACGCCCTCGGTGCCCTGCACGCAGCCCTGCTCGGCACCGGGCTGCAGTTGCAGCAAAGCAGCGTCGGCAGCTACAGCCTGGTGGCCAGCCCCGACGGCACCCTGGCGCTGCCGGAAACCGCCATCCATGCCAGCGGCGACCTCGAAAGCGCCTGGGGGCCGGTGGAGGGCTATACCGCCAAACGCACTGCCGCAGGCACCAAGACCGATACCGCCCTGGTCGAAGTCCCCCGCTCCATCTCCGTCGCGACCCGTCAGCAGATGAGCGACCGAGGCGTACACAGCCTCGATGATGCCGTGCGCTACATGCCTGGGATCGTGTCCGCCAGTTTCGGCAGCGACACACGGTATGACTGGATGCTCGTGCGCGGCTTCGAGCCGACCCAGTTCCTCGACGGCCTGCCGCTGCCTCGTGGCGTGTACGCCAACCCCAAAGCCGAGACCTGGAACCTGGACCGCCTGGCGCTGCTGCGTGGCCCTGCGTCCTCGGTCTACGGCCAGACTCCACCCGGCGGCCTGCTGGACATGGTCAGCCGTCGCCCGCAGGCCCAAAGCGCCCACGAAATCGAATTGCAGTACGGCAGCGACAACCATCGGCAGATCAACTTCGCCAGCACCGGCAAGATCGATGACCAGGGCCAGTTCTTGTACAGCCTGAGCGGCGTGCTGCGCGACGGCGGCACCCAGATCGACCACGTCGACGACAAGCGCTACAACATCGCCCCCAGCCTGACCTGGAACATCGACGAAGACACCTCGCTGACCTTCCTGTCCCAGTTCACCCGCGACGATACCGGCGTCACCAGCCAGTTCCGCCCGCTCCAGGGCACCAAGATCGACATGCCGTTCGGCAAGATCTCGCACCACAAGAACCTGGGCGACCCGGACTACGAGTTCTACGACCGCACCTACTACGCGCTGGGCTACGCCTTCGAGCACCGCCTCAACGATGTCTGGCAGTTCCGCCAGAACCTGCGCTACACCAAGTCGGACCTGGCGTTCCAGACCATTACCGTCGGCAGCTACAACCCCACCAGCCCGCCTGTGGACAACCAGGGCAACGCCAGACGCATGTCCACCAACGTCGATGAGGACATCAGCCAGTTCGCCGTCGACAACAACTTCCAGGGCGACTTCAACACCGGCGACATCAGCCACACCCTGCTGATCGGCCTGGACCACCAGCGCACCAACACCAACTACCTGGCGATCTACGGCTTCAACGTCCCCGACACCAACGTCAACAACCCGGTGTACGGTTCGCCGATTACCCGGCCGCCACGCTCCGACGCCTACTACGACTACAACCAGAAAACCCGTCAGACCGGCCTGTATGTCCAGGACCAGATGGCCCTCGACAACTGGCGCCTGACCTTGGGCGGGCGTGAAGACTGGGTGCACACCGGCACCCAGTACTTCAATGACAATGACGCGACCACCACCCAGCGCGACAAGAAGTTCAGTGGCAACGCAGCCATCAGCTACGTGTTCGACTCGGGCTTTGTGCCCTACCTGTCCTATGCCGAGTCCTTCCAGCCGACCAGTGATGCAAGCCCGACCGCCACCGAGTCGTTCAAGCCGACCGAAGGCCAGCAGTGGGAGCTGGGCATCAAGTACCAGCCGCCGGGCTCCAACACCCTGCTCTCCGCTGCGGTTTATGACCTGACCCAAAAGAACGTCTCGGTCACCGACACCGTTGGCAACATGACCGTCACCAGCCAGACCGGCGAAGTGAAAGTCCGTGGCCTGGAGCTTGAGGCCGTTTCCGACGTCAACGAAAACCTGAAGGTGATCGCCGCCTACACCCTGGCCAGATCCGAAGTGCAGGACGGCCTGTACAAAGGCAACCGCCTGCAACGGATGCCCAACCAGCAAGCCTCGCTGTGGGCCGACTACACCTGGCACACGGGCGTGCTCGATGGATTCGGCATCGGTGCCGGCGCACGCTACACCGGCAACACCTACGGCGACCAAGCCAACACCTACCTGGGCAAGGCCGACGCCTACACCGTGTTCGATGCCGCCGTGCACTACGACCTGGGGCGCCTGGATAACAGCCTCAAAGGCGCATCGGTGGCAATCAACGCCACCAACTTGCTGAACAAGGACTACATCTCCACCTGCGACGCGTACTACTGCTACTACGGCGACCAACGCAGCGTCGTCGCCAGCGCCACCTACACATGGTGATGACCTGACGACAAGCAATGACTGATCGAGCCGTCCCCCGAGGAGGGCTTCGGTCTTTCTGGACGCCGAGAATCAAAGACATGAAAAGCCAAACCATCCGCCGCTGGTCCGTCATCCACACCTGGAGCAGCCTGGTCTGCACGCTGTTCCTGCTGTTGCTGGCGCTCACCGGCCTGCCCCTGATCTTCCATCACGAACTGGAGCACCTGCTGGGCGACGCCCCCGAACTGCGCGAGATGCCTGCCGACACCCCGCACCTGGACCTGCAGCAACTGGTGCTCAAGGCCCAGGCCCATCGCCCTGGCGAGGCGATGCAGTACTTCGGCTACGACGAGGACGAGCCCAACGGCGTGGTGACGATCATGGCCGCCACCGCCGGCACCGAGCCCGACTTGTCGCACACCTTCATGCTCGACGCCCGCACCGGCGAGGCAGTGGCCATGCCCGCCGCCAACGGAGGCCTCATGATGACCCTACTACGCCTGCACGTGGACATGTTCGCAGGGCTGCCCGGCAAGTTGCTGCTGGCGTTCATGGGCGTGTTGTTCGTGGTGGCGATGGTCTCCGGCACGGTACTCTACGCGCCCTTCATGCGTCGCCTGCCGTTCGCCACGGTGCGCCATGACCGTTCACGCCGGTTGCGCTGGCTCGACCTGCACAATCTGATCGGCATCGTCACCCTCACCTGGGCCTTGGTGGTCGGCGTCACCGGCGTGATCAGCGCTCTCTCCGACCTGGTCATCGCCGCCTGGCGCAACGACAGCCTGGCGGCGATGGTCGCCCCCTACCGCGACACACCGCCGCTCACCGAACGCGCACCGGCCAGCCGCCTGCTGGATATCGCCGCCGAGGCGACACCGGGCATGCGAGCGGACTTCATTGCCTTCCCCGGCACGCGCTTTTCCAGCGAGCATCACTATGCGGTGTTCATGAAAGGCGCCAGCCACCTGACCTCGCACCTGTGGACCCCGGTGCTGATCGATGCCCGCACCCTCCAGGTCACGGCCGTCGGCGAGCGCCCTTGGTACATGGATGCCATGGGCCTGTCGCAACCGCTGCATTTTGGTGATTACGGGGGGCGTCCGATGCAGATCTTGTGGGCAGTGCTCGATGTGCTGACGATTGTGGTGCTCGGCAGCGGCCTGTACCTGTGGTGGGGCAAGCAGCGCAAGGGCCGGGAGGTGGCGGCATGAGCCACAGGTCGCAGTCGACCCGACGCATCTTCGCCTGGCCGGCGATCATCGCAGTGCTGGGGGCGGTGGGATTGTTTGCCGCGTTGCTGGGGGATGGCGGGTGGGATGTTCTGGCGTGGGTGGGGCTGGGGGTGCCTGCGCTGCTGGGGCTTCGAGGGCTTTACCCGACGTGAGGGCATTGGGGCTGCATAGCAGCCCCAAAGGCCTAATCAGAAAGCCGCGGCAACACCGCATCCAGCCGCTGGTGCAAGGCACTGCCACTGGGCCAGTTGCGCAGCATCCGCGCCCGGTCGCGGGCATAGGCCGGAGCGAAACTGAGCTGGGTGGCGTGCTGGCACATGGCGTCAAGGTCGATCAACGACCATTGCCCGTCTTGCCAGAACAGGTTGTGGCCCTTGAAGTCGCCATGGCTGATGCGCTCGCGGATCAGCTGCTGCATCAGGCGCACCAGGGCCTGGACCTGTTCTTCAGGTGCCTCGCCGCTTTCAACGTACGGCTCAAAGCATTCGATCAGATCCGGTCCATCGGCGTACTCGGTCACCAGGAAGGCGCGGCTGCGCAGGCCCATCACCCGCTCTTCCAGGACCGCCAACGGCCGTGGCGTGGCGATGTCGAGAAACGCCAGACGATGCCCTTCGATCCAGGAATGCCATGCCCGGCTGGGGCGCCAGAAGCGCTTGAGCCAGTGGGCGGTGTTCTTGATGTTGTAGCGCTTGAGCACCAAGGTGCGGCCATTGGCCTCGATACGCGCCACGCTGGCCGCGCCACCGGTCTTGTACAGGTGACCGTCGTCGATCAGCGCATCGGCGTTCTGCAGCACCGGCAACATGGCCTGCACCTCGCTGCGGCGGATCGCCCGCAAGCCCGACAGACTGCGCTCGACGCTGAACAGCGTGCATTCACGCCCGGCCTTTTCCAGGTAGTCCTTCAGGCGCCAGTTGCGCACCTTGTCGACCTGCTTCTGCAAGGCCTCCAGCGGCAACGCGTGCTCGGCGTTGGCCAACAGGTAATGCACCAGCAGCTCTTCGATGAAGGGTTCCAGACGCTTGGGCAACTGGGCGAAGAACACCCCGAGGTTTTCCAGCACGCGCTGGCGAGACAGCTGCTGGCCCGGCGTCTCGGCCTTGATGCCGCCACCGTCGATCAAGTACAGCTGGCCGCCATGGCGCAGCAGGTTGTCCAGGTGCAGGTCCTCCTGCCACAGGCCCTTGGCATGCATGTGCGCCACGGCGGCGAGCGCTTCACCCAGCACCTGCTGCTGCTCGTCGGCCAGCACCGGCAGGTCTTCAACCTGTGTCCAGGCATCGGCCAGGCTCTGGGCGCCTTCGAGGAACTCGAACAGCAACCAACCGCCTTCACCTTCCTTCAGGCCATCCGCCAACAGTCGTGGCGTCGTCAGGCCTTGCCCGGCGAGCAGCTTCACACCCTCCAGTTCGCGCTGGAAATGGCGGGCGGCATTGCCGCCGACCAGCAACTTAGCCAGCACCGGCGTGCCGCGCCAGATGCCGGCACCGACATAGCGCTGGCCAGGCAGGACGCGCAGCAGGCTGACCAGTTGCAGGTCGGCACTGCCGGCCGCATCGGCCAGGGTCACGCTCAGGGGCAGCGACGGGCTGCGCCCGGCGCTTTTGAGTTCGGACAAACGCATCAACGCGTCTCCTTTTCACGGCGACGGCGCACCAGGCGCTGCATCCAGGTATCGACCAGGCTGCTGTCGGCCGGCTGCTCAAGGTAGGCCGCCAGCAGGCTGCGCACATCCGCCTCGCTCCAGACGCGGGCACGGCGCAGCAAGGGTTCCAGATCCTTGAGCCGGTCACGCATGCCCATCAGCAACGGTCGGGTCTTCTCCAGGTCGATCAACTGGGCTTGCCAGCCTTCACGCCGCTCACGCAGGAAGATGTGCTTGGGATAGAAGCAGCCATGCACCTGGCCTGCCGCGTGCAGGGTACGAGCCAGCTGGCCACAGCCCCTGAGGATGCCCTGGCGCTGGTCGGCCGACAGTTGCGGCCACTGGGCCAGCAGGCCCTCCAGATCGCGCCAGTCGTCCAGCGCACGGGTCATGAGCATGGCGCGGTGCTGACCGTTGCCCTTGCGTTCACCATAGAACACCGCCTGCAACGCCGGAATCTTGAGTTTCTGGTAACGGCTGATGTTGCGAAACTCGCGGGCGAAGGTCGGTTCGCCAAACGGCCGGTGCAGGGTCCGCGTGAGGTAGTTGCTCTGGCGCTTGAGGTAGAACCCCTTGCCCTCCAGCTCCAGGCGGAACACGCTGCTCCAGCCACCACGGCCGGTGTTGGGTTCGTCCACGGCCTCCAGTTGCAGCGCCCAAAGCGCCTCGAAGTCGTTCAGGCCGTGACGTTGCAGCAGCGCTTCGTCGGCGCTGGCCAGGTAATCGGTCATTCCCTTCCCTCGAAGAAGCTCACCACCTCGCGGATCCGTCGCTTGTCCCTGGAGTCCAGGCGCTGGTGGCCACGGTATTGCAGGTAGAAACGCAGGCGCTGGGTCGTCGAGAGGTGATATTTGGCGACCTTGTCCAGGCACGCCAGGTCCTTGATCAGGCGATGGCGCAGCATCAGAGCGCGGCATCCTCGCCAGAAGTCGCCGGTCGGGCAATCGATGAAGAACACCGTACCCTGGTCATCCACCAGCAAGTTGCGCCACTTCAGGTCGTTGTGGGCGAAGTGGTGATCGTGCATGACCCGGGTGTGCCTGGCCAGCTGACGGCTGACATGATCGACCCAGGCGCGGTCCGCCAGGCGCGGGTCCTTGCGTTCGGCCAGTACCGACAGGTCCTCGGTATGCGGCAGCTCCCGGGTGATCATCGCCCCGCGGCCAAAGCCCAGGCCGTTGCGCTCCATGCCCCAGGCCACCACTTCGGCGGTGGGGATGCCCCACTTGGCGAACTGCTTGAGGTTCTGCCACTCGGCCTTGATGCGCGGCCGACCCAGGTAGCGGCGCAGGGCCTTGCCAGCGCCGGTGTAGCGTTTGACGTAATAGTTGATCCCGTCGCGCTCGATGCGTACCACTTCGCTGAGCGGGTCACGGGTAAGGCGTTCGCCCTGCAGGGCGAACACCGCGTCGAGACTGCCGAAGTCCGCCGCCAGGCCTTCGTAGCCCGGTGCCAGTGTCCAACCCGCCATCAGAGCGCATCCCCATAGCGTTGCTTGCGATCGTAGAGTTTCTGCGCCTTGCGCTCGAGCCAGGCGAGCAGCGCGGCCTCGTCGGCCAGGACCTGACGCAATGGGCGCTGGAAGTAGCCACGCAGGAAACGCAACTTGTCGCGGCGGGTCAGGCCGATGTCCAAGGCCGAGAAATACAGGGCCGCCAGGTCCTTGTCGCGCCAGCGACGGGTGATCTTGTCACGGGTCTGGGCGCGGTGCAGGTCGATCACCGACAGTTTCAGATCCTCCGGCGTCACCGGTCGGTCGGTGTGCAGCAGGAAATGGCAGATGTAGCAGTCGCGGTGGTTGACCCCGGCACGGTGCATCCCGCCGGTCATCTTCGACACCTCGGCGATCAGTGCCCATTTCAGACGCGCCAGTGGCGGCTGCCTGACCCAGTCGATGCTGAAGTCTTCCAGGCTGACGGTCGGCGCCAGCTCTTCGGTGACGATGAACGAATGCTGGGTTGCCGGATTGCTGCCCCGCTCGCCGTAGGCCACGGCGGTCATGGTCGGCACACCGGCTTCATGCAGACGCTGGATCGCCCGCCATTCCTGGCCGGCACCCAGCACCGGCAGCTTGGCGCTGAACAGGTTCTTGAAGATCTCGCCCCAGCCGATGCCGCGGTGGATCTTGACGAAATACCCCTCGCCCTCGACCTCGGTGCGCAACGTGCGGCGGCCTTCCAGTTCACGGAATACCTCACCCTGCAGGGCCTCCACAGCCTCGAAAGGGTCGCGCCCGGCCCACAGGCGCTTGAAGGGCTCTGCCAGTATCAGCTTCATGCGCGCTCCTGCCCCAGGATCACGTCGGCCGCATGCTGCGGCATGCTGTACAGATCAGCCGTGTCGGCGAAAGCCAGCCCGTTGCGCGCCCAGGCAGCACGCGCCTGGCCATCTTCGAGCATGCGCTGCAGGTAGCGGTTGAGCTGCTCCTGCTCGAAGGGCTCCTCCAGCACCAGGCCGCTGTCGGCTTCGGCGATGTAATGGGCATAGCCGCATACCTGGGAGACCAGCACCGGCAGGCCGGCGACCAGGGCCTCCAGGAGCACGGTGCCGGTGTTCTCGTTGTAGGCCGGATGGATCAGCAGGTCGGCCCCGAGCAGGAAGCGCGGAATATCGCTGCGCCCCTTGAGGAACTGCACCTGCTCGCCAAGCCCCAGCGTGGCGCTCTGCAACTGGAATACCTTGGGGTCGTCCTGGCCGATGACCATCAGCCGGGTGCGCTTGCGCAGCGCCGAGGGCAGCGCCGCCAGGGCCTTGAGGCTGCGGTCCACGCCCTTGGTCTTGAAGCCCGAGCCGATCTGCACCAGCAGCAGATCGTCGTCGCCCAGGCCGAACTCCTTGCGAAACGCCGCGCGGATCGTATCGGCGTCGACCGGACGTCGGCGGTCCTGGGAAATGCCCGGCGGCAGCAAGTGGAAGCGCTCCACCGGGGTGCCGTAATGCTTGATGAACAGCGGCTGTTGCACCTCGGAGATCATCAGCACCTCGGTGCGGGCATCCTTGGCGAACACCGCACGTTCGTACTCGGCGAAGTGCCGGTAACGGCCCCAGCGGCGATAAAGGCCTCCGCGCAGGGTCTGGGCCTTGTCCTCGAAGCAGCCGTCGGCGGCGTAGTAGACGTCCAGCCCCGGCATCTTGTTGAAGCCGATCAGGCGATCGACAGGACGCTTGGCAAGGTCAGCCTCCATCCAGGCACTGAGCTTCTCGTTGCGACGGTGGTTGAACAACGCCTTGACCGGCGCCACCAGCACCTCGAAGCCAGGAGGAATGTCACCTTCCCAGATCAACGTGTAGACACGGATCTGGTGGCCCCGCTTCTGGCACTCCAGGGCAATGCGCATGAAGTCGCGCTGCAGCCCGCCGAAGGGGAAGTATTTGTAGAGCACGAAAGCCAGTTGCATCAACGAACATCCTCAGCCAGCAGCAGCGCGCTCAAGCGGCTCGCTACATGCTCGGGATTCAGGCGAGTGAAGCACAGCGGCCACTCGCGTTTGAGATCGAACCGGCGCAGGTCCTCGGCGCTCGGTTTGTAGGTGCACTTCTTCTGCAGGCAGGGCGCGCAGGGGAAGTCGCTGGCCTGGTGGACCTGCACACGCCCGTAGGCGCCGGTCAGGCCAGGGTTGGTCGGGCCGAACAGGGAGATGGTCGGCACATCCAGTGCCGCCGCCAGATGACCCAACCCGGTATCCACCGCCACGCAGGCCTTGGCCGCCGCCAGCACACGGGCAACGCCGGCCAGGTTCAACCTGGGCAGTACTTCGCAGTTATTCAAGCCTTGGGCGATGCGTTCGGCACGCGCTTTCTCGGCCGGGTTGCCCCAGGGCAGGCGCACCTGCAGGTTGCGCCGTCCCAGGCGCTCGGCCAGTTCGCGCCAGTAGGCCTCGGGCCAGTGCTTGGTGGCCCAGGTGGTGCCATGCAGGAACACCACGTAGGGGGAGGCAGGCGGCAGTTGCAGGCGGTCGAGGGCCAGGCCGTACTGACCGATGCCTTCAGGCAGGTCATAGGCCAGGGCCAGGGCGAACAGCTGACGCACCCGCTCCACGGCATGCTGGCCGACCGCGACCGACAGGCGCCGGTCATAGAAGCGGCTGGCCCAGCCTTCGCGCGCGGAATAACGATCGAGGCCGGCCACCGGTGCCTTGACGTAACGCGTCAGCCAGGCCGATTTGACCAGCCCTTGGGCATCGATCACCAGGTCGTACTTGCGCGCACGCAGGCGCTGCTTGAACGCCTTCCATTCGCCGCTCTTGACCGTCTGCCAGAGGTTCTTGCGCCAGCGCCGGATGGCCACCGGAATCACCTGGTCGACTGCCGGGTGCCAGCTGGGGATCTCGGCGAAGCCTTCTTCGACCACCCAGTCGAAACGGATGCCGGGAATGGCGTGGGCGGCGTCGGTGACGGCCGGCAACGTATGGATCACGTCTCCCAGGGAAGACGTCTTGATGATCAGGACCCGCACTTAGTCGACCTCGGCCATGACATCGATCAGGTTCGGCCCGCCCAGGCGGATGAGCGCAGCGATCACCTGGCCCGGCTCGAGCAGGCGCAGGCAGTTGTAATGGCCGAAGCGGCAGGTGCGGTCGAAGCAGGGGCTGCATTCGATCCCCAGGCGCACGATCTCCACCTGCTCGGCCAGAGGCGGGGTAAAGCCCGGCGAGGTTGAACCGTAGACCGCCACAAGCGGACGGTTCAGCGCGGCGGCCACGTGCATCAGGCCGGAGTCGTTGGACACCACGGCATTGGCGCAGGACAGCAGGTCGATGGCCTCGGCCAGGGAAGTTTCCCCTGCGAGGTTGTAGGACTCCTCGCGGAACCCTGGAATCAGCCGGTCACGGATCGACTCACCCACCGGATGATCGTTCTTCGAGCCGAACAGCCATACCTGCCAGCCCTGGCGGATCATCGCGTCCGCGACTTCAGCGTAGTGCTCGGCCGGCCAGCGCTTGGCCTCGCCGAATTCGGCACCAGGGCACAGCGCCAGCACCGGCCGGTCCAGCTCCAGGCCGAACTTGGCCAGCGCGGCGTCCCGGCTCGCGGCTTCGATCTGCAGGCTCGGTCGCGGGTAGGGCTGAGGCAGCTCGGCGCCCGGCGCATAGGCCAGGGCCATGAAGCGCTCGATCATCAATGGGTAGCGGGCCTTGTCCAGCTTGCGCACATCGTTGAGCAGGCCGAAGCGCATTTCACCGCGCCAGCCGGTGCGTTTGGGAATGCCGGCGAAGAACGGCACCAGCGCCGACTTCAGCGAGTTGGGCAGGAGGATAGCCTGGTCATACTGGCCCGCCAGGGATTTGCCGATACGCCGGCGCGTGGCCAGCTCCAGCGCGCCGTGGCCGAGCGGGAAGCTCAAGGCTTGGCGCACCTCGGGCATGCGCTCGAGGATCGGCCGGCTCCACTCTGGGGCCAGCACGTCGATCACGCATTCGGGGTGCTGCTGCTTCAGGCACTGGAACAGGGTCTGCGCCATCACCATGTCGCCGACCCAGCTGGGCCCAATGATCAGTATTCTCATGCTCAGTCCAGAAACGCTCGGGGAGGCTCAGCGTTGGCCTGGCCTCCCCTCTATATATTCAGGCTATGTGGCGGACAGTGTAACACCCACATGGCCCATTCGCGGGCAAGCCCGCTCCCACAGGCATTGCACACTGCTCGAGGCCTGTGCAGTCCCTGTGGGAGCGGGCTTGCCCGCGAAAAGGCCAGCACGGTATCAGCTCAGGCCCATTTCACCCCAGATGCGCCGCACCTCGCGGCGCTGATCGGCGAACTGGCCCGCATCGACGACCCCGGCCTGCTTCTGCAAGGCCTGGCGGTGCGAGGCCGAACGGAACGCCTTGTACACTTCACGCAGCAGCACGGCATCGCTGGCAGGCATCAGGCCGGCCTGCTCCAGCTCCTCCAGGATGCGGATGTTGTCGGTCCAGCGCAGCAGGGCCGGATGGTCGTGGGACCAGGCCAAAGCGGCGTATTGCACCATAAATTCGATATCCACGATACCGCCGGCATCCTGCTTGATATCGAAGGGCATGCCGGCCTCGAAGGCGTTGGCGGCAGTGCCTGCGGCGGTGCTCTTGGTGCCAAGGTTGTCGCGCATCTTGGCGCGCATCTCGCTTACCTCCTGGCGCAGCTTGTCCAGGTCACGCGGCTTGCCCAGTACCCGGGCACGCACGCCCTCGAAGGCCGCCGCCACCTGCTTGCACCCCACCAGCACCCGCGCCCGAACCAGAGCCTGGTGCTCCCAGGTCCAGGCTTCGCCCTGCTGGTAGCGCTCGAAGGCGCCCAACGAACTGACCAGCAGCCCCGAGGCGCCGGAGGGACGCAGGCGCATGTCCACGTCGTAGAGCTGGCCGGAGTTGGTCTGGGTGGTCAGCATATGGATGATGCGCTGACCCAGGCGGGTGAAGAACTGCGCACCGTCGATGGGCTTGGCGCCGTCAGTCTCGCCCTGGGGGTCGCCATCGTGGATGAACACCAGGTCCAGGTCCGAGCCGTGGCCCAGCTCGATGCCACCGACCTTGCCGTACCCCACGATGATGAAGCCCGGGTCGCACGGGCTGCCATCGCTGCGCTTGGGCTGGCCGTGACGGGCCACGGTCTGGCGCCAGGCCAGGGCCAGCACCTGGTCGAGGATCGCCTCGGCCAGCCAGGTCAGGTAGTCACTGACCTTCATCAGCGGAAGGTTGCCGGTGATTTCCGACGCCGCCACCCGCAGGCTGTGGGCGAGCTTGAAATGACGCAAGGCCTCCATCTGCTGCTCCAGGTCGTCCTCGGGGATACGCGTCAGACGCTCGCGCAGCTCGCAGGCCAGCTCTGGCGCCAAGGGCGGGCTGAACAGCCGGCCTTCATTGAGCAGTTCGTCGAGCAGCAGCGGGAAGCGGGCGATCTGTTCGGCGATCCAGGGGCTCGCCGCGCACAGGGTCAGCAACCGGCGCAGGGCGCCCGGGTTCTCGGTCAGCAGCACCAGGTAGGCCGAACGCCGCCCCACTGCCTCGACCAGCGGCAACACCCGTTCCAGGACCAGGTCCGGGTCATCATGCTCCACGGCCTGGGCCAGCAGACGCGGGATGAAGGCATCCAGGCGCTCGCGACCGATGCGCTGCATCGAACGCAATGACGGACTGGAGCGCAGCAATGCCAACCGGCGCAGCGCCTCGGCGGGCTGCCTGAAGCCTGCTTCCTCCAGCTGGCGGCAGGCGGCGTCTTCGTCCTGGGCCTGCTCCCACAGAGGCGACCACTCACCGCCGACCACCAGTTCGCCCTCGCCGTCTTCATCGTCAGGGTCGGCAATCACCTGGCGGAAGTGCCAGTCGATCCGGCCACGCCAGTGCATGAGCTGGTCATGGAAAGCCTGCCAGTCGGCAAAGCCCAGGATGTAGGCCACCCGCTCGCGATCCTTTTCGTCCTCCGGCAGCATCTGGGTCTGGCGGTCGGCGATGGCCTGGATCGCGTGCTCGGTATAGCGCAAGAACTCATAGCCCTCTCGCAGCTCGGCGATCACCGCCGGCGGCAGGTAGCCCTGGCCTTCGAGGGTCGCCAGCACCTTGAGCAAGGGCCGCTGCTGCAGGCTCAGGTCGCGCCCGCCGTGAATCAGCTGGAACGCCTGGGCGATGAACTCCACTTCACGGATGCCGCCGGCGCCGAGCTTGATGTTCCCGGACATGCCCTTGCGCCGCACTTCCTGCTGGATCAGCTGCTTCATGGTGCGCAGCGCCTCGATGGCCGAGAAGTCCAGGTAACGGCGGTAGACGAACGGACGCAGCATCTCCTGCAACTGGGCGCCCGCCACCTGGTCACCGGCCACCACCCGCGCCTTGATCATGGCGTAGCGTTCCCAGTCGCGGCCCTGGTCCTGGTAGTACTGCTCCAGGGCATTGAACGACAACACCAGGGCACCGGCCGAACCGTATGGGCGCAGGCGCATGTCGACGCGGAACACGAACCCATCGACGGTCACTGGGTCCAGCGCCTTGATCAGCCGCTGGCCCAGGCGGGTGAAGAACTCTTGGTTGTCCAGCGAACGCTTGACCCCTTCGGTCTCGCCGCCCTCGGGGAAGGCGAAGATCAGGTCGATGTCCGACGACAGGTTCAGTTCCACCGCCCCCAGCTTGCCCATGCCCAGCACCACCATGTGCTGGGGCTGGCCACTGCGGTTGCCGATTGGGGTGCCGAACTGCTGGCAATGGCGTGGGTACAGCCAGCGATAGGCCTGGTCGATGGAGGCGTCGGCCAGGTCGGAAAGATCGCGACAGGTTTCAACCAGCGCGGCCTGGCGGGTGATGTCACGCCAGATGATGCGCACCTGCTGGCGGTTGCGCTCCCGGCGCAGGTTGCGCGCCAGTTCGTCTTCGGTCTGCGCCGCTTCGGTGGCCGCGGCGATGCGCGCGCGCAGCTCGCCAGGGGCGAAAGACCGCTCCAGCTCACCGCTGGCGTGCAGTTCGAAGAGCATGGCCGGCTCGCGCAGGGCCACCTCCAGGACGAAATCGCTGGCGGCGGCCACCTGGTCGAAGGCGCGACGCAGGTCGGGGCTCCAGGCGTCCAGGTCCAACCCTTCGAGGCCGGCGATGGCCTCACGCAATGATTGTTGGTTACGGATGACCAGCGGTTGCAGGACAACGGGCAGATCGAGCGGCAAAGGCAGGCGCATGGTCTATCCTTGATCGGCGTGAGAGAGAGGGGTAGATGCGGCCAAGGTGATGCCGGATGACGGTTGGACTGTCATACAAAAGTTGGAAATAGCTGAAATAAACGAATCATTGGTTAAAAACATCAAGATTCACCCAGTTAAAGCCCAGTCCAAACCTACGGGAACGTTTTTCTCCACAACCCGGCATGCGACAAAATGCCGCTTTTGTGTAGTTTTACTACTACCCCGGCTGCTCAAAAGCATGAAATGCCAAATCATTTGTAGTAAAACTACACGGCGCCGGATGACTGTCCGGCTAATCCAAGAATTCACGACGTCTGCCCAAAAGGCCAGTCGCAAACTCAGGCCACCGATTCTGGTTGCCTTTCCGCCCTGGAGCAAGCCATGCAAGACCTCGATCCCGTCGAAACCCAGGAATGGCTGGATGCCTTGGAGTCGGTCCTCGACAAAGAAGGCGAAGACCGCGCTCACTACCTGATGACCCGTATGGGCGAGCTGGCCACCCGTAGTGGCTCTCAGCTGCCTTACGCAATCACCACGCCATACCGCAACACCATCCCTGTTACCCACGAAGCACGCATGCCTGGCGACCTGTTCATGGAACGCCGCATCCGCTCGATGGTACGTTGGAACGCCCTGGCCATGGTCATGCGCACCAACCTGCGGGATTCGGACCTGGGCGGCCACATTTCGAGCTTCGCCTCCAGCGCCACCCTGTACGACATCGGCTTCAACTACTTCTTCCAGGCGCCTACCGAAGAGCACGGCGGCGACCTGATCTTCTTCCAGGGCCACGCCTCTCCGGGCGTCTACGCCCGCGCCTTCATGGAAGGCCGCATCACCGAAGACCAGATGAACAACTTCCGTCAGGAAGTGGACGGCCAAGGCCTGTCTTCGTACCCGCACCCCTGGCTGATGCCTGATTTCTGGCAGTTCCCGACCGTTTCCATGGGTCTGGGTCCGATCCAGGCCATCTACCAGGCACGCTTCATGAAGTACCTGGAAGCCCGTGGCTTCATCCCGGCCGGCAAGCAGAAGGTCTGGTGCTTCATGGGCGACGGCGAGTGCGACGAGCCGGAATCC
>Ga0153917_1000555_pt1 | contig 22721 bp, 38 predicted proteins | sample TSFL001MetaG_FD_104695 | JGI IMG/M metagenome (GOLD analysis project Ga0153917, IMG submission 104695) | Attine ant fungus gardens microbial communities from Florida, USA - TSFL001 MetaG | ecosystem: Host-associated > Fungi > Mycelium > Unclassified | place: USA: Florida, Paynes Creek Historic... | reverse complement strand
GACTGAGCTACACCCGCGCATCTTTGCGGCCTTGCGGCCCCGAATGATCGTCCGGTCCTTCGAGCGGCGCGAGTGACGGGGCTCGAACCCGCGACCTCCGGCGTGACAGGCCGGCACTCTAACCGACTGAGCTACACCCGCATTCCTCGAAAGCGACCGGATGACGAAGCATCCGTCCCGAGCGGCCTGAGCCGTTCGATGAGCGGCTAACTACGGGGTTCGGGTTTGGGTGTCAAGCAGGTTTCAAGACAAAAGAATGACGCGTCGCGAAATGTTTCCACACCCTTGCCCATCTTCATGGGGCCGTTCAAAAAAATGCAAAAAACTTTGCGATTGCCTCTTGCGGTTCGATCCGGTTCCGCATAGATCACAGCCACCAACGCGGCGGGCGATTAGCTCAGTTGGTAGAGCGCCTCGTTTACACCGAGGATGTCGGGAGTTCGAGTCTCTCATCGCCCACCAAGCTTTTTCGCGCAAGGCTCTGTTTTTACAGGGCCTTTTGCTTTTTCAGGGATAGTCAAACCCCTCACCTTCCCTCTTTCAGCGCCCGTTGATTCCATTGAGAAACTTCTTTCGTTTCCCCCACCCTTTTGAGAAGCAAAATAGGGCCGCAGCGATGGATCAACTCAACGAATCGCTACCCCTCTCAGACACCGCCACTTCGATGTAGCGGAGGAGACGCAACGGTGGGGGCGGCTTACACCGCCCCGAAATGCTATGCAGCTCTAAGTGTGCCCCGCCTCTTTTTGCACTTGCGATACCAGACGTTGGCTAGCGCCTTCCAGTGCGGCATCCGATGCGTCTCGGCGAACCGTTTCGCGTCTTCCTCCGCCGTATAGAGGAGGTCAATAATCGCCGAGGTAATATCCTCGCCGGACACATGGCCAGCGAACTCGGAATCTGTCAGCAGGAATTCTACCGCTTTTATATGAGTAGCAGTAATCAGGCCTCGCTCGGCGTCTGCGATGATTTCAAGAACCTGCCGCGCCATTATTCTGCCGCGACGAGCGATCAGTCCTTCAATCTGCTTGACTGCAATGGTCTGACGGGACCCGTCACTGATCTGAGAATTTGGCGCCCGCAGTAGCCTCACATTCGCCGCCTTGCACGTTAGCTCTAGCGTAAGCGCGTCCTCGTCTCCGGCAGCTACAGCTGCCTGGTGGAGTTGTAAACTCGTAACACCAAGATTTTGAGTATTCTGCCCGATGAAAGCTTTCGCTTGGGCTACCGTGTCGTCAGCCTCAACGATCATCACCGGAATAGTTTCAACGTGAGGATTTGAGGCTGCAGCAATGGCGGTATGCTGGCCATCCAGCACTTTAAGGACGGTCTGCCCTTCGTGATCAGCGTATGCACATATCGGTGGCTTGAACCTCGCCCAATCGAAGCCCTCCACAATCCTACGAATTTGCCTTAGGCCTCGCTCACCGATGTCCCTTTGATATGCAGGATCTACAAAGAGCTGTTCTGGCCGGATGATTTCGAAGATCGGCATACCTGTAGAGGGCACCGCCGGGATCAACCCACTTATGCTGACCGGCGTAATAGCTCGCACGTTGTCTTGCATTTCCTCTCCTCTCTAAGTTTCGACGAGAGGCTATGCGCATGACCTTCTAGGCGTCCAAGCGGGATCGATATCGTGCTTTCTCCGCAGATAACATCCACATGCTCCGCCCCACTTTGAACCGATACCTGGAACAAGTCAGCGACCACTCGACAACCTCAGATCGATCTGCTTTGATCGAAGCGCAATTCTGGGGGCTTACATGAAATTCAAGCTATTTGCCGTCGCTCTCGCAGCGAGCGCGGCCACTTCATGCGTGCAATCGAGCACCATGCGTGTTTCGCAGAACGAGATTATTGTTCAGACCAGCGCTGAGGCCATGTGTGGCAGTGTAGGCGCCGCCAGGGCCGCCCAGAAGCAGGCCGCTATCGAAACAATCCGGGCGGGATTTGATCGATACATCATTGTGGGCGCGGCCGCGTCTAATAATGTGACGGCAACGCAGATGCCGGGAACCTATCAGACCTATGGCACAGTGAATAGGTACGGCAATTATGGGACGGTAAATGCAACGACGACCTACACTCCCGGTCCGATTATCTACGGCGGCTCGCACGATCAGTCTATCGGTGTCCGCATGTTTAAAGAGGGAAAGCCCGGCAGCGCACAAGCGATCTCTGCTCGGGAGGTTCTTGGTCCGAAATGGGAAAGCCTCGTGAAAACTGGTAGCAATCTATGCAACTGATCGTCTCCGAAGGCGGTAGCTCCGCACCCGAATACATCGCCAGACGTAAGGGGACGACGCATTGATGGGATGAGCGGGGCCGAGGCCCCGCAATCCAATTTACACCAGTTTCTGCAGCCGGTTTTTGCGATCGCTTTCTATTGCGCCACGGATCGTTGTCGCTGCAATCCTAGTTTCAGTCTTGCACGCTATATACCCGTGTGCATCCTGATCCTCGATGCGCTCGACCGCGAGCGCTTCCGATGCCATCGTGTAAGCCAGTTCGGAAAGCGACATGTGGTCACGCAGGCTCGCCTTGGGATGGAGCTTCTTCGACACTTTTAGCTCTTTAGCCGTGCCTCCAAGCAGATGCTTGTAGAGTTCGTTGGTGCAGTTCGCATACTCCACGCCAGCCTTAACACCACGCTGGTTGAGTGTGTCCGTGTAGGTGCGACGAACCCGTTTCCCAATCTCACGACTCTTCTCGAATGCTTCATCTCGGCGTCGCTTGTTCTCTCTGATCTCCTCATGAAGCGTTTCATCGCCCTTCTTGAAGCGCAGGAACACATCGCGGATTTCAACGGCGAGCGCTGGAGAAAGGTATGCGGCGTATCCAAGGGCGATATTCTCGTCCGCCCAGACGCCTCCGCCAGGTCCCTTTTTGCTGTACCAGACTGCTTTAATGTCCTCTTTTCCGAATAGACCGGATTTTCCGGTTTTCTTCGAAACTAGGGCAACAACCTCTTTCTGCGAGGTCGGCAGCGCCATGTAGTCTGATGGTGTCTGATTCTTGGAGAAGCCGGCGGCGATATGGATATCGCTCAGGCAAACGAGACCATTCTCGTCTACCCGAATCCTGCTCGATTTAAAAAGCATCACTTTCATTTCCGCCATGAGACATAAACCTTTCGTTATGTCGTTATGCGGAGGCCAGCAACTCTTGACATCCAAAAATTAATGAATACATGGACACCATGTGATCACATAGCCTGCCGCAAGGTTGGTACTTCAGGCCCGGATGGTGCGCTAACACCATCCGGGCCGCTCTATTTTTGATTCGCAGATGCAAATCTCGGATCATATCGGTGGTTGATCTGCCTTATTCAAGGCAAGCGGTAACGTTTTCTTTACCGATCACTGATTTTCCGGAACCTAGCCGCTAGCCCGCCCTCATTGGCGGGCTTTTTTATGCGCGCTGCATTCACTTCCGGTTCAGCTAATATTTCCCACCTTGGCCGCGGTCACATCGCATGTGGCCCGGGAGAGTCCAGCGGACCAACCCCCAGCCCCTGCTGGTCTCTCCCGTCATCCAGCTCCCGACAACTACCCGTAGAACGGGCCTTATCATTGAGTTAGTTGACTCTGCCTAGAGCAGGAACATAATGAGAACAAACCGGCACCGCCGGCCGCCACCATAAACCCGGATCTCTACGCCGACTGTGGCATCTCACAGGAGAATGACGACGTGCGTCCGCTCGAAATGCAGCACCCCGAGCCCCGAAACGAAATCGATGAAGCGCTGGCCTGGCACGATGGAGATGCCCGCGCTGCGATCGCCACGCTCCTCGCCGATTGCGCCTATCTCCGCTGGCAATTGGAGCTTACACGACGAGCAATGGGCAGCGGCTTTGCCAGAGGCTGGCAACCGCGCCCCGAGCGCGAGTGAGTGTAACGGCGTCCGATGCAGGACGGTGAGATCCTTGATTTCCTGCTCGGAAGCGGGGATGTCACCTTCGGCAATCTTGTCCAGTGGTGTGAACTGGGTGGCCGGTGCAGCCGATGCAAGCGAGCGGGATGGGTCGACCGCTGGGAGTTGAAGCGGAAATTTGGGTCACATCACTATATCCACCAGAAGCAACATTTACTTCGCTGCTTGGGGTGCGGTAACAAGGACAACAACAGGTGGATCGTTAGGAAAATGCCGCGATGACGCTTTTCTACGCTGTATCCGCTGCGGGAATCATATCGGCGATCCTCGCTTTATCTCGCCCCACAATATGGGCGACGCTCCTTGCTGGCAGCATAAATATGGCAGCGGCCATCTTGGCATGGAGTGTCTATTTCACCGCTGAATAATTCCTCGCGATGTCATCTCTTTACCGTTTACGAATATACAACTCATGCTACAGTCGCCTTGGGATGAAGAGGACGCTGGGATGCAAAAATCAAACGACAACGCCGACAGCGCACTCTGGCTGAAAATACGAGAAACAGCCGAGCGAATGATGAGGGCCGGAAAACCTGCTGTCGAAGCAAAAGAGGCCTTAATCGAGATCATGCAGGATCACTTTGATCCCGCCGCGAAGCCTCTGGGCTTGTCGTCTCCACGCCCTACAAAAACCAACCATTAACAATCAACAATTGTCAGGGCGACAATCCTAACGCAACGTAAGCTGCTCAACGGAGGCTGGCTTCATGCCCCATCGCACCAAGAAGGACGCCCAGATGAGGCTTGATCTCGGCGTGGCCCGAGTTAGCGCCCTCGAAGGGGATACCCCCCAGGAATCGCTCGAAGCGCTCAAGACGCATCTTGAGAATGTCGATACGCTTGAGCGCTCAGAAAAGATTGCGGCAAACGATGAATCTGCCGGCCTCGCCCGCAAGAAAACCTGCGAGTAGATAGGTAACCGCGTTACCGGCCACGGTGCTTCTGAGCCTGCTTTACACCGGTCTGCAGATCAAGGACGTGCGTTCGCGTCATGTCGATAAGGTGAGCGAGAAACCAGTCAACCTCCGCTGCCTGACTGTACATGTCCTTCAAAAGCGAAGCCTGGAAGGCAAACACTTCCTCTGCAGTAGGCGCAGCACGTTCTCGTGGCTGGCCCCTGACCCTTACCTGTTTAAGTCTTGGCATCTCATTCATTTTTCCCTCCTCGGAATAGCGAGATCCGACAACTTTAACGGTACAGGAGACCTAACAGTCATCAATTCCGATTAATGAAGGATGAAATATTACACGCATAGGAACTGTAATAACGCGCAACACAACTATCGTTTACAGCCACACAGACGTTTCGTTAACAATATGAGGAATGCGATGATTATTCCGCTGTCGCCCGACATCGAAGATGCCCTCGACCGCTTTGCGTTGGAGCAGGCAATCACGCGCGAGGAAGCGCTTGCGATCATCGCTCGAGACTGGTTGATCGGAAATGGATACCTCCGAGCCGAGGCCAACGAGGAAGAAGGCGATGGGTGAAGGACGGTGGGACGAACCAATAACCTTCGAGACCCAAAAACTTGGGGTATATCGGACTATCGCAAGCGCTGATGAGGCGGCGCGTGCGATTCTGACGGATTGGCCGGTGCATTCGGGTCACGCGTTCATGAAAGCTCAGAAGGCGTGCCTAGCTGTGCTGGAGGGACGCGAGGCGCCGGAGGCGGCAAGAGAGGCATTCCTCGCTGCCGCGGAAGAGGCTGGCGTGTTCGTACGTGTCGAATAACGACCGCACGTCATCCAGCGCATCTCCTCAAGTTGCTTTAGAACTCGTGAAATAACCTACCAGAAAGCCAAGCAGCGTTTTGGCCACATCACTCGCTAGTTTAATCTTGTCGGCATTTCTAGCGAACGTCACGGTTGCAAGAGACCAAACGATGAAGCACCCTAGGAAAAGCAGAAACACATCACCAGTGGCTACCCCAATACTGCCAGCACCAACCACCTTTTCAGTTGTGTCCGCACGCGCCGTACCAAGAATTAAGTGCAATTGAAACAAATTTGTGTTAGACCAAGCGGAAACTGCCGCAAAAATCCAAACGATCAGCGACATTGCAAGCAAGACAAACTGACGCTTTCGCTTCAGGAATAGAAAATTCCATCTCTCAACGGGCGGCAATTCCGCTAATTCTTCTTCAAAACTAAGGTCGTCACCGTGTGCAGCACCGGGACGATCATCATAATCAGCGGGGCGGGCAGCACTCAGAGACGAACGATTAACGTCGAATGAACCTCCGCCTGCAGTTGCGGACGAACTATCACGCAATACTTTTGGCGATTCGCCAATAGCAACTCTAACAGGAAGCACGGAGGTTCTAGGAATACTAGCACTTGCCTTCGCCGGCATGAACGAAGAAGACTGCCTCATTCTTCTGACAGCCCCATTGCCTTATTCCACTCCGCTTCAGAGATTCCATTCTGGACGCGGAGATGTTCAAGCTTCTCGCGCAACCAATGATAATAAGCAACCGCCATATTGAAGTCCATTACAACTCCAACATCGACGCTTCTGACCACGCCGCTCAAGATTTCAGTGGTCGTCTCGGAAACCGACTTACCGCCCACTATCGTAAGGGATGACGACTTGGGGATTGGCCATCTTTCAGTAAAGAAGTGGCTAATTATGGTCCCCTTTGGGGTAAGGCCTCCGTAGACACCCTCAGCCAAAACGACACGATATGACGGTGATTTTTGGTAGTGGACGTCCACAACCTCTTTATCTACTTCAGACATTCTCGCCCCTCAATTGCGGCGACAATATGCATAAACTATAACTTCTCGCAAGCCTCGTCAGACCCAACCAAGCTTGATCGCCAGCCACTTCCCGAATGTCGCGGCTGACGCTCCGAAGGCAGCGGCGATGAAGACGATCAGCATCCGCATTCCGAGGAATCGCTCCTTCCACCGGTCAATCTCCGCGGTCGTCGTCTTCACCTGAACAAGCTGGCTCTTCAGATCTTCCGATTTCCGGTCAACATCATCGAGCCGGCGCTCAAGGTTCTCCAGTTTCGAATACTGCTGCTTGCGATCAGTTCTAGCCTGATCCTGATCCGCCAAGACGCGGTCCATCTTCGCATCCAGCGCCCCAAGCTGCTGATGAACGGCGGCGTCAATCTCGGGTGTCCTCGCTCAGTCGGCCGGCGAGATACTTGTCGATGCCGCGCTGACCGAGGAGGAAGCAGGCCATGCGGTCCTGCATGTCCGTGTCGAACAGCGCTGTAGCAGGAATACTGAGAGCCTTCTGGATATTCCGGCGTGTGGTCCGAACGATCTGGTAACGGCCAAGGGCGGAGGAATTGTGCTTGTTCTTCGGGTTCGCCAGCATGCGGCCTTGCAGCTCGTCGATCTGCTTCATGGTCATGCTGACGAGATCGACATCGCCGCCCGTATAGGCTCCGTAGGCGAGCGTTTCGTTGTAGCCTCGCTTCTTGTCGGTTCCTTCGGTGAAGCCGATGAGGTCGAGAAGCGGACGGTAGACGTGGTATTTATCGACGCGCGGGATCGCGGCCGAGCGATGAAGCTCAGTCATGACTTTTCCTCTCAATGTCGTTGGATATGAAAAAGGCGGCTCAGAAGAGCCGCCTGCGCAAAAGTTGAAATGTGAAGCTTGGCGTTAGTTCGCCGACCGTTTGAACAGCCGCCTCCACAGCGACAGGGGTGGAGCCGTCCCAGTTTTAGTCCAGAAAGTCTCAGTGTATGGCCATTTCCGCGGCCTAACTGCCAAGTGGGCCACCGATTCGCTGACTAACGTGTGGCTAGGCAACGCCGATCGGTATGTCGACTTTGTTGTGGCTTTCAGGACACCGTGTTTTCCTGGGGCTTTCGCCACCCTCTGCCCTCTCATTGCCTGCATCAAATAGACAGACTTCGCACCCTGAACCGCAGCGAGATAGTGCCGAACAACATGTGGCTCCATTTCCTGAAACGAAGCTGCATTCCAAAGCAGATCAAATTCTATGTCGCGCAGGAGGCCAACCTCCCAGTTCCCAAAAACATGAACCTTGCCCGGCTCGATATCGTCATAGCTCCGGATGGCTCGTGTGGCTTGAAAGTCTACCAGTTCATTTTGATTCAGCACTGCCTTTAAATACTGGTTGGCAACGTATAGTTGCGGCGGGATATCAAAAATTAAAATGGTGGCGTCAGAATGCGCTAACTTCAGGAGGTGAGCTTGCTTGGCGGAACCTGACCCGATCTCAACGATAACCTTCGATGACAGATCCATGAACCGGCGGACATAAGCGTATCGGAGATAGAAATTTATCCATGAGAGCGTGAGGAATGTTCCGTTGTGCTCAAAGCCTTCGGGATTCCCGACACGAGAAGCCGGCAGACTGTAAATGTCACGCACCGGAGAGCCGGCCGAATGTTTCGCGACCGCTGCCATCAGGTCGTCTGGCATGGCATCTGAAGGCAGAAGATCAACCGCGCCAAATGAAGCAAAAGCTGCGGCAGGCGTGTCCTTTTGGGCGCGAATCCTGCGGAAATCTGTTAGACCATTGGTCTTCAGATAGTCGACAGCATAGCCGCACTTGCGAGCCCAATAGTTCGTCCATTGGTAGATGTCTTCCGATGCCCTATGGTCGGCTAACATCTTGTCCAGAACTTCGATATCATCGCTGACTTGCACAGCCTTCCCCCTATTTTCGTCGGATAGCTTTTGTACCAGCTTCCGAGTGCGCTCAAGCCGCATATGCTTTGCGGGGTTGGGGAGTCAACACCGCAACAGGCCCCAGAATGGAATTCTGCGCCTCCGTACTCGGATGGGAGTGGTGCGGTTCATTGCTGTTTTCCTTTCTGGAGAGATTTGGCGGGTTCTTTTCAACCGCTGCGCGTTGAAATATGGTCCTCGACAAACTGAGCGAGGGAACATGAGGATTCTATTTTTTGCGGCGATTGCCGCCGGCATAGCCACTTCGGCCGCCGCTCAGGATCCAGTCCATGACTGGTCCGGTTTCTATCTTGGAGCCGACCTCGGATACATCTCGAATGGCCGCAATCTTGTCGTCTCCGGTCGAACGTCCCCGTACAGCCTGGAAGGCAAAACTGCGGGCATCCGCGCTGGGCAGAGTTGGCAAAGCGGAAGCGTTGTGCTTGGCATAGAGGGCGACGTCGCTATTTCTTCGGCAGATGCACGCAGTACGGCTGGCGCGCTCAACAGCGCAACCGTTGACATGAAATCGCTCGGGTCTTTGCGGGCGAGGATGGGATACGAGCTTTTGCCCAACACTCTCATCTACGGAACAGCCGGCATTGCTTTCTCCAAAGTTGATTACGCCTACTCCAATGGCGTCACCTCCAGCACACACCGGGAATGGGAGACCGGCTTTACGGTGGGCGCTGGCGTAGAGCATGCGTTCGATACGAAATGGTCCGTATCGATGGAGTACCGGTACACCGACCTCGGCGAGCGGGTTCACGTTGGCCCCTCCCCTTTTACGGCAGACACCTTCACCCATCCGCTTCAATTCAATACAGTGCGGGTCGGCTTGAACTATAAGTTCTGACTCTAGGCGCCAGCGGTCGCTAACTGAGCGAGCGAGAGCGTTTCCGCGTTGCTGCACGGTGCGAATAGAAAAGGCGCCCATATGGGCTCCTCACCTGTTCTCCCAGCCAACGACAATGCCGTTTTCGAACGTGACCTTGTTAGCGTAGGAGCGGCGCGGGCCTGGCCCATATTTCCAGACCTCCCTTATCTTGGTCTTGTAGACCTTCCGATCCACAGCGTCCGGGCGTCCCCAAGAATCGATGACCATATCACCCGTCATTCCCTGCCGGATGAGACCTGAAAGAACATCGTCAAAATACGGCGAGCCTTGATACTTCCTGCGGACGGCCTCTCGACGCTCAGCCTCAAGGTTTGCTTTGTGTTCCTTCTCGGCCGAGCTTTGCGCTATGCCCCAGATAATCCCGACAATCGCAAGTCCCAAAAAGATGAAAAAGGTAGCAGCTTCACCAGACATAAGGCCCCCATACATTTTTCGCACATGAAAGCAGGATTCGCAGAAAAGTGGAGTCCGACTCGACTCCCGATTGTAGCTGTGCTTTCGTCCCCTCTGGGGACATACCGGGGGCATAATGAACTACAAGAAACTTTCGACGCTCGCTGCCTGCGCGCTTCTTTCCGCATGTCAGTACAAGGCAGAGCCGCTGACGGTCGCGACGTATAATGTGTACTCGTCCTATGATGGAAAGTTGCCTGGCAAGTACCTGCTCTATGTCGATGGTTCCAAGCTGAAGAAGCCCATTAAGCCGTCGGACTTCAACTGTGCGGCCCACACATTCCCGCTCGACCTTTCCTCCAGCTTCGCCGGGTCGGTTCGCCAGACCTTCGCGAACCTCGTCACGGAGCTTGAGCCTGTTGGACAGCCCGTCGATCGGGCCGAGCTCAAATCTCGTGGAGCGAGAGGCATGATCGTGGTTCGCGGCGAAGACCTGAATGCTCGCCTCCGTGTCGTTCCTGGCTTCTGGGCGGCTGGAATGGAAACAGACGTCGAGATCGCGGCCTCCGTTACCGTTGACGGACAGAATGGGCGTCTTCTCGGCACTACTGTCTCAGGCGACGGGAACGCCCAAAGCGATGCCGGCCTGGTCTGTGAAGGCGGCGCAAAATCTCTTACGCAATCGGCCGAAGCCGCGATGAAAGAAACGCTTGGCCGTCTTGGGGAGGCTCTAACCAACTCCGAGCGCGTCCGCTCTGGTAAATAGAAAGGCGCTCAATAGAGCGCCCTTCAATCACATGTGGGAGCGAGTTAGAAGGAGCAGGTAGTCGAGGTCAGTTTAACGCATTCGAGACTGTAAGGCCTGGAATACCTTGTGGACCCTCTGGATCTAGCAAAGACGTCCGCCGCTTGATCACAGTTTTCTTCCGCCTGCGTTTCCGCCCGAGACATCGCTTCTGAACTATCCTCTCCATCCATGATTGGCACTCGAGCGAGACCGTAGACCTCCGACAAGCTTTCGCGTTGGGTATAGCTGGTCGCAACTGGCACCACACCGCATTGCCCCCAGCCATTACACACGGGGACCATGCTTGTTCCAACCCGGCTCGAATCGTAGGTTGGGCTCTTGGTGACATAAATCGCACTTGCCCAAGGGGTTTTGCGATACAGCGCAGAACTGGTGACATCTCCACCGATATTCGCGCCTCTTGCATCAATGAAGCTCGAAATCGTCACGCTGCCATTGTTGACGGTACATATATCTCTAGCCATCTTCAGCCGGGCGGCGCCTGCGTCCTGATCTGAGCTTGAACAAGAAGCCAATAGTAAAACCGCCAGGAGTCTGGCTACTTTGCCTTCACGTTGCATGTGCCACCCGAGTCTATCGCATTCGCACATTGATCGAGTTTGGCCTCGACACCCGGTTGCGCAGCTTCAGGAACCTTTTCATCTACAGCTTCCTTTGCTGCAGCGACGTCGCTGGCACTTACCTGTTTCAACCCATTCGGGAAGAGTGCTTTTACAACGTTATCCCCCACCGGGAGCGCAACAGTCACCGCGTTAGAAACGGTTGGTGTTTGATTGCCAGACTGCACACTCGCATTTCCGGCAACATTCGCACCTCGGAAATCACCGGTAGTGTTATTGTTTGTAGTCGTTGTTGTCTGCGTACAGCCAGAAGCCGCAAGTATTCCAATCAGAACAACAGTTTTTTTCATACTCACCCCCTCTACAACCCAAAGAGGAAGGTAGCATTGAAGATGATCCTCTGGAAGAGGATTTTCAACGGCCAATCATCTCCGACCCTCATTCATCGCCGCCGACTCCAAATGCAGCAGCCTCGCCTCCATGGCGGCCACATAGGCGAGCGCCTTCGGCTGCGGCGCCATGGTGCGCCAGTAAGCTAGTGCCAGCCCCAGTTCTTCGCTCATGATGCACTCCGATTCCATGGATGATCGGGATCGACCGGCCGACCATCCTCATCGTGCCCCGGCACATAGCCCCGGTTCGTGTGCCGCTGGATCGAGCCATCGTGACATTCGTTGCACACGGCCATGATGTTCTCAGGATCGAGGAAGAGGTCGAGGTCGCCCTTGTGGTCTCGCTTGTGATGGGCGACCGGAGCGTTCGGTTCCTTCCCCTTCCCTATCAGCAGCTTGCCGCAGCCGTGCCATTGGCAGGTGTAGTTATCGCGGAGGAAAATCCTCTTGCGGAGCGGTTGCCAAGCGGGATGCTTGTAGAGCGCCTGGTGCTCCGGCCTGTACCGCTTAGGTGCCACGCAGGTTGTCGACTTCAAGCCAGTGGTCATTGATGCGGACCAGTGCCTTGCCGTCAGGCTGGACCGACTGCGCGTCAACGACGCCGGCGATGCTGGTGATGGGACAGCGGAGGCTCATGCCAATCATCTTGATCTCGTTTCTCTGGGTTGAATTTGAAAGGCTCGACTCGCAACTCAGGATGTGGCTTACTTCTCACGCTTGAGGGAGGACATCATGAAAGCTATGCGGATTTTGACCGTGGCTATCGCTGCCGCGTGTATGACTTCGGCAGCACTTGCGCATGGAGGCGGATGCCGGAAAAACTCACCACCTGGCCAATGCTGTCACATGGATAACAGCACCGGTCGGGTTCATTGCCACTAACGTTCAGAGGAGGATTTCAAATGATTAAATACGCGCTGCTTGCCATTGCGATTGTCGTCACCTTGCCAACCGTTTCATTTGCCGGAAACTGCAACTTTGCGTCCGATCGCGCAGCGGACGGTTCGCGTTGCGGCGGACGTGCAGCTTCGGAGAGAGACGGCGGCAACTAAATGAAAGCCGCCCAATTTCTCATATTGAGAGGGCACCGCCTTATCGACACGATGAGCGAATGCGATATAAGCCCACCGCATGAGCCGTTACTATAAAGCATGGCTGTTCATGATCTGGACCGTCACCCTTCTTCTGACGTCACCAGATTGGACTAGGGGCTTAGCAGGGGCGCTTGGAACGAGCCGTTCCACCGTGGGCGCAGCAGTTTTTGCTGCGCATGCCCTCTTCTTCGTGTTCGTGCTTGTTTGCCCCAAGTGCGGCATGTCGCTGTTCAAGAGTGACAGCGGACTGTTCTTTTACGTCCATCACCCTTGGCCCAACAAGCGATGCTCGCGTTGCGGGCATGACCATTCGAACGCCAAGCACTAAGTCCGTCCAAAACGGTAATGAGCCTTCGATGCCGTTTTCGCGCGGATCGCGGACAAGAAGCAAGCTGTCTTTCCTTTCGCCAGCGCTTGGGTCATGCTCTCATGCCGTGCATTTTTTTGACTGGCATGGGCTAACCTTGGGAGTGACGAAATGGCTAAATGCGGGCATTGCAACCATATCGGGACGAGGCTTGAAGAAATCTCTCCGATGAACGGACAGTACAAAATGATGGCTGTTTGCTGCTTGTCGTGTGGGGCAATACTCGGGACGACCGATTATTTTAACTCCGGCGTTCTACTGAAATCTGCCGAAACGGAACGAGCGAAGGCAAAATCCGCTATCGACGAAATCCGCCACATTGTTGGGCAGATAGCGGACACTCTGAGGCGCCGCTGAAGCCCCTGTCTCTACCCTCCACCGAGGATACAGAGAGAGAAATCCAGCCCTAGTTCGAACCAGAGGAGGCACTTCCACATGGCTCGGCAGATTGCCTTGCTCATCGTCATCGCCGTTTTTGCCTACGCCTGCTTCTGGATGGCATGGCGGTGGTTCTGATGCGCTGGCCATTTGGTGCGGAACTGGCTCAGCTGCCGCAGCGTTCTCCCCGAAAATGGAGAGAAGCAATGAACGATGACCTTCTAGCCCGCCTGCAGTCGGAAAGCGCCAGCCTGCGTACCCGTGCGATCGAGATCGATAAGGCCAGTGATGCGAGCGACACCGCAATGCTTATGCAGGGCCTAGCAACCGCGATGGAAGCGATCCGAGCACTTGCCGCGACCGCGGGCCGACTGGATGGCCCTCCTGGGCTCGGTAAGAGCGGCGACTGACGACACCTGAGAAGCCGGACCTAAGCCCGGCCCTAGGATGGATTGCTATTTCGAAGTCAGTTCAGGCGCTTTTTCAGGTGTCCTGCCGCGATCGTCGCAAGGATACCGCCCGTTGCCAAAGCCTGAACCTTGGTGATCTGCTCACCCGTCAGCCAATGCACGCACTGAGGTGACAGGATGTGCCAAAACCACGTGATCACCAGAAGCGCGAAAAAGAAATGGTCCCGGAAAAAGGGCGCATTTCCCCCATCGCGCCGGGTGCGATTTTCCGGCTATGGGACCGGCAGCCTGTCAGCGCGAAGCATGAGGGGCGCAAATCTCGACACCCCGAGGAAACAGGAATTTAAACCGGATCGCGGAAATCTTCAAGACCATATTCCTGATCCAAGCCGTCCAATGCGGACATTATTCCCAAAACTCGTTTCCGAGATGAGGCGGGCAGACTGTTGATGCACGCATCCGCATAGGCACGAAGAGATACGGTGCGACCGCGCCCCCTCGGCAGATGACGGCCGAGCTCGGCGTTGAGCGTCTGCTTGCGCTTGAAACGGGCCTCCTCCAGTCGGAGCGCTTTCTGGATCCTGAAAGCCTGCTCGCGCTCGAACATCTGGATCATCAGGAACCGGATATCGTCCTCTGAAAAGATCATCGGGCGGCGCTTGACCGATACAAAATCGATGACGCCCTCAACTTCATCCTTCACGGGCTTGAAGCCGTTTCGAGGAGCGCGCCGAATGAAGGCGTAGCCCGGAAATAGCGGTAGGCGTCGAGCGCGCATCTTGTGCCCGCGATGGGCTCGGATTTCTTCCCAGAATGCAGGCATGTAGAGGTCTATGCCCTTCTGGCGAAGCTGCCGCTCTATGATGCTTTCGCCCTTGCGGCGGTCGGCGTCGGCCTTCTCTCTGTCCGTAGCATCCGCCGGCAGGGCCAGAGGCCGGGCGGTGCGCTGGGCGCCAGGTGCCACGCGTACCGCATACCAGTTCTCATCCGAGCGTCCGGCAAGCGCCAAAGCGTTCCAATCGACCGCGACAGCGAACCGCGTCCGCGTGCCGGTCGTCACCCGGCAGACCTCCTGCTTCTCCTGCACGGCTGGCAGAATGCGGGCGTTCTCGATCCCGGCGGCGCGGATCGCGGCGAGCGACTGATCGGCGGTGAATCCGTCATCGACCATCCGCCAGCCGGAAAGGCTATCGGGGACGACGACCGCATGGCCGACGATGGTATCGAGGATGGAAATGGTCTCTTGGGTCGTTTGCATCAATTCCGTTCCTCGCATCGATCGACGATTACCGTTGAACTTCGCCCTCTTCCGCCGGGCCACACGAAATGCCCGATCCGACGCGCCGGGCGAATATCAACCGCGGCCGGTACGCACCTGGCCGCCGTGATGTTTGCCGCGTCCTCTGTCGGGAAAACCTGCTCGGCCCATACGGTATCCTGCCCGCCGGGCCCTTTGACGATGATGGCGAAACCATCTTCGACACTGCGCCCGAAAGGGTCGGCGCTTCCGTCTTCCAAGCGCTGGATTCGGCTCATCGGCCAAGCTCCTTCAGGATTTCGGAGCCGACGATGGCAACGGTTGCCATAATGAAGAACGATGCCTGATAAACGGCATCGGCAACGTCGCTGCCCGACAGCCGGGATGATCCAAAAGCCAATGAGCGGCACAGGCGGCGAAAGAAACTTTCTCCGTTCATGCTGTACCCCCCTTGCCTGCGTGGGCGACTAGGTTCGGTTTACACTTCACTGGCGACGGTGGGTTCGGTCCGAGGATGGCGTATTGCTTGAATCGGCAGCGCGCCTTTAGATTGTTCCTCCTAGCTGGAGGCACGCAGTGAAGATGTTTTTGGGAAGAGACCTGGGGTACTGGATGGGGTGGGCGGTCGCAGCAGGAATGGGGATAGTTATCCTGCTGGTCGTTTTTGGATCGGAGTTTTATGAATTCAGAGTTTGTACGGGTAGTGCAGACGAGCAGTGCCTGAGAGAATGGTTTTCTGCGCTTGGGGGATGGGCGGGTGTTTCCGCCGCTGCACTGGGCGTACTTTACCTGCGCAGACAGATCGAGGATGCCCAGCATCATCAGAAAGCGAATTCGCAAATACAGCTGTTTCGTCCTCGATCGCTCGCAAAGCGATGCGAGGAGTTGGCTAAGGAATGCAAGAAGCAAACCCGAGCAATCACCGAACGGATAGCGAAACTTCAAGACGGCGAAGAAAGCGTATATCGGGATGAAATCATAGGCGAAATTGAAGACATTATTTTCAAGATAAACACGCCTGAGTTTAAAATATTCGAGGAGGCTATTCAATTTTCCATATGGAGCCCCGAATACCTCACAGAACACTTTATGGAAGAATTTCAATACATCAAGAACTACGATAGAGAGATAGTGAAACTGAATGATTATATTGATTTCGCTGGAAGCGTCCTCCTCGAGTTGGGGCGAACAGAGGTATATTTTGGCGACATAGAGAATGCCGCTAGAAAATTCATCGATGATACGAATAAATTGATCTGAATTATTGCTCATTCCGCTCTCCCATCCTCAGTAAGCGAAATTTTCCGGACGCCTCGGGTCCACCACGGACCCGAGCTTCTCATGGCGTCACCACCATTTGGCGAGGAGGCCGGCGCCACGCTGTGCAGCTCGTCGATGACATGGTCGGCAATGTTGGTGTAGTCGCTCATGCTGCAATTCCCCTCTGTTGCTTGAGCACGTCGTTCCAGTCCCCATTGGCGGGGATCTCGACCGAAACAGCGATGTTCAGATTTTGAAGCTTGTTGGCGAGCGCGTAGGCGGCTGCGTGCCCCGCGAAGTTTTCGTCATTGTCGCCAAAGACGATGACCCCTCTTTCTGGCCCCGGCTGCGCGCATACAAGGCCGGTGACGATCTGGGCAACGCCTGAAGCCGCTGCGTTGACGGCGCTCTCACTGTTGAGTTCCGTGGAGCGCCGCTCCAGGTCCTTGCGGATTTGCCACTTGTCCTCCTCGGCGGGCTCCCCGAAGACAAAGTCCTTCGTCTCCATGCCTGCCTTGGCGATGCCGCCACCAACGGACTTCCAAACGTCGCCCGCCCGCTGGAGGAGCGACTTCTGGGGCTGCTCCCCGGTTACGGGCTCAATGGTGGCCGGACGGTCTGCCTGGGCGGGTTCGGCATCGGGTCTCTCCTGGTCCTCCAGTTCTAAGGCCTGGAGCAAAAGCTCTTCGTTCATGGGTCGGGTGTCTCCTGTGGGAATGGCATGGGGGATCGTTCGCACGGGCCTGGAGTGGCGGCGCGGTGACGATGGCTTGAGGTGATGGGATAGGGAGCCGTGCGAGCTACGGCTTCTTCAAGTGGGAGGGAATTAGCTTATAGCGGCTCGGAAAGGAGATAGACGTTTGAGTCATTGAAGGAGAGACGGCGGTTATTGCCGCCCCTCCAGTTTCACTTATGCGGATGCCGCGTTACGCCGCGTCTTCGTCGCAAAGGGGTGCCGTGGCGTACTCCACCCAGGCCGTCATGTTGATGGACCAGAGGTAATCGTCCTCGTAGGCTTTCCATTCGGTGAAGAATTCCACCATCTGGTGCGGGAGATGTTCAAGGGCCCATCCGATGGCTTGCTCGGCATTCTTAAGCATCTGGACGGTTTCAGCGACGGAGGGCTTGTAGATGGCGTCGTAAGAATTGGTGGTCATAGGGGGTCTCCGTAAGGTTCGGGCCAATGGCGACGACATTTGAAAGTGGAGAGGTTTCGACCATGCTTGGTCATCATCAGTAGGCGAGCGTCACACCTATACCTGCTATGTCAAAGACCAGTGGCAACATCACCACCCTCCACAAGCGCGGCGCAAAAAGTCCCTGACCGCTCAGACGAGAAATCTGACAGGTTAAGAAGCGGAAATGTGGAGATGTTGATTGGATGATTGCTTTGATACGACATTGCATAGCGTGAAAAGCGGCCGGATACAATGTAAAATTTACTGAAAATCAAATAGATGTAGCGGAGTTGTCGTTTAATCGAGTGCGTCTACAAGTTATGCCACAAGGGTTCTGTAGGAAAGTCCGCCTGTTGGTCGGAAAGTTCCTGTTGGCTGTGGCGCAGTTTTGGAGAGAAGAAATTTTGACTTGCGCCACAACTTTGCCGCTTCGTCGCTAATGCATCCGCGATACGACATACAGTGCTGTGACGAGAGTGATCACCATCACGCCAAGCATCACGGTAATGCGTAGGGTTTGGACCCTAAGCGCCTGCTTCAAGTCGTCCTTGGTGAGAAGGTCTTTCATCTTGATCCTCCGCTACGGGTCACCGGCTGGGCGATGATAGAGGTATTTCAAATGGGCAGCTACCGCTTCGCCTTTGGCGGTAAGCTCGAAACCCTTCTTCCGGGAATTGTGCTGGTTCTCGTAGGTGCGGACAAGGCCAAGCCCCTCTCGTCCTCGGTACTGTTCACTGAGATAGTGCATGTTGGCCGACAAAGCAGAGGGCGTCTTTCCGATCCGGCCGGCGAGTTCTTCGAGCGACATAGGCTCTCCTCTGTCTCGTCGGGTCTGCCACAGGGCGCACCCGGTGAACACCACCACAGCACTCACAGGCAACATGAATGGATCGGCCACGGATAGGAGATATCGGGAGGACTCGTAGAGCGCACGGATATGGTGCAGGCGGATTTCGGACATAGTTGGTCTCCTGGAACTACAGACACGAGGGGCGGCTTTCGCCGCCCTCCAGGTTGACATTGCGGCCGGTGGACTCAGGCGGCGTCTTGCGCAAGCTCTCGGCGGATGCTGTCCTCCCGGTGCCACGTGGTCATGTCCTTTCCTTCCAGCAAGTCCTTCATGAAATCGTAAAGCTCGAAGCGATCCAGTCGGCCCGCATCGACGGCCTTCACGGCCCATTGTGCGGCCTGCTCGACGCTCTGGAACGTGGCGGCGGCGGGCTGGGTGATGGAATTGGTGCTCATGTGGTCGGTCTCCATAGGTTGAACCTGCTAGGTTTGACTGCTATGGTTTTCCGAAACGCCACGCCAAAAAGCTAAATGTTTTCAGTGCGGATTCTAGAGGATAGGCGACTTCGAGTCTCTCATCGCCCACCATTCTTCCTTCAGAATTCGTACGCAGGCCCCGTAAAACGGGGCTTTTTTCGTTCTGGCGCTGCCCTTTCCTGCAGTAACCAGCCCGGCTGTGCGGGCCGGCCCGGGGCGCCGCGTCAATGCGTTGTCGGCGGCTCTTCTTCCTCTTCGTCTTCCAGGAACGAATGGATGCCGTCCCTTGCGATCGTGGCCAGGAATTCGTCGAAGGCTTCGCGGTCGGTGGCGAAGGGCTCGTCCCATTCGAAGAGGTCCTCGTTCTGGGTGACGACCTCCAGCTTCCAGTCGTTCTGCGTGCCGGCGGGGCGGGAGATGTCGACGAGCACGGTGACGCCGTCTTCCGTGAATTCTCCCGAAAGCTCGGAATGCTCCAGTTTGGGCTTCTTGGTCATGGCGGGCGATCCTGCGGGCGTCTGGCCGGATTCGGGATCCGGCAGGGTCGAAATGGTGAAATCAGAACGGCCAGCGTGATCTCGCGGCAGCGACGTGACGTCAATCGGTCGCCCGACCCCGATCTAAAACTATCGGCAGTCGCGTTCTGGCATCCCTTGTGACAGAGCGGAGGGTATCCGTCCACCCTCGGAGTTCAGACGACCTGCTTGGGATGCGTCGGGGCGAATTCGGCGACGAGTTCGTGCTTTTCGCCGGGATAGGTCAGACGCACATGGGTAATGTAAAGGCCACCGCTCCAGGTGCGGCGTTCCACGACGAGGCAGGGCGTGCCGGGCGCGATGGCCAGAAGTTCGGCGGCGCGGGCATCGGCGCCGACGGCGCGGATGCGGTGCTCGGCGGCGCTCCAGGGGACGCGGCTGATCAGCCAGGCGCCGGGGGCGACATCCTCGAACGTCTCTCCGGAGGCCTCGGGCACGGCTTCGAGGTTGATGAGGCGATCTTCCAGGCAGAAGGGCTGCGCGCCGGCAAAGTGAAGCGCCGAGATATCCGTCAGCCGGGCAGAATCGGAAAGCTCCATCAGCCGGCGGTCGGCGGCCTTGGCCGCGCGGTCGAGGCGCGTGCGGCGCTCGTAGCGATAGGGAAACCCGAGCGATTCGACTTCAAGCCGGATATCGTGGATTTCGAGAACCGCGGACTGGGCGTGCGGATGGGTGACGTAGCTGCCCGATTTGCGGCGGCGCTCGATGAGGCCGCGCTTGACCAGCTCGGTGATCGCCTTGTTCACCGTCATGCGCGAGCATTGATACTGTTCGGTCAGCTCGTGCTCGAAGGGGATTCGGTGGCCCGGCGGCCATTCGCCCGACAGGATCTTGCCCTCGACATCATCGAGGATGCGCCGGTGCAGCGAAGGCTCCCTGGCCTCGACCTCTGTTCTTTCCCCGTCGATGGAAATGGTCGCCTCCGCTCCGGGCGTGGATTCGCCCGGTCTCAGGAAAGTCATAGGAAAGGCCCGGTCGGCTTTCAATACGGCCTCAGGCCGTGGCGAGCGCCCGCATGGTCGCGGTGAAGCGCCGGCCGACCGCTTCGCGGGCGACGTGCCGGCCACCCTCGACCTGCTTGCGGCCGTTCACCCAGACGCAATCGACTTCGGCGCCGTTTGCGAAGATCCAGCCGTCGAGCAGGCCGTCACCGGCAAGTTCGAGGCCGTGGCGGGCCTTGATACTGACGAAATCGGCTGCCCTGCCTGCGGCAAGACCGGCTTCCGCACCCAGCGCCGCCGCGCCGCCGACGAGCGCGCCATCAAACAGCGCGCGGCCCGTCGAGCCACCCGGCTCCGCAAGAACGTTGCGGGCGCGATGATAAAGGCGCTGGGAATATTCGAGCTGGCGCAGTTCGTCCGGCAGGCCGATCAGCACGTTCGAATCGGAGCCGACGCCGTACCGGCCGCCGGCGGCGAGGAAATCGGGCGCCGGGAAGGTGCCGTCGCCGAGATTGGCTTCCGTTACCGGGCAGAGGCCGGCAATGGCGCCGGCTTTCGCCATGCCCAGCGTTTCGGCATCCGTCATGTGGGTGGCGTGGATGAAGCACCAGCGGCCGTCGACCTTCTGGTTCTCAAGCAGCCATTCCACCGGGCGGCGGCCGGACCAGGCGATGCTGTCCTCCACTTCCTTCACCTGTTCGGCGATATGGATATGGATCGGCTTGTCGCCGGCCATGGTGACGACGGCGCTCAGCTCGTCAGGCGTGACGGCGCGCAGACTGTGCGGGGCGACACCCGTGACACCGTCCGGCAGCGAACCCGTCAGGGCGCGGCAGCGCTCCAGAAGGGCCGCATAGGAATCGCGGTCGTTGATGAAGCGGCGCTGCCCCTCGCCCGGCGCGGTGCCGCCGAAGCCGGCATGGGCGTAGAAGACGGGAAGCAGCGTAAGGGCGATGCCGGTCTCGGACGCGGCCGAGGCGATTCGCGCAGCCATTTCGGCAATGTCGCCATAATGCCCGCCGTCCCTGTCGTGGTGCAGGTAATGGAACTCGCCGACGCGGGTGAAGCCGGCTTCCAGCATTTCCACATAGAGCTGCGCGGCAACGGCCTCGACATCGTCAGGCGTCATGGAAAGCGCGAAGCGGTACATGACATTGCGCCAGCTCCAGAAGCTGTCGCTGCCGGGGCCGCGCGTTTCGGCAAGGCCCGCCATGCCGCGCTGGAAGGCGTGACTGTGCAGGTTCGGCATGCCGGCGACGAGGGTGTCGTGGCGCTCGTCGCCCGGCGCGGCCGCCCTGCTCTCGATTCCCGTGATCCGCCCGCCCTCGACACTGATCCGGACATTGTTCGCCCAGCCGCCCGCCAGCAGCGCCTGTCTTGCATGAATGACGGCCATGGCCGGTCTCCTCTCCCGATGTGCACCCCTGACGCCGATCCGAAAAATGGCTCTTGCGTCCGATGCGATTATGTATATACATTATCTCCATCACAGGGAAGAGGCAATCACGATGACTGCAATGGAAAACGACATCGCCCGCGTCTGGCGCAACGCCCGGCTCGCGACGCTCAACGAAAGCCTGCCCGGCCTCGGCATCGTGGAAAACGGCGCGATCGCCGTCGTCGACGGGCGCATCGCCTTTGCGGGTCCGGAGGCGGAGCTTCCCGCCACGTTCGCCAGGGCCGAGAGCATCGATTGCGAAGGCCGCTGGATCACGCCCGGCCTCATCGACTGCCACACCCATCTCGTGCATGCCGGCGACCGCGCCCATGAATTCGAGCTTCGCCTTGCCGGCGCCTCCTATGAGGAGATCGCGCGGGCCGGCGGCGGCATCGTCTCCTCGGTGAAGGCACTGCGCGCGGCAAGCGAGGACGATCTGGTGCGGGAAACCCTGCCCCGCCTCGATGCGCTGATCGCCGAAGGCGTGACGACGGTCGAGATGAAATCCGGCTACGGCCTCGACACGGAAAACGAATTGAAGTCGCTGCGTGCGGCCCGCCGCATCGCCGACGAGCGCGACGTCACCGTACGCACCACCTTCCTCGGCGCCCATGCGCTGCCGCCGGAAATGAACGGCGACAAGACGGCCTATATAAAGAAGGTCGTCACCGAGATGCTGCCGGCCGTCGCGGCCGAGGGGCTTGCCGATGCGGTGGACGGCTTCTGCGAGGGCATCGCCTTCTCGACCGCCGAGATGACCGAGGTCTTCGAGGCCGCGAAGGCGCATGGCCTGCCGGTCAAGCTCCATGCCGACCAGCTTTCCAATCTGCACGGCGCCGAACTTGCCGCCAGCTACGGCGCGCTTTCGGCCGATCACCTCGAATATACCGACGATGCGGGCGCAGCCGCGATGGCGAAGGCCGGCACCGTCGCCGTCATCCTGCCCGG
>Ga0153917_1000552_pt1 | contig 22799 bp, 20 predicted proteins | sample TSFL001MetaG_FD_104695 | JGI IMG/M metagenome (GOLD analysis project Ga0153917, IMG submission 104695) | Attine ant fungus gardens microbial communities from Florida, USA - TSFL001 MetaG | ecosystem: Host-associated > Fungi > Mycelium > Unclassified | place: USA: Florida, Paynes Creek Historic... | reverse complement strand
GTACGGCGTGCGCTCGGTGGGCGAGGTCGCCCAGTCGCTGCGCCAGATCGTTTCGCAGGTCGTGGAGGTCAGCTCGGTCTTCAACGCGATCCGCGCCAGCACGGCCGAGCAGGCGACCGGCCTCCAGGCGGTCAACCAGGCGGTCAACGCCATGGACCAGATCACCCAGCAGAACGCCGCGATGGTGGAACAGGCCAATGCCGCAAGCCAGGCCCTGACCGCCGAAGCCGCCTCCATCGCCGCCCAGCTCAGCGCCTTCCGCACCGGCGGCATCGCCCAGCCGGCGGAGAATTCCGGCTACACCCGCGCCGCCTGAACGGGGGTGAGACTTTAAAAAAGGCCGGGCAGCGGATTTCGCGCCCGGCCTTTTCGTTCGCCAAAACAAAAGCCGGCCTTGCGGGCCGGCTTTCGATATCTGCTTGCGGGGAGACCTCAGTCGACGAATTCGACCGTCACGCCGGCGCTCGTCATCTTGGCGAGTTCGGTGGCGTCCCAGTTGGTCAGGCGGATGCAACCGTGGCTCTGCGTCTTGCCGATCTTCGAGGGTTCCGGCGTGCCGTGGATGCCGTAGGTCGGCTTGGAGAGCGCGATCCAGACAGTGCCGACCGGGCCGTTCGGGCCGGGCTGGAGGGTGAGGATCTTGTCGTTGCCGCCCTGCTTGAAGTTGATCTTCGGATTGTAGGTATAGCCCGGATTGAGCGCAACGCGCTGGACCGTGACGGTGCCGGAGGGCGAGGGCGTGTCGGCCGAGCCGATGCTTGCCGGATAGGCGGCGATCAGGGTGCCCTCCGCGTCATATGCGAGAACCTGCTTGCGCGCCTTGTCGGCGAGGATCTTCGCCACCTTGCCGGTCTTCGCCCGGCCGGTATCGACGACCTTGACGATCGTGCCGGGGATGGTGAAGTCAACGCCCGGATTGATCTCCTTCAGGTAGGCCTCGTCCATGTGGAACTTCTCGGCCAGCATTTCGGTGGTCGAGGTGAAGGACATGTGGGGCAGGGCCGCCTTCTGGGAATAGTCGTCCGGGATCGCTGCCACATAGGGGCCGGCCGCGTCGGCGGCGCTGATCTCGTAGGTGGTGAAGGCCATGCCGCCGGAAAGGCGCAGGCGCTCCAGGATATCGTCGGCATTGTTCGGGTCGAGCGTTTCGCCCGTCGCGTTCTGCCAGGCCTCGATCGCCTTGGTGACGTTGGAGCCCTTCCTGCCGTCGATCACGCCTGGCGAGAAGCCCTCGCGGTCGAGAAACACCTGAAGCGCGGTGACTTCGGCAGACGACATCTTGCCGAGCGCCTTGGCCGGCTGGAATTTCGGGCCGGGCACGAATTCGGCATTCGGATCGGTATCGGCCGGCAGCGAGGCGGTATCGCCCGGATTGTCGGAGAAATCGGGCAGGGGCTGTGAGGTGCCGAAATCGCTGCCCGGCAGGGGCTGGCGCTCGACATTGCCGTTGAGGCCGTCACGCATTTCCGGCACGGAGCTGGTCGTCAGGTCGTTGTCGTCGCTCGGTGCGGGCGGGAAGTAGTCCGGGCTGGTCTCGGGATAGCCGCGGACCTCGCGATAACGGCCGCGCCGCGGATTGTAATTGTCGCCGTCGCCGTAGTAGCGCGCGGCCGGCATGGCCGTGGCGACGATGTCGCCCCAGGAATCGACGAGGACCCGGCGGCCGCGATTGTCGCGCGCCCAGCGCACGCTGCCGTCGTTGGGAACATAGTCCAGGATGTCGCCGTCGGGGGAGACGAGGATGGTGTCGCGGGGCTGCTGGGCCTTTGCAGGCAGGATGGCGAATCCAAGGGCGGACACCGCTGCAAGGAGCGAAACGCTTGTTTTGAATATCGAATTCACGATTTTTGACCTGCCAGATTGCATATATCGCGCGGACGGAACACTTCAATTCAGACCTTAATATGGAAAAACTGAATCGATGGTGAACGTAAGGTCAACGCGAATGGCAAAAACTTGTGATCCGGCTTCCGGGTTCCGTGAAAAGAGGCGCGCGGCGCGGGGTTCGGCCTGTGAGCATTTCCGCTTTTCCTCGAATCGTGAAAACGCTCTAACTCCTTGTTTCGCTGCATTTCCGAACGCAAAACCACTTCGCACTTTTGCCGGAAATGCTCTAGCATGCCGCGGTTCCATCCTGCCCGCCGGAGTCCCGATGACCTTCGCCCTTGCCGCCGACACGCCCGACCATTCCTTCCGCCTCGACCTGACACCGCAATCGGCGCTCGATGTGGGCAGCGCGGTCTTTCGCGGCGTCGATATCGCGCCGGGCTCGGCCATTCCGTCGGACGGCGATCCACGCATCGATAGGGCGTTGCCGGGTTTCCTCTTCACCTGCGGGCCGGATCACATCCGCCATCCGGTGCCGGTGGAGGGGGCGGCGGACGGGCGGCGCTATCCGCTGCACGGTTCGCTCTCCTCCCATCCGGCGCGGGATATCCTCATCGAGGAGGACGAGGGGGAGGTGGTCTGCGAGGGGCGGGTCGCCGTTTCGCTCGCCCATGGCGGATCGGCCGATCTGGCGCGCCGCTGGCGGGCGGACCGGCGCACCGGGCACATAACCCTCGACGATGTCGTCACCAATACCGGCGCCAGGCCGTGGCCGCCCTTCGCCATGTACCACATCAATTTCGGCACGGGCCTCTTCGACGAAAGCACGCGGCTGACCGGCGCCATGCTGCCCGGCGGCAGCCTGCCGTGGCGTTTCGACGAGGGGGACATGACGATCTTCTGCGTGCCGGCGGCGGAGACGGCCGAGCATGGCTGGGCGGAAATCGCCGTCGGGCCGATCCCCGCCCTCGGCGGGCGCCGCATGCATATCCGCTTCCGCACGGATACGCTGCCCTATCTGCAGGTCTGGCGGAACCAGTCGCCCGGCTGCGCGGTGCTCGGCATCGAGCCGGTCTCGCACCGGCTCGCCTCCCGCGAGGAGTTGATCGCCACCGGTGAGGCGCCCGATTTTGCACCCGGCGGCAGCATCGGCTACGGGCTCGCCTTCGAGCTTCGGTAGGACCGATCGGCATTCAGCCCATGCTGGCCTGCAAACGGCACTTTTCCGGGCTTCCGGTGCTCACGTACCGAAGTACGCTGCGCTCCGGATCCCGGAAAAGCACCATTTTCGGCTCAGCCTGAACTGAATGTCGATTGGTCCGGGCACGATTGACGCTCCCGCGGCGCGGGCTTAAACGGTTTGCGCATCTCTTTCGAAAGGACACGTCCATGGATATCCGCGAGATCAACGACGAATATTCGGTTTCCGGCCAGATCACGGTCGAGGACCTCGACGCGATCGCCGCCATGGGCTTCAAGTCCATCGTCTGCCATCGCCCGGACCATGAGGAAGCCGGCCAGCCGGACTTCTCCACCATTGCCGCCCGCGCGAAGGAATTCGGCATTGAGACGGCCCATGTGCCGGTCGGCCCGATGGGCGTGACGGCGGAGGCGGTGCAGGGCATGGTCGACGCGCTCGACGAGCTGCCGCGCCCGATGCTCGGCTATTGCCGCTCCGGCATGCGCTCGACCAAGACCTACGAGCAGACGCAGCATATTCGCGGGTAAGGAGTGGCGGGGAGGCGCTGCCCCTCATCCCGCTGCCGCGACCTTCTCCCCGCAAGCGGGGCGAAGGGGCAAGAGGCGATGCCTCGCTCCCTCTTCCATGTTCATGATCTCGGGAAACCGGTCCCGCATATCCCTTCTCCCCGCCTGCGGGGAGAAGGTGCCGGCAGGCGGATGAGGGGCTTTCCAGCCCCGCACTTCACTTCCCGCTACGGATATCCGACAGCGTGCGCGTCGGCGTGATTGCTTCCGGGTCCAGCTTCACCTCGATGATCGACGGCTTGCCGCTGGCGCGGGCGCGCAGGAAGGCGGCGGCGAAGTCTTCCGTCTTCTCCACCGTCTCGCCGTGGCCGCCATAGGCGACGGCAAGCGCCGCGAAATCCGGGTTGGTGAGGTCCGTGGCGCTGACGCGGCCGGGATATTCCCGCTCCTGGTGCATGCGGATCGTGCCGTAGATGCCGTTATTGACGACCACGGTGATGATCGGCAGCTTGTAGCGCACGGCGGTGGCGAATTCCTGGCCATGCATCATGAAGCAGCCGTCACCGGCAAAGCAGATGACCTCGCGCTCCGGGTGGAGCTGCTTGGCCGCGACGGCGGCCGGCAGGCCATAGCCCATCGAGCCGGAGGTCGGGGCGGCCTGCGTGCCGAAGCGGCGGAAGCGGTGGAAGCGGTGCACCCAGGTGGCGTAGTTGCCCGCGCCGTTGGTGAAGATCGTGTCTTCGGGCGTGTTTTCCTCGAGCCAGGCCATGATCGGGCCCATATGGACCGCGCCGGGGCCTTCCATCGGCGGCGTCGACCACTTCAGGTAGCTTTCATGCAGGGCGGCGGTGCGGGCGGCCCAGCGCGGCGCGGTCTTCGGCGCAAGGCCGTCGAGCGCGGCGACGAAGTCCTCCGGCGCGGCGCAGATCGCAAGATCCGGGCGGTAGACGCGGCCGAGCTCGGACGGGTCGGGATAGACGTGCACCAGCTTCTGCGCGGGGTAGGGGCTCTGCATCAGGCTGTAGGTGGAGGAGGGCATTTCGGAATAGCGCCCGCCGAGCAGCACGACGAGGTCGGCCTCACGGATTTCCTTGCCGAGCGCCGGGTTGATGCCGATGCCGGAATCGCCGACGTAGTTCAGGTGCTGGTGATCGAACAGCATCTGGCGGCGGAAGGAACAGGAAACCGGCAGCGACCAGCGCTCGGCGAAGGCGGTGATGCCCTTCACACTCTCCTGCGACCAGCGTGTGCCGCCGAGGATGACGATGGGGCGCTCGGCCTTTTCGAGAAGGCTTGCCAGCTCCTCGACCTGCCTGCGGCCCGGATGGGCTTCGACAGGCATGTAGGGCTTCGCTTCGACCGTCTCGACCTCGTCCGTCAGCATGTCTTCGGGCAGGGCCAGCACGACGGGGCCGGGCCGGCCGGAAGTGGCGACGGCGAAGGCGCGGGTGATGAATTCGGGGATGCGGCGGGCGTCGTCGATCTCGGCCACCCATTTGGCGACCTCTGTGAAGGCGCGGCGGTATTCCACTTCCTGGAAGGCCTCGCGCTCGCGCGCGTCGCGCTGCACCTGGCCGATGAAGAGGATCATCGGGATCGAATCCTGCCTTGCGATGTGCAGGCCGGCCGAGGCGTTGGTGGCGCCGGGACCGCGCGTGACCATGCAGATGCCGGGCTCGCCCGTCAGCCGGCCCCAGCAATCGGCCATCATCGCCGCGCCGCCTTCCTGGCGGCAGACGACGACGTCGATATTGGTGTCGTGCAGTGCGTCGAGCACCGCCAGATAGCTTTCGCCCGGCACGCAGGCGACGCGCTTGACGCCATTGGCTGCGAGGGCATCGACGATCAGCTGGCCACCGGTCTTCATGCGCTTTTCTTTCCTGCTTCGAGAGTTTCGAGTTCCGCCATGACGGCGTCGGTATGTTCGCCGAGCCGCGGGCTCGGGCGATCGTAGACGAGGGGCGTGCCGGAGAAGACGATGGGCGTGCGCACGCCGGGGATGAGGTTTCCGTCCGCATCCGGCAGGTCGACGCGCAAGCCCCGCGCCTTCACCTGCGGGTCGTCGAAGGTCTCGGCGATGGAGTTGATCGGCCCGGCGGGGACACCCTCGCGCTCGCAGGCCTCGAGGAGCTCGGCCTTGCTGATCGCCGCCGTCGCGCCGGTCACGAGGCGGCGCACCTCGCCGCGATTGGCGACGCGGGCGCGGTTGGTGGCGAAACGCTCGTCATCGGCAACGCCGGCAAGCTTCAGGATGCCGCAGAGCTTGCGGAACTGCCCGTCATTGCCGACGGCGAGGATGATATGGCCGTCTGATGTCGGCACGACCTCGTAGGGCGAGATGTTCGGATGGGCGTTGCCGAGCCGCGCCGGCGCCGTGCCGGAGGCGAGGAAGTTCATGTTCTGGTTCGCCATGACGGCCGACTGCACGTCGAGCAGTGCCATGTCGACATGCTGGCCGGTGCCGGTCTTCATGACATGGATGAGTGCGGCCTGGATGGCGCTGACGGCATAGATGCCGGTGAAGATGTCGGCGATGGCGACGCCCGCCTTCATCGGCTCGCCGTCCGGTGCGCCGGTCACCGACATGAAGCCTGACATGCCCTGCACGATATAGTCGTAGCCGGCGCGGGCGGCATAGGGGCCGTCCTGGCCGAAGCCTGTGATGGAGCAGTAGACGAGCTTCGGATGCGTCTTCGCGAGGCTCTGGTAGTCGAGGCCGTATTTGGTGAGGCCGCCAACCTTGAAGTTCTCGATCACCACGTCGGCCGTCGCGATGAGGCGATGGACGGTCTCCCGGCCTTCCTCGGTCTTGAGGTCGAGGGCGATGGAGCGTTTGCCGCGGTTGGTGGAGTGGTAGTAGGCGGCGGAAAGGTTCTCGCCGTCCTTGCCCGTCACGAAGGGCGGGCCCCAGGCGCGCGTGTCGTCGCCGCCGTCGGGGTTCTCGATCTTGATGACGTCGGCACCGAGGTCCGCCAGCATCTGGCCGGCCCAGGGGCCCGCGAGAACCCGCGCCAGTTCGATGACGCGGATGCCGGCCAGCGGCAGGTTCGACTTGTCCATCCCGTGCTCCCTCCAGGGCATTTCCGGCGCCAATGGCGGGCGCGCGACGGTGCCCGCCGGGCGTTCCGGCCCGTTTTCCCTTGGATAACAAAAAGCCGGAGGGCAGGATAGCGGGGCGCATGGCGGACATGATGACGGGTGCGACTGACTTGATGCCTGCCGCGTGCGCCTTGCGCGCCTTGGGTCAGATCGGTGTCGAAACCGTGGGAATGGTCGCCGTCTTGTTGATCTTCCGTTCGCGCCAGATGACGTAGAGGCCCGAGGCGATGATGATGGCGATGCCGAGCCATTTCACCGCATCCGGCAGATGGCCGAAGACCCACCAGCCGAGGATCGTCGCCGAGACGATCTCCAGATATTGCAGCGGGGCGAGCGTCGAGGCGGGCGCCGAGCGATAGGCATAGACGCCGAGCACGCCGGCGATGGTGGCGGCGACGGCGGCGCCCGCGATGAAGAGCGTGTGCTTCATATCCGGCATGACGGGGGTGAGCATGGTGATGCCGGCCTTGCCGCCGACGACGAGGAGCAGGCCGGCGAAGAGTGCGCCCCACAGGCCGGCATAGAACTGCATCGACCACGGGTCCTCCTTCTGCGCTACCATGCGGGTGAGCAGGAAGAAGAGGGCGAGCGAGGCGGCGGCCACCACCGGCAGGAGGGCGATGAGGCCGACTTCCTGCAGGCTCGGCTGGATGACGAGCAGCGAGCCGAGGAAGCCGACGCCGCAGGCCGTGTAGCGCCGCCAGCCGATGGTCTCCTTGAGGAAGATGGAGCCGAGGATGGTGAGGATGATCGGCTCGACGAAGAAGATGGCGATGGCGTCGGCCACCTCCATGACGGCGAGCGGCGTGACGAAGCTGATCATGGTGATGGCCATCAGCAGGCCGCGGGCAGCATGCAGGCCCATCTTCCTCCAGCTCACGTCGAACAGCGAGCCGCGCATCAGGCAGATCGGCCCCAGCACCGTCATCTGGAAGAGAAGCCGCACGAAGGTGATCTCCGTCGCCGGAACGGCGGTGACGGCGAGCTTGGCGAAAATGTCGATGATCGGCGAGATGAGCACCGAAAGAACCATGAGGAAGAGCCCAAGGCTCACCTCGTTGCGCAGCGGCGTTGCGGCGGTCGTGCTCATGCTTTTTCCGGTAGCCGGCGTCTCTCCTCGACAACCCGACGACACCAGCCGGCAAAGGCGTCGATGGCGGGATCGCGCAGCGCCGGGCTTTCGTTCAGCGTTTCGTGACGCATGCCGCGATAGACGATCGCGGTGACATCCTCAAGTCGTGATTTTTTCAACCGCCTTGCAAAGGCGTGTGTCGCCCGGCCATGATCGGTCGCCGGGTCCTCCTCGCCGCCGACGAGGTGGATGGGCAGCGCCTTCGGCAGGCGCGCAAGGCCTTCCGCCGAGGCATCGGCATAGGTGATAGTGAAGATGTCGAGCCACATCGACACATTGACGTCGAAGCCGCAGAGCGGGTCGGCGATATAGGCGTCCACCGCGCCCGGCTCGTGCGACAGCCAGTCGAACTCCGTCCGCCGGCCGGCAATGGCCTTGCTCCAGGCGCCGAAGGTGAGCCGCGGCAGGAGCCCGCTCGGCACGTCCGATCCCTTCAGCATGCGCTCGGCCATCAGAATGGCCTGCGCCAGCCGTCCGGCAGCGCCCGGTTCGAGGTTGGAATTCCAGACGGCGAGCGCGTCGATGTCGGCTGGATGCGCCTCAGCGAAGGCGAGCGCCAGCAGGCCGCCCATCGAGTGGCCGAAGAGCACGACCGGCAAGCCGGGATGCGCGCCGACAGCCAGGTCGCGCACCGCGCGCATGTCCTCGACGACACGCCCGATGCCGTTTCGCGGCGCGAACTGGCCGCGCGGTGCATCCGGTGCGGTGGTGTGGCCGTGGCCGCGATGGTCGTGGGCATAGACGTGGAAGCCTTCCCCCGCCATGCGGCCGGCGAAGGCCGCGTAGCGCGCGCTGTGCTCGGCAAGGCCATGGCTGAGAAGAAGAATGCCGCGCGCCTCGCCCCGCGCCGGCTCATGCCGCAGCGCCAGCGCGGCCCCGCTCGGGCTCTTCAGCGTCCTGACCTCTGAAAACACGGCACGTCCTCCCTCGGAAAGGTCAACGCGATTTGCGGGGGGAAGACAATGGGAGGTGGCATCTATTTTTCGATTTCCCGCCTGCTTCGCTATTCTTCGTGCGAAATCACCTGCCTGCCGGAGCTTGGGACGCGGCGGCTGGGGACGGGGCTTTCGCTGATTGCCGCGGGCGGAGAATTCGCCTACATAGCGGGCAAATTTGTCCGATCCGGAGCGCGTTTTCATGGCACGTCAGTTCATCTACCACATGTCTGGGCTCAACAAGGCCTATGGCAACAAGAAGATCCTCGAGAACATCCACCTCTCGTTCTACCCGGATGCGAAGATCGGTATCCTCGGCCCGAACGGCGCCGGCAAGTCGACGGTGCTGCGCATCATGGCCGGCCTCGACAAGGAATTCACCGGCGAGGCGTGGCTGGCCGAAGGCGCGACCCTCGGCTACCTGCCGCAGGAGCCGCAGCTCGATGCGTCCAAGACCGTGCTCGAGAACGTCATGGAGGGCGTCGCCCCCAAGAAGGCGATCCTCGATCGCTATAATGAGCTGATGATGAACTATTCCGACGAGACGGCGGAAGAGGGCGCGAAGCTCCAGGACATCATCGACAGCCAGAACCTGTGGGACCTCGAAAGCCAGGTCGAGATGGCCATGGACGCGCTGCGCTGCCCGCCGGGCGATGCGGGCGTCGAAAGCCTTTCGGGCGGTGAAAAGCGCCGCGTGGCGCTTTGCAAGCTGCTGCTCGCCCAGCCGGACCTCTTGCTGCTCGACGAACCGACCAACCACCTCGACGCCGAGACGATCGCCTGGCTCGAAAAGCACCTGCGCGAATATCCCGGCTCCGTGCTGATGATCACCCACGACCGCTACTTCCTCGACAATGTCACGGGCTGGATCCTTGAGCTCGACCGCGGCCGCGGCATCCCCTACGAGGGCAACTACTCCGCCTATCTGCAGGCCAAGGCCAAGCGCATGGCGCAGGAGGAGCGCGAGGAGGGCGCCCGTCAGAAGGCGCTGTCGCGCGAGCAGGAATGGATCGCCTCCTCGCCCAAGGCCCGCCAGGCAAAGTCCAAGGCCCGCATCAAGGCCTATGACGAGCTGGTCAAGGCTGCCTCGGACCGCCGTCCCGGCGACGCGCAGATCGTCATCCCGGTCGGCGAGCGTCTCGGCAACGTGGTCATCGAGGCGGAAAACCTCACCAAGGCCTATGGCGACCGCGTTCTCATCGAGAACCTCACCTTCAAGCTGCCCCCGGGCGGCATCGTCGGCGTCATCGGCCCGAACGGCGCCGGCAAGACGACGCTGTTCCGCATGATCACCGGCCAGGAGCAGCCGGATTCCGGCACGATCACCGTCGGCGAGACCGTCGATCTCGGCTATGTCGACCAGAGCCGCGACGCGCTCGGCGCCGACAAGACCGTCTGGGAGGAGATCTCCGGCGGCAACGACGTGCTCAAGCTCGGCAAGCACGAGATGAACAGCCGCGCCTATTGCGGCGCCTTCAACTTCAAGGGCGGCGACCAGCAGCAGAAGGTCGGCACGCTCTCGGGCGGCCAGCGCAACCGCGTGCACCTCGCCAAGATGCTGAAGGGCGGCTACAACGTCATCCTGCTCGACGAACCGACCAACGACCTCGACACGGAAACGCTGGCGGCGCTGGAAGACGCGCTGGAAAACTTCGCCGGCTGCGCCGTCATCATCTCGCACGACCGCATGTTCCTCGACCGCCTCGCCACCCACATCCTCGCCTTCGAGGGCGACAGCCATGTGGAATGGTTCGAGGGTAACTTCGAGGACTACGAGCAGGACAAGATCCGCCGCCTCGGCGCGGATGCCGTCAATCCGAAGCGTGTGACCTACAAGCGCCTGACGCGCTGAGTGGAGGTAGGCGAAAGGGTGGCGGGCGAATGCCCCTCATCCCGCTGCCGCGACCTTCTCCCCGCAGGCGGGGAGAAGGGACATTGCCGCCCTGTTTTCCTTTCTTTTGGAAAAGCGTTGCCACACCTCCCTTCTCCCCGCTTGCGGGGAGAAGGTGCTGGCAGGCGGATGAGGGGCAGCGCCCTTCCATCGCCGCTTACTTGAAAACCCCGGCTTGCCGGGGTTTTTCTTTATCCCTGTTGATGGGAAGATCGGCGGCATGGAATGGCTCTTGTGCGGCGTCGATTAATCGCATAAAGATATCTTTATGTCTTGATTGGAAAGATCATGGGCGAGATGCAGAAACTCGGACTGGACGATATCGTGGAGATCCTGAAGGCGGCGGGCGAGCCGACGCGCCTTCGCCTTCTCGCGCTGCTTTCGCACGGCGACCTCACCGTGACGGACCTCACCGACATTCTCGGCCAGTCCCAGCCGCGCATCTCGCGCCATCTCAAGCTTCTTTCGGAAGCGGCGCTCGTCGATCGCTATCAGGAGGGCGCCTGGGCCTTCTTCCGCCTCGGGCAGGGGGGTGTCGCCGTTTCGCTCGCCCGGCAGCTGCTCGACGCCATCGATCCGGCGGATGCGGTGTTCGCCCGCGACGACGAGCGGCTGCGGGCGCTGAAGCGTGTGCGCGCCGACAAGGCGCAGGCCTATTTCAGCCGCAACGCGGCGGAGTGGGATGCGGTGCGGCGCCTCCATGTCAGCGAGGCGGAGGTCGAGGCGAAGCTTGCGGCGATGATCGGCACCGAGCCGGTCGACGCCTTCCTCGATCTCGGCACGGGCACGGGGCGCATTCTTCAGCTTTTCGAAGGTCTCTACCGACGCGGCGTCGGCGTCGATGCCAGCCGCGACATGCTGGCGGTCGCCCGCGCCAATCTCGACCGCGCCGGCATCACCAAGGCGTCCATCCGCCATGGCGACATCTTCAACCTGCCGCTGGAGCGCGACGAGTTCGACGTCGTGACGATCCATCAGGTGCTGCACTTCCTCGACGAGCCGGAGGCGGCGATCGCCGAGGCCGCGCGCATGCTCGCGCCGGGCGGCAGGCTCGCCATCATCGACCTTGCCCCGCACGCGCTGGAGCACCTGCGCGACGAGCATGCCCATATCCGCCTCGGCTTCTCCCACCAGACCATGTCCGAATGGCTGGAGCGGGCAGGGCTCTCCGTCGAGGAGGTCGTCGATCTCAAAGCCGCGCATCCAGATGCCGATGCGCTCACCGTGACCATCTGGCTTGCCCGCGACCAGCGCGCGGAGGCGGCCGACCCCATTGCGATCCGCAGAAGGAGTTGACATGAAGCCGGCGACCGTCACGCCAGGGGGAAAGGCCCTTCGCCTGTCCTTCGAATTCTTCCCGCCCAAGACGCCGGAAGGCGAAAGCCAGCTCTGGGAAACGGCCGGCGCGCTTTCCGCCTATGATCCGGGCTTCATGTCGGTCACCTATGGCGCGGGCGGCACCACGAAGGTGCCGACGCTGGCGACGGTCGGCCATCTCCTGAAGATGGGCCTGCCGGCCGCCTCGCACCTTACCTGTGTCGGTGCGACGAAGGAGGAGACCCATGCCGTGGTCGCCGACTTCCAAGGCGTCGGCGTCAAGCATTTCGTCGCATTGCGTGGCGACCCGCCGGGCGGTGTCGGCGCGCCGTACCATCCGCATCCGGGCGGCTATGCCAATGCGGCCGAGCTCGTCGCGGGCCTGCGCGGCCTCGGTTTCGAGATCTCCGTCTCGGCCTATCCCGAAAAGCATCCGCAGAGCCCGGACGTCGCTGCCGATGTCGACATGCTCAAGCGCAAGGTGGATGCGGGCGCGACGCGCGCACTGACGCAGTTCTTCTTCGAGAACGACGATTTCGAACGCTACCTGGAGCGGGTCCGCAAGGCCGGCATCTCGATCCCGATCGTGCCGGGCATCCTGCCGGTGCACAATCTCTCGCAGGTCCAGAAATTCGCCGGCATGTGCGGCGCCACGGTGCCGGGCTGGCTGGCCGACCGCCTCGGCCCGGTCGACGACCGGCCGCAGGAGCGCGCGGCCGTCGCGGTGGAGCTGGCGATCCGCCAGGTAGAGGATCTCATCGCCCGCGGCATCGACGAGTTTCACTTCTATACGATGAACCGGTCGACATTGGTCTCGGCAGTCTGCGACGGCGTCGGTTTCGCGAAGGCGGAACGCAGCCGTGCAGCGGGCGCGGCGGCCTGACGCCTTCCGAAACCCCTTCCTGAAAATGAAAATGCATGGCGCCGTCTCCGGGGCCATGCATTGCTTTGAATGGGTTTCGGCAGGGTTTCTCGATTTAGCCCCTGACCTTTCTGCTTCGCTTGTGCCGCCTCAGATGAAGATCATCGTCGCGACGAAGAGGAACGCTGCACCGATCATCAGAACATTCAAGGAATGTGTGAGTCCCATGGCTGACCTCCTTGCGTCTACGGTTCGATATTACGACCGAAAAAAGCGGGTTGGAAAGGTGTTTTGTTGCTGCGTTGCAACATCAGGCCCGCGCCGGACCGTTATTCACAATGCTAACCTACTGAATTTCCTCCGTTTTCGTACTCGCCACAAAAAAATCACAATCCCTACCGGATGACGAATGCCGACATTGTGCATTTACCATTGTGGCGCAAGCCGCACCCGCAATCCGCCGGATTGCCATGAAACGGCCGGAAAGGCGCTTTGTTCCGCCATGCTCCGCACCGGCCTCAGCCGGCCCTGAAACGGGCGAAGACGCGGCCATCCAGCACCACGAGGCCCATGAGGACGAGCGCCATGCCCAGCATTCCGAGCGGCGTCAGCCGCTCGCCGAGGAAGAGCATGCCGGCGAGAATGGCGCTGGGCGGCACGAGCAGGGTGACGAGCGAGGTGTTCGTGGCGCCCGCCGCGGCCATGATTCGGAAGAAAAGGATGTAGCCGTAGGCGGTAGAGAGCAGCGCCAGCGCCAGCACGGCGAGGACGGCGGGCAGCGGGGGCAGGGGAAGCTGCCAGGGCGAATCGGCGACGAGCGAGACCGGCAGCACCAGCAGCGTCGCGGCGGTGAGCTGGCCGGCCGCCGTGACCGGCGGGGCGATGCCGCGGAAGCGTTTGCCGTAGGTCGCGGCAAGGCCGTAGGAGATGGCGGCGACGACCGGCAGGATGACCGCCCAGAGCGGCGGGCCGCCGTCGCCGGTGAAAGGCGCCAGCGCCCGCGGGCCGATCAGCACCGCCGTGCCGAGAAGGCCGATGAGGCAGCCTGCGACCTTCTGCCGGGAGAGCTTCTCGTCCACCGTCATGCTGTTGGCGATCAGCACGGTGAAGATCGGCGTCGTCGCGTTGAGGATGGAGGCGAGCCCCGCGCCGATCTGCGTCTGGCCGAGGAAGATCAGGAGATGCGGCACGGCGTTGTTGATGAGGCCGAGCAGCAGGAATTCGCGCCAGCGGGCGCGCAGCGTCGGATAGATGTCGAAGCGGCCGGCGATATAGACATGCAGGGCAAGCGCCGCGATGCCGACGCGCAGCAGCACCAGCGTTGCGGGCGGCACATAGGCGACGGCGACGCGGGCGAAGAAGAACGAGCCTCCCCAGATCATGCCGAGAAGGGCGAGCAGGCCCCAAGTCTGGATATTCATGCGCGTCGGCGCGGCCGCAAGCGACTGTTGCATCATTCCCCCCGAATGCATCCGGCGGACGGATGCGGTGCGACAGAAAAGCGGCGCTGCCCGGTTTCGGTCGGGCAGCGCCGCTCAGGTCGTGACAGTCCTATCGCACCGGGCGGCGGCTTGCCACCCGATTTCCGTCAGAGGGCGGAAAGCAGGGCCTGCGTCGCCCAGCCGTCGGCCGGCAGGCCGAGACGGAGCTGCTCCTTCTGGATCGCGGTGCGCGTGCCGGAGCCGAGAATGCCGTCGATCTTGCCGACATCGTGGCCATGGGCCTGCAGCTTGGTCTGGAGCTGCTTCATGCCGTCCTCGGAAAGGCCTTCCTCGGGGGTGCCGCGCTCATAGGGCGGGGCGCCGGCAAGGCGGGTCGCGAAATAGGCGGCTGAGGTCGTGTAGATGAACGACTGGTTCCATTCGAGATAGATGTTGAAGTTCGGATAGGTCATGAAGGCCGGGCCCTTGCGGCCCTGCGGCAGCACGACGGAGGCCTCGAGATTGCCGAAGGAGGTGTCGCCGTCGCGTGGCTTGACGCCGAGCGCGAACCAGTCGCTCGCCTTCATGCCCGGCTGCAGGCCGGTTTTCTCGAAGGGCAGGTTGTCGGGCACGCTGATTTCCTGGATCCAGGGCTGGCCCTTCGTGAAGCCGAGATGCTGGATGAACTTGGCCGCCGTCAGGATCGCGTCGGGCGCGCTCTTCTTGACGTCGATATGGCCATTGCCGTCGCCGTCCACGCCGAATTCGATGATGTCCTTCGGCAGCATCTGCACCTGGCCGATCTCGCCGGCCCAGGCGCCCGTCGTGCCGTTCGGGTCGAGGTCGCCGTGGCCGACCATCTCGATGGCGGCGAGGAGCTGCTTGCGGAAGATTTCCGGCCGGCGGCAGTCATGCGAGAGCGTGACGAGGGCGTTGCGCGTATTGAAGTCGCCCTGCACGGCGCCGAAGTCGGTCTCCATCGCCCAGAAAGCGGCGATGATCGGGCCCGGCACGCCGAATTCCTGCTCGGCGCGGGCGAAGACGTCGGAAAGGTCCTTCAGCTTCTTGCGGCCGATGTCGAGGCGGGCCTGGCTGACCGTGCGCTTGGAGAATTCGAGGAAGGTCTGGCGGAAGACGCCCTGCGCGCGGTCGCGCGACAGCACCTTCTGGTCGATCGCCGCGCCGGCCAGCGCCCGGTCGGCGACCTCGGCGGAAACGCCGCGCGACAGCGCCTCGGCCTTCACGCCTTCGAGGAAGGCGGCAAGGTCGCCGCCGCAGGCGGGCGCCGTCTGGGCATGGGCGCCGCCGGCCAGAAGAAAGGCCGCAAGGCTTGCTGCAAGTGTCGTCTTCAGGGGGTGCCGCATCCGTTGTGCTCCTTGGTCCGTTGCCCTGTCATCCGGGATTGCCCGGCGTCTCGGTTGCCCGGCTGTCTCAGATGAATGTGACGGAAGCAAGAAGAAAACGGCGGGCGCCTCACGCCGCCGCTCTTTCTCGCGCCTGTGTTGCATTCGCCAGCGGCGTCAGCGGGAAACCGAGGCGACCCACTTGTTCCAATTCTTGGCCGAGCCCGCGAAGACGTTGATGTCCGTATTGGTCGGAACGCCCGGAACGACACCGGTGGAGGTATATTGCCAGAAAGCCCATTTGCGCGCCGGATAGATGTTTTCCGGGTGGTTCGCCACCGAGCGCAGCCAGAAGGGATAGTTGTCGAAATACCCGACGAGGTTGTCGCGGTGGAAGTCGACGGTCGTGTAGATGATCGGCCGCTTGCCGTAATGCGCCTCGAGGCGATCCATGAAACGCTTGAGGACCGTGCGCACCTCGTCGGCCGGCGGGCGGGTCTTGCAGGTGGGCGAGGCGGGGTTCCACTCGGCATCCAGCACCGGCGGAAGCTGCACGGCCTCCTTCGGCACGTTGGCGATGAACCAGTCCGCCTGGGCATCCGCCGTCGAGCAGAAGTAATAGAAGTGATAGGGGGCGTGGAGGACGCCGGCCGTCTTCGCGCCCTGCCAGTATTCGGAAAAGCGGCCGTCGATGCGGTCGGTGCCCTCGGTCGCCTTCAGGAAGGCGAAGGAGACGCCGCCCTTTTTCGCCGCCTGCCAGTCGATGTCGCCGTTCCACTTGGACACGTCGATACCGTGAACCTGATGGCGGTGCGGACTGCGGGCGCCGAAATCCTGCGGGTCCTTGTCGGCGAAACGCGGTGGAAGCGAGCCGGTGACGCCAAGGTCGTAATCCGTGGTGGAGCAGGACGTCGCCAGAAGGGCGAGGGGCAGGAGAGCCAGAATCAACCGACGCATGGAGGTCCCGTTTTGCGCGTTTACCAATCCTGCCTCGAATGAACCGGGCCGTAAAGGGGAGCGCGCGAGACGGGTCCCATGACCTATCGCGCATTTTCGTAAAATTACGGTTAGCGGGAGGTTAAGCCGGGGCGACGGATCGCCCCGGCCCTCGGTCAGAACTTCATGCTCACGCCGAGCATGATCGAGTGCGAATCGATGTCGCCGTCGGAACCGGCAACGCCGAAGACGTCGGACTTGCCGTAGTCCGTGTAGCGATATTCGACACGCCCGGCGAGATTGTCGGTGAAGGCGTGCTCGACACCGGCGCCGATGGTCCAGCCGTGGAAGGTTTCCTTGTCGGTCGCGCCGCCCGGGTCGGTCAGCTTGGCATTGGTGAAGGCATAGCCGCCCGTGCCGTAGATCAGGGTGCGGTCGATGGCGTAGCCGAGACGGGCGCGGACCGAGCCGCCCCAGGTCGTTTCATATTCGACGGGTCCGCCGCCGCTCGTGAAGCGCTCGTTGTTGAAGTCGTGCTTCACATCGGCTTCGACACCGTAGACCCAGCCGTTGTTGAAGAAGTTGTAGCCGGCGAAGGCGCCGAGGGCCCAGCCGTCCATGCTGTGGTCACCCGGCAGGCCGCCGCCGGTATAGTCGCCCTGCGTCCAGGCATAGCCCGTGTTCACGCCGACATAGAAGCCGCCCCAGTCGTAGACGCCCGCCGTCTCGACGATCGGGGTCTCCACAGGAGGCTCCGCCACGGCCATATCGGCCGCGAAAGCCGGCAGCGCGCCCGCGGTTACCAGGATGCCGGCGGCACCGAAGATCATGGATTTCATAAGATGGTCCTTCCCACTCGTTTGACGCGCGAAGCCCCACGCACGAATGACAACACCGCCCGAACGCACCAATCCGGCGATGGTTCCGCAAAAATAGGCGCCGTTCGGGGCGATAGCGTGGCATTTCGGTCAACAGGTCGGCCGGCCGCAGAGCCGGCCTGCCGCCGGCGACCCGAAAAGCCTTTTCATGACAAGGGAATCCTGCTTGTCTCCTGCCGAAGGAGAGGCCGCGATGAGACGATTGCAAAGGCTGGCCGCTTGGACGCTGACCGTCCTTGCCCTTGTCCTTGTGGTGGGGGCGAGCTGGCTCATCGTATCGCCGCCGTCGCTGCTGAGCGTCGGTTCGGGCTATGCGGCCAAGATCGTCTGCTCCAATGTCTTCGTCGCCGGACGCGACCCGGCAAAGGTGCTGGCCGAGGACGTCCAGGCGCCCGGCCATCCGCTGCTGAAGCTGATGCGGCAGGACGTCGACTTCAAGGAAAAGACGGTGACGACGCATCTCCTCGGCCTCTTCGCGCCGGGCTATGCCGTCTGGCACGAGGGATTCGGCTGCTCCGGCGTGCCGGACGGCGATTTTCGCGCGGCGCAGCAGGCGGTCTCCGACGTGCCCCTGCCGAAGATCGCGGCGGGCGATCCCGCCACCCCCTGGCCGGACGGCGAGGCGGTGACGCCGGACGCGCGTCTTGCCGCTCTCCTCTCCGATCCAGCGCTTGCCGGGCCGGGCATGCGGGCGATCGTCGTGGTGCATGACGGGCGCATCGTCGCCGAGGCGTATGGCGACGGATTTTCCGCGGCGACGCCGCTCCTCGGCTGGTCGATGACCAAGACCGTCAATGCCGCCCTCATCGGCCGGCTGATGCTGGCGGGCGCACTGTCGCCCGACATGGCCGGTCTCTTCACGGAATGGCGCGGGGATGCGCGCTCGACCATCACGCTCGGCCAGCTTCTCGCCATGGAGAGCGGCCTTGCCTTCAACGAGGACTACGGCTCCGTCACGGATGTCACGCGCATGCTGTTCCTCGAGCCCGACATGTCGCGCTTTGCGATCTCCCAGCCGCTGGCGGCCAATCCGGGCGAGACATTCAACTATTCGAGCGGCACGGCCGTCCTGCTTTCACGGTTCTGGATGGGGGCGCTCGGCGGGCGCGTGCAGGCGCTTTCCTTCCCCGCGCGGGCCCTGTTCGGCCCGCTCGGCATGTCGAGCGCGGTCATCGAGCCTGATGAGACGGGCATCTTCGTCGGCTCGTCCTACATGTATGCGACGGCGCGCGACTGGGCGCGGTTCTCGCTATTGCTGCTGAACGACGGCGTCTGGAAGGGAAGCCGGCTGCTGCCGCAGGGCTTCGTCGCGGCGATGGCGGCGCCCAGCAAGGCATCGGGCGGCATCTACAGCCATATGCAGACCTGGACGAACGGGCCGGGCGAAAAGCGCGACGCGGATTACGGTCTTCCGGAGGACGCCTTCTGGATCCTCGGGCACGATGGCCAGTCGGCGGCGATCATCCCCTCGCGGGGGCTTGCGGTGATCCGGCTGGGGCTGACGCCGTCGAAACTCGGCTATCGGCCCCAGCCGCTGGTCAAAAGCATCCTCGACGCGCTGGACGCCTCGAAGCTCGAGGCCGGTCAGGCGCCGACCTGAGCGATCCAGTCGTTGAGATTGTAGGTGTTGGAGATGCGCGCGACCTTGCCGTCGCGGATCTCGAAGAAGGCGCCGGCGGGCAGGACATAGGTCTGGCCGTTCGCTTCCGGCAGGCCCTCGTCGGTGACGAGATACTGGCCGTTGACGACGAATTCGGCCGCTCCGCGCGCACCGTCGTCGCTCGACATGATGACCATGTCCGTCAGCGTCTCGCGGTAGCAGCGGTTCATATGCGCCATGAAGTCGCGGAAGGCGTCCTTGCCGACCTGACGTCCGCCCTGGTTGATGTCGTGGACGACGTCGTCATGCAGGAGATTAAGGAAGGCCTCCATGTCCTGCCTGTTGAAAGCGTCGTAATAGGCGCGGATCGTCTCTTTTGCTGGCATGTCATCCCTCATATCGTTGTCGCAAGGCCGAAACCCGATCGCCTTATAGCATTGTTCAAGCCCTTGGGAACATTTACGGATCATGCAGATCAAGATCGTCCACGGCGAGGCCGTCACGCCGCATATCGCAGACCTCGCGCGCCTGCGCATCGAGGTCTTCCGTGCCTTTCCCTATCTTTACGAGGGGAGCGAGGATTACGAGGCTTCCTATCTTGCGACCTACGCGCGCTCGCCCGAAAGCCTCTTCGTGCTGGCGTTCGACGGCGCGCGGATCGTCGGCGCCTCGACGGGCGTTCCAATGACGGATGCCGCGGAGGAATTCAGGGCTCCGTTCGTCGCGGCCGAGATCGATCCGGCGAAGGTGTTCTATTTCGGGGAATCCGTCCTGCTCTCCAGCTATCGGGGCAGGGGGCTGGGCGTTCGTTTCTTCGAGGAGCGCGAAGCCTATGCGCGCCGCCTCGGCCGTTTCGACTGGTGCGCCTTCTGCGCGGTGGAACGGCCGAAGGACCATCCGCTGCGCCCAGCCGATTACGTGCCGCTCAATGAGTTCTGGGGCAGGCGGGGCTACGTTCACCGCGCCGATCTTGCGACGACGCTGGCGTGGCAGGATATCGGTGAGGCGGAGGAGAGCGGGAAGCCGATGTCGTTCTGGCTGAAGGCGGCGGGTTAAGGGACCCTCATCCGCCTGCCGGCACCTTCTCTCCGCAAGCGGGGCGAAGGGACATGTGGCCATGCCCCGCATCCCTAAGACGTTGATATTTTCAGGAAACCGGATCGGCGTTCCCCTTCTCCCCGCTTGCGGGGAGAAGGTGCCGGCAGGCGGATGAGGGGCGGCTAACGCCGCCTTATCTCAGCCCGGTCTCGTCGAGCAGGCCCTTGCGCTTGGCATGGTAATAATAGCCGGCCGCATAGAGGCGCACGGCGCCGTCGTTCTTGTCGTCGGCCACGAGCCAGGCGCCGCGCAGGTACTTGCCGGCATATTTGATGTTGGTCTCGGCGTCGAACAGGCCTTCGGCCGGGCCTTCGTAGCCCATGCTCTTGGCCGTTGCATACTTGATCTGCATCAGGCCGTAATGGCCGCGGTTGAAGGCCTTCGGATTATAGCGGCTCTCGCGCTTGACGACGCGGTGGAGCAGCGATTCCGGGATGCCGTAGAGGCTGGCATATTTTGTGATCAGCCCGTCGATCGGCGTGCCGGATTTCTGTATCGGCTGCTCGGCGCGCGGCATGACGAGACGGGTCTCGGTGGTCAGCACGGCGTTGCTGAGCAGCGCGGGCTTGGCGACGGGCACGATCTTGTGGGTGGCGACGAGCTGTTCGAGGCCCTCCGGCTCGCCCGTGTCGAAGCCCGGTTCCATGACGGAGACCCCGATGGCCATTTCGGTCGCCTGCGGCATTTCGCTGACCGGGACCACGCCGGCAGCAGCGGTGTTGCCGGCAAGGGCAGCGGTGGCCGCGGCAGCGCCCGTCACGGGCCTCGCCTCGGCGAGCGCGGAAACGGGCATGGCCGGGCCGCCCGCATCCTCGACGGCCGCGACGGCGACCGGGGTCGGCAGGGCTTCCGGCGTGTTCTCGGTGCCGGGCTTTGCCGCGGGCATGGCGGCATAGGCGACTTCGGTGGCCGCGCCGTCGGCGGAGGCGATATCGGTGGTGGCGGGCGTTGCCGAAGCCGGCGTCACGGTCCTGGCGGTCGTTGCGTCCTCGGCCACACTGGCGCAGCCGGCAAGCGTTGCAAGAAGGCCTGCGCAGGCAAGCGCGGCAATGCGTGCCGGACGGGAAACGGGGGTATCAGCCATGGTCGTCGCTCTCGGTTTGCCGGGGTGCGCGGGCGCCGGAACGCCCATGCTTTTGCAAATCAACCGGCCGTGGCCGTGCCCCGCTCATAACCGATCAGGCGCCAAGCGGCAACCCGCAGCGCTCGCCTTGCCTCAGGCGACGGCGCGCTTGAGGCTTGCCGTCAGCAGTCCGGCGCTTATCAGCAGTGTTCCGCCGGTGCGGTTGACGATCTTCTGGACCGAGGGTTTGCGGATCGTCTTGCGGGCCGCGGAGGCGAGCAGCGCATAGGAAAAGGCGTTCAGCGTCGCGAGCACCAGGAAGGTTACCTCGAAGATCGCCATTTGCGGCAGGACGGGCCGCGAGAGGTCGAGGAACTGCGGCAGGAAGGCGACGAAGAAGATGATGCTCTTCGGGTTCAGCGCCGTGACGACATAGGCGTGGGCGAAGATGCGGAAGGGTTTTTCCTCCGCCGGGGCTTCGCCCTCCGCGCCGATCGTCACGGGCGCGCGCCAGAGCTTGACGCCGAGCCAGACGAGATAGGCCGCGCCCACCCATTTGAGAACGGTGAAGATGGCCGCGGATGCGGCGAGCAGCGCGCCGAGGCCGAGCATGGAGGCGGTCATGGCGGTGAAATCGCCGAGCGCCACGCCCGCGACCGTCGCGCCCGCGGTCCGCCTTCCGTGGCCGAGCGCGTAGGAGATCACGAGGAGGATCGTCGGCCCGGGAATGGCGAGCATGACGGCGGAGGCGGCGGCGAAGGCAAGCCAGTGGTCGAAGGACATGAAAACTCCCCGGATCGATGGTCGATCCGGGGAGCAAGCCATTGCAAATTTTCGGCGTCAAGCCCGCTGCGCTCAGGCTGCCGGCTTCCACTTCTGGCCGATGACGTCCATCACCTCGCCGAACCATTTCGCCGAGGTGTCGAAATGCTTGCCGCCCTTGATGCGCGGAAACTCGATGGTGCGCAGCTTGCCGCCCTGGCCCTCGTCGTGGCCGGTGACGCCCGAGACCTTGTTGAGCGCGCTTTCGACGGCAAGGTCGGTCATGCTCTGGATGAGGCGCAGGTCGTCGCGGTTGGCGGGGGCGGAGCGGGCGTAATAGCCCGATTTCTGCACCATGGAGCGCTCGGCGCCGAGCAGGGCGGCGAACTGCTTGGAGAACCAGTTGCCGACATTGATCGTGTCGATCTTCACATGGCCGAAGGCGTCGCGCTTGACGGTCTCGCCAGCCGCTTCCCGCTCGGCGACGATGGCGTCGAGGCAGGCGCCTTCCGAGACGAAGAGCGTGACGAAGCCGGTGCGGTCCATGACCGCCCTGAGGCGCTCGGCCTCGGCCTGGAGGTTGAAGTCCATCTCCGGCAGGTAGAGGCCGTCGATGTTCTTCAGCTGCGTGTTCATCATGAAGCCTTCGACATATTCGTTGCCGCTGGTCTTCTGGATATAGGCGCGGGCGGTGGCGGCGGTGAGCCAGCCGCAGTGGCGGCCCATTACCTCATGCACCACGAGGGTGCGCGGGGCGGCGCTCTGCTCGTTGCTGACATGGTCGAAGAAGCCGGCGCCGACTTCGGCGGCCGTCCAGGCGCCGAGCGACTGGCGGATCGGCACGACGTCGTTGTCGACCGTCTTCGGCAGGCCGACGACGGTGAGGTTGTAGCCGTTGGCGCCGAGATAGGCGGCAAGGTCGGCCGCC
>Ga0153917_1000551_pt1 | contig 22807 bp, 21 predicted proteins | sample TSFL001MetaG_FD_104695 | JGI IMG/M metagenome (GOLD analysis project Ga0153917, IMG submission 104695) | Attine ant fungus gardens microbial communities from Florida, USA - TSFL001 MetaG | ecosystem: Host-associated > Fungi > Mycelium > Unclassified | place: USA: Florida, Paynes Creek Historic... | reverse complement strand
GCTTGCCAAAGGTGCGGAAGTCAAAGAAGCCATTTATGCAGCTAAAGAATTCATCACAGCTGCCATTAAAGAATCCTTCCCGTTAAATCAGTACGTCGGACCTACGAAGCATTCTGCTCTGCGCCTGAATCAACAATCATAAAAAAGCGGCTGCCTTACAGAGAGGCAGCCGCTTTTAAATCACCGAAGACTTTTCACAGAAAAAACTGCCGATCCCATCGGCAGCCTGTTTATTTGATTTTTAAATTGTTTGCAGATTTCCTCAAAAATGTTTCTATCGACTGAACAAAAAGTGCATATTCCTTCATTTGTTCATATGCCCGCGTGAGAATTTCCGCCGTTTCACTGTGCGGTGTTGTTCCGCCAAGCATTTTTTTCAGCTGAAGCAGCACATCCTTATATTCTTCCCGCTTATCTTCAACTTGGTCCGCAGCCTTTTCCAAACATGCCGGTGTTATCTTCTGTTCATGTATATTCAAGAAAACAACTCCTTTTACAGAAAAAAATAGTAGGTTATCGTTGAAGAATAGCACAGATGGCTTAGATTTCACATAAGAAAATAGAAGGATTTTCTACATAAGTGTCCAAATTCCGACATTCATTTCAGATTTCCCGGTCGAACTGGCTGTTACTTCATGATTTCCCGGGAAAGGAAAATATCTTGCACTAAAAACCTCTTCTCCGTTATTCATAAAGATTTCCACAGATGACGCGTCGAGAAACATGTGTACGGTATGCAAATCCTTGATGCGGCAATGTCTTGCTTCTGTTCTTTTTCCGTCAAAGCTCTTTCGTTCCAGCGTTACAATCCCCTCGTCTTTATGGAAGGAAAACGAAGCCGTTCCGCGGATACTGATTGAAAAACCGGACTCCGTATGAATGTCTTCCAGCAAGATCTCAGCTCTTTCAGGGTTTTCCACTGGAAGTGTGCCAGATGATTCGTGCATGTGGATTTGTAATTTCTTCTCGTTTCTGCGCATGGCTTTCAGCTCAGGCAGCGGCTGCTGAATCAGCTTCTGGCCTGATAGCGTCAGCTGTCTCGGCAGCGTCATGCAGTGAATCCAGTGATAGTCAATCGTTGGATGAGATCCTTCATCCTGGTCAGGCACAGCCATCCAAGCAAACAAAATTCGTCTGCCCTGATCATCTTCAAGTGTTTGCGGCGCGTAAAAATCAAAACCTTGATCAAGCTCCCTAAAATCACCATGCTTCAGTTCAGGCTTGTTATAATCGAGACGCCCGACAAAATAACCTGATTGATATACGTTCTGATAAAGGTAACCGTCAGCCTCAAGCCCTTGAGGCGAAACAATCAGCACGTCGGAACCTTGAAGAGTAAACAAATCAGGGCATTCCCACATGTACCCAAAATCCTCCAGCCCGTTGAAGCCTGCGCCAGTTATCAGGCCAAGAAATCGCCACTCTGTCAGGTTATCAGAAGCAAACAATACAGCCTGTCCTTTCAAATTTTCCGTTTGCGCACCAATCACCATATACCATGTACCTTCATGCTCCCATACCTTCGGGTCGCGAAAATGGGGCGTATATCCTTTCGGGAGGCGGGCGACAACACCCTTTTTCTCAAAGGTCAGCCCGTCGTCAGAAACAGCAAGGCATTGATACGTTTCCCGATTTCCATCCTGATCCCTGACATTTCCTGTGTAAAACAGATAGAGCTGATCATCTTTCGGGACAGCGCTGCCCGAGTAGCAGCCGTTTTTATCGAACCAATCACTCGGAGCCAGCGCAATCTCTTCCCGCTTCCAATTCACAACATCCTGTGTCGTATAATGCCCCCAAAATTTCGCGCCGTGCCCCGTCTGAAACGGCTGCCACTGAAAGAATACATGATAGGTGCCCTTCCAATAAATCACGCCATTCGGGTCATTCAGCAGCCCAACCGGCGGCATGATGTGAAAATGCTGGCGATGCGGATCGCTGTCAGCGATAGATTCTTTTTTCTCCACTTCATCATAAGCCTGGCGACGAAGCTCCTGGTCATGTGCTGTCATTTTTTTCTCCCCTCATCCTCATTAATCTTCATGACAAAAGCTGCAATGAACGCTGACACTGCCGCAATGGCCATCCCAATCAGATAGTTGATCAAGTTGCCCATGCCAAACGGCGCAGCAATGGCGATCATCGGAATACCCGTTAACCCATAAGCGTTTGCAGCAACATGAGTAAAGACGACATAAGCACCGCCCAATGCGCCTCCGATCATCGCGGCGATAAACGGTTTTCGGTAGCGAAGATTAACTCCGAATATGACGGGCTCAGTAATGCCAAGAAAAGCGGAAAATGCAGCCGGAAGCGCGATTTCTTTTGTCTTTGCCTTTTTCGCCATAAAGAAGACGGCAAGGCCTGCCCCGCCCTGTGCGACATTTGCCATTGACCAGATCGGCAGCAAGTAGTTTTTTCCTATATCTGCAATTAGCCCCGCCTCAATCGCATGGAAGCTGTGATGAACACCTGTCAGTACGATGAGTGAATACGTGCCCCCGAAAATCAAACCTGCAACAAAACCAGCATGGTCATACACATAAGTTAAAGCAACCGTAATCCCGGAGCCAAGCGCTCTTCCCAGAGGGCCAATCGCGATAAAAGCAACAAACCCGGTGACAATTACAGTAACAAAAGGTGTAACAAGCAAATCTACCGCATGCGGAACCACTTTTCTTGTCCATTTCTCTACCTTGCTCATTACATAAACCGCCAGCAGAACAGGGATGACAGTTCCCTGATAGCCTAGAAGCGCGATATCCAATCCGAAAAGATGCATATAATCAGGTGTCGCTTCAGCCAAACCCCATGGATTCAAAAGGTTTGGATGAATCATGATTCCCCCAATGACTGCTCCCAAGTACGGGTTGCTGCCAAATTCTTTTGAAGCGCTTACTCCGATTAGAATCGGCAAGAAAATGAATGCTGCACTTGAAAACATATCAAGCAGCTGAAAAACTGCAGAATCCTTGCTCATCCAATGAAACGCATTGATCATACCCAGCAATCCCATTAACAGGCCGCTGGCCACAATAGCCGGGATAATTGGAACAAAAATATTAGAAAGCGTTTTCGCAAATCTCGCAGCGGGATTCAGCTTTTCTTTTGCCGCATCCTGATGATTGACGTGTTCCTCACGCTCAATATCAGCTTCTTTAGAAAAAGCATCGAATACTTTATTCACAAGGCCTGTTCCGAAAATGATCTGGTACTGGCCAGAGCTGCTGAAGGCCCCTTTGACACCATCAAGCTCTTCAACCTGTGCTTGATCTATCTTTGATTCATCTTTCATCACTAAACGCAGTCTTGTTGCACAATGAGCCGCGCTGATAATGTTATCTTTCCCTCCGAGAAGCTCAATGAGGCGTTTTGCAGTCTCTTTGTAATCCATCTGTTTCTCCCCCTTTTATTTAAACAAAAAAGACCTAAAATTCGCCAACGAATAAAGGACACAGCGATCCTTTTTTCATTTACGCAAATTTTAGGTCTTGCCTGCTTTACCAGTCACAATCCCGCTTATTCAGATTGAGAATACGCTTTCATCATAAAACATGACAGCGTTTTCGTCAACTGCTTTTTAGTTAAATAGTTTGATAAAACATGTAGACAAAAATTCGTAAAAAATACTTGTGAAATAGTTCACAATATCATGCTATACTATGCTCAATCATGAAAGAAAGCAGGAAAAGACCATGGAAACTCAAGCATTGCAAAAGGTTGAACAGTACGCTTTAAAAAAACAAAACATATTCGCTTCAAGCAAAATCCGTTATGTGCTTCGGTCCATTTTGGCCAGTATGTTTATTGGTTTTGGCATTACAGCCGCAAGTAAAACCGGCAGCTATTTCTTTATGGCTGATTCTCCATTTGCCTTTCCCGCTGCCGCTGTCACTTTCGGGGCCGCTATTCTGATGATCGCTTACGGAGGCGGAGATTTATTTACCGGCAACACCTTTTATTTCACCTATACCGCGCTCCGAAAAAAACTCCGCTGGCGCGACACCCTGTACTTGTGGATGTCAAGCTATGCCGGCAATTTAATCGGCGCCATTCTGTTTGCCATCCTGATCAGCGCGACAGGACTTTTTGAGGAGTCTTCCGTACATTCCTTTTTGATTCATCTGGCAGAACACAAAATGGAGCCGCCGGCTTCCGAACTGTTTTTCAGAGGATTGCTGTGCAATTGGCTTGTGTGCCTCGCCTTTTTCATTCCAATGGCTCTCAAAGGGGAAGGAGCAAAGCTCTTTACCATGATGCTTTTCGTTTTCTGCTTCTTTATTTCCGGCTTTGAACACAGCATTGCCAATATGTGCACATTCGCCATCTCACTTTTGGTCGAGCACCCTGATACAGTGACACTGATGGGAGCAGTCAGAAATTTAATTCCCGTTACGCTCGGGAATCTGACCGCGGGAATGGTCATGATGGGCTGGATGTACTACACACTCAATCCTGATCAATAAAAAAACTTCCAGAGATCACTCCCTGCAAGTCAAAGCGGTTATTCCGAGAGATCTTGAAGACGCTGGACATGCAGCGTGATATAGCCGGCCTCGGATTCCGGCAAATGTAAATGATATTCATTTTTCAAAAACTCCGCCAGTTCCAGCGCACATTGATAGGCAAATGAATACTTTTTTTGGATGAAATAAAGCATCTCCTCGTCCATATGATGGAGCGCTTCATTTGATTCCAACCGGCTGACCGCGTATCGCAAATGCGTGACAAGGCGTTGATAGGAAATGCTGTTTTCATCCACCTTTCGATTAAAGTATTGTTCTATTTTCTCTATCATTTCTTTGATCATGGTCGTATGCTTCAAAGCTGAATACATGCTCTCCGCATCCATCTTGGCCGTATGGATGTGAAGGGCAATATAACCCGCTTCATCTTCAGGCAGAGACACGCCCAATGTCTCTTTTACATGTCCGATCGCCCAAAGGCCGATCTCGTATTCTTTTTTATAGAGCGCTTTTATCTCATGCAGCAATTTATTCTGCACAAGCAGCCCATTTTGAACCCTTTCGATCGCAAAGGACAAATGGTCAGAAAGCGCGATATGAATGTGGTCGCTCAGCGGCGCCGCGAGCTCCCCTTCCGCATAGCTGATGATATCCTCAGCTATTTCTATATGCTCCTCCGGCAGTGTTTGCAGGATTTGTTTGAATTTTTCATTCTCATCGCGCACGACAAAGATTTTTTCCACTTTATTCATAGGGATGAGATCGTTTTTCTTTTTTTGAAAAGCGATTCCCGGTCCCATCACGATTTTTTCCTGATCATCCTCTTTTATTAAAGCCGCATTGTTGTTTAATACTTTATAGATTTTCAAGAGGTTATCTCTCCCGCCAATTTGCTTTTGACTGGGATTTTACCTCCTTTTGACCGCCATGTAAAGATGCGGGCCCGCTCTCTCCTGCTTTGGCGATTCCTTGAAGGCTTGCAAACACCTTCTTTTATAAAGCGCGGCGGCTTTCGCTTTCTGTTTTTCTTCCTCATTCACAGCCATTCGCCATTCATAAAACGAAACAAGTCCCGCGGCCTGCACCGCCGCCTTTCTTTGGTATGTACGCTGAGCCGAGTAGACCGCGGCAGCCGCAGTTTTTCTGTCCGGCGTCACCCAGTTCATCAAAAAGACCATCCACACCCGTAAAGATACAAGCAAACGTTTCATAGAAAAACATCCCTCCGCTTCTTTTTGGCAGGCAGCCTTTTTTAGCAGCCCGTTTTCTCAGCCGCAGCCCGCAGGAAAAGACGGCCGATTTCTTTTCTTGCAAACTAGCAGCTCTAGCAAAACTCATGACTCTATGATAGACCGTGGAAAGAGAATTCTTTGTCACAATATGAGTGAAAAAACCAACTAGTTTTTAGAAGTTTTGTTGAAAGCTGAAAGAATTGAAATGAAAATTGGAGAACCGCTTTGAAAACTTTATACACAAGTTATCCCAAAGATAAGAACAACTTAATCACAAGAGATATCCACATGTCCACAAACTCTATCTATATTTTGTATACGAACATTTATTCCCAACTATATATATACACAGGTTTATTCACTTATACACAGGGTTCTGTGTATAACTCCTTCCTTATACACAAACAAAATCCAATAAATGGTCCAAATGACACAAGGATTTTTTTGAATTTTCAAGAAATATATACTAGATCTTTCACATTTTTTCTAAATACAAAGGGGGAAACACATTGAAAAAGGGGATCATTCGCTTTCTGCTTGTCAGTTTCGTCTTATTTTTCGCGTTATCCACAGGTATTACGGGCGTCAAGGCCGCTCCGGCATCTTCAAAAACGTCGGTTAACCTAGAAAAAGCCGAGGTATTCGGTGATATCGACATGACAACAAGCAAAAAAACAACCGTTATAGTGGAATTAAAAGAAAAATCCTTGGCAGAAGCGAAGGAAGCTGGAGAAAGCCAATCGAAAAGCAAGCTGAAAACCGCTCGCACAAAAGCAAAAAACAAAGCAATCAAAGCGGTGAAAAACGGAAAAGTAAATCGGGAATATGAGCACGTATTCTCAGGCTTCTCTATGAAACTCCCAGCTAATGAGATTCCAAAACTTCTCGCGGTAAAAGACGTTAAGGCAGTATACCCGAACGTCACGTATAAAACAGACAATATGAAGGATAAAGACGTCACAATCTCCGAAGACGCCGTATCACCGCAAATGGATGACAGTGCGCCTTATATCGGAGCAAACGATGCATGGGATTTAGGCTACACAGGAAAAGGCGTCAAGGTGGCGATTATTGATACTGGGGTTGAATACAATCACCCAGATCTGAAGAAAAACTTTGGACAATATAAAGGATACGATTTTGTGGACAATGATTACGATCCAAAAGAAACACCAACCGGCGATCCGAGAGGCGGAGCGACTGACCATGGCACACACGTAGCCGGAACTGTGGCTGCAAACGGAACGATTAAAGGCGTAGCGCCTGATGCCACACTTCTTGCTTATCGTGTGTTAGGCCCTGGCGGAAGCGGCACAACGGAAAACGTCATTGCGGGCGTGGAACGCGCTGTACAGGACGGAGCAGATATCATGAACCTGTCTCTCGGAAACTCTTTAAACAACCCGGACTGGGCGACAAGCACAGCACTTGACTGGGCCATGTCAGAAGGGGTTGTCGCTGTTACATCAAACGGCAACAGCGGACCGAACGGCTGGACAGTCGGATCGCCTGGCACATCAAGAGAAGCGATTTCTGTCGGTGCTACTCAGCTGCCGCTCAATGAATACGCTGTAAAATTTGGTTCCTACTCTTCAGCAAAAGTGATGGGCTATAACAAGGAGGACGACGTCAAAGCACTCAATAACAAAGAAGTTGAGCTTGTCGAAGCGGGAATCGGCGAAGCAAAGGACTTTGAAGGAAAAGATCTGACAGGCAAAGTCGCCGTTGTCAAACGAGGCAGCATTGCATTTGTGGATAAAGCAGATAACGCTAAAAAGGCCGGTGCCATCGGCATGGTTGTGTATAACAACTTCACTGGAGAAATTGAAGCCAATGTGCCAGGCATGTCTGTCCCAACGATTAAGCTTTCATTAGAAGACGGCGAAAAACTCGTCAGCGCCCTGAAAGCTGGTGAGACAAAAACAACATTCAAATTGACGGTCTCAAAAGCGCTCGGTGAACAAGTGGCTGATTTCTCATCACGTGGCCCTGTTATGGATACGTGGATGATTAAGCCTGATATTTCCGCGCCAGGGGTCAATATCGTCAGCACGATCCCAACACACAATCCTGACCATCCATACGGCTACGGATCAAAACAAGGAACAAGCATGGCATCGCCTCATATCGCCGGAGCTGTTGCCGTTATTAAACAAGCCAAACCAAAATGGAGCGTTGAACAGATTAAAGCTGCCATCATGAATACCGCCGTCACTTTAAAGGATGGCGATGGGGAAGTATATCCGCATAATGCCCAAGGCGCGGGCAGCGCAAGAATCATGAACGCGATCAAAGCCGATTCGCTCGTCTCACCTGGAAGCTATTCATACGGAACATTCTTGAAGGAAAACGGAAATGAAACGAAAAAAGAAACGTTTACGATTGAAAATCAATCTTCCATTAGAAAGTCATACACACTGGAATATTCATTTAACGGCAGCGGCATCTCCACATCCGGGACCAGCCGTGTTGTGATTCCGGCACATCAAACCGGGAAAGCCACTGCAAAAGTAAAGGTCAATACGAAGAAAACAAAAGCTGGCACCTATGAAGGTACGGTTATCGTCAGAGAAGGCGGAAAAACGGTCGCTAAGGTACCTACACTGTTGATTGTGAAAGAGCCCGATTATCCGAGAGTCACATCTGTCTCCGTCAGTGAAGGGTCTGTACAAGGCACCTATCAAATTGAAACCTACCTTCCTGCGGGAGCGGAAGAGCTGGCGTTTCTCGTCTATGACAGCAACCTTGATTTTGCAGGCCAAGCAGGCATTTATAAAAATCAAGATAAAGGTTATCAGTACTTTGATTGGGACGGCACGATTAATGGCGGAACCAAACTTCCGGCCGGAGAGTATTACTTGCTCGCCTATGCCGCGAACAAAGGCAAATCAAGCCAGATTTTGACCGAAGAGCCTTTCACTGTTGAATAAGAAGAAGCCCTGCCAAATCGGCAGGGCTTTTTAAAGATCAGTCAGCAAACGCCTCCTGCAATAAGCGATACGATCGGAGCTTATCTTCAAAATGATGCGTGATGGTCACCACCATGATTTCCTCTGTTTCATACGCTTTACTCAAAGCTAGCAGCTGCTCCTTAACCTGTTCTTTCGTACCAACAATCATTCGATTTCGATTATCAGCAATTCGTCTCTGTTCATAAGGGGAATACGTATTTTTCCGAACAGCTTCATACGAAGGAACTCCCTCTAAAGGAATACCCTGCTCTCCCGCCAAAAGCGTAAAATCAAGCACAGACCCAAGCTCCTCTGCCTTCTCCTCCGTGTCAGCACAAAGAACAAAAACAGCAACTGCCGCTCGAGGCGTATCTCCTAACACAGACGGTTTGAATCGTCTCTTATACTGTCTGACAGTACCCTCTCCGCCTTCTCCATTGATAAAATGGGCAAACATATAGCCGGCGCCAGATTCAGCTGCGAGCAGCGCGCTTTCTCCAGATGAGCCGAGCAGCCACACATCCGGAGCAGTTGAAATATGCGGCGCAGCCGTCAAATTCGGAAAACGGTGTTTGTCATCCGCCAAATCATGCAAATACATAGCCAGCTCCTTGATTTGCTGCGGATACTGATCAGCATTGCGCTTTCCGCCGTCATTCAGCGCCCATGATGCAATCGGCATTCCCCCCGGTGCTCTGCCAAGCCCCAGATCAATTCTTCCCGGCGTCAGCCCCTCCAGCACACGGAAGTTTTCAGCTACTTTATAAGCACTGTAATGCGGCAGCATGACTCCTCCTGATCCAACACGGATTCGCTTTGTTTTCGCCGCTATATGACTGATGAGCACCTCAGGACTGGACCCTGCCAGCCGTTTTGAAAAGTGATGCTCAGAAACCCAAAATCTCTTATATCCAAGATCCTCAGCAGCTTGGGCGAGTGCAACGGTTTGCTGTAAGGCCGTTTCTGCATTGCTGCCCTCTGATACTGGAGATTGATCTAATATACTTAATGAAACCATCCTTACCACCTCATCCTCATCGTATCACTGATCTCCTATTTTTTCTCCAAAGCCGCTCACACTGCTTATCAGTGTCCCCTATCATTCGCCATTTATTTGTGAAAGCATGTCCCTATTTGTCGGAATATGTTACACGTGAAACATAAAAACCCCTCCAAGACGGAGAGGTTGGCTTTAGTTTTTATTAAAGCCCTTTTCTTTCACGTAGTCATTTAAATACGTACGCGGCTTCTGCTTCATAAAGTTCAGTATTTGATCGGACCACGTTTCATCCCGCTGCCCGTTTGTTCTTTCTCTATAGTAATCAGAAATGGTCTTGTCATACGTGTTCATAGTATGACGGAAATCGTCTGTGTTCACATTATACGTATTCTCATGATAAACGGCCTGCTTTGGCAGTCTTGGTTTTTTGCCGGATAGGTTCGCTGGATGGCCTACTGCCAGCCCGAAAAGCGGGAGCACATGGTCAGGCGTTTGCAGCACCTCTGTCACCTTGTCCAGTTCATTCCGAATGCCGCCGATATAGCAAATGCCAAGCCCCATAGATTCAGCCGCAATGCTCATATTTTGCGCTGCCAGCGCCGCATCAATCAAGCTAACCATAAACATTTCCGTATTCTCGAGCAGCTCAGAAATATGTTCACCTTTTTCCTCAGCCAGTTGTTGATGGCGGTACAAATCCGCACAAAATACAAAAAAGTGCCCGTTCTTCTCAACGTAAGGCTGATTCCCAGCAAGCACAGACAGCTCACGTTTTTTCTCAGGATCAGAAACCCCGATAATCGAATATGCCTGCACATAGCTGGATGTAGACGCAGCCTGCGCACTTTTCACTAATGTATCAATTTCTTCAGCTGTCAAAAGCTGATCAGTAAAAGACCGGATTGACCGATGATTCAAAATGGTTTCGATTGTGTTATTCATCACAAGAACCTCCTTATCTCTTTTTATCATATCCGAAAAAAAGTGATCTCAAAAGTGAAATGCTCTGCACAAAAAAAGACAGCCTCTGAAAAGGCTGCCTTCATCTTAAGAATTAAAGAGATAACTTCTGTATTTCGTCAGCTGCACACTCGCATTATATACAATCCCAAATCCGATTAACGTGGACAGTGTCGAACTTCCCCCATAGCTGACAAACAGCAGCGGAATCCCGGTAACAGGCATAATGCCGATGTTCATTCCGATATTCTGGAATGTGTGGATCACAATTAACGCCGTATAGCCAACGCAAAAGAAAGAAGCGAAACGGTTAAACGGATGTATTTTGTCTATCAGAACGACAAGCCTGTAGATTAAAAAGAAGAACATGATGACAACAATCGCACAGCCTATAAAGCCGAAGCTTTCACCCAAAATAGCGAAGATAAAGTCGGTCTGTCCTTCTGGTACATACACCTTCAAATTGTGTACTCCATTTCCGACAATGCCTCCTGAGCCGATAGCCATAACAGCCTGATCAACCTGCCAACTGCTATTTGCATCTTCCTGAGTTGTTCCATTTGTATCAGAAACCCAAGATGTTACCCTCTTTATTTGATACTCTTGAATTCCAACTGATTTAGCAGCATCAGGAAAATTAATCATCACTAACAAGATAAGAGAAATAAGTAAGATACCAGAACCACCAATGATTGCGATCAGCTTCCAGTTTACTCCTGACATAAAAATCATGACAATCACAATAAACATACATATCCCAGCTGTACCAGCATCCTGAAGAAGGATAAGTCCGATCGGCACTACCGATACACCTGCAATCTTAAGCAAAAGATGCACATCATCTCTGAGCGTTCGGATTTTTTTAGGGCTTGCTTTTGAAATCACTGAGGCTACCATCATCATGAGCCCGATTTTCATAAATTCAGAGGGCTGTAACGTTACAGAACCAAACTGAAACCAGCTTTTTGCACCGTTTTTCACTGGTGCAATAGACTCAGGACTGACTCTCAATATCAAAAGAAGCAAAATCCCGAATAAAAATACATATAAACTCAGTTTTTCAAGCTGCTCCAAATCGAAATACAGCAGCACCGAAATGGCAATAGCCCCCAAAGCATAATAAATAATTTGTTTCGTCCAGGCATTATCTCCATACTGCCCAAACTGACCGGCAGCATAAATCGCCAATACGCTTATAATAAAAAACACACCAAATATAAAAATCAAATCCCCCTGGTAAAAGGGGCTTTGCTGTTTCTTATATCGACTCATTCTATCCCGCCTTACATTTTCATCGGAAAATCACTAATGTTTATTATACATGAACCACGTTCAAGATGACACGTGAAGCTCGTTTCCTTTTATGTTTTTTGCGCATCTACAGCGCTTTTTCAGCTACACGAAATATGACGTATCATAAACCAAAACGTTTCGAATGACACAAAACTTTTCAAATGAAAAAAACCCCCTTATAAAAGGGGTTAAAAGAAATCCATAAGAAATGGAGGTTTTAATTGAAATTCGTCATCAAGCCGTTTGATTTCCGATACCGGTCCTTTTATCATGCCTGTTTCAAAAAGGAAACGAGCACTCCTGGCGCCTAGGAAGAAAGCGGTTAAAGAAGATATGCTCCATTCTATTAGATAGTCAGATGACTCTTTCTGAACGATCTGCACCTGCTGGGACTCGACTCGGAAAGTCTGTTGATTCCACGGCGCCCATTGATCCGTTACCTTAAAGTCAAAGGGAGCTGTCAGCCGAGATTTTGGATATTCCCGTAAAAAACCTTCAACGTCAACGATACGCGCCATACTATAAGGATATATCTCTTGTTTGACTCGGGGTTCTCCTGTTAAAAAATCAAGATCTTCCTCCATCCGTACAGTCAGTTCCGCTTCATTTAGCATCGAATCATGCTGGCAAATAAAATTCCATAAACCTCTCTGGGCCTCCCTGTTTAAATAAACAAATTCCTTAACTCGCATCGTTTTATTTTTGATGTCATACACAAGATATCCACAAGGCACTCCATTTTCAGAGATATACATAGCCTTCATACCATCGATCTTCTCTGTCCAGTGCTCCTTTGAACGTTTCATTAGCCCATTATGCTTCGTTCTATACTGATTATAAATGGCATTCACTGCATCTGTTTCATTCTCTTGAAGCCTCCTCATGTATCCAGAGGTATCACCTAGCTTTTGCAATTGTTCTTTAAGGTAAGTCAGACGTTTTTGATAGAAACAAAGTTCCCAGCCAAATTTGCGGTAAAAGGAGATTAGGAACGGATGCAAAAAGCTGATGGTTTGGTTTTCTTTCTTCATGACCATGAGAGCGTTTCGAATAAGTCCCTTTACTGTTCCTTTTCTTCTGTATTCAGGCCAGGTTGCCACCCCAGCAATACCCCCCATCTTCATCTCCTGCTCCCCAAGCATGACAGAAAAGGGAATAATGTGAAGCTTAGAGAAGAGTTTGTCTTGTTCCTTTATTCCGATGATGTAATGGTTCTCTAAAGCTTTTACTTTCTCTTCTCGTTCCTCATCACTGAGTTCTTTCTGAAAAGCATATTCAGACATGCGGATCACTTCTCGCCAATCTTTTCTTTCAAGCTTTATTACCTGATACATCTGCATCCCCCTTCTTTTAAAAAAGAAAGCTCCGTACATTCTCCTATCTTACAGCGTTTAAAAATAAGACGATAGGTCTAACTCATTTTTTTAAAAGCGTGTATCAATTTCTGGAAAACATGGTATAATAATTGTAACAGAATGTTCAAAAAACAATCACAAAACAGACAAAACTCAGTTCCTCTATTTCATTTTTGTAAACGTTATCACAAAATGAAAGGAGACGGGTATGATGGACATGTTTTTTGCTTACTTACTGGTTGCCAGCGCAACGCCTCTCTTTATTTGGCTTGATAACAAAAAAGTCGCACTCTCAGCTATTCCGCCAATCATCTTAATGTGGGTATTCTTCTTCTTTTACGCAACAGAAAGCCTTTCTCCACTAGGACACACTCTCATGATTATCTTGTTTGCCGTCAACGTCATTGTCGCTCATATCGCAGCATTTATCATTTACGGTCTTCCGTATCTTCGCAGAAAGCGAAGCAGCTGAAGACAGCAAAAAACCCTCTTCTAACGAAGAGGGTTTTTGTATTATTCGTTGTGGCCTGAATGCTCTGAGTGTTCAGCGCCTCCAGGAGGATTTCCGTCCATATGGTCACCATGGTGATAGTGAGCCGCGAAAATCCAGATGGATCCAAGTACGATAACAATCGCGCCAAAGAATCCGAACAGCGTGTTTCCGACTTGGATTGTGCCGTTTTCGCTCTCTGTCATGTGCATGAACATGAGAAGCTGCAGCGCCGCCTGAATGAAGGCGAAACCGAAGATAATCCAAAGTTTTGCTGATGAGCTCAGGTCAGTATACACTGCAACCCATAGAGCCAGCAGGGTCAAAACGATAGACAGGATAAAACCTACAATGTGTTTCCATGGAAAGTGACTGTGTTCAGCAGATTTGTTTGCCATTTTACAGACCCCCCAATCCCATGAGATAGACACCTGTAAAGATGAAAATCCATACAACATCTAAGAAGTGCCAGTACAAGCTTGAGATAAAGATTTTAGATGAAGTTTGCGGAGTTAAGCCGCGTTTCTTCAACTGAATCAGAATTCCTGTAATCCAGAAAATACCGATTGTTACGTGAGTTCCGTGAGTTCCAAGTAAAACAAAGAATCCAGACCAGAACGCACTTGTACTGAGAGCCGCTCCTTCATGCACATAGTGAACAAACTCGTTGATCTCGCATCCGACGAAGCCGGCACCGAGAAGAAGAGTGATAATTGTCCAAATGACAACGCCTTTTAAACTTCCGCGGCGCATTTCATGAACAGCGATCCCGCAGGTAAAGCTGCTGATCAGCAGCAAGAACGTCATAATCATTACCAGATTGACTTCAAATAGTTCGTCTGGCAAGACACCTCCAGCTGTTCTGTTTTTAAGAACGAAGAAGGTTGCAAATAGTGTTGAGAACAACACAATTTCTGCCCCTAAAAAGATCCAAAACCCGAGAATATTAAGTCTGCCGGTTTCAGATTGATATTCCATAGGCGCGTTAGAATTGCCGTGTTCTGCATGTTCCATAACTCACGCCTCCTTATTCGGAAATCTTTCTTTCCGTCTCTTTTATTTCATCAACACTAATGTAGTAGCCATTGTCGTATTCGAATGAACGCAGAACCATGCAGAGCAGGACTCCGATCAATCCGACTACGCCCATCCAGTACCATTCAAAGACAAGTCCAAAGCCAGCAAGACCGAAGGCAACAGACATAAAGAACGGTCTGCCTGAGTTGCTTGGCATATGGATTTTCTTGAATTTGCTTTCAGGGTATAATTCAGTTTTTTCTTCTTTCATATGCAGGAATGCATCTTGAGATTTGACTTCAGGAAGCACCGCAAAGTTGTAATGCGGCGGAATCGCAGAAGAAGTCGCCCAATCAAGCGTACGTCCTACACCCCATGAATCTCCGCTGATTTCACGAGTAGAGTAACGGAAGCTGTAGTAGATGTTATAGCAAAGGATTAAGAATCCTACACCCATCATGAAAGCCCCGACAGTTGAGATAAAGTTCAATGTTGTCCAGCCGTCGTTTGGTCCGTATGTGTAAATACGGCGAGGCATGCCTTGAAGCCCCAAGAAATATTGAGGGAAGAAACATACATTGAAACCGATCATAAAGATCCAGAAGAACCATTTTCCGATTCTTTCGTTCAGCTTGTGGCCGAACATTTTTGGATACCAGAAAATAAATCCGGCGAAACAAGCAAATACAGTACCCGCGATCAGCACATAGTGGAAGTGAGATACAAGGAAGTACGTATTATGGTATTGATAATCCGCTGCTGCCATCGCAAGCATAACCCCTGTAACCCCGCCGATAACGAAGTTAGGAATGAACGCAAGCGCCCACAGCATAGGTGTTGTAAAGCTGATTCGGCCTTTATACATCGTAAAGAGCCAGTTAAAGATTTTAACCCCGGTTGGGATTGAGATTGCCATTGTCGTAATTGAGAAGAATGAGTTAACGGACGCACTGTTCCCCATTGTGAAGAAGTGGTGAGTCCAAACTAAGAAACTCAATACAGAGATGGCGATAATAGAACCAACCATCGCTTTGTAACCAAACAATTGTTTTCTTGCAAAGCTTGAGATGATTTCCGAGAAAATACCAAACGCCGGAAGAATAACGATATATACTTCAGGATGTCCCCAAATCCAGAACAAGTTAGCCCAAAGCATCGGCATACCGCCTGCTTCCAATGTGAAAAAGTGAGCGCCGAACAAACGATCAAATGATAAAAGTGCTAATGCTACTGTAAGTACAGGGAACGCAAACACGATAATAACCATTGTGATCAGTGTTGTCCATGTGAACATTGGCATACGCATTAATGTCATGCCTTTTGTTCTCATTTTTAAGATTGTTACCATAAAGTTGATCCCTGTCATCAGGGTACCGATACCGGCAATCTGAAGTCCGAGGAGGTAGTAGTTCTCACCCGGCCCAGGGCTCATGTCGTTACTTGCAAGCGGCATATAACTCGTCCAGCCTGCGTTCGGAGAACCTCCGATTACGAAAGAAATATTGAAAAGCATCGCACCTACAAAGAACGTCCAGAAGCTCAGGTTGTTCAAGTAAGGGAACGCAACGTCGCGAGCACCGATTTGAAGAGGTACAACAACGTTGATAAGACCGATTAAGAACGGCATCGCCATGAAGATGATCATGATTGTACCGTGAGTTGTAAAAATTTCATTATAGTGGTTTGAGTCTAAAAAACTGTTATTCGGAAGCGCTAGCTGGGCACGCATCATCAGACCGTCGACACCGCCGCGGAATAACATAATTACAGCAGATATAATATACATGATTCCGAGTTTTTTATGGTCAACAGTAGTTATCCATTCAGACCAAAGCCATTTCCACTTTTTGAAGTAAGTCAGTACAACAATGATGGCAATGGTTGAAAGCGCAATGGAAACTTGTGCGCCCAGAATTAATGGGTCACCAGTTACGAAAAATTCGTCCCATCTCATTTTCATGCGGGCTTCCTCCTTTCCTGATCAATATCATTCTTCTGTATCATCAGACTTCTTAAATTCGTTTTTCTTTACGTTTTCAAACGGATCTGTTTTAGAGTGCGGTGAAACGGCTTGATAGCCAAGGCGTTTGCGCGCCTCCATCGCATACTCAGCGTCTTGTCCGTGATCAACGTATTTCAAGTGAGTAGAAGAGAACGTTAATTCGTCCACATTTTCAGGAAGCATCAATTCATCATACTTCTCTTTTGTCAGCTTAGGAGCCTCGTTCTGAGTCTTTTTCACCCAGCTGTTAAAGTCTTTTTCTGTGACTGCATTCACATCAAACTCTTGGTCTGCAAAATGTTCACCTGTGAAGTTCGCGTTGCGGCCTTCGTAAGTACCCACTTTATCAGCCTGTAAGTATTGATCCATCAGCATTCCTGCCATCGCATATTTTTGCCCTCCAAGCTGAGGAATCCATAGCGAAGCCATTGAATCTGCAGATGAGATTTTGAACAAGATCGGGCGGTCGACAGGAATGTTTAAGTAGTTGACCGTTTCAATATCCTGTTCAGGGTAGCTGAATACCCATTTCCAGTCTACCGAAGTAGCGTAAACAACAAGAGGCTCTTTGTCTTTTGTTGCTTCAGGAGCTTTTTCTAACGAATATATCGTCTGTACGGTTGGCACAGAAAGTGCAATGACGATTAAAATTGGGATCACTGTCCAGACTACTTCTAAAAACGTGTTACCGTGAATTTCTGGGTTATAAGATCCATTATCTTTGCCTTTACGATCGCGGTATTTTACTAAAATAATGGTAAATAGAACAAAGACGACCCCGACGATAAACAGCATAAATCCGATAGATAACAGGATTAAATCACTTTGCTGTTCAGCTACAGGTCCTTTCGGATCTAGTACTGAAGCATTGCTGCATCCCCCAAGGACGAAAACCACAGTTAACAGCGCTAATACAAGCAACGGTTTTAATGCTCTGAACAAGAAGATCACCATCCTTCCTATTGATGTAATAAATCTGAAGTGCATACTTCCTCAAAATCTTTTCTCTACTTTGTTATGCTATCAAAAACTTCACTTATTAGCTTTATTTTTTTATAAACTTCATCCCATTTTCGCTTAAATGTCATAAAATCGACAAAAATTGCTCCAACTTTATTCACATCTATCGCTTAAGATGAAAAGTTTCTAGTTATTTCCGCATATAAGTAAAGAAAAGATGATGAAGAACTAATTCTGACAAATTAAGGTTTACCACAATAAAAAACTTAGGTCAATCAAAAGTTTCATTTTGTTAAACTTTCTAGATAGGAATTATTTTTTCCTTGTCTAGCATCTTTTCACACGGTTTCCATTTTAACGCATCAAATATTGAAAGAAAAGGCTCAATGAAGAGCCAATATGCTCTGAATTGCCCGCATTTTTTAAAGAGAGCATCCAGTTGTTTATCTTATACAAAAAAGAGGAATGATATAAGCAAATAATAAAAATAGGATGTGTTGCATGATGAGTTTTCTTATTTCACTTATCGTAGCTATTATTATCGGATGGCTTGGAAGCCTGTTTGTAAAAGGAGATATGCCCGGAGGAATTATTGGGTCTATGATCGCAGGTCTTATTGGCGCCTGGATCGGACACGGGCTGCTTGGAACATGGGGGCCGCACCTAGCCGGATTCGCCATTATTCCAGCGGTAATCGGCGCAGCCATTGTTGTCTTTCTAGTAAGCCTGTTAACCAGAAAAAGAGGATAAATGCAACAGCACCCGAAGCGTCAGCGCTTTGGGTGTTTGTTTTGCCATAAAAATCGAAAAAGCCTCAACCCTAGCGGTTGAGGCTTTTGACTGGTTTGGCGCCCAACTGATCGATGAACCTTCTGAAGGCCTGTTTTCCCTCTGTTGTCTGTTTAAATACACCGGCGTGTTCAAGAATGCGCGCGAATACATGTCCCAGCTCTTCCTTTATGACTAGATCTGCATTCTCTTTCGTTATGGTTCTTTTTTCCATCATCCGAAGAGCCCATTCACTATGTTTTGCCGTGAGCGGATTTTGTTCTAAGGCTGTTTTCGGATCAGCAGAGCATAGCGCCGCTGCCGTTTCTTTCATTTCCTCCTGTAAGCGGCCAGGCAATATCGCCAATCCCATGACCTCAATCAGGCCGATATTTTCTTTTTTAATATGGTGGACTTCCTGATGAGGATGAAATATTCCTAATGGATGCTCCTCATTCGTCCGGTTGTTCCTCAGGACGATATCGAGTTCGTACAGGTCTCCCCTGCGCCGCGCAATCGGTGTGACCGTATTATGGGGCGTATCACCTGTACAAGCGGCAATGCCGGCTTTTTCATCGGAATACGTTTGCCATGTGCGGAAGATATGATCAGCAGCTTCAGCGACACGATCCGGTTTGTCTCCTTGGAGCCTGAGCACAGACATCGGCCACTTCACTAAGCCCAGCGACACGCCGGGATAATCATTTAAGTCATAAACGTCTTCCGCTTCTGCACGTGCCATTGGAAAATCATGCGCTCCGCCTTGGAAATGATCATGGCTTAGGATGCTGCCGCCGACAATCGGGAGATCCGCGTTCGAACCGATAAAATAATGCGGATACTGCCCAAGAAATGACATCAGCCTTTCAAATGTTTTTTTACTGATCTCCATCGGTTCATGTTCACCTTTTAAGACGATGCAATGCTCTGGATAATAGACGTATGGCGAGAATTGCAAAAACCATTGTTCGTTTTCAAGGATGACTGGAATGATTCTGTGATTTTGCCGGGCTGGATGATTCACGTTTCCCTCAAACCCGACATTTTCTTTACACAGCAAACACATCGGATAATTTGTCTGCGCCTGCTCTTTTGCAGCCGCAATCGCTTTCGGGTCCTTTTCAGGCTTGGATAGGTTAATGGTCATTTCCAGCTCGCCATATTCGGTCGGCACCGTCCAATGAACATTTTTGGCGATTCTGTCTGTCCGTATATAATAGACATCCTCTGAATATTGATAGAATTCCTTTGTGGCCTGTTTTGGGCCGTATAATGCTTTTGTTTCTTCAAACTTGCGAATGACCTCGGACGGAGCAGGTACGAAACAGCCCATCAGCTTTGCGCTGAGCAGGTCACGGTACGTATCTGTATCCGCTTCCATTCGGCCTGTTTCCGCAGCCCATTTATAAATGGGAGCGAGCAAGTCCGGAAGGCTTTGTGACTGCTTAATGGCGGTGCTGGAGACCGGCTCGGGATGTGTGATGCCCAGCGCTTCATAAAGACGGTTTCTCGTATATTCCCGATCCCAGACCGAAATCAGTTTTCGTTCCAGGCCATACTCAAGCAGCTGTTCCAGATGTTCTACAATACTCATGTGTCACTCCCCCTTTAGTTCTCTTGCTCCTTCTCCGATATCAGCGACATAAAAATCCGCTTGGAGCCCTGTTTTTTCTTGATATCTGTCTCCAACTTTTTGAATAAAATCATCCACAAACGCATTTTTTACAATGCTGATGGTGCAGCCGCCGAAGCCCGCGCCCGTCATTCTTGATCCAATTACACCTTCGTGATCCCACGCCGCAAACACAAGCTCATCAAGTTCAGGGCATGTTACTTCATAGTCATCCTTCAATGAAAGATGGGATTCCTTCATTAACCGCCCGATTTCATCTATATTGTTCTCTTTGAACATATGGGCTGTCTTGATGGCGCGGTGATTTTCGTATACAGCGTGCTTTGCCCGTCGTCTGTTCGTTTCATTTTGGATCAGGCTGGATTGCGCATCGAAATCAGAAGGCGTGACGTCGCCCAGCGAGGCAATATCGAGGCCTTTTTGCAGATCAAGCAATGCATCATTGCATTCTTGGCGTCTCGTATTATAGCTTGAGTCTGCCAATGTCCTTTTTTTGTTCGTATTCGCGATAACCAGTGCAAGGCCAGAGACATCGAGCTTGCTATATTCATAGTCAAGCGTGTCGCAATTCAGCAGCATCGCATGATGTTTTTTCCCCATTCCAATTGCGAATTGGTCCATAATCCCGCAATTGACGCCGATAAAATGGTTTTCCGCATGCTGCGCCATTTTCACAAGCTCAAGCGCCTCTATTTCAGGGTAAAAATAGCTTTGGAGCACGACCCCCATCAGCAGTTCAATAGAAGCGGACGACGACAGCCCCGCCCCGTTTGGAATATTCCCTGAAAACACAATGTCAAAGCCATGGGGGACTGCATATCCTCTTTGCTGAAATTCATAAATGACGCCCTTCGGATAATTCGCCCAGTCGTCTTCTTTTTGATAGCGAATGTCGTCAAGGCTGCATTCCTTGATCCCCGCGTCTTTAAAGTTGTCTGAATACATCCGGACAACCCCGTCTTTTCTTTCTGCAACAGCAGCATATGTACCCATTGTCAGCGCGCACGGAAAGACATGCCCGCCGTTATAGTCTGTATGTTCTCCAATCAGATTCACTCTTCCAGGTGCGAAAAAAAACCGTAACCCCTCTTTTTCTCCGAATACACTTGCAAATATCCCCTTTAGCTCTTCCCGCATGTGCAATCACCTTTCTGGTTTTTATTTTTTTATTCCCTTTATTTCTTCAGAGAAAACGGTAGATCATATGCTGCTGTTCTCTGTCATACCCCTTCTTCTTTTGTTTTTTTGAAGACGAGCCATTTGCTCGCAACATAGTTGACGACAACAATGACTGCGTTGTCGAGTATTTTGGCCAAGGTTTCATTTGTATTGAACTGGCCGACAAGAATGATCATCATGCCTAAATCTATGCCGAGAGACAGGACCCGAACGCTGAAAAAAGCAGTGATCTCTTTCAGCAGGCTCTGCAGATCATGTGTTTTTTGCTGAAACACATATAATTTATTTGTTATGTAAGCAAACAGCACGGACAAAATCCAAGCAGCGACAGTGGCGGCTTTGTAATCCACATTCATAATCTCTACCAATATATAAAAGCTGGCGATGTTCACAATGGTTGTGAAAACCCCCATAATGACATACATAATCATTTCTCTATACTTCACTGATGTTCCTCGCTTTCTGAAAAACTTTTCAAAATTCTTGGCCTCTCGTGCTCTCTGTCTAAGGTAAAAAATGCCGAGAGTGCGTCTAAAAAGCTGCGGAAGGTGGCGGGCTGGCCCAATATATACGATTGTTTGATGATTCCGTCGAGGACTGCACATATTATTTTAGCCGTATATTTCGTATCAATACAGGCGTCAATCAGCTTTCTCTCCTTCAGCCAATTAATATATAACACATTTTCTTCCACCCACAATTCGTACAGCCGGACATAGGCCTTGCATTTCTGTAAGACTTTATATGTCGGCATGTTCATGGCAAACGAAGTAATGTCCCACGACGGTTTATTTATGTAATAGAAATAAAGCAGTTCTGCAGCGTGTTTTGCAGCCTCGTCCAATGTCAGCGATTTCATTGACTCCCGCTCCATTTGATCAAGGTACCCTATAATGATCTTTTTTTTCATCTGGCGTTTTTCAAGAAGATACAGCAGAAAATCCTCCTTGCTGACAAAATGAACATAAAACGCTCCTTTGCTGTATCCGGCGGCTCTGCTGATATCTTCTACAGAAACCGGATCATACGCTCGATCAATCAACAAATTCACGCCAGCGTCTATAAAACTTTCAAATGTTGCTTCTCTTTTAATTTGAAATTTGTTTTTTTTCATATTTTTCTCCTGGCGGTATGATTACCCTTATCTTACACCGGATCAATCTTTTGCGGTATTTATTTCTTTGAAAGGTTGTGCTATTCGGTTTCCCAGAGGTCATTTTTAATAGGCTAAATGATTTATTTTCATTTACATACTATCCAGTCAGTATTTAATTGTTTATTATTATAAATAAGATCCATTGGTTATATTAGTCATTTTTTTAGGGAATAGGTAGGTGGTTTTTCCTTCAGTTTGTGAACACCGAGCAACTATGTGTGAAATTTGTTGTACTCGCCTCATCATCGCGCCGGCTTGTCTTTTATTGCCCGCATGTTGCAGGAAAACATTTTATACAATTGGAGGTTACTATGAAAACTCATGTTAAAAAAGATTTGGACAAAG
>Ga0153917_1000550_pt1 | contig 22813 bp, 18 predicted proteins | sample TSFL001MetaG_FD_104695 | JGI IMG/M metagenome (GOLD analysis project Ga0153917, IMG submission 104695) | Attine ant fungus gardens microbial communities from Florida, USA - TSFL001 MetaG | ecosystem: Host-associated > Fungi > Mycelium > Unclassified | place: USA: Florida, Paynes Creek Historic... | reverse complement strand
TAGCCAGAACCGTAACCTGCATCGAAGCTTCCCACTTTAGGGCCTGTTTGTCCAAAAATTGCGTTGTCCGCAGCAATTGTCAAGTCACATACGATGTGAAGCACATGGCCTCCGCCGATCGCATATCCGGACACCATCGCGACAACCGGTTTCGGAATGACACGGATTAAACGCTGAAGATCCAATACGTTAAGACGCGGGATCTGGTCGTCTCCTACATATCCACCGTGACCGCGCACTTTTTGGTCTCCGCCAGAACAAAATGCTTTGTCCCCTGCACCGGCAAGCACGATAACCCCAACGTTTTGGTCGTCTCTTGCGTCAGCAAACGCATCAATCATTTCAGCAACCGTCTTAGGGGTAAACGCATTATGTACCTCAGGTCGGTTGATTGTTATTTTTGCAATGCCATTATACGTTTCATACAATATCTCATCGTATGTCCGTTTTGTTTTCCATTCAGCCATATGATGACCTCCTTTTATTCTCTATGTGAATGAGTCAGATGCTTGTCAAAAACTCACTCACTATTTTACCAAACAATCGCGGCTGTTCCACATGGACCGTATGTCCTGCTTTTGGAACAATCTCTATTCTACTAGAAGGAAGCATCTTATGCACCTCTTGATTGATGGCGCAAAATTTTTCGTCCCACTCTCCGCAGATCAGGAGCACAGGAACGCCTATTTCTTTTACACGGCTCCACACGGAAGGCTGTGAACCGGTGCCCATGCCGGTTAAGCTGTTCGCAAGCCCAATCTTATTGTTCCGCAGACGGCCCGATCGTATCCTGTGCCGAATATCTTCAGCCAGCCGCTGCTGGGATGAAAACAAAGGAATGTTCTCCCAATAGTCAACAAACGCTTTGATCCCGTCACGCAAAATAAGATCAGCAAGCTTCCGGTCCCGCATGATCCGCTCCCGCCGTTCCCCAAGCGTTTTGAGCCCCGGCGTTGTGCTTTCAAGCACAAGTGCCGATACCCGCTCTGGATATGTCATCGCAAAAGAGTAAGCAAGCCTTCCTCCCATAGAATACCCAATCAATTTCACTTTGTGAAGTTTTAATTGATCAAAAATCTCGGCAAGGTCAGAAACCTGCCGACTAGTGCTGTATCTTCTCCCATTCAGTGGGGCATCGGTTTCACCATGCCCTAAACAATCAATTTTGATCACGCGGGAATCAGGCAGCATCTCATCAAGAAAAGTCCATGATTGTTTGCTGCCTGTAAACCCGTGCAGACAGACGACGGCTTCGGAAGCATCCGGCCCGACGTCTGTCACAGCATATCGGACACCATCTGACACCGTTATGTTTACAGATCCCATTGTTTTTTCACTTCCCGCACAGCCTCGTTCAGCATATCGCGATGAAGCTGGACTCTCGATTGGCGATCCGTTTTGATTTCGATCAAATGGAGTCCGGGCTTGTCTGCCTGCGGCGCGTAAGCTGTTTTGAATTCATCCCAAGAAGCCGGGCATGAATACGTTCCGCCGTAAAGTGCAGCCGCATGCTTGAAATCGAGCCCAGTCGGTGTGCCGAACAAATCTTCAAAATGTGTCTTCTCAGAAGCCTGCGGCAAAAAGGAGAAGATCCCTCCGCCGTCATTATTGACAAGAATCACAGTAAGAGGAATGCCCAGTTTTTTGGCCGCGAGCAGGCCGTTTAAATCATGATAAAAAGATAAATCTCCAATCACAAGGGTAACAGGCGCTTTTGTTCCTTCACATACCCCCATCGCAGAGGAGACGACACCGTCTATCCCGTTTGCGCCCCGGTTTGAATAAATCCGGAAAGGGCGTTCCTGCTTTTCAAAAAACGTATCAACATCCCTGATCGGCATGCTGTTGCCGACAAACAGCGAGCTGTTTTCAGGCACAAGATGCTGAAGGATTCGATAGAGATTGCCTTCAAACGAAACATCTTCACTGCTGATTGTTTGCAGATGCGCACGGAACCGCTCATTGACATACTGCCACTTCTCAAGCCACTCTGATGATCTGGTGGTAGCAGCAAGGCCTGCCATGATCTCCTCAGCAAAAACAGACGCATTGCAATGAATCATATGCGCGCTTGCCTGTGTCGGGTCTCTCCACCCTCCATCCTCGTCAATCACGATTTGCTGAATCGCCGGATCATCTTTAAGCCATAAGAAAACCGGTTTTGAAACAGGCATCGGCCCAAACCGGATGACAACATCAGGACGAAGTTTCAGCTTCAGCTCATCATCTTTTAAAAATGAATCATACGCATCAATGACAGTGCTTTTATCATGAACACCATTCCGCAGATTAGACAGCGGATCCGCTAAAATCGGATACTGAAGCGCTTTTGACAGCGCAATAATGTTTTCCTTATCCGCTTCACTATGGAGCTCTCCGCAGACGATCATTCCTTTTTCAGCCTCTGCGAGCATTTCAGCCACATCAGACAGGGATTCGCGGTTAATTGACTGCATACCCGTTTTTACAGACACATGACGGCCTGTCCTCATTCTTCCAAACGGCTCATCCGAAAGATCCGGCATCAGCGGTTCGCGCAGCGGCACATTCACATGGACAGGCCCCATTGGTCGTTTTTGTGCTTCTCCAGCAGCGCGGCTTGCCAGCGTTCGGATGTATCTCAGCATTTGCGGAGACTCTTCAGGAAGAGCAGAGTCTGTGAAAAACTTAACAAAGTTACCGAATAAGAAGTGCTGATTAATAGCCTGCGGTGCGCCTACTTCGCGCAGCTCATGAGGCCGATCAGCAGTTAACACAATAATAGGCACCCTTGAATAATGGGCTTCAACCACAGCCGGATAAAAGTTGGCCGCGGCTGTTCCCGATGTACAGATCAATAGTACGGGACGCTGCTTCGCTTTTGCCAATCCTAATGCAAAAAACCCGGCCGATCTTTCATCAATTTGGACATGGACGCTAATATCGGGGTGCGCGGCAGCAAGAATAGCCAGCGGTGTGGATCTTGAGCCCGGACAAACGACGGCGTCTGTAATTCCGGAAAGGGCGAATTCATCAATAAAACTTCCGATGTAATGAGTAATCGGGTTGACAGTCAACGCCTCTCACCTCCTAATGCAGAGATCATCGGCTTCAATTTAATCTGCGTTTCTTCATATTCCGAGATTGGTTCCGAGTCTTCCACAATACCGCACCCGGCAAACAGCCTTGCTGTACTGCCTTCGATCAGTCCGGAACGAATAGCTACTGCGAATTCTCCATTATCCTGGCTGTCAATCCAGCCGATAGGGGCTGCATACCAGCCGCGAGTCATCGGCTCAATCTCTCTGATCACTTCAACAGCCTTTTCCTTAGGTGCTCCCCCAAGCGCCGGAGTGGGATGCAGCTTCTCAATTAAGTCAAAAATCGAAGCAGAGTCACGCAGCTGTCCGACAATCGGCGTAAATAGGTGCTGAACGCTTTTTGTTTTGTACAATACAGGCCCATCAGACTTTTCAACCTCCGAACAGGCTGATTCAAAAGCGTTATGAATCATGCTTACGACAATATCATGCTCAAGCAGGTTTTTCTCATCGTTTAATAGTTCAAGCCCGATCCGGCGGTCTTCTTCTTCATTCACGCCTCGTTTAATGGAGCCTGCCAGACAAGTAGACATGACAGTGCTGCCGTCCCTTTTGATCAGTCTTTCTGGAGATGCGCCGACAAAGGTTTTGCCTTCCTTTTCAATTGCAAAAACATAACTTGTCTGCTGATCGTTCAGAAGCGCTTTAAGCACCGGTTCAATTTGAATTGGACCGTCAAACGTGAGCAGCAGCTCTCGGGCAAGAACCACCTTATCATATTGTTTCTCCTTAATTTGGCTTGTTGCCGTTTCGATTGCTTTCAGCCAATCATCTTTATCCAGCTCTTGAACTTCTGCAATCACAGCTTGATCTTCTTGCTTGAAACCGGGAATCATAAATTCCGCTGCAAAAGCTTGTAAGCCTTCCAAAACAGCCTCTGCATCTTCTTCTCCTTTTACCCATCTGTTGACTGTTAAGAACGGGCCTTCAGCAGTCATCGTCAGCATAAGCGCAGGCACAAAGAAATCCCCTTCCGAGAAATGGTCCCATTGTGAACCTCTTTCTTCGCAAGGGTCAAAAGAAAATCCTCCGAATAACACAGGTCCCACTGCAGAATGCTGCAGCTTTTCTTCTTCATAAATATGAAAAGCCGTCTTTTTAAAGCGCTCCCATTGTTCAAAAACCTCACGATACCGCTCGCTGTTTTTTTGATTTGTCTGGAAAACCGCTTCTTTGCCAAGACCGACTATTGTCAATTCACTTTCAGGATCTGACCAAAAAAATCGATTGCCTGTATATTTTTTTGCTCTGTAATTGAAAAATGATAGAGGGTCAAGAGACTCGATTTGTCTCGAATAGCTTATTAAGACAGCATGGTTGACTTCTTTGGCTTTATGTAATGCATGTAGAACTTCCTTTCGGAACGTACGCTGCACCGTTGTCACCATGAGACATTCCTCCATAATCCTTAAAATGCTTTTAATACCATACACCTGTGTCTTCTTTGTGTCAAACACAGATCATGCAGTCCAAATGGCCTGCCTTACCTATTATAAACCTAATTTCAGAAATGAAAAAGAAACAAAGCTTAAATTTCTTTCTCCACTGGTAGCAAAGCTTGTATCCGCTTACCATAAAAGGAAAACTTCCTATATTCCTCCATCCGGCATTTATGAAAGTTCTCGGGCGATCTGTTCATACTAAAGGTATGCATCACAGAGAAACGAGGCGATCACATTGCTTACAAAAGACCAGCTGCAGCATTTAAAAAATGAACTGGAACAAACGAAAAAAGATATCTTAAACCGTTTTAAAGACAATGACCATTTTCAGCTCAATTCAGCCTTTCCTTATGATTCAATGGGTGAGCTTTCAGCTTATGATAACCACCCCGGCGATCATGCAACCGAACTTTACGAGCGTGAGAAAGACATCGCTCTCGATTTACATGAGCGAGAACACCTTCGGGACATTGAGCATTCATTGAAGGCAATAGAAAACGGTACGTACGGTATTTGTGAGGTCAGCGGAAAGGAAATCCCTTACGAACGTCTTGAAGCGCTTCCGACTGCCACGACGCTCGCAGAGTATTCATCACAGGATGTTGTTTCCAAAGACCGTCCGATCGAAGAAGAAACACCATTCGGGCAATTTGAATTTGACGATGATGAAGAAATCAGAGCGCCATATGACAGTGAGGATTCCTATCAGGATGTCGAAAAATATGGTAACTCGCAAACGCCGCAGGATATGGAAAACCCTCCGCTCAGCTATGATGATATGACGATGAATGCCGAAGAGAATATCGGCAATACGGAGTCTTACGAAAATTTCATTGCTACTGATATCACCGGCAAAGAAATTACCGTTTATCAAAGCAGAGCCCATGAGCGTTATGAGGAAGAACTTGACGAAGAGGGAATCATGACAACATTCGGCGATCTCCACGCTGATTGAACCCCCGATTATCGGGGGTTCTTTTCCGTTTTCAGCATATCGGAAATCAACCTCAAATAATCCTTTTGCAGGCCGATGTCATACCGCTCGCCCTCTAGCAATTTCCCGTAAACATTGCATGCCCCGAGTGAAGCTTTAATCGCATCCGTTACCTGCACTTCTTCTCCGTTATCAGCTTCTAATTCGTCCAGCTTATCAAAGATATCCGGTGTGAAAATATAACGTCCTGCTGCAGCAAAATGAGATGGCGGTTGTTTAGGCTTTTCCACAATATCCTGGATGCGATAAATCCCTTTTTCAACAGGCTCCCCCTTTATCACCCCGTAATGATGTAAATCCTCCGTCTTTGTTTCTTTTAAGCCGATCACACTGGACTGATATTTCGTATACGCTTCAATCAGCTGTCCCAAAGCCGGCTGATTGGCGGAAAAAATCAGATCATCGGGCAAAACGACGGCAAAAGGCTCTCCGCCTGCAAATGGCCTTCCGTAAGAAATGGCATCACCCAGACCCTTTGCATAAGGCTGGCGCACATAGTGAATTCGTATATCCGGAATGGGATGCTCACTGAGTAAATGCAGTTTATCCCGGGAGGCCAGAAAAGCTTCGAGTGCCAAAGAGGAATCAAAATAGTCGACAATCAGGTTTTTATGGCTCGATACAACCATCAAAATGTCCTCAATGCCTGACTCCTTTAGTTCTTCAACAATATAATGAATCACAGGCTTAGACCCTACCGGAAACATTTCTTTCGGAATCACCTTCGTCACCGGCAGATTTCTCGTGCCGAATCCGCCGGCAGGAATGATCGCTTTTTTTATCATGGTATTTTCCCCTCAGCTTATGTTTATTACATGATATTCCAAGAGCGCATCCCGATGTTTGTCCATCTGAAATTAGGCGGACGCAACTGGGCAGAAAGCGGAATCACGAACCAGCCCTTTTTTAATAGGATATTGATATATGACCAGTAATCTTGAAAAGGAGCTCAGGTGATGAAAATTTGTGTGGTTGGCGCCGGGTATGTCGGTTTAACCCTATCAGCGGCACTGGCATCCATCGGACATGACATGATATGCACAGACAAAGACGTCAAAAAAATCGAGCAGCTGAAAAAAGGAGTCATTCCCTTTTATGAGCCTGGGCTTTCAGATGCAATACTTCGTTGCGGCAATCTCTCGTTTTCTTCTGAAGTGAAATCGAGCATGGAGGAATGTCCCGTTATTTTTATCGCAGTCGGAACTCCGCCGCGTTCGGACGGATCAGCTGATACGAAAGCCCTGCAGTCCGTCATCGGTGATTTAAGCGAGGCAATCCGATCGTATAAAACCATCATTACGAAAAGCACTGTTCCGCCCGGGACAAATGAAAACATAGCAAAACAGCTGATTGCCTCCGGAGTGTCTAAAAACCTCTTTAATATCGTATCCAATCCGGAGTTTCTGCGGGAAGGCAATGCCTTATATGACATGCTGCATCCTGACAAAACAGTCATCGGTGTTCAGGAGGAAGATCACGTATCGGCAGCAATCGTCAAATCCATTTACAAACACATTGATACCCCTTTTATCGTTACAAGCTTAGCAGGAGCAGAGCTGATCAAATATGCCAATAATTTCTTTTTAGCGGCCAAAATCTCGTTCATTAACGAAATGGCCCGCTTATGTGAAGCCTATCAATCAGATATCTCGGATATTTCCCGCGCTATCGGACTAGATCCGAGAATCGGGAGGCACTTTTTGCAGGCCGGCATCGGATACGGAGGCTCTTGTTTTCCAAAGGATCTGCAGGCGCTGCAATTTGCTGCCAAGGAAAAAAACACGGAGACCTTCCTGCTTCAAGCCGTGCAGCACATTAATGACACCCAGCTCGGCCTGTATATCAAAAAAATACAGTCATTCTTCGATACACTTCAAGGCAAGAAAGCAGCTGTACTCGGCATTTCCTTCAAACCTCATACCGATGACACCAGAAATTCTCAGGCCGTCAGACTAATCGAAAGGCTGGCAGAGCTGGGATGTGATGTTCATGCATATGATCCTGAAGCTGTCCTTCCAGAACATTTGCGGCAACATGTAACTCAGCATTCTCAAGCTTTTGATGCGATCGAAGAGAGTGACTTTTTATTTTTGGCGACAGAATGGCCCGAGTTTTTAGCGTTTGATTGGAAAAAGGCTGCAGATATCATGAAAGGGCGTCTTGTGATTGACGGGCGCAACGTACTAAAAAAAGAACTGATCGAGGCTTGCGGCCTGATCTGTACGGGAGTTGGCCGTCCATGAAAATACTCGTCACAGGAGCAGCGGGCTTTATCGGCTCCCACCTCTGCGAAGAATTACTGAAGGATATGAGACATCACGTTATCGGAATCGATGACTTTATCGGTCCTACTCCATTTTCCTTAAAATTAAAAAACCTTAAAATCCTGCTGCAAGAAAAACGATTTACGTTTATAAAGGAAAATTTGCTGACTGCGGATCTTTCTCCCTTACTGGAAGGAGTGGACGTCATCTTTCATTTGGCGGCCATTCCGGGTGTCCGCTCAAGCTGGGGTAATCATTTCCACCCTTATGCCGCACATAATATCCAAGCGCTCCAAAGACTCCTTGAGGCATGCCGGGAACATCCTATTCAAACGTTCGTCTTTGCATCCACCTCTTCCGTCTATGGCGAAAAACAAGGAAAAGTCAGCGAGAACACATCGCTTTCCCCTTTATCTCCGTACGGGGTAACAAAGCTTACTGGTGAAAAGCTTTGCCATGTGTATCAACAAAGCTTTGACATTCCAATTGTGGTTCTCCGTTTTTTTACCGTTTACGGGCCAAGACAGCGGCCGGATATGGCTTTTCACCGGCTCATCAAGCAGCACCTTCAGCAAAAACCGCTCACGATCTTCGGTGACGGGCAGCAGTCAAGAGATTTTACTTACATCGGTGACTGTGTTAAAGGCATCACCGCTGTTCTTGGGAAACCCCACCTTATTGGTGAAACGGTAAATATCGGCGGTGCTGAACGTGCCTCAGTCTTAAAGGTTGTCTCCCTCATTGAAGATATTTCCGGTAAAAAAGCAACACTGCACTTTTCGGAGAAAATAGCAGGGGAACCGAGCAACACCTGGGCGGATATTTCAAAAGCAAAGCAGCTCTTGCATTATGATCCTGCCACATCCTTAAAGGATGGCTTGACTAACGAAATTGCCTATTTATCGTCGCTGTATCAGGGGGAATGAAAATGAAGCTTGCTTTTATCTGTACAGAAAAGCTGCCGGCGCCCGCGGTACGCGGCGGCGCTATTCAAATGATGATTGATGGTGTCACACCCTATTTCAGCAGCCGGTACGACCTGACCATTTTTTCAATAGAAGATCCATCGCTTCCAAAAAGAGAAACGAAAAACGGCGTACATTATATCCATCTGCCAAAAGAGCATTACCGAGAGGCGGTAGCCGAAGAGCTGCGAGCCTCTTCCTTTGACCTCATTCATGTGTTCAACAGGCCTTTAAATGTCTCTTTATATAAAAAAGCCTCACCAAACAGCAAGATCATTCTGAGCCTGCATAACGAAATGTTTTCTGAAAAAAAGATGACCTTCGCGCAAGGAAAAGAAGTACTCGACAATGTCTCCATGATCACAACTGTCAGCGAATTTATTAAACAAACCGTCATTGAACGTTTCCCTGAAGCCGAGGACATCACAAAAGTCGTGTACTCGGGCGTTGATTTACACTCTTATCCGCCCGTCTGGACGACGAAAGGCGCGGCTGTCAGAGAAACATACCGAAAAAAATACGCCATTGAGGATAAAAAAGTTATTTTATTCGCCGGCCGCTTAAGCCCGACAAAAGGGCCTCACCTTCTCATTCACAGCATGAGAAGGATTTTACAGCAGCATCCTGATGCTGTACTTGTCATAGCAGGCGGAAAGTGGTTCAGCGATGACAGCGAAAATCAATATGTCACCTATCTGCACAAGCTGGCGCTGCCGTACAGAGACCACGTGATCTTTACAAAATTCATTCCCGCAGACGACATACCAAACCTTTTTCTGATGGCAGATGTATTTGTGTGCAGCTCTCAGTGGAATGAACCCCTCGCCCGTGTGAATTATGAAGCAATGGCAGCCGGCACGCCCTTAATTACCACAAACCGGGGCGGAAACGGAGAAGTCGTAAAACACGAAGTCACCGGCCTTGTCATTGACAGCTACAACAAACCTTCTTCATTTGCAAAAGCAATTGACAGAGCCTTTACTGATCATGAATTAATGAACAAAATGACAAAAAACGGCCGTAAGCATGTAGAAGCTTTATTTACCTTTACACATGCTGCCAAACGGCTAAATGCAGTTTACCAATCCGTTTTGACCCCGAAAAACAAACAATTCCCGCCGCCTTTTCTGACGCAAAACTTTGATTTATCATCTATCAATCAGCTTTTTGTGAAAGCAAAATCATAAAACCTACACAGCTCGCGTTGCAAAACGGGCTGTTTTTTGTTGCAGAGAGCTCAAAAAAAGGCATAAAAGTGACTTTATGCCTTGCGCTTTACAGTTGGAGAAAACCATGGAGCTGGTTTAGAATCACTTGGAAGAATGATGATTTCCACTCTAGCTTCCTCCGCTAAGTCTGGTTCTTCATCTTCCTCCTCTTCCTCTTCATATGGGGGCGCTGAGTGTTTCGAATCACGTTTCTCCTCAGGCTCTAGAGTGGTTTCGAATTTCGTTTCTTCTTCATCATCGACGATTTTGTGATCTGTTTCCTTTTCCTTCGTTTCTTCTTGATATTCTTTCGGTGCATTGATGTGAGGGAGCTCTCGAATGCTGCCCACATCTAAATGCTTCTCCTCTTCTTCCTTCTCAGCTGGGATTGAGTCATGAGCCTGCCATCCCATCGATCCAGGCGGTGTAAATACGAATTGGTCGAGATCCAGTTTAGAAATAGAGGCTTTTTGTCTCGATGATCTCATGTCAATACGCCTCCCGATACGCTTTTATCTTTTTATACAGTTCCGGCAGTTTATCCAAAAACGAATCTTTAGATTCTTCAACAGAAATCATGTTTTGCAGCGCCCAGTTATACTTCTCATCTGACCACGTTTTCTTTTGCTTTAAATAATATTTATGGCCGATTGCACAGAACAAATGCGGAAACGCGAGATCAATCCAAAGTACCTCGTACTGTTTTTCTGTGAGCGGATACACTTTGTCATAGGCCGCAAGCAGTGCAACCATGAAATCAGTATCCCACACAGAAAGCTTAACCATCACTTTATTCAGCAGAATACGAAGGTCTCTTGAAGGCAAATCGTAGGTAATCGAGTGAAGCTCCTTTAAAAAAGGCTCCCCGTCGATCTCAGTCAAACGTGCCAATGTAAAATCCTGAAAACAGAATCCGCCATGCTCGAGCGTTTCTTTTGTCCAGGTTTCGTATTCTGAGTCATCAAGCGCTTGAAGAGCTTCTTTTCCTCTTGCCAGCATTTTATCAGCATGTTTTAAGAAAGTTTGCGAAAATACGTCATCAGGATAGGATGCTGCGATCTGCATATTCCCTTCAAGTTCCTGCAGCTTCCATCGGTACAATTTATGCCATTTTCCCAGCCTGCTTCTCTTCTTGCTTTCATCTGTGCAAACATATCCTTTTGACGCATGATGAAAATGGCCGGCAAACGACATGACTTTTTTCATTTGCTCTGCATCATAGTAAATCATTTCTTTTCCTGTCACTTTGTCATATAAGCTGTAAGAAACATGATCTGTGCCCAAGCAGCTCCCGCCATTTTTTGTTTGATGAATCGGCGCTATCGGCAGCCCTTTCTCTTGTAAATGGGCATGTGCCTGAGTGATAAAAAGCATCCGTTCCGGTTTCATTTGCGCTTCTTTTAATAGCTTTGCGCCATGATCAGTTTGAACTTCCCAGATTTTGCGTCCGCTTTTGTTCGATTTCAGTGCCACATTGTCAATATGAAAAGGATAATAGCTGAGAATTTCAGACACAATCTGTTCTTCATGCTCTTTTTGGTACACTCTGTTCACCCCTTCTATCTGTTCTTTTCATAGACGCTGAGCAGATTTTCAGCCACCCTCTGCCAGCCGAAATTGCTTTCTGCCTCACGGCGGCTGTATTTCCCAAGCCGTTCCCGCTTTTCCGAGCTAGTCAGCAAATCATTGATATGTTCGGCATATTGTTTAGGATTTTCAAAGTCATGAATGATGTAGCCGTTTTTCCCTTCCTCTATGACCTCTGGATTGCCTCCCCGATTGCTTGTGATAATTGGAAGTCCCGCAGCCATCGCTTCATAATGCACCCTTGCTAAAGGCTCCTGCCATTGCGAAGAGCATACAAATACATCTGACATGGTATAAAGGCGCGGAATGTCCTTTGGCTTCACAAATTGAATAAATGTGACATGATCCTTTTGCATCGCACCGAGGGTATGAAGATGTTTGACATAGTTATTTAATTCATTATCTCCGAACCATTTTGACCCGATAAATACCATCATGACATCGGGGTGCTCCTCAATGATGTCCGGCAAAGCCTGCAATAAAATGTGCGGGCCTTTGACTTTGCTAAGCCGGCCGACAAAAAGGACAATTTTTTTGCCGTGAAGCCCTAGCTCGCTTCGCATCTCTTCGCGAGCCCGCTGCCCTTCATTCGTCCAGCGAGGGTGGTACGCTTTTAAATCCACACCAGAATACACTGTTTTTGTTTTGGATCGTGCTGACGGGAAACGTCTTGTGATCGTCTGTCCGATATAATCGCTGACCGTAACAATCTGCGCTACGGAGTCGATGCAAATCTCGCCTTCCGCCTGGCTGATTTTATCGTAAGCAAACATTTCATTGTGAACGCTTAAAATAAAAACAGCATCTGGCGCCTGTTTCTTCAATTTCGGAACCCAGCTTGGGCGATTACAAACATGCACAAGATCAAAACGGCTCTTTTTCAGCTCTTCTCCAACGGCTTCTTCATAACGGTCTTCATCCAAATGCACATAATGGACACCGTCTACCTTCTCTCTATCAGCGAGATTCGGATCTTTAATAGAAAACACAGTCACCTCATGTTTTTTGGCAATTAAAGGGGCAACCGCTTCGAGGTAGATTTGAATGGCGCCTCCTCGAACCGATGGGACAGGAAGCTTCTCTGTGGCGATCAGTGCTATTTTCATACATAGCCTCCATTCCTGCATGATTTTTAACTAGTTAGAATCATGATACGGCTGAACAACCAACTTGTGCGGAATGGGACTGCCCTAAAAACAAAACGGGTAAACAACCATATTCATCTATTAAATATAGTCAAATATCTCAATCATTTTTTCCTTTTGATTCATAAGGTAGGAGTAAAACAGGTAAGGATGTGTCCTTTAATGGCAGAAAACCATGAAGTCATTGAGGAGGGGAATTCATCAGAGCTTCCTTTATCAGCAGAAGATGCAAAAAAATTAACGGAGCTGGCTGAAAATGTGCTTCAAGGATGGGATGTGCAGGCTGAAAAAATAGACGTCATTCAGGGAAACCAGATGGCGCTAGTCTGGAAGGTCCACACAGACTCCGGCGCGGTTTGTCTAAAACGAATACACAGGCCAGAAAAGAAAGCGTTGTTTTCCATTTTCGCGCAGGACTATTTAGCAAAAAAAGGAATGAATGTTCCTGGCATACTCCCAAACAAAAAAGGCAGCCTATATTCCAAGCACGGCTCATTTCTATTTGTCGTATATGACTGGATCGAAGGAAGACCGTTTGAGCTGACTGTAAAGCAGGACTTGGAGTTTATCATGAAAGGCCTTGCTGATTTTCATACAGCGTCCGTCGGATATCAGCCGCCAAATGGCGTTCCCGTATTTACCAAATTAGGTCGCTGGCCAAATCACTACACGAAACGGTGCAAACAGATGGAAACATGGAAGCTGATGGCGGAGGCGGAAAAAGAAGATCCTTTCTCACAGCTTTATCTTCAGGAGATAGATGGCTTTATTGAAGACGGGCTGCGCATCAAAGACCAGCTTTTGCAGTCGACCTATGTTCCATGGACTGAACAGCTGAAAAAAAGCCCTAACCTTTGCCACCAGGATTACGGAACCGGAAATACACTCTTAGGGGAAAATGAACAGATTTGGGTCATTGACTTAGATACCGTTTCATTTGATCTGCCTATTCGCGATTTGCGCAAAATGATTATTCCGCTTTTGGATACGACGGGCGTTTGGGATGACGAGACATTTCATGTCATGCTGAACGCATACGAATCCAGAGCCCCATTAACTGAAGAACAAAAACAAGTCATGTTTATTGATATGCTGTTTCCTTATGAGCTTTACGATGTCATTCGCGAAAAATACGTCCGCAAGTCGGCTTTACCGAAGGAAGAATTAGAATCAGCTTTTGAATATGAACGCATTAAAGCAAACGCATTGCAGCAGCTTATTTAAGACCATCATTTCCCCCGCATATCGGGGGTTTGATCTTTATAAGATAAAGGGTAAATAAATACATGCGGAGGTAGCAAATATGAAAAAGATTGTCGGCGCCTTAGCCGTTTTTGTGATTACATATGCGCTGTTTTCAGCCGCGGGTTACCTGTTTCCTGTGGACCAAGAATGGTACAATTCATTGAAAAAACCGGACTGGACGCCAAGCGGAACTGCGATCGGCATCATTTGGGCCATCCTGTTTGCCCTGATCTCCCTTTCAGCAGCCATTATATATGCTGCGTTTTCATTTAAAGGTGCAAAAAGCTTTTGGTTTGCGCTATTAATAAATTACGTGCTCAATCAGGCATTCAGCTATTTCCAGTTTACGCAAAAAAATCTGCTGGCTGCATCGCTTGACTGTCTGCTGGTCGCCATCACAGCAATCGTATTACTGATCATTGCGAAAAAATACAACAGAGCCGCAAGCTATCTTCTTTTGCCTTATTTTTTATGGAGTGCATTTGCGACGTTCTTATCCTTTACCATCGATTCAATAAATCTGTGAACAAAAAAAGCCGCTTATACAGCGGCTTTTTCATATCATCGGCTTGATGCCCCAAATGTCCTTCGCATATTCCCGGATCGTGCGGTCGCTGGAGAAATATCCAGAATGAGCAATGTTTACAATCGAACGCTCAGACCATTTCCTTCGCTCTCGATAATCAGCTTGAATTCGCTCCTGCGCATCTGCATATGAGCTGAAATCCTTCAGCACAAAATACTCATCATTATGCGGGAGCAGTGAGTCATAGATCGATTCAAACTCATCTGTTTCTCCTTCAAAAAAACCATTGATCAGCTGATCGACTACCTGCCTGATTCTCCGGTCATGCTGATAATATTCCCTCGATCTATAGCCGCCGTTTTCCTGATACGATAGAACATCATCCGCTTTTAAGCCGAATGTGTAAATACAGTCAGGGCCCACCCGCTCAAGGATTTCGATATTAGCGCCATCATGCGTGCCGATCGTTAAAGCGCCGTTCATCATAAACTTCATATTTCCTGTACCAGACGCTTCCTTGCTTGCGGTTGAAATTTGCTCACTTACATCTGACGCCGGAAAAATTCGCTCAGCCATAGAAACTCTATAATTTTCTAAAAAAACAATTTTGATCAGCTGTTTGACCGCTGGATCATAATTGACTTTATCTGCAACAGAATGGATCAGCTTAATGATTTTCTTGGCATAGTAATAGCTTGGTGAAGCCTTTGCCCCGAAAATAAAGGTTTGCGGGTAGATTGAAAACCCCGAATCTTCCTTGAGGCGATTATACAAATACATAATGTGAAGAACATTCAACAGCTGCCGTTTATATGCATGAAGCCGTTTCACCTGTACGTCGAATATGCTGTCAGGGTTCACAACCACCCCTGCCGTGCAAAAAATCAAATCGGCAAGCTCTTGTTTTTTCTTGCTTTTGTTGTTTTGAAACTGTTCAATAAATGCAGGATCAGAGGCGTACGGTTCTAAACGGATCAGTGATTCCGGCTGTTTCACCCATTCATCGCCGATCGCCTCTGTAATGATGGCAGACAAGCCTGGATTCGCTTTTAACAGCCAGCGCCTGTGGGCAATTCCATTCGTCTTATTGTTAAAACGATTTGGGAACAGCAAGTGAAAGTCGCGCATCTCCCTTTCCTTTAATATATCGGAATGAATTTTTGCAACGCCATTCACACTGTAACTGCCTACTATGGCCAGATGAGCCATTTTGACAACACCATGCGCTGTAATCGCCATGTCCTCTATCCTTTTCCAGTCTCCCGGATACTTTTCCCAAACTGCGCGGCAAAACCTTTCATTGATCTCTTCAATAATCATATACATGCGCGGAAGCAGCGGCCTAAACAAATGAATCGGCCATTTCTCAAGCGCTTCTGACAATGTAGTATGATTCGTATAAGAAATCGTATGTACAGTGATATGCCAAGCTTCTTCCCAGCTCATGTTCTCTTCATCGAGCAAAATCCGCATCAGCTCAGGCACCGCAAGCGCAGGGTGAGTGTCATTAATATGAATGCTCACTTTTTTATGCAGGCCGGATAAAGATTTATGTGTTTTTCGGTAATTGTTCACAATGCTTTTTAAGCTTGCGCATACCAAAAAATACTGCTGCTTCAGACGTAAAATTTTCCCCTCGTCATGGGTGTCATCGGGATATAAAAATTCAGAAACCGCTTCTGTTTCCCGCTTATAAGACAAAATATTACCGCCGTGATAATGCGCATAGGGCTCGGCGTTCCAAAGCCTTAACGTATTGACAGTGCCCGTTTCATAGCCGATGATCGGTATATCATAAGGAACAGCGGTAACAATTGTCGCTTGTTCATGGCGAAAATGCAGACGCCCGCTTTTTTCTGTCATATGCACCTCGCCCCAAAACGGAACGTCAACTGCCTGATCCGCATTCCTTACTTCCCATACATTCCCGTTTTTCAGCCATTGCTCAGGCAGCTCCACCTGATGCCCGTCTACAATTTTTTGCTCAAACAAGCCATGCTTATAACGGATGCCCATCCCGTGCCCAGGCAGGTTCAACGAAGCAAGAGAATCTAAAAAGCAAGCGGCCAAGCGGCCAAGCCCGCCGTTGCCGAGACCAGCATCGTTCTCTATCTGAAGGATCTCCTCTAAATTGATGCCGATTTCCTTTAAACCAGCTTCTACAACATCACGAACACCAAGATTCATTAAGTTTTGTTCAAGGAGCTGACCGAGCAGAAATTCGATTGATAGATAATATGTCTGCTTCCCGGAATTGGATCTGCTTTTTTCATTCGTCTTGATCCAATCTGCGCTGATATACTCTCTGACCATATTGCCCAACGTTTTATATTGATCCAGCTTGGCAGAATCTTTAAAGCTTTTTCCGCACGTCATTTCCAGCCGCTTTAAAAATAAATCTGCAAAGCGTTCTTTACTCGAGAACATCCCGTCCACTCCTTGTCACATGCTCGAAAATGCGCTGATACTCTTTAGCCGACTTCCCCCAGCTGTAATCTGCATTCATTGCGGTCTTCATGATGCTCTGCCATACATCCTGTTGCCGATAAAACGACAGCGCCCTTTCAATCGTAAATTTCAGGTCATGCGCATTGAAGGCGGAAAATGTAAAACCATTGCCCGTTCCCTCTTCCTCCTGATAGGAACGGACAGTGTCGTAAAGTCCGCCCGTTTCCCTGACAATCGGAATGGCGCCATATTGAAGAGCAATGAGCTGCCCTAAGCCGCACGGCTCAAATTTCGACGGCATCAAAAACATATCAGAGCCCGCATAAATTTGGTGGGCAAGCGGCTCATCAAACCCAATATAAGCTCGGCACTTCTCATGAAAAGCAAATTCTGCATACCGAAAATAATCTTCGAATTCACGTTCTCCTGTACCCAGCACAACCAGCTGTATGTCTTGCTCCTCAAGTAGCTCGTGCATAATTCTGCGGACAAGATCAAGCCCCTTTTGTTTAGTGAGCCTTGTCACCATACTGATCAGCGGAATATCGTTTTTCTCTGGAAGCCCCATCCGCCGCTGAAGCTTCGTTTTGTTTTCCAGCTTGCATGCAAGCTGCTCCGAGTCGTACTGCGCCTCTATATAAGGATCGCTTTTTGGCTGATAGAACGTATCATCAATGCCGTTTAATATGCCCGTTACATCATTTTCCCTATATTGCAAAACCTGCTCCAGCTGCTCACCATAATACGGCGTCAAGATTTCATTTCTGTAAGTAGGGCTCACAGTCGTCACATGATCAGCCGCAATGATGCCCGCCTTCATAAAATTAACAAAACCGTTGCATTCTAACCTTTCATAATGAAAATGATCCATCTCAAGACCCAGCAAGTCATGTGTGACATCAGGAGGAAATATGCCTTGAAACTGCAGGTTGTGGATCGTGAGTACGCTTTTCATCCGTTCATAAAAAGGATGCTTTCTATACTCCTCTTTCAGCAAATAATTGACCATCGCTGTATGCCAATCGTGAGTATGAACAATATCGGCTGGAACATTCACAACTTTGGCAGCCTCCAGTACAGCTCTTGAAAAAAAGGCAAACCTCTCACCATCATCATAATGCCCGTACAACGAATCCCTGTTGAAATAGTACTCATTGTCGATGAAGTAATAATTCACATCATCCTCTGCCACATGTTCAATTCCGCAATATTGCTGGCGCCAGCCGACAGCTACGGTACACTCAGCCTTTTTTTTCATACGCTTTTTCCATGGCTCAGGTATTTGGCTGTACTTCGGCAGCATCACATATACCTCATTGCCTAATCTCGCAAGCGCCTTCGGAAGAGCACCTGCTACATCGGCAAGACCTCCGGATTTAACAAATGGGGTGCATTCAGACACAGCAAATAATATCTTCAAGAATTCATCAGCTCTCCTTGCACCAAACCTTTTCTTAATACAAGCGGCTGGTCAGCTGTTCCAGCAGCTTCCGTCGCCTTGCCGATTTTAACGTCCTTATCAGAAATGACCTGCTCAAGAAGACAATCCTCGCCAATCTGCGTTTTTTGCATAATAATGCAGTTTTTCAGCTTCGTTCCCTTTCCGACATGGACCGCCCTGAACAAAATGCAGTTTTCAACCTCTCCTTCAAGCACACAGCCGTTTGCCACCAAAGAATTTTTGACAGTGCTGTATTTTCCGTATTTTGTCGGCGGTTCATCCTTCACTTTTGTGTAGATCGGCTGCTGCGGCAAAAACACCTGCTGCCAAAAACGAGGCTGAATGAGTTCCATACTGTGGGTATAATATTTTTCCACCGAATCAATAACAGCGGCATAACCGGAATATTCATAAGGGCAAATGGTCAAGGCGGACGCTTCCTTTTCAACAGCCTCTTGAATGGTTTTATAGCCTTTTTCGCTGTGTCCGTAGATCAGATCCTTTAAAAGTGTTGTAGACATGATATAAATTTGCAGCGACTGGCCGTCCTGAAATACCTCGGTGACATCGCAGCCAACCTCCTGATGGCGTTTCAGCACATATTGAAATTGAATGTTGCATACGGTATGGCTGTTGGAGATAACAGCATATTGCTGCGTGCTTCTGTGGAAGTAATCTAGATGGTCCGAAAACTGGCGAAAGGAACCGAATTCATCGTATTCGTGATGAAGATGGGGAGACGGGAAAAAAAAGAGACCGTCCTTTTTCCGATGCAAATCCCATTCCTTACCTGCCCCAAGGTGATCCATGAGCGAACGGTAACGATACTTCGGAAAAATTGCAACACTCCTAATATCCGCATTCACCATATTGGATAGCATAAAATCAATCAGACGGTATCTGCCGGCAAAAGGGATCGCCCCAAGCGACCGCTGTGCTGTTAAATCCTGAAGAGAATGCTTATATGTGGTTTCATCTATAACACCTAACATTTGATTATTGAACACTGATTCTGCCCCCTGTTCAGTAATTAAATCAATTCTTTTTCTACAAATTCCTCTGAAACGAGCAGCACCTCTTCAATATCTTTTTCGGAGCGAATCACTGCGCCATCCGGGATCACCATCCCCTTAGGAACGATGGCATTTTCAATCACTACATGCTCCCCAATCGTCACATCCGGCATTATGACGGATGATTTGACAGTCGCATGCTTACCGACAGTCACACCTTGAAAAAGAACGGAGTGAGACACATTTCCATAAACAACACAACCTTCGTTCACAAGCGAATCTTGAACCTGCGCATCAGATGAAATAAATTGCGGGGGCTGATTTGGATTGACGGAGTAAATTTTCCATTTGCGTTCAAACAGCTTCAGCTCCGAGTCCTCTTTTAACAAATCCATGTTGGCTTCCCACAAGCTCTGCACTGTTCCGACATCCTTCCAATATCCTTTGAACGGATAAGCGGAAAGCTTCTTTTTCTCCTCCAAAAGCAGAGGAATAATGTCCTTGCCGAAGTCGTGGCTAGAATAAGGGTTCTGATCGTCCATCTCAAGATACTGTTTCAAAAGCGGCCAATTGAAGATATAAATTCCCATTGAGGCAAGATTGCTCTTAGGGAACTTGGGCTTTTCATCAAATTGTGTGATCGTTCCATCTGCATTGGCCTTCATGATCCCAAACCGGCTTGCTTCCTCCCAGCCCACTTCGATGACAGAAATGGTCACATCTGCTTTCTTTTCAATGTGAAAATCAAGCATTTTGCCGTAATCCATTTTGTATATGTGATCCCCTGATAAAATCAGTACATACTCAGGATCATACTGATTCAAATAATTGAGATTTTCATAAATGGCGCTTGCCGTCCCTTTATACCATTTGACTTCTGATGACTCGGCATAAGGGGGTAAAACCGTCACTCCGCCATTATATCTATCAAGATCCCATGCACTGCCGATTCCAATATAGGAATTCAGCTCAAGCGGCTGATATTGCGTTAAAATCCCGACTGTGTCTATGCCTGAATTGGAGCAGTTGCTTAGAGTAAAATCAATAATCCTGTATTTTCCCCCGAAAGATACAGCCGGTTTGGCCATATTTTTTGTTAATCCGCTGAGACGGCTGCCCTTCCCGCCGGCAAGGAGCATGGCTACACATTGTTTTTTCATCTTTTAATCTCTCCTCTTTTTTTAACCGCCCGTAAAATTGAGATGCCGTAAGGGGGGATGGTCATCGTGATATAACACGGTTTATGATGAAGAGCTCCCTTTTTGGCCGATAACGGCTTTTTATTGATTTGTCCTGAGCCTCCATATGTTTCACTGTCACTGTTAAGCACTTCGATGTATTGAGTAAAAAAAGGAACTCCAACATCATATTGATGATAGACCACGGGTGTAAAATTACAAATGATGACAAGCGCCTCACCGTGCTTTTTGCCATAACGAATAAAAGAAAAGATTGATTGTTCTTCATTATGGACATCAATCCATTCAAACGATTGTGCACGATGGTCATGTTCATAAAGGATTTTGCTTTTTTGGTAAAAGCGGAGAAGATCTTTCGTAAAAACGCTGGCTTTCTGATGCATGGGGAAGGAGTCCAAAAACCAATCAAGCTGTTCTGTATCTTTCCATTCATCAAATTGGGCATACTCTGATCCCATAAAGATCAATTTCTTTCCGGGATGCACTGTCATATAGCCCAGCAAAAGCCGATACTGGGCAAATTTCTGCCAGTAGTCGCCAGGCATTTTATTAAGAAGTGATTTTTTTCCGTATACGACTTCATCATGAGAAAACGGCAACACAAAATGTTCACTAAACGCATACAGTAATGAAAAAGAGATAAGCTGATGACAATGCCGCCTTTCTTCGGGCGGCGTCTCCATGTATTTCAGTACGTCATTCATCCATCCCATATTCCATTTATAATGAAAACCAAGCCCCCCTTCCTCAACGGCACCTGTCACTTGAGGCCATTCTGTAGAATCTTCCGCGATCATCATCACCTGTGGATATGCCTCTCTCATGGTTTGATTGAGTTTTTTTAAAAATTCAACAGCATAGGGATTCGTGTGGCGTTCATCCTGATTTGGCCAATACAAGATATTAGCCACTGCATCAACCCTAAATCCATCTATATGATAGAATTCCGCCCAGTACAACGCATTCGAAATTAAAAAACTATGAACTTCTGGTTTTCCCAGGTCAAAATTTGCCGTACCCCATAACCAGTTCTCCCGATCACGTTCTTCTTTGTATTCATAAAGCGGTTCTCCATCAAACATATAAAGGCCATGTGCATCTTTACAAAAATGTCCAGGGACCCAATCTAGAATGACTCCGATATTTTGTTGATGACATTCATCAACAAACCTCATCAGATCGTGCGGTGTGCCAAACCTGCTTGTCGGGCTGTAATACCCCGTTCCTTGGTACCCCCAGGAACGATCATATGGATGCTCATACACCGGAAGCAGTTCAATATGGGTAAACCCATGCTCTTTGATATACGGAATAAGCGTCTGACTTAATTCTTTATAGGAGTAATGCCTGCCATCAGAATGCTTCTTCCAAGACCCGAGATGCAGTTCATAAATGAAAACAGGTTTCTCATACAGCGTCTTAGTCTTCTGTTTCTTTTGCCATTTTTGATCTTGCCAGCTGTACCCTTCCAAATCGTAAGTAAGTGACGCTGTGTTTGGTCTGACTTCTGAATAAATGGCGTATGGATCTGCCTTCAGCCTGATCTCACCGCAATTCGTCACGATTTCATATTTATATCGTTCCTTTTCTCCTAAACCCGGAATAAATAACGTCCAAATGCCATTATCATTCACTCTGTGCATCACATGCTGTTCTCCCGACCAGCTGTTAAAATCCCCAGCCACTCGTACTTCCGACGCATGAGGCGCCCACACACAGAATTCATATCCGCTTGTGCCATTCAGCTCACGAAAATGCGAGCCAAACAGCTGATAGTTTTTAAACAGACTGCCTTCGTGAAAAAGATAAACATCATGTGCTGTAGGGCTGGCAGCGGCCATGTAATCATCCTTTCTGACATCATAGTTTTCATTTATAGTATTTATTCGAAGAAATAAAAAAAAGCCCTTTCCTGAAAGCGCTTATACTTATAGACAATTAACTTCAATTTCTGAAGAAAAACGAAATATATGGAGATTTTTGTTGCCTGTTTTAAAATAAAGAACGAAGCCTATGGCATATCCATGATTTATAAAAACAAAAAAGCCTTGCAGGATATGCAAGGCTTCTGGATGACCCGTACGGGATTCGAACCCGTGTTACCGCCGTGAAAGGGCGGTGTCTTAACCGCTTGACCAACGGGCCGACAATTATAATTTATATCTGAAATCATATGGCGGAGAAGGAGGGATTTGAACCCTCGCGCCGCTTACACGACCTACACCCTTAGCAGGGGCGCCTCTTCAGCCACTTGAG
>Ga0153917_1000549_pt1 | contig 22820 bp, 23 predicted proteins | sample TSFL001MetaG_FD_104695 | JGI IMG/M metagenome (GOLD analysis project Ga0153917, IMG submission 104695) | Attine ant fungus gardens microbial communities from Florida, USA - TSFL001 MetaG | ecosystem: Host-associated > Fungi > Mycelium > Unclassified | place: USA: Florida, Paynes Creek Historic... | reverse complement strand
CTTGTACTACATGGCTGAATTCGAAACCACTTTTGCAGATCTGGGCCTGAAGGCTCCTATCCTTGAAGCCCTTACCGATCTGGGTTACGAAAAACCATCTCCGATCCAGGCAGAATGTATCCCGCACCTGCTTTCTGGTCGTGACGTGCTGGGCATGGCCCAGACGGGCAGTGGTAAAACTGCAGCGTTCTCGCTGCCCCTGCTGAACAACATCGATCCGGACCTGCGCGCACCGCAGATCCTCGTCCTGGCTCCTACCCGTGAACTGGCTGTTCAGGTAGCAGAAGCGATGACGGAATTCTCTAAACATATGCGCGGCGTAAACGTGGTAGCCCTGTACGGCGGCCAGCGTTATGACGTGCAGTTACGCGCCCTGCGCCAGGGCCCGCAGATTGTGGTCGGTACGCCGGGCCGTCTGCTGGATCACCTGAAGCGCGGTACCCTGGATCTCTCTAAACTGAGCGGTCTGGTACTGGATGAAGCTGACGAAATGCTCCGCATGGGCTTCATCGAAGACGTTGAAACTATTATGGCGCAGATCCCGGAAGGTCATCAGACCGCTCTGTTCTCTGCCACCATGCCGGAAGCGATCCGTCGTATCACCAAACGCTTCATGAAAGAGCCGCAGGAAGTGCGCATTCAGTCCAGCGTTACCACTCGCCCGGACATCAGCCAGAGCTACTGGTCTGTATACGGCATGCGTAAAAACGAAGCGCTGGTTCGTTTCCTGGAAGCAGAAGATTTTGATGCGGCGATTATCTTCGTTCGTACCAAAAACGCGACCCTGGAAGTGGCAGAAGCTCTGGAGCGTAATGGCTACAACAGCGCCGCGCTGAACGGGGACATGAACCAGGCGCTGCGTGAGCAGACCCTGGAGCGTCTGAAAGACGGTCGTCTGGATATCCTGATTGCAACCGACGTGGCAGCACGTGGCCTGGACGTTGAGCGTATCAGCCTGGTTGTGAACTACGACATCCCGATGGATTCCGAGTCTTACGTTCACCGTATCGGCCGTACTGGTCGTGCGGGTCGCGCTGGCCGCGCGCTGCTGTTCGTTGAGAACCGCGAGCGTCGTCTGCTGCGTAACATCGAACGCACCATGAAGCTGACCATTCCGGAAGCCGATCTGCCGAACGCAGAGCTGCTGGGCAAACGCCGTCTGGAAAAATTCGCCGCGAAAGTACAGCAGCAGCTGGAAAGCAGCGATCTGGATCAGTACCGTGCGCTGCTGGCAAAAATTCAGCCGGTGGAAGAAGGCGAAGAGCTGGATATGGAAGCACTGGCCGCAGCACTGCTGAAAATGGCTCAGGGCGAACGTACCCTCATCGTTCCGCCAGATGCGCCGATGCGTCCTAAGCGTGAGTTCCGCGATCGTGATGATCGTTTCGAACGCCGTGGTGATCGTAACGACCGTGGCCCGCGTGGCGACCGTCCGGAGCGTGGTGGTGAAGACCGTCCGCGTCGCGAGCGTCGTGATGCTGGCGATATGGAGCTGTACCGCATTGAAGTGGGCCGTGATGATGGCGTTGAAGTTCGTCACATCGTTGGCGCTATCGCTAACGAAGGCGACATCAGCAGCCGTTACATCGGTAACATCAAGCTGTTCGGTACCCACTCTACCATCGAGCTGCCGAAAGGCATGCCGGGCGAAGTTCTGCAGCACTTTACTCGCACCCGCATCCTGAACAAGCCGATGAACATGCAGCTGCTGGGCGATGCTCAGCCGCGTCCGGACCGTGGTCCGCGTCGTGATGGCGATCGTCCTGCTGGCGAACGTCGTAGCTTCGGCGGCGGTGAGCGTCGTGAAGGCGGTCGTGGTCCTCGTCGTGAAGGCGGTGCGCCAGGCGCTGGTCGCTTCAGCGGCGAACGTCGTGAAAACCGTGGCCCGCGTCGCGAAGAAGGCACCAGCCGTCGTCGCTTCGGTGGCGATGCGTAATCCTGCCTTTGCTGGCGTAAAGTAAAAGATACAGCCCCGATAATCGTTATCGGGGCTTTTTTTATTCCTTTTGTACTCTTGTACTGGTACAGTGCAGCACATTAAAGTAGTGACCCACATTTTTGACTGGAGAACAGGCTGTATGGCAACACTAACCACCACCCGGACCTCACCCTCGCTGCTTGGCGGCGTGGTGATTATCGGCGGCACCATTATTGGCGCAGGGATGTTCTCGCTGCCGGTGGTGATGGCGGGTAGCTGGTTCTTCTGGTCGCTGGCGGCGCTGGTCTTCACCTGGTTCTGTATGCTGCATTCGGGGCTGATGATCCTCGAAGCCAACCTTAACTATCGCATTGGCTCCAGCTTTGACACCATCACCCGCGACCTGCTGGGCAAGGGCTGGAACCTGGTGAATGGCCTCTCTATTGCCTTTGTGCTCTATATCCTGACCTACGCCTATATCTCGGCAAGCGGTTCGATCCTGCATCACACCTTTGCGGAGATGTCGCTGAACGTCCCGGCGCGTCTGGCTGGGCTGGCCTTTGCGCTGTTTGTGGCCTTTATCGTCTGGTTAAGTACTAAAGCGGTGAGCCGCATGACGGCCATCGTGCTGGGCGCCAAGGTCATCACCTTTTTCCTCACCTTTGGCAGCCTGCTGGGGCACGTCACGCCGGCCACGCTGTTTAACGTCGCGGAAAGCCACGCTTCATATACGCCCTATCTGCTGATGACGTTGCCTTTCTGTCTGGCGTCGTTTGGCTACCACGGCAATGTGCCAAGCCTGATGAAGTACTACGGCAAAGATCCGCGCACCATCGTGAAGTGCCTGGTCTACGGCACGCTGCTGGCGCTGGGGCTGTATGTTATCTGGCTGCTGGGGACCATGGGCAACATCCCGCGCCCGGCATTTATCGGCATTGCGCAGAAGGGCGGTAATATTGATGTGCTGGTACAGGCGTTAAGCGGAGTGCTGAACAGCCGCAGTCTGGATCTGCTGCTGGTGGTATTTTCCAACTTTGCGGTGGCGAGCTCTTTCCTTGGCGTAACCCTGGGGCTGTTTGACTACCTGGCGGATCTGTTTGGTTTTGACGATTCGGCAATGGGCCGTCTGAAGACCGCGCTGCTCACCTTCCTGCCGCCAATTGTCGGTGGGCTGCTGTGGCCGAACGGTTTTCTGTATGCCATCGGCTATGCCGGGCTGGCGGCCACCATCTGGGCGGCCATCGTGCCGGCGCTGCTGGCCCGTAAATCCCGTAAACGCTTTGGCAGCCCAAAGTTCCGCGTCTGGGGCGGCAAGCCGATGATTGCGCTGATTCTGGTGTTTGGGGTCGGCAACGCGCTGGTGCATGTGCTGTCGAGCTTTAATCTGCTGCCGGTCTATCAGTAGGTCGAGCGGCCGGATACCCTCTCCCGAAGGGAGAGGGAGAAACCATAGCAAAAATTACCCCAGCAGCTCTTCTTTCACCTGCATCGCCAGATCAAAGGAGTGCAGACGCGCCTGATGATCGAAGATCTGGCCGTTAACCATAATCTCGTCCGCCTGTGTCTCGCGCAGAATCGCTTCCAGCCCGTGCCGCACTTTTGCTTTATCCCCTACCAGCGACATGCTCAGCGCCTGCTGCACGCCGTACTGTTCGGAGGCTGACCACAGCTGGTGCATATTCTCCACCGGCGGCGGCAGCTGTCCGCTTTCGCCGCGGCGCAGCTTCATAAAGGCCTGCTGCATGGAGGTAAACAGGAATTCCGCATCACGGTTGCTGTCGGCGGCTACGATATTGATGCACACCATCGCATACGGATTTTCAAGACGCGCGGAGGGCTTGAAGTGGGTGCGATAGAGATGCAGCGCCTGGTGCAGCATATCCGGCGCGAAGTGGGAAGCAAACGCAAACGGCAGGCCAAGCTGAGCGGCCAACTGGGCGCTGTAGAGGCTCGAGCCTAACAGCCAGACCGGGATCTTCTCACCATAGCCCGGCACCGGGCGCACCTGCGGGTTGGGATCGCGGGCATCGAACCACTCCACCAGCTCCAGCACGTCGCGCGGGAAATTATCCACATCACCGCTCATATGGCGGCGCAGCGCGCGCATGGTCGGCTGATCGCTGCCGGGGGCGCGGCCAAGACCTAAGTCGATACGGCCAGGGTAGAGGGTGTTCAGGGTGCCGAACTGCTCGGCGATTACCAGCGGCGAGTGGTTAGGCAGCATCACGCCGCCGGAACCCAGATGCAGGGTGGTGGTGTTGGCCGCCAGATAACCCAGCAGCACCGAGGTGGCGGCGCTGGCGATGCCCACCATGTTGTGATGTTCCGCCAGCCAGTAGCGGTGATAGCCGCGCTGTTCAGCCAGTCGGGCGAGATCCAGAGAGTGCGAGAAGGCGGCTCCTGCCGAGGAGCCTTCAGGGATCGGCGCCAGATCCAGCACCGAAAACGGAATGGTTTTATCAGTCATAACAGCTCACTTTGTCGACGGTGAATCTTTTAATAGTGCATTAAAAATTGATAACCGTTGTTAACAAAGTGAGCTTTTTTTATACCTCGAGCTCCAGCCCGGCGAGGCGTCGCCAGTAGCCGTTACAGTCGCTGTTGGCGGTCAGCGGCAGCGGTGCCGCGCCATTTTCATTGGCGCGGAAGGCCTCAAGCATGGCAAAGACGCTGGTATCCAGCGGAGAGAGGCGCACCATATCCACCAGCCCGTGCATTGAGGCCAGCTCGTTGCCGAGGTTGTAAACATAGCCGCTCATGGTCTGGATGCCGTTGAGCACAAACACCTGCTGGTTTTCCTGCGACAGCATGCTGCGCCCGTTCGGGTATTTAATGCAGCAGGTTTCGCATTCATCTTTTGGCCGGTCTTCCGAACGCGCGGTAAAGCAGCGGGCGGAGTAAGCCAGCGGCAGGTGACCGTAGCTCAACACCTCCACCTCAAACTGATTGCGGATGCCAAGCTCCTCGCATTGCGCCAGCAGGTTCGCCAGCCAGTCGCGGGAGAGCTCCACCGGCATGCACCAGCGCGTCATTCCCTGCTTCAGCAGCAGGCGCAGGGTGACGGCGTTGTAGCAGTTCAGGGCGTGGCCGGCGACGAACGGCAATTTGCGCTCGGCACACATGTTCACCACACCTAAATCGCTGGCTTCCAGCAAAAATTCACCGTTGTCCACGTAGCGTTTGATTTCGCCCAGCTCAGAGGAGGCCTGTACCAGCGCCAGGGTCGAGAGCACCACCTGCTTGCCGCTGCCCGCCAGGCTTTTGGCCATCGCCAGCCAGTCGCCCACTTTGGTGGCGCGGCGTTTACTGCAAACCGCTTCGCCGAGGTAAATCACATCGGCGCTGCTGGTCGCCGCCTGCTGGTAAAAATCTTCCAGCGTCTCTTTTGACCAGTAGTAGAGCACCGGTCCTAATGAATATTTCATTGCTTTTCTCACTGCCATTTACGGTGATACGCGCCAAGGGTGGTCTGGGTACCTTCGGACATGGCCCCCAGTGTCTCCATCCAGGCGGGCTGCGGAGCGTAGTTTTGCGGGTCTGCCATGCAGCGGTCGATGGCCTGACGCCACACCTTCGCCACCTGGCTGACATAGGCCGGGCTGCGCTGGCGGCCTTCGATTTTCACCGAGGCGATATTGGCCGCCAGCAGTTCCGGCAGCAGCTCCAGGGTGTTAAGGCTGGTGGGCTCTTCCAGGGCGTGGTAACGCTCGCCGTCTACCAGATAACGCCCTTTGCACAGGGTCGGATAGCCGGCGTTTTCGCCATCCTGATAGCGGTCAATCAGCACTTCATTCAGGCGCGATTCCAGCCCTTGCGGCGTCTGCTGCCAGCGCACGAAACGAGCAGGGGAGCAGGCGCCCACGGTATTGGGCGACTCGCCGGTTAAGTAAGAGGAGAGATAGCAGCGCCCCTCCGCCATGATGCACAGGCTGCCAAAGGCAAAAACCTCCAGCGGCACTGGCGTGACCCGGGCCAGTTGCTTAACCTGATGAATGGAGAGCACGCGCGGCAGCACGACGCGGGCCACGTCAAAGTGGCGATGATAAAAGCGCACGGCCTCTTCATTGGTGGCAGAGGCCTGGACCGAGACATGGCGCTCAATATGCGGATAGCGTTCTGCGGCATACTCCAGCATAGCGAGGTCGGCCAGAATCAGGGCATCGGCACCCAACTGGGCCGCCATATCCACCGCACGCTGCCAACGGCCATAGCCGTCCGGGTGCGCAAAGGTATTAATGGCAATATGCAGCTTGCGGCGATGTTGATGGACAAAACTGACCGCTTCCTGCAGCTTTTTCTCGGTAAAGTTGAGACCAGCGAAGTGGCGGGCATTGGTATCGTCTTTCAGCCCGATGTAAACCGCATCGGCACCGTTTTCGATAGCCGCCTTAAGCGCCGGAAGATTTCCGGCAGGGCAGAGCAGTTCCATAATTAATCCTGACGTTCGCAATCCACAGGGATGCAAAATTGTTAGCAAACGACGATTTTAGTTAACCATCAGGCGACAATTTTTGATTTAAGGCAGCTAATCGCGTATTGATGACATCAATATTGGCTGGCCCAGTATGTCAGTTTGTTGATTTACGCCGCTATCCTGACGTCCGGATATGGCAAAATACCGGGACTACAGATATCAGGGAGAAAAATTCGTGCTGGATAAACTGCGTTCACGACTCGTAAAGGCTGGCCCATCGCTGCTGAGCACGCCGATCAAACTGGCCCCCTTCGCGCTTAAGCGCCAGGTGCTTGAACAGCTGCTACGCTGGCAGTTCCGCCAGGCGCTGGCGGACGGCGAGCTGGAGTTTCTTGAGGGTAAGTGGTTGAGTATCGAAGTTCGTGATATCGGCCTGCGCTGGTTCACCTCCGTTGAAAACGATCGGCTGGTGGTGTGTGAATCTGCCGCAGCGGACGTTAGCTTCAGCGCTGACGCCAGCGATCTCCTGATGATCGCAGCACGTAAACAGGATCCCGATACCCTTTTCTTCCAGCGCCGTCTGGTCATCGAGGGCGATACCGAGCTGGGCCTGTATGTTAAAAACCTGATGGATGCCATTGAGCTGGAGCAGATGCCAAAACCACTGCGCGTGGCGCTGCTGCAAATGGCCGATTTTGTCGAGGCGGGGCTGAAAAGCCCGCCGGAGAGTAAACCCACTTCAGTAGGTGAGCCATGCTGATTCGAGTTGAGATTGGGATTGATGCGCCAGGTATCGATGCCTTATTACGTCGTGCGTTCGCCAGGGATGACGAAGCGCAACTGGTGCACAATCTGCGTGAAGATGGCCTGATTACCCTTGGGCTGGTCGCCACCGATGATGAAGGCCAGGTGGTAGGCTATGTCGCCTTCAGCCCGGTTGCCGTGCAGGGTGAAGAGCTGCAATGGGTTGGAATGGCACCGCTGGCGGTCGATGAAAACTACCGTGGTCAGGGACTGGCGCGTCAGCTGGTCTACGAAGGACTCGACTCGCTGAACGAGTTCGGCTATGCCGCCGTGGTCACCCTGGGCGACCCTGATTTTTACAGCAAACTAGGCTTCGAAAAGGCCGCCCATTACGATCTGCACTGCCGCTGGCCGGGCACCGAATCCGCCTTCCAGGTGCATCGCCTGGCGGATGACGCCCTGCAGGGCGTTAGCGGGCTGGTTGAGTATCACGACCACTTCAATCGCTTTTAATTAGCGGCGCTTGCAGGCTCTCTCGCAGCGCCTCAAACGACCCGTCTCCGGCGACGAGGCGCTCTTTCTGGCGCTTCGTTAGCTGCTTGATCCTGTACTCCAGCCTCAATGCCAGCGAGCGTTCACCCACCGGTGCCGAAAAGGCCAGCTGCAATTCACCTTTCCCACGCAGGGCTTTCGCCCCTTTTCCCGACTGATGTTGCAGGAAACGCCGCGCCACGTCGGTGGTGATCCCGGTATAGAGCGCGTTATCGGCGGTACGGACAAGATAGAGAAACCAGCACACGGTAAATGATTCGCTATGGTAAGGTGGACGCACCATAGCAAGAGAGAGTCAAAATGGAAACACTGTCCGCCATTAGCCGCTGGCTGGCAAAGCAGCATGTCGTCACCTGGTGCGTTCACCAGGAAGGGGAGATGTGGTGCGCAAACGCCTTCTATTACTACGATCCTGAGAACGTTGCCTTTTATGTACTGAGCGAGGATAAAACCCGGCACGCGCAGATGACGGGCCAGCAGGCCAGGGTAGCAGGCACGGTAAACGGTCAGCCAAAAACCGTGGCGCTGATCCGCGGGGTACAGTTTGCCGGCGAGATCCGCCGTCTTGAGGGAGAGGAAAGCGACGCCATGCGTAAACGCTATATTCGCCGCTTTCCGGTTGCCGCTGCGATGTCAGCTCCCGTCTGGGAGATCCGCCTGGACGAACTGAAGTTCACCGACAATACGCTGGGCTTTGGTAAAAAACTTCACTGGTTACGCGCCGAGCAGGCGTAGCGCTTCCCGGTTAAAGGCGGGCAGGTCATCCGGCGTACGGCTGGTTACCAGCTGATCGCCATCAATCACCACTTCCTGATCGTAGAACTCGGCCCCGGCGTTTTTCAGGTCGATAACGATAGGTTTCACCGCGGTCAGCTTACGCCCGCGGACAACCTCTGCGCTGATCAGCAGCTGCGGACCGTGACAGATAGCGAAAACCGGCTTGCCGCTGGAGACGAAATCCCGGGTAAAAGTGACAAAACGATCGTCGCCGCGCAGGGAGTCAGGGGAGTGTCCGCCCGGCAGCAGCAGGGCGTCAAAGTCGGTCGGGCTGACATCATCAATAGCTTTATCGATGGTGACGCTGGCCTCGCCTTTATGGCCTTTTACCGTTTTACCCGCCTCTTTCTCAATGGTAATGACTTCATGTCCCGCTTTGCGGAACGCCTCGGCAGGTGAAGTGAATTCTGAATCCTCAAACTCGTCGGTGATCAAGACTGCGATTTTCTTGCTCATGCTTCCTCCGTTGCTTTGGCTATAAACAGCTTTTTCTCCGTTTGTGGTAAATACTTACCGGTAACAGACTTCTAAGTGTGGTTGAACAGCGCAGATCCGCAAACGGACTATTCTGCAAAGGGGGCGAAATGAGTCAGGTATTAATAACCGGCGCGACCGGTCTGGTGGGTAGCCACCTGCTGCGAATGCTTATCCAGGACAAGCGGGTGAACTACATCGCCGCCCCGACCCGCCGCCCGCTGGGGGATATCGCCGGCGTTTTTAACCCCCACGATCCCCAGCTTACCGATGCGCTGGCAATGGTAGAGGATCCCATCGATATCGCCTTTTGCTGCCTTGGCACGACCCGCCGCGAGGCGGGCAGCAAAGAGGCTTTTATCCACGCGGATTACACCCTGGTAATAGATACCGCCCTGACGGCGAAAAAGCGCGGGGCTAAACACTTCCTGGTGGTCAGCTCCATGGGTGCCAGCCCCAGCTCGCCTTTCTTTTACAACAAGGTAAAAGGCAAGATGGAGGAGGCGCTGATTGCGCAAAAGTGGGATCGGTTGACCATCGTTCGCCCGTCGATGCTTCTGGGCGAACGCGAGAAGCACAGGTTTAGCGAGTCGGTTTTTGCGCCGCTGTTTTCACTCCTGCCGGGAAACTGGAAGTCTATCGACGGGCGTGACGTGGCGAGAGCCATGCTGATCGAGGGGCTGACCCAATCTATTCAGGGGGTAAATATAATTCCCTCGGCAAAACTACGTGAAATTTCAAAAAGCGAGGCGTAATATCCCCGGGCAAAATTACAACACTCCCGGGAAATGCTATGGCTGGTCAGTCTTCATCTCAGGCGGTAACACCACTTCAGTGGTGGAAACCCGCACTCTTTTTCGCCGTCGTTATTATTGGTCTCTGGTATGTGAAATGGCAGCCTTATTACGGCAAAGCCTTCACGGCGGCAGAAACACACTCTATTGGTAAATCGATTCTCGGCAACGCAGATAACAGTCCGCTTCAGGCGGCGTGGGATTATGCGCTGGTCTACTTCCTGGCGGTCTGGAAAGCGGCGGTGCTGGGCGTGCTGCTCGGCTCGCTGGTTCAGGTGCTTATTCCGCGTAACTGGCTGCTGAAGACTTTAGGGCAACCCCGTTTCCAGGGGACGCTGCTGGGGACCCTCTTCTCACTGCCCGGCATGATGTGCACCTGCTGTGCGGCGCCGGTTACCGCCGGCATGCGCCGCCAACAGGTATCGATGGGCGGCGCGCTGGCGTTCTGGATGGGCAACCCGCTGCTTAATCCGGCTACGCTGGTGTTTATGGGCTTTGTGCTCGGCTGGCATTTTGCCATTATCCGCCTGGTCGCCGGCCTCGTAACCGTGCTGGCGGTGGCGACAGTGGTGCAAAAACTGGTGAAGGAGACTGCCGTCAGCGCCGCGCCGCTGGAGGTTGCCCAGCCGGAGCCGCAGGGTAGTTTCCTCACGCGCTGGGGCAGAGCGTTATGGCAGCTCTTCTGGAGCACCATTCCGGTTTATATTCTGGCGGTGCTGGCGCTCGGCGCGGCGCGCGTCTGGCTCTTCCCCCATGCGGAGGGGGCTATTGATAACTCGCTGCTATGGGTGATTGGTCTGGCGATTGCCGGGATGCTGTTTGTGATCCCGACGGCGGCAGAAATTCCCATCGTCCAGACCATGATGCTGGCCGGAATGGGCACTGCTCCGGCGCTGGCGCTGTTAATTACCCTGCCTGCGGTAAGCCTGCCGTCGCTGGTTATGCTGCGTAAATCCTTCCCGGCAAAAGCCCTGTGGCTGACGGGGGCGCTGGTGGCGTTGAGTGGGATGCTGACGGGCGCTATCGCGCTGTTCTGAAGAGACCCTCTCCGCAGGGAGAGGGCCGAAGTTGCGGTTACTGAATAATGGTAAAGGCGGTGGTGACATGCTTCACGCCGCTTACCCGGCTGGCGATATCCGCTGCCGCTTTGCCTTCGCGGTCGGTCACCAGGCCCAGCAGGAACACCTCACCGTTCTCGGTGGTCACTTTCACGTTAGATGATTTCACCTGATCGCTACCCAGCAGCTGCGAACGCACTTTGGTGGTGATCCAGGTATCCGAAGAGGCGGTGCCCAGACCGATAGGCTGGCCCTGACGCACTTCGTTATAGACTTCGGTGGCACCCTCTACGCCCATGGCGATCTGCTTCGCACGGGACGCCAGCTCGGTGTTTGGCGCCTGGCCTGCCAGCAGCACTTTGCCCTGATAAGCGGTGACGTTAATACGCGCTTCTTTCTTAATCTGTTCGTCTTTTGACAAGGCGCTGTTCACGCGCAGCTCCAGCGTACCGTCATCCACCTGGGTTCCTACCGTGCGTGGGTCGGTCGCCGCTTTGGTGCCCACGGCCGCCGTACCAACCACAGCAGCAGCCACACATCCCTGCAGCAGCAGCGCAGAAATAAGGACTGCGAGGGGCGAAAATGCCTTCATGTATACTCCTTAATCATCCTGGTGAGGGAAAAGCGTGTTATCGATCAGGTCGCATAAGCAGTTCACCGTCAGCATGTGCATCTCATGAATACGCGCGCTACGGTGAGAAGGAATGCGAATCTCCACGTCCTGCGGGCCCAGCAGCCCGGCCAGCTCGCCACCGTCGTAGCCCGTTAACGCCACGATAGTCATATCGCGGGTCACGGCTGCCTCAACGGCTTTGACGATGTCGCGGCTGTTACCCCGGGTCGAAATCGCCAGCAGCACATCACCGGCATGACCTAAGGCACGGACTTGCTTGGCATAAATCTCATCGTGAAGACGATCGTTAGCAATCGCTGTTAAGACCACGTTATCGGTATTAAGTGCAATGGCGGGTAAACTTGGGCGCTCAGTTTCAAAGCGATTGATCATACTGGCAGCAAAATGCTGTGCGTTGGCGGCCGATGTGCCGTTGCCACAACAGAGAATTTTGTTGCCATTGAGCAGGGACTGCACCAGCGTCATCGCCGCGCGGGAGATGGCATCCGGCAGCGCTTCTGCCGCGGCAATCTGAGTCTGAATGCTTTCTGTGAAGCAAACCTTAATTCTTTCGAGCACGATATCCCTTAACGATCGGTTTTAGGCGTCTTCGCCGAAGGCGTTTTTAAGCCATTCGATGGCGTTTCCGGTGAAGGCTACCACATCGAACCGGCAATCCACAGTATCAAAGCTCCCATTCTGGCGGCTAAGCCACCACCGGGCGGTTTGTAAGAGTTTTTGCTGCTTGGCACGGGTCACGCTGGCGGCGGCACCGCCAAAGCGTGATGACTGGCGGTAACGTACTTCAACAAATACCGTTACCGGGCCCTCCTGCATGATGAGGTCTATCTCACCGCCGCGCCCGCGGACGTTTGCGGCGATGAAACGCAGTCCTTTGCGCTCCAGCCAGCGACGCGCCTGTAACTCCCACGCATCGCCGGTCTGCTTGCGGCTTAACTGGCCGGGACGATCTGCCCCTGCTGGTATTTGAGCCATGATAACTTCCTGTTAATCACGCAGTCCTGTGAGGCGGTCAGATCGCCGGTATTGCCGCTAATTTCGAAGCCCGGCACCTGGCGCATCTGGGTGAAGTGGTTAGCCAGCGCCCAGGCGTCAACGCCCATGGCGTAGAGGCGCGCCAGCGAGTAGTCGTTACGTACGTTGCTTAGCGCCTGCTGCATCAGCGCCGGGTTGCTGCCGGCCAGCATAGGGATCTCGCTGTACTGCAACCCGTCCATCTCCAGACGGAAATCCGGGCCGGCGGTGCCCTGCGCGCTGCGGGAGCTGGCATACAGGTTAACGCCGCTCTGGCTGCCGTTGCGCATGGCGATCATCGGTTTGATAAAGGCGATCTCTTCCGGAGTGGCGACGATATAGGCCGCATCCACGTTGCCACCGCCGCTGATCTGCGCATCGGTGGGTGGCGCCGGAATGTTCAGCCCGCCAATGGTCACACCCTGCTGCTGCGGCAGACTGGCGGAGACCGGGCTACCGTTCAGGGCGATGCCTGCACCGCCGTTGACGCCGGCACGCAGCTCTGAGCTGGAGCCAAATTTCTGCTGCAGCACCACGCCGCCGCCAAGTTGCTGCCACTCTTCGGCAAAGGCTTTAGCCACGCGGTCGCCCAGCGTGCTGCGTGGGATCAGCAACAGCGGCGCCTGCTTGCCCTGCTCGTGAATATGACGCGCCGCATCGCGGGCTTCATCTTCCGGCGAAAGGGCGAAGTAGCAGATATTGGCACGGTTCTGCACCTGCTCCGGCTGGTTAAGGGCCAGCACGTTCAGGGGCGTATTGCTCCTTAACAGCTCTTCGACGTTGTTTTTCAGCAGCGGCCCGACCACGATGCTGGCTCCATCCTGCTGGACCTGAGCCAGAACCTGGTCCAGGGGCTGAGCGCTGGTGTCGTAAATTTTCAGTTCTGCGCCCGGCGCTGCTGCAGTCTGCGGCTGGACCGGCGCCTGCGGCTGTTCAGCAACGGCCGGAGAGGTTTCGGCTGCCGCCGGTGCGGCCTCTGCTGGCTCAGCAGCAGGCGCGGCATCTGACGTCGGCGCTTCGGCCTGCGGATCCGCGGTAGGGGCCTGCACGGGGTTTTGCATCGTTCCCTGCTGCTGGTTCGCCGTCAGGTCGCTGGTTTCCACCGCAGAGGGGCTGACCACGTCCCCGGCGTTGGCGGCCTGCGCAACCTGAGCAGGAACGGCGTTGCCGCTAACCGGGGCAGTACCGTTTTTAGCCGCTTCAAACCCCTGCTGAATGGCGCGGCCAAAGACGGCGGCCTGACCGTTGAGGGGCAGCAGCAGTGCGATTTTGCTGGTCGAAACGGGCTTAAAGTTCTGCACGTTGACCAGTTGCGTCGGTAGCATTTTGGCACCCGGATTGTTCGGATAGCGGGTCTGCCAGTCGGATATGCCCGCCTTCAGCATGTTGGGATCGTTGCGGTTATCGAACCAGACGCGCTGCAGATCCAGCCAGCCCTGAAGGATATTTTCATCGGCGTTGATCACCAGAGCATTGGCCTGATCCTGCGTCATGCCGGAGAGCGCCTGCCAGGTGGCATCGATGTTTTTCTGTTTATCTGCGCCACTCACCAGCGGCTCTTGCGCGATTAGCGCGCGAAGCAGAGTCAGGGAAGGGCGGCCCTGCTCGACCGCGATACCTGCCTGCCAGAAGCGGGCCTGCTGGTTTTTATCCAGCGCGCTCAGGTCGATATCGCCGAGGATTTTTTTTGCAGCGGGGTAGGCTTTCTGCGCCACGTTCAATTCTGCCGAGAGCAGCGTCCGCTCCCGGCGCTGGCTGTCGCTGAGTTCAGTCGGCAGCTGCTTAAAGAGTTCGCCGGCCTGTTGGGGCTTACCCTCTTTGAGCAGTGCACGAATGGCAAGTAATTGCCAGTTTATCCTGGTATCATCTGTGCTCTGCTCCATCTGGTGCAGATAGTAGCCCGAGTCTGCCTGGGCGCTACCCTCCATATGGGCGGTAGTTTTATCCGGCGCCTGGGTGCCGCAGCCTGCAAAAATGAGCGCGGCAAGCACCAGAGGAAGGCTGCGTGTGGCTTTATTACGAAGAAAGGTTAAGGGTACCATACTGTATCCAGTGATATTTTTTTACGCATGCTCAATATTAAATCGGCAATACGGATGAAACAATGAAACAACACGAAACGGTAGAGAATTCTCAGGGTCAACTGTATATTGTACCTACTCCTATCGGGAATTTATCTGATATTACCCAGCGTGCTCTCACTGTTTTACAAGCCGTTGATTTGATTGCCGCAGAAGATACCCGACATACCGGTTTACTGTTACAGCACTTCGCCATTAATGCCCGTTTGTTCGCTCTGCATGACCACAACGAGCAGCAAAAAGCCGATACGCTGCTGGCTAAACTGAAAGAGGGGCAGAATATCGCCCTGGTCTCCGATGCCGGTACGCCACTCATTAACGATCCGGGTTATCACCTGGTACGCACCTGCCGCGAAGCGGGCATTCGCGTAGTGCCGCTGCCGGGCCCGTGTGCGGCGATTGCCGCATTAAGCGCCGCCGGGCTTCCCTCGGATCGCTTCTGTTATGAAGGCTTTTTACCGGCAAAATCGAAAGGCCGCCGTGACGTGCTTAAAGCGCTGGAGGCCGAACCCCGTACCCTGATCTTTTACGAATCCACCCACCGCCTGCTGGAAAGTTTAGAAGATATGGTCACCGTCTGGGGGGAGTCCCGCTATGTGGTACTGGCGCGCGAACTGACCAAAACCTGGGAGACCATTCACGGCCTGCCGGTGGGTGAATTGCTGGCCTGGGTAAAAGAGGACGAGAATCGCCGTAAGGGCGAGATGGTGCTGATTGTCGAAGGGCATAAAGCGACCGAAGATGCGCTGCCTGCCGATGCCCTGCGCACGCTTGCGCTGCTCCAGGCCGAGCTGCCGCTGAAAAAAGCCGCTGCGCTGGCCGCCGAAATCCACGGCGTGAAGAAAAATGCGCTTTATAAACATGCGTTGGAGCAGCAGGGGGAGTAAATCCAGTGAGCCGCTATCAGCCGCCATTTACCATTACGCCTTCGATTATTAATCAGGTTGTTGATATTGGTGAACTACTAGGGCATTGGGCGGCTCATAATAGACGTTCATCTCCCTTGCTACGCAAAGAAAACCGAATTCGTACTATTCAGGCCTCACTTGCGATTGAGCATAACTCTCTGTCCAGGGATCAGGTTACCGCTATCATGGAAGGAAAGCGGGTATTGGCCCCTGAAAAGGATATCCAGGAGGTGCGTAATGCCATCCTTGCTTACGAAAAGCTACCGGGTTGGAGAGCCTGGGAGCTAAATGATCTACTGAATGCACATCGTCTGCTGATGGCGGGTCTGGTGGATAATCCAGGTCATTTAAGACGAGGCGATGTAGGTATTTATCGGGGCAGCCAGCTTGTTCATATGGCGCCGCCAGCGGCTCAATTACAGCGTCTTGTCAGCGATCTCCTCGGCTGGCTTAAACAGACCGATCTCCATCCCCTGATTGCCAGTTCAGTATTTCACTACGAATTTGAATTTATTCATCCCTTTTCTGACGGTAACGGGCGGATGGGGCGTTTGTGGCAGACGTTGATTTTAAGCCACTGGCGTGCGGAGCTTGGCTGGTTACCCGTTGAGACACTGATTCATTTTCAGCAAACGCGCTATTACCAGATTCTGGGCGAATGCGATCGGGCGAGTGATTGCACCCTGTTCGTGGAGTTTATGCTGCAAAATATAGCTGCTTCTCTACGAGAAGCCCTCGACATGCCGAATACAATGTCGGATAGCGTGTCGGATAAAATGTCGGAAAAGGAGCGCGCAATTCTTGAACTCCTGACCGTCCAGCCGCAGATGAGTGCTGCAATGCTGGCATCTATGCTGGGCGTCACCTCCCGAACGGTTGAACGTTACCTTAGTACTCTACAGGCACAGGGAAAGTTAATACGTACCGGGGCAAGAAATGGAGGGAGCTGGCGAGTGGTACGCTAAAGGTGACTACTCCTGAAATAAAAAAAGCATGGCCGAAGCCATGCTAAAGAGGTTTACAACAAACTTAGGTCACTGGCGCCGGGTTGAACACCGCCAGCTGATTATGCAATCCCCACTGGTCAGAGAAGGTTTTCTTGCGCCCGCTCGCCACGTCCAGAATGAAGTGGAATAGCTTCCAGCCCACATCCTCAATGCTCTCCTCGCCGGTGGCGATGGTGCCTGCGTTGATATCCATTAAGTCATACCAGCGGTTCGCCAGCTCGGTGCGGGTCGCCATCTTGATCACCGGCACCGCCATCAGGCCGTACGGGGTGCCGCGCCCGGTGGTAAAGACCTGTAGCGTAATGCCGGAGGCCACCTGCTGGGTGCCACAGACAAAGTCGCTGGCGGGTGTGGCGGCATAGATCAGGCCGCGCTTCGTTGGGCGTTGGCCAGGGGAGAGTACCTCCACAATGGCGCTCTGGCCCGATTTAGCAATAGAGCCCAGCGCCTTTTCCACCACGTTGGCGAGGCCGCCTTTTTTATTGCCCGGAGAGGGGTTGGCGCTGCGGTCGGTTTTACCCATGTCGAGATAGTTATCGTACCAGGCCATCTCTTCAAGCAGGCGTTTGCCCACCTCTTCGTTTATGGCGCGCGGGGTCAGCAGATGAATAGCATCGCGCACCTCGGTCACTTCTGAGAACATCACCGTGGCACCGCAGCGCACCAGCAGGTCAGAGGCGTAGCCTACCGCCGGGTTGGCGGTGACGCCGGAGAAGGCATCGCTGCCGCCGCACTGCATGCCCACCACCAGTTCAGAAGCGGGGCAGGTTTCGCGCTGGCGCTGGTTAAGCTTCGCCAGATGGCGCTCGGCTACCTGTAGAATATCATCCACCATCGAGCGGAAGCCCACGTGCTGCTCATCCTGTAGCCGCACGATGCTGGCATCATCCACCGGGATGGCCTGCGCGTCTTCAGTGCCCATCAGCAGTTTTTCCGGCTGCAGCTTTTCACAGCCCAGGCCGACGACCATCACTTCGCCGCCAAAGTTAGGGTTAAGGGCGATGTTGTGAATGGTGCGAATCGGCACGATGGCCGCCGGGGCGTTGATGGCCACGCCACAGCCGTAAAGGTGGTTCAGCCCCACCACGCCGTCGACGTTCGGGTATTTGGGCAGCAGATCGCGTTCGATAATCTTCACCACGTAATCCACCACTCCCGCCACGCAGTGGACGCTGGTGCTGATGCCGAGCAGGTTTTTGGTGCCGACGCTGCCGTCCGCATTGCGGTAGCCTTCAAAGGTATAACCCTCGAGGGCGGGCAGCGGCTCCGGCACACGGGTAGCCAGCGGCAGGGTATTGAGCGGCGGGGCTTTCGGCAGCTCGACCAGCGATTCGTCAATCCAGCTTCCCTGGGGGATGGAGCGCACCGCATAGCCAATGACTTCACCGTAGCGAATGATTTCACCTTTCGCCGGGATATCCACCAGCGCGACTTTATGGCCCTGAGGGATATGTTCGATCAGTTCGAGTCCATCCGGAAAACGGGTTCCGGCTTTTAACCCATGATCGTTAACAATAATCGCCACGTTATCGGTGTCATGCACCTTTATATAAAACGCCGTCGGCAACGCTTGTCGAATTTCGATGTCGGCCATTGTTCACTATTCTCCAGCGAAGATTTGAATATTAAATTTCGTTAACGGGGTGCTTATTTTCTTATTAGCAGAAATAAAGACGCGGTTGTAGTGAATAAAGAATGTCAGGAGTGCCGGGATAAAAACGTGATCGAGATCACTGCGCTGGCCGCGAGGTTGCCATGCCCGGTGGTGAATGCGCAAATCTGTGCATCAGCGCCCAGGATGTTGTGCATATGCTCAATATATTATTCTCAGGAAGCTTCAAAATTGAGCGTTGTTACAATGTGCAGGATCCGGCGGATGTTTATACTTAATCCCGCTTTCATTGTATCTGGTTAATAAATTGATATTACCTGCTGTCTGAAAATAACCAGAAAACATCTTCTCAAAAATAATAAATATAAATAGCGCTGGGCCTGAGGAATTAACTATGAGCGTGGAAACTGCTGTAGAAACCCGCAAGGGTATTCATACCCGTCATTTAATATTGCTGATTATTTTTATTGTCACGGCGGTGAACTACGCTGACCGGGCAACCTTGTCTATCGCCGGAACCGACGTCGCAAAAGAGTTACAACTCAGCGCGGTATCCATGGGGTATATCTTCTCGGCATTTGGCTGGGCCTACCTGCTGATGCAGATCCCGGGCGGCTGGCTGCTGGATAAGTTTGGCTCCAAAAAAGTGTACACCTACAGCCTGTTCTTCTGGTCGCTGTTCACCTTCCTGCAGGGCTTTGTGGATCTCTTCCCGCTGGCGTGGGCAGGGGTGTCGATGTTCCTGATGCGCTTTATGCTCGGCTTCTCTGAAGCGCCATCCTTCCCGGCTAATGCCCGCATCGTGGCGGCCTGGTTCCCGACCAAAGAGCGCGGCACCGCATCGGCTATCTTTAACTCCGCCCAGTACTTCTCGCTGGCGCTCTTCTCACCGCTGCTCGGCTGGCTGACCTTTGCCTGGGGCTGGGAGCATGTGTTTACCGTGATGGGCGTGATTGGCTTTGTGCTGACCGGCCTGTGGGTCAAGTTCATCCATAACCCAACCGACCACCCGCGCATGTCTGCCGAAGAGCTGAAGTTCATCTCCGAGAACGGCGCCGTGGTCGATATGGATCATAAAAAGCCGGGGGATAAAGCCGCCAGCGGGCCAAAACTGCACTACATCAAGCAGTTGTTGAGCAGCCGCATGATGCTGGGGGTCTTTTTCGGGCAATACTTTATCAACACCATCACCTGGTTCTTCCTCACCTGGTTCCCAATCTATCTGGTGCAGGAAAAGGGGATGTCGATTCTGAAGGTGGGTCTGGTGGCCTCTATCCCGGCGCTGTGTGGTTTTGTCGGCGGTGTTCTGGGTGGCGTCTTCTCTGACTATCTGATTAAACGGGGTTCATCACTGACCCTGGCGCGTAAATTACCTATCGTGCTCGGTATGCTGCTGGCCTCTACCATCATTCTGTGTAACTACACCGACAACACCGTGCTGGTGGTGATGCTGATGGCGCTGGCCTTCTTCGGCAAAGGTTTTGGTGCGCTGGGCTGGCCGGTGATTTCCGATACCGCTCCGAAAGAGATTGTCGGCCTGTGCGGTGGGGTGTTCAACGTATTCGGTAACGTAGCGTCAATCGTCACTCCGCTGGTGATTGGCTATCTGGTAAGTGAACTGCATTCGTTTAACGCGGCGCTGCTCTTTGTCGGCTGTTCAGCGCTGATGGCGATGGTCTGCTACCTGTTCGTGGTAGGCGACATCAAACGTATGGAATTGCAGAAATAAGCAAAGGTATAAGCGATGAGTAACGATATCTTCCCGAATAAATTCAAGGCTGCGCTGGCGGCGAAAGAGATCCAGATCGGCTGCTGGTCCGCGCTGGCAAACCCCATCAGCACCGAGGTGCTGGGGCTGGCAGGGTTCGACTGGCTGGTGCTGGACGGCGAGCATGCCCCGAACGACATCACCACCTTTATTCCGCAGCTAATGGCCCTGAAGGGCAGCCACAGCGCGCCGGTGGTGCGCGTGCCCACCAACGAGCCGGTGATCATCAAACGCCTGCTGGATATCGGTTTCTATAACTTCCTTATCCCCTTCGTCGAGAGCGAAGAGGAGGCGGTGCAGGCGGTGGCCTCTACCCGCTATCCGCCGGAAGGGATTCGCGGCGTGTCGGTTTCCCATCGCGCCAACATGTTTGGCACCGTGCCCGACTACCTGAATCAGTCGAATAAAAACATCACCATTCTGGTGCAGATCGAAAGCCTGCAGGGGGTGGATAACCTGGACGCCATCGCGGCGACAGAGGGCGTGGACGGCATCTTTGTCGGCCCGAGCGACCTGGCGGCCGCCTTCGGCCATCTAGGTAACGCCAACCACCCTGAGGTGCAGCGCGCGATTCAGCACATCTTTGCCCGCGCCAAAGCGCACGGTAAACCCTGCGGCATCCTGGCTCCGGTTGAGGCTGACGCCCGCCGTTACCTGGAGTGGGGCGCCACCTTCGTGGCCGTGGGCAGCGACCTTGGCGTGTTCCGCTCCGCCACCCAGAAATTAGCAGACTCCTTTAAAAAATAACCACCCTGAGAGAGAGAAACATTATGACGATGAAAGTTGGTTTTATTGGCCTGGGCATCATGGGTAAACCAATGAGTAAAAACCTCATTAAAGCAGGTTACTCACTGGTGGTTGCCGACCGTAATCCTGAAGCCATTGCGGAAGTGATTGCCGCAGGAGCAGAAACCGCCGCCACGGCCAAAGCCATTGCCGAGCAGTGCGACGTGATCATCACCATGCTGCCAAACTCCCCCCACGTGAAAGAGGTGGCGCTGGGCGAAGGCGGCATCATCGAAGGGGCAAAACCCGGCACCGTCCTGATCGACATGAGTTCCATTGCGCCGCTGGCAAGCCGTGAAATCAGCGACGCGCTGAAGGCGAAGGGCGTGGATATGCTGGATGCGCCGGTGAGCGGCGGCGAGCCGAAAGCTATCGACGGCACTCTGTCCGTGATGGTGGGCGGCGATAAAGCTATCTTCGACAAATATTACGATCTGCTAAAAGCGATGGCGGGCTCCGTGGTGCACACCGGTGACATCGGGGCGGGCAACGTCACCAAGCTGGCGAATCAGGTGATTGTAGCCCTGAACATCGCGGCCATGTCCGAAGCCCTGACGCTGGCAACGAAGGCGGGCGTTAACCCGGATCTGGTCTATCAGGCGATTCGCGGCGGCCTGGCGGGCAGCACCGTGCTGGATGCCAAAGCGCCGATGGTCATGGACAGGAACTTCAAGCCGGGCTTTCGTATCGATCTGCATATCAAAGATCTGGCCAACGCGCTGGATACCTCTCACGGAGTGGGCGCCCAGCTGCCGCTGACCGCGGCGGTCATGGAGATGATGCAGGCCCTGCGTGCCGATGGTCTGGGCACTGCCGACCACAGCGCGCTCGCATGCTATTACGAAAAACTGGCGAAAGTGGAAGTCACTCGCTAACAAAGAAGGGCGCGGGAACGCGCCCGGTATTTTTGCCCTGCGCGGTAACAGGCTATAACTATGAAAATCGTAATTGCCCCTGACTCTTACAAAGAAAGCCTCTCAGCTACTGAGGTAGCGCAGGCAATAGAAAAAGGTTTTCGGGAGATCTTCCCCGACGCCGAATATGTCTCGGTTCCGGTTGCCGATGGCGGAGAAGGAACGGTTGAGGCGATGATTGCCGCCACCGGCGGGGCGCTGCAACACGCCGTTGTCACCGGCCCGCTGGGGGAACCGGTAAAGGCCTGCTGGGGGATCTCCGGCGATGGCACCACGGCTTTTATTGAGATGGCCGCCGCCAGCGGCCTGGCGCTGGTACCGCTGGCGCAGCGCAATCCGCTCATCACCACTACGCGCGGTACCGGCGAGCTGATCCTCGCCGCGCTGGATAAGGGCGCGCGCAACATTATTATCGGGATTGGCGGCAGCGCCACCAACGACGGCGGTGCCGGCATGGTGCAGGCGCTGGGCGCCAGGCTGGTGGATGCCAACGGCACCGACATCGGCCACGGCGGCGGTAGCCTGGTGGCGCTGAACGATATTGATATTGCCGGGCTCGATCCACGCCTGAAGGGCTGCGCCATTCGCGTGGCCTGCGACGTCACCAATCCACTGACCGGAGAGCAGGGCGCATCGCGAATTTTTGGCCCGCAAAAAGGGGCCTGCGAGGCAACCATCGCCGAGCTGGACGCTAACCTCAGCCACTACGCCGAGGTGATTAAACGCTCTCTGCGCATCGACGTGAAAAACGTGCCCGGCGCGGGTGCTGCGGGCGGCATGGGGGCGGCGCTGATGGCTTTCCTTGGCGCCGAGCTTAAAAGCGGCATTGAGATCGTGACCCAGGCGCTGCATCTGGAGGAGCACATTCACGACTGCACCCTGGTGGTAACCGGCGAAGGGCGTCTCGACAGCCAGAGTATTCACGGCAAGGTGCCGGTGGGCGTGGCAAGCGTCGCTAAAAAGTACCATAAGCCGGTGATTGGCATTGCCGGCAGCCTGACCCCCGATGTAGGAGTAGTACACCAGTACGGTATCGATGCGGTATTTAGCGTGCTGAACAGCATTGGCACCCTGGAAGAGGCTTTTCGCGGGGCATCGGACAATATTTACCGCGCGTCGCGCAACATTGCCGCGACATTGCGGGTGGGGATGCTGACGGAAGGGTGACAGCGGCGCGCAAACCCTCTATACTGCGCGCCGAAGCTGACCAGACAGTCGCCGCTTCGTCGTCGTCCTCTTTCGGGGGGAGACGGGCGGAGGGGAGGAAAGTCCGGGCTCCATAGGGCAGGGTGCCAGGTAACGCCTGGGGGGGAAACCCACGACCAGTGCAACAGAGAGCAAACCGCCGATGGCCCGCGCAAGCGG
>Ga0153917_1000547_pt1 | contig 22933 bp, 17 predicted proteins | sample TSFL001MetaG_FD_104695 | JGI IMG/M metagenome (GOLD analysis project Ga0153917, IMG submission 104695) | Attine ant fungus gardens microbial communities from Florida, USA - TSFL001 MetaG | ecosystem: Host-associated > Fungi > Mycelium > Unclassified | place: USA: Florida, Paynes Creek Historic... | reverse complement strand
CGTAGTTTCCCACGTGATGGCCGAAGCAGGCGGCTCTGTTTTTGCTAACATGCCGCTGATCTTCGCTATCGGTGTTGCTCTGGGCTTCACCAATAACGATGGTGTATCTGCGCTGGCCGCAGTTGTTGCCTACGGCATCATGGTGAAAACCATGGCTGTGGTTGCACCACTGGTTCTGCATTTACCTGCTGAAGAGATCGCAGCGAAACACCTGGCCGATACCGGTGTTCTCGGCGGGATCATCTCCGGTGCGATTGCAGCGTATATGTTCAACCGCTTCTATCGCATCAAGCTGCCTGAGTATCTGGGCTTCTTCGCGGGCAAGCGCTTCGTTCCGATCATTTCTGGTCTGGCAGCGATTTTCACTGGCGTGATCCTGTCCTTCATCTGGCCACCGATCGGCTCTGCAATCCAGACCTTCTCTCAGTGGGCTGCTTACCAGAACCCGGTTGTGGCATTCGGTATCTACGGCTTCATCGAGCGCTGCCTGGTACCGTTTGGTCTGCACCACATCTGGAACGTTCCATTCCAGATGCAGATTGGTGAATTCACCAACGCAGCAGGTCAGGTGTTCCACGGTGATATCCCACGTTACATGGCAGGTGACCCAACCGCGGGCAAACTGTCTGGTGGCTTCCTGTTCAAAATGTACGGCCTGCCGGCTGCTGCGATTGCAATCTGGCACTCTGCTAAACCAGAGAACCGTGCAAAAGTGGGCGGTATCATGATCTCCGCAGCGTTGACCTCGTTCCTGACCGGTATCACCGAGCCGATCGAGTTCTCCTTCATGTTCGTTGCGCCGATCCTGTACATCATTCACGCGGTACTGGCTGGTCTGGCGTTCCCAATCTGTATCCTGCTGGGTATGCGTGACGGTACGTCCTTCTCTCACGGCCTGATCGACTTTATCGTTCTGTCTGGTAACAGCAGCAAACTGTGGCTGTTCCCAATCGTTGGTGCGTGCTACGCGGTTGTTTACTACACCATCTTCCGTGTGCTTATCAAAGCACTGGACCTGAAAACTCCAGGTCGTGAAGATGCGTCTGAAGACAGCAAAGCAGCAGCAACCAGCGAAATGGCTCCGGCCCTGGTTGCAGCGTTCGGCGGCAAAGAAAACATCACTAACCTGGACGCGTGTATCACTCGTCTGCGTGTGAGCGTTGCTGACGTAGCGAAAGTAGACCAGCTTGGTCTGAAAAAACTTGGCGCAGCAGGCGTTGTTGTTGCAGGTTCCGGTGTTCAGGCAATCTTCGGTACTAAATCCGATAACCTGAAAACCGAAATGGATGAATACATCCGCAGCAACTAAGTTGTGACTGGGGAGACTAAGGCAGCCGATTGGCTGCCTTTTTTATTGCTGCGGTTTATGGTGCCGGGTGGCGGCTGCGCCTTACCCGGCCTACGTGGTGGGTAGGCCCGGTAAGCGTAGCGCCACCGGGCTTCTGTCACTTAGAAATCGTAGCTCGCGCTCACCGAGAAGTTAAGCGGTGCACCGTACACGAGATAAGACCCGACATAGTCGTAGTAATCTTTGTCGAACAGGTTGTTCACGTTCGCCTGTACGGCAAAGTCTTTGGTCACCTGGTAGCGGCTGAACAGATTCACCAGCGCGTAACTGCCTTGTTCAGCACGGGAACGACCGGCAGGACCGCCATCAACATCCGTCCAGACCTTGTTTTGCCAGTTAACACCGCCACCCACAGCCAGCTCTGGCAGCATCGGCAACTGATAACGGGTAAAGAGCTTCATGGTGGTTCGCGGCTGGTCAGAGCTTACGGCATTCCCGTTCTTATCTTCGGCGATAAAGCGGGTCGCACCAAAGGTTAGCTGCCAGTTATCGTTCAGGGCACCGTTCAGCTCAAACTCAATCCCTTTACTCACCACGCCATCCAGTGATTCATAAATCGACTCACCGCTTGGCATATAGGTGTAGGTATTGTTGGCAACGTTATCCTGCTCAATACGGAAGATGGCCAGAGAGGTCGTCAGGCGGGTATTAAACCAGTCAGCCTTCACGCCCGCCTCGTAACTTTTACCCGTTGTCGGATCGAGGTAACGGCCATTGGCGTCACGCTTGTCCTGCGGCTGGAAGATAGAGGTATAGCTGATGTACGTTGACCAGTCTTCGTTGATGTCATAGACCAGGCCCGCGTACGGTGTCACGTCGTCTTTGGTGCTTTCCAGACGGGTGTCCGGGGAGCCTGCCGGGTTATAACGAATGTTGTAGTTGGTGTAACGTGCGCCCAGGATCAGGTGCAGCGGATCGGCCAGCGAGAAACGGGCAGAGGTATACGCTGAGGACTGACGAATATCGTCCTGGCTGTAGAGCTTCCACGGCGTCCACTGTGGGTCGGCAATATTACCGTTCCAGTTTTTGAAATCACCCACATCAACCATACCGTACAGGGTATCCGGCATTGAGTTGTCGTAGTGGTTGCGCTGACGGCTGAAGCTACCGCCAAACATCATTTCGTGCTGGCGACCGAAGAGATCGAAATCACCGCGCAGGAAGGCATCCACCGCATCCTGTTTACGCTCGCCCCGGTTCCAGCCGCCGTAACCGACAAGACCGGATCCTGTGTCTTTATCCGGGTAGCCGTACATGTACATCAGCTTGGTATCGAAGTTGGTTTCCGCGTGCATCCCGTTGATGTGCGCTTCCCAGCCGTTGTCGAAACGTTGGGTCAGGTTGGCGAAAATGCGGGTGTTGTCTTTGTCTGAATACGCCCAGTCTGGCGCAACGGTCTGGCTATGGTTGTAATGCGTTTTGCTGCCGTCGCTGTACCAGGTTGGCAGGCCGCCCCAGGTAGGATCTTCAGTCTTGCTCTCCTGGTATTCATATCCCAGAGAGAGGGTGGTGCTGTCGGTGACATCGGCATCCACCACACCGTAGAGGAATTTCTTACGGTAGTGATAGTTATCGACAAAGCTGTCGTTGTCCTGATAACCGGTGATCAACCGCCCACGGACTTTACCGGACTCAACCAGCGGAGCCTGTAAATCGAGCACATAGCGCTGTTTATCCCAGCTGCCATAGCTGGCCGATACGTTGCCCTTGAATTCATTGCTGTCGGCATGTTTACGCACCATGTTGACGTAAGCGGCCGGGTTACCCGTGCCGGACATCAGGCCCGTGGCACCACGCACCACTTCAATACGATCGTAAATGGCGGTGTCGGCCGCCGTATCGCCAAAGTTCCACACTTCACTGATGGAGGTTGGCAGGTCATCGTAGGCATAGTTACTCACGAAGAAACCACGGGAGTAAAATACAGAGCGGTCGCTGTCCTGAACCTGCGCGGTCACCCCGGTGGTGTTGGTCAATACCTGCCCGATGGATTGCAGATTCTGGTCAGCCATGCGTTGCTGGCTGATCACACTGACGGATTGCGGAATATCGCGCGGCACTAACAGCAGCTTTGTACCGGTGGTGGTGGTTTTAACGCTGTAATCCTGCTCCTGACCGGCAGACGGATCCTGTGCGTTATCAAAACCGCCATCAACAACAACGGTGTCTTCAGTAGACGTGGTAGCGGCGAAACTTACGGTTGGCATCAATGCCATAGCAATGCAGGCAGCCAGCAACGAAGGTGTTGTGGCAGGCTGACGTTGCCCATCCCTGGTATGATTAATGAAAGACATCATCAAACCCTTAATGAATGGTGAAAGTTGTGTGCGTCAGTCCCGTGGAGCCGGGCTGAAGTCGTTTTCTATGTTTGAAATGCGCATGAAAATGCAAATGCGAAATATACGCATTGTGATTACCGCTGTAAACAGATGTTTCGAACGGAAGTGAAATATTGTTTCAGGATATCAACGCACAAGAGCGCTCACTCTTCAGGCAGCTATCGTGCAATCAAGGAAAGAAATCGAGGGAGAAGGTTGAAAGGACAGGAGAAACTCGCTCATACTCTTGAGTTGTGTCACACAGTAATACAGACAATATGTGTTATTGGCAGACCCACCACGCCAGATTAAACAAAAAAGGAAAAGGTCATGGCTGAAGAAACGATTTTCAGTAAAATTATCCGCCGCGAAATTCCGTCGGATATCGTGTATCAGGATGAGCTGGTGACAGCCTTCCGGGACATTTCACCTCAGGCGCCGACACACATCCTTATTATTCCCAATATTCTGATTCCGACCGTGAACGACGTGAAAACCGAGCACGAAGTGGCATTAGGCCGTATGCTGACGGTGGCGGCAAAAATTGCTGAGCAGGAAGGCATTGCGCAGGACGGCTATCGCCTGATCATGAACTGCAATCGCCATGGCGGGCAGGAAGTTTATCATATTCACATGCATCTGCTGGGTGGCCGCCCGCTGGGGCCGATGCTGGCACATAAAGGTCTTTGACATGCTAAGAGGGCGTTTTGCAGCGCTGGTAATGACGCTGGTGATGGTAGGGTGCAGCGCGCGTCCCGCGATCCCGGTGAGTGATGAACAGACGCTGGTCATGGAGTCCTCTGTTCTGGCTGCGGGTATCACGGCAGAACAACCTTCGCTGACCATCAGTGAAATTCAGGCTTCTGCGTCCTCTTCGCTTTATAACGAAAGACACGAACCAGTCACGGTGCATTACCGTTTCTACTGGTATGACGTACGAGGTCTTGAAATGCACCCACTGGAAGCGACGCGCACGGTAGTCATTCCGGCGATGTCATCGGTCACGCTGTATGGCAGCGCGAACTACCTGGGTGCACATAAGGTCAGACTTTATCTTTATTTGTAGGGGTGAACCTTGATTAAAAATATGAGCCGTTTTGCGCTCGTTACCGCATTTGCACTCTTCCTTTCAGGGTGTATGACGCGCATGGAACAACCTGCTCCTGTAGAAGAGGCGAAACCGGGCACGGCACAGCCTGTAGAGCCAACGCAGCCGGTGCCAACCGTGCCTTCTGTTCCGACCATCCCGGCGCAGCCAGGCCCAATCGAACATCCTGATGCAACGGCACAGCCTGCACCGCGTGTGCGTCATTACGACTGGAACGGCGCAATGCAGCCAATGGTCGGTAAGATGTTGCAGGCGCAGGGTGTTACCCCTGGCAGCGTGCTGCTGGTGGATAGCGTGAACAACCGTACCAACGGTTCCCTGAATGCAGGTGAAGCGACCGAAACGTTGCGCAATGCGCTGGCGAATAACGGTAAATTTACGCTGGTTTCTGCACAGCAGCTCGCGGTGGCAAAACAGCAACTGGGGCTGTCTGCTCAGGACAGTCTCGGTTCACGTAGCAAGGCGATTGGTATCGCCCGCAACGTTGGCGCGCAGTATGTGCTTTACTCTAACGCCAGCGGTAACGTGAATACGCCAGCGTTGCAGATGCAACTGATGCTGGTTCAGACAGGCGAAATTATCTGGTCAGGTAAAGGTGCCGTTACGCAACAATAACTGCACGCGTGATGACGTTCTGACACGTTATTTTCCGCAGTATCGCCTTATCGCGCCGCAGGCCCATTCCGGGCTTGGCGGCGCGAGTTGCATTATCGCCCGGGGTGAACATCGACTGGTGTTACGCCAGCATCATGATGGCTCTGCTCCGGCTTCCCATTTTCGTCGACAGTATCGCGCATTAACGCGACTTCCCGCAGAGCTTGTGCCGAAACCGCAGTTTTTTATGCAGGGATGGATGGCGGTGGAATATCTTGCGGGCGAGATCAAAACCGGATTACCGGATACTCCCACGCTTGCCGCCATGCTGTATCATCTGCACCGCCAACGGCGTCTGGGCTGGCGCATCACGCTTTTACCCTTGCTTGAACAGTACTGGCAGCAGGCATCGCCCGCCAGGCGCACGCCTTTTTGGCTGGCGCAGCTCAAGCGGCTGCGTAAAACGGGTGAACCGCAACCGCTGCGGCTTGCGCCTTTGCATATGGATGTTCACGCCGGAAACATCGTCCACACGCCCGCGGGCGACAGACTGATCGACTGGGAATATGCCGGTGACGGAGACGTTGCGCTGGAGCTTGCAGCAGTCTGGACAACGGATGATGCCGCACGCGGGCAGTTAATTCAGGCCTACGCCAGGGCAGCACACATCGATCCGTGGACGCTTGCGCGCCAGGTCTGGCGCTGGCGACCCTGGGTACTGATGCTGATGGCTGGCTGGTTTGAAGTACGCTTGCAGCAATCGGCAGACAAACAATTTATCGCGCTGGCAGATGACGTCTGGCGCCAGTTACAAACTAAAGGATAAGAGAGGTTCGTGTGGGTCCAGTCATGTTGGATGTCGAAGGCTTTGAGCTGGATGCGGAGGAGCGCGAAATTCTGGCGCACCCGCTGGTCGGTGGCCTGATTCTGTTTACCCGCAACTATCACGACCCGGAGCAGTTGCGGGAACTGGTTCGACAAATTCGCGCGGCGTCACGCAATCAGCTGGTGGTGGCGGTAGACCAGGAAGGCGGGCGCGTGCAGCGTTTTCGCGAGGGCTTTACCCGCCTGCCAGCAGCGCAGTCTTTCGCCGCACTGCTGGGCACCGAAGAGGGCGGCAAGCTGGCGCAGGATGCCGGCTGGCTGATGGCAAGCGAAATGATTGCGATGGATATTGATATCAGCTTTGCCCCCGTGCTGGATGTCGGGCACATTAGCGCTGCTATTGGTGAGCGTTCATACCATGAAGATCCGCGCATCGCACTGGAAATGGCCACACGTTTTATTGACGGGATGCACGATGCCGGGATGAAAACCACCGGTAAGCACTTCCCGGGCCACGGGGCGGTCACGGCGGATTCTCATAAAGAAACCCCACGCGACCCACGCCCTGAAGCGGAGATCCGCGCCAAAGATATGTCGGTGTTCCGCTCGCTTATCACCGATAACAAGCTTGATGCCATTATGCCGGCACATGTTATCTACAGCGATGTCGATCCACGCCCGGCGAGCGGCTCTGCCCACTGGCTGAAAACCGTGCTGCGTCAGGAATTAGGCTTTAACGGCGTGATCTTCTCTGACGATTTGTCGATGGAAGGAGCTGCCATTATGGGCAGCTATGCTGAACGCGGACAGGCATCGCTGGATGCAGGTTGCGATATGATCCTGGTCTGCAATAATCGTAAAGGCGCAGTCAGTGTGTTGGATAACCTGTCGCCGATCAATGCTGAGCGTGTTACACAATTGTATCATAAAGGTTCATTTAGCCGTCAGGAGCTGATGGGCTCGGCGCGCTGGAAGACGGTCAATGCTCAGCTTGAGGCGCTGAATGAGCGCTGGCTGGCGCATAAAGCAGGCCTTTAATCCCTCCTGGAAGGCGTAGCGTGGTGAGAAGACGATGATCATCTATTTACACGGTTTTGACTCAAACAGTCCTGGTAATCATGAGAAAGTACTGCAATTGCAGTTTATCGATCCGGATGTACGGCTGATTAGCTACAGCACCCGCCATCCGAAACATGATATGCAGCATTTGCTCAAAGAAGTGGACAAAATGTTGCAGCTTAATGTCGACGATCGCCCGCTGATTTGTGGGGTGGGTCTGGGTGGATATTGGGCTGAGCGTATTGGATTCTTGTGCGATATCCGTCAGGTGGTGTTCAACCCGAACCTGTTTCCGCATGAAAATATGGAAGGGAAGATTGACCGCCCGGAAGAGTATGCCGATATCGGAACCAAGTGCGTCAGCAACTTTCGTGAAAAGAATCGCGATCGTTGCCTGGTGATCCTGTCGCGTAACGATGAAGCCCTCAGCAGCACCCGTGCCGCCGAGCTGCTTCACCATTACTATGAAATTGTCTGGGACGAAGAACAGACCCACAAATTCAAAAACATCTCCCCGCATCTGCAACGCATCAAAGCCTTTAAAACTCTGGGTTAAAGGCATCTGACGTTTTCTCAAGCCCGGCGGCGTAAGCTTGCCGGGCTTTCTTTTTGCTAAAATTGTACAAATATCAGCCATCAAAACTTGATGCATATCAATTTTGGTATGACCAATGCGCCTGGCGTGTTATTCTCAATGCACCTGAATGGTTTCAGTACTGTAACCTGTTGTTAATTAAGGGTTATTTTTATAACCTTTAATTAACAATTGGTTAATAATTTGAGGGGGTCACGTTGACTACGCCATTGAAAAAGATAGTGATTGTAGGCGGTGGAGCTGGCGGGCTGGAGCTGGCTACACAGCTTGGCAAAAAGCTGGGTCGCGGTAAAAAAGCCAAAATTACGTTGGTCGATCGTAACCACAGTCACCTGTGGAAACCACTGTTGCACGAAGTGGCAACCGGTTCTCTGGATGAGGGTGTTGATGCGCTGAGCTATCTGGCACATGCGCGTAATCACCACTTCCAGTTCCAGCTGGGTTCCGTGGTGGACATCAACCGTGAAAGCAAAACCATCACGCTTGCCGAACTGCGTGATGAAAAAGGCGAGTTGCTGGTTCCTGAGCGCAAACTGCCTTATGACACGCTGGTGATGGCGCTGGGCAGCACCTCCAACGATTTCAACACGCCTGGCGTGAAAGAACACTGCATCTTCCTGGATAACCCGCATCAGGCGCGCCGTTTCCATCAGGAAATGCTTAACCTGTTCCTGAAGTACACCAATAACATGGGTGCTAACGGCAAGGTCAACATCGCGATTGTCGGCGGTGGTGCGACCGGTGTTGAGCTGTCTGCTGAGCTGCACAATGCGGTAAAACAGCTGCACAGCTACGGTTACAAAGGGCTGACCAACGAAGCGCTGAACGTGACGCTGGTTGAAGCGGGCGAACGTATTCTGCCTGCGCTGCCGCCGCGTATTTCCGGTGCGGCACACAGCGAGTTAACCAAACTGGGTGTTCGTGTACTGACCCAGACAATGGTCACCAGCGCGGATGAAGGTGGCCTGCATACCAAAGATGGCGAATACATCGAAGCGGATCTGATGGTTTGGGCTGCAGGGATTAAAGCACCAGATTTCATGAAAGATATCGGTGGCCTGGAAACGAACCGTATTAACCAGCTGGTGACTGAGCCAACGCTGCAAACTACCCGCGACCCGGAAATCTACGCGATTGGCGACTGTGCATCCTGTGCGCGTCCTGAAGGTGGTTTCGTACCGCCGCGTGCTCAGGCTGCGCATCAGATGGCAAGCCTTGTGCTGCATAATATTCTGGCACAGACCAAAGGCAAGCCAATGAAATCGTACGTTTATAAAGACCACGGTTCGCTGGTATCGCTCTCTAACTTCTCGACCGTCGGCAGCCTGATGGGTAACCTGATGCGCGGCTCAATGATGGTGGAAGGGCGCATTGCACGCTTCGTGTACATTTCGCTGTACCGTATGCACCAGATTGCGCTGCACGGTTACTTCAAAACCGGCCTGATGATGCTGGTGGGCAGAATCAACCGCGTGATCCGTCCTCGCCTTAAACTGCACTAATTCTTCTCTCCCTCCGGGCTCCCCGGAGGGATTTTTAGCATATCATGCTGTTCATTTCCTGAACGCCTCTTCGGAGTTCTCCTAAACAGGGTGATCCTGCCCATTTCCCCGAGTTTTTAATCCTTTTTCTGATTGGCTAAGTCTGGCGTTAATTGCAGAATTGTTACCAATAGCAACAAAGGAGGAAGTCCCGTGAATAAATCAATGTTGGCGGGTATCGGGATTGGTGTTGCTGCTGCGTTAGGTGTGGCAGCGGTTGCCAGTCTCAACGTGCTTGATCGCGGCCCGCAGTATGCTCAGGTCGTTTCTGCTACCCCTATTAAAGAATCGGTAAAAACGCCGCGTCAGGAGTGTCGCAACGTGGCTGTTACGCATCGCCGTCCGGTTCAGGATGAAAACCGTATCGCCGGCTCTGTGCTGGGTGCGGTAGCCGGTGGGGTGATTGGTCATCAGTTTGGTGGCGGTCGTGGTAAAGATGTGGCGACCGTGGTTGGCGCGCTGGGCGGCGGTTACGCAGGTAACCAGGTACAGGGCGCAATGCAGGATAACGATACCTACACCACGACTCAGCAGCGCTGTAAAACCGTCTATGACAAGTCAGAAAAAATGCTGGGTTATGACGTGACATACAAAATTGGCGATCAGCAGGGCAAAATCCGCATGGATAAAGACCCGGGCAGCCAAATTCCGCTGGACGGAAATGGTCAGCTGGTTCTGAATAACAAAGTGTAAAAAAGACGTTCTCTGAATTTAGCTCCTCAAGCGCTCAGGCTGAGGAGCTTTTTTTTGGCAATCAGAAGGTCAGAGCATAGTTAAGCCCAAAGGTACGACCGCGTCCTTTGTACTCGTACAATGCGGCATTGCCGTACGTTGGGCTGTAGAGCAACGGTGCACGCTGGCCCCAGACGGTGGTGTACTGTTTATCCAGCAGGTTTTCGATGCTGAACGACAGTTTACCCAGCGGCAGCTGATAACTGCTGAGGAAATCGACGGTGTTATAACCTTCGATTTCATTGCCTGCGGCGTCCGTCAGGTCAAAGGTTTGCTGAGTCTGAACACGCAGCGACCAGGGTTCAGGCGCCCAGCCTACATAGGCCGTAGCTTTCGACGGCGAGGCCTGAGTCACATCCCATTTCTCCCATGAACCGTTGGTTTTTATCTCTGATTTCAGGATGTTGAAATTACCCCCCACGCTCCAGACGCTGTCAGGGATAACGTAATCCACCGCACCTTCCACACCATAGATACGGCGCTCCTGCGGGTTGACGTCAATAGTCATGTCGCTACGGTTGATGTCGATGGATTTGTCCGAGAGAGAGTAATAGGCCGCAATTTGCGTGCGCAGGTTATCTCCGGTATAGCGCCAGCCCAGCTCATAGGAGTCAACTTTGATCCCTTCAAGTTTTGCATCATTTGGGTTAACGCTTTTAAGCAGCGCCAGGTGGCCCTGTGCATCGGCTTTTGCGTACGCGCCGTTCCCGTAATATTTGCCTGGATCCGGCAGCTCCACGCCCTGAGAGAAGTTAAACCAGAGCTGCTGGCGTTCCGTAATGTGCGCAAGAATGCCGGCGTTAAACAGCAGGTTATCGTAATCCGTTTTACCGCCCGGGATCGCATCAGCTGACGTGGCCTTGCCATTCGCAATCGCCTGCTGCTGCGAATAACCGATAAAGTCATCAACGCGGTTCTCAGTCCATTGATAGCGAACCCCACCACTTAAGGTGAAGATCTCATTGATGTCATAGCTGTTTTGCAGGAAGGGCGCGAAGTTAGTAATGCTGTAACCCGGATAACGCCCGGTGGTGTAGGCCGAGTGGTTATTCATCCCACCTGATGGCACTGACTTCGCCAGGTCAAAGAACATCTGGTTGGAATCGAATGTTTCATGGTCGGCATCGATACCCCAGGTTACCTGCCAGCTGTCGAGCGGTTTGCTGTTCAGGGTTAGTTTTGCGCCGTACTGATCGGTGTTTTGCTCAGACGCCGCAAAGCTGGTGATGGTCTTGGTTTTTTGATCCACGGTCGGGAAGGGGTAGAAACGCAAGGATTCATCACGGTAGTAAATTTGCCCTACCAGCTCTTGCCCCCAGAAGTCGGTGTCGGAATATTGCAGGCTGATGAGATGACGTTCTGTCCCCGGAATGCGGTCGGAACTGAACCCGCTACGGGTCCGGGCGGTACCATTTCCGGTCACGGCACTCATGTTTTTATCGAGATAAAGCCCGTAATCATCGTCACCCTGGCTTTTGTAATACTGTGTCACCACCTGCAACTGGCGGGTATCGCTGATGTCGATTGTGCCAGTGCCCATCACATCCAGACGATCGGAATGTTGTAATCCTGTCTGGGTGTTATCGAAGGTGAGGGCGTCGCCGTTGCCATCATACCAGCCGCCAAAACGCTGATAAGCGACAGAGAGGCGGCCCGACGCATGGTCATTCCCTCCGCTAACGGCGGTTGCCACGCGCTCGTCATGGTCATTGCTGTTGTTAAAGCCTGTCTTGCTGCCAAGCTCCAGATCAACCTGCGTTTCTGGCTGACCTTTTTTGGTCACGATGTTAATCAGACCACCGGTACTACCGCCACCGTACAGGGCCGTAGAGCCGGAAATAACTTCAATATGTTCGATGTTAAAAGGATCAATCGAGTCCAGCTGGCGGCTGTCGGTACGCGAGGAGTTCAGACGCACGCCATCAATTAACACCACAATCGCGCGGCCGCGCATGTTCATGCCGTAGTTTGTTCGCCCCTGGCTGCTGACATCCATACCGGGGATCAGCTGCCCGAGAATATCCTTGAACTCCTTGCCACCCTGGACCTGTTGTTCAATTTCATGTCCTTCGATAATCCATGTGGTTTGCGCCATTTCTGCCACGGTACGATGGCTGCGGTTGGCACTGACAATCAGGTTTTCTTCATTGGTTTGTTCGGCGTAAAGCGGCATCGCGATGGCCAGCAATACAGGATTTAGCACCCAGAGGCTTTTCTTCATCATCATTCCTTGTTGAGCGGTCGCTCTTTTTTATAGGCAGGTCAACACCACAATTTTGCATTGTGTAACAAATGTAAAAAATGCAAATGCGAATACTGCCGATAAAGAATCTCATTATCAACCCATCAAATAAGAGGATAAGCGCAACGGGGAACAAAAATGAGGGAAGAGAGGGCGGCTAGCGAAGCCGCCCGGGGTATCAGACTTTAAGCAGTTCTGGCCACAAACGTAGCGTGGTGTGGGTGATACTTTGCAGTTTTTCCAGGCTTGCGCCTTCACGGGCGCTGATAGACATACCCTGCAAAATACAGCTCAGGTATTGCGACAGCTCCTGCGGATGGCAATGGGCAGGAAGCTCACCGCGGCGCTGGCGCTCGGTCAGAAACGCACACAGCGTCTCCTCCTGCATCGCGTGGCGCGATTTCACCGTGTTGGCAATCTCTTTAGAAGAGGCCGCAAGGGTGGCGGAGGTGTTGATCATAAAGCAGCCTGCCGGCGTATCTTTGCTGGTAAAGCAGGTGGCGACGGCGGTGAAATAGTCCCGCAGTGCTTGCTCAACTGTTTTTTCTTCACAGAAAAGCTGCGCTTCGTGTTTCGCCGCAAAGCGCGAAATGTATCTATCCAGAACTGCCCTGAACAGCCCCTCTTTATTCGTAAATTCCGCATACAGCGTAGGTGCTTTGGCGCCTGTGGCTTCCACAAGATCGGAGAGCGAGGTGGCTTCATACCCGTGCTGCCAGAAGAGTGTCATGGCCTTATCGAGCGCCGCTTCCCTGTCGAACACTTTTGGTCGGCCACGGCTTTTCTTTGCGCAACTCGTTACATCGGTTGTCATTTGCCGCGGATCCTCTGTTGGTTTGTTGAATGACCATTATAAAAATATTCGTCGCCCGCGACCAGCGCTGATTCAGCAAAAATAAATTATTCATATGGGTATGAAAAATAACGAAATTAAAATTAATATAACGATCGTTATAAAAAGATGTTGACGCGTGATGTGGATCACACTTATGATTTACCTATCGATCGTTAAGTAAATAACTAACGACCCCAAATTCATCTGCCTAAAGGTAAAAATCATGAAAAACGTAAAAACCCTGATCGCTGCCGCTGTACTGAGTTCTCTGTCATTCGCAAGCTTCGCAGCTGTTGAAGTGCAATCTACCCCTGCTGACCAGCATAAAGTCGGTACTATCTCTGCAACAGCAGGTACTAACCTGGGCTCTCTGGAAGACCAGCTGGCACAGAAAGCAGAAGCGATGGGTGCTAAATCCTTCCGTATTACCTCAGTGACGGGTCCTAACACCCTTCACGGTACTGCGGTGATTTATAAATAAGATTTGCAGAACCCTCATACTTGCCACTGCAAAAAAAACGCCCTGCATATGCAGGGCGTTTTGTTTTTTTGCGCTTTTACAGCGTCTGCTGGGGAATATCCTGATGACGTGTAACGTCAACCGGCATCCCCGCGCGCGCCTCCATTGCCCGGCCTATCACCGCATCGTCAGTATTCTGGCTGGTTTTGAAGCGATACATCTCTGCATTGAGAGGGATCGGCAGCGTTTGCGGATCATCACCGATGTTTTTCGATAATGGCTGATGGATCTCCACCAGGCGTTTACCGCCAGGCTCCTCAGACACCTTGATCGGCGTGTTGATGATGTTCACTTTTGTTCCTGGCGCTATCACGCTGTACAGGGTCTTGATGTCGTCATCACGCAGGCGAATACAGCCGGAACTGACGCGCATTCCAATACCAAAATCAGCATTGGTTCCGTGCAGAAGATAGACACCACCGTAAGCGGCAAGGCGGATCGCATGGTGGCCCATCGGGTTATCCGGGCCAGCCGGAACCACCGCCGGCAAATCTATCCCCTGAGCCTTATAGCGTGCGCGAATATTGGCGGTCGGCGTCCAGGTAGGATTGGCGCGTTTATCCGATACGGTGGTCACCATGGTTGGCGTGAGCGTATCGCCGCCCAACTGGCCAATGCCAATAGGGTAGACGGTCACTTCATTTTTACCCGGCGGGTAATAGTAAAGCCGTAGTTCGGCGAGGTTAATCACAATCCCTTCGCGCGGTGCATCAGGCAGCAGCGTTTGCAGAGGAATGGTTAACACACTACCGGCGCGAGGCACATACGGGTCAACGCCCGGGTTAGCCTGTAACAGCGCCAGGAAGCCCACGTTATATTTTTTTGCAATTGCCTCAAGTGAACCGCCATTGTTTTCAACTACATGAAAGCGGTTTTCACCCACCACACGGCTACCGGCAGGGGGAAGAGGCCAGGTGTTAGCCCGGGCTGGAAGCGCTATTGCCACGGTTGCAGCCAGCGCAAACAAGGTTATCCAGCGAGTCATACGCGAAGAGGTCATCATCACCATAATCCATATAAATGATAAGGTTATTGTTATTTAAAGAGTTAACAATAATTATGGCGAATGGATGTGTCGGGAAATCCAGGAGGTTTGCAAAGAGTTTGTAAATTGTCTCCCCGGCAGCGTGTATCCCACCGGGGAGAGAGGCAGGTCAGGCGATCGCGTTTTCTTCTAACTGGCGCATAAAGTTACGCACCCAGTCCATACGGGTTTTACGTTCAGCCAGCTCCTGGGTGAACTTCAGGCGCGTTGGCCCGTCCAGGCGGAAATGCTGCGGCTGTTTTTGCAGTAAACCAATCAGCCACATCGGATTGACGTGATTCTTCTCGGCAAACTCAATCACGCCACCTTTTTCATTACCTTCCAGCTTACGAATGCCCAGTTTCTGTGCCTGCTGGCGCAGCCGGGCAATATCCAGCAAGTTTCGCGCGGCATCCGGCAGCAGGCCAAAGCGGTCAATAAGCTCCACTTTGATCTCTTCCAGCTCGTTTTCGCTTTTCGCACTGGCTATGCGTTTGTAGAACGACAGGCGGGTGTTCACATCCGGGATAAAATCGTCCGGCAGCAGGGACGGCATCCGCAGCTCGACTTCCGTTTGCTGGCTGGTCAAATCTTCCAGTGACGGCTCACGCCCGGCTTTGAGCGCATCAACGGCGTTTTCCAGCAGCTCCATGTACAGCGAGAAGCCGATAGTTTCCATGGAGCCACTCTGGTCTTCACCCAGTAGCTCACCGGCACCGCGGATCTCCAGGTCGTGGGTGGCCAGGGCAAACCCTGCACCCAGATCTTCCAGTGAGGCGATGGCTTCCAGACGCTTTTGCGCATCGGTGGTCATCGCTTTTGGATGCGGCGTCAGCAGCCAGGCGTAGGCCTGGTGATGCGAACGCCCAACGCGGCCACGCAACTGGTGCAGCTGCGCCAGACCAAAGTGATCCGCGCGTTCAATGATGATGGTGTTGGCCGTTGGGATGTCGATACCGGTTTCAATAATGGTGGTACAGACCAGCACGTTAAAACGCTGGTGGTGGAAATCGTTCATCACCCGTTCCAGCTCGCGTTCACGCATCTGCCCGTGCCCGATGGCGATACGCGCCTCAGGAACCAGCTCCGCCAGTTTATCTGCCGCTTTCTGGATGTTTTCGACATCGTTAAAGAGATAGTAAACCTGCCCGCCGCGCAGTACTTCACGCAGAATGGCTTCGCGTACCACCAGGCTATCGTACTCGCGTACGAAGGTTTTCACGGCCAGGCGGCGCGCCGGTGGTGTGGCGATAATCGACAGATCGCGCATTCCACTCATCGCCATATTCAGGGTTCGCGGAATTGGCGTGGCGGTTAAGGTCAGGATATCAACATCGGAACGCATCGCTTTGATACGCTCTTTATGACGCACGCCGAAGCGGTGCTCTTCATCGACAATCAACAGCCCCAAATCTTTCCACTTCACGTCACTTTGCAGCAGTTTGTGGGTGCCGATAAGAATATCGATCTTACCTTCGCTTGCCTGCTCCAGAATTTGTGTCTGCTCTTTGGCGCTGCGGAAACGGGAAAGCATTTCGACTCGCACCGGCCAGTTGGCGAAGCGATCGCGGAAGTTGTCATAGTGCTGCTGAGCGAGAAGGGTGGTTGGCACCAGTACGGCAACCTGCTTGTTGTTCTCCACGGCTAAAAACGCCGCGCGCATCGCCACTTCGGTTTTACCAAAGCCCACGTCACCGCACACCAGCCGGTCCATCGCCAGCGGTTGACACATATCGCTCAACACCGCATTGATGGCCTGGGCCTGATCCGGCGTGGTTTCAAACGGGAAGCTGTCGCAGAACAGTTGATACTGCTCTTTATCATGCTTAAAGGCGTAACCTTCTTTGGCCGCGCGCTGGGCGTAAATGTCCAGCAGCTCGGCGGCCACATCACGCACTTTTTCGGCGGCTTTCTGGCGCGCGCGGGCCCAGGCATCACCGCCCAGTTTATGCAGTGGCGCGTTTTCTTCGGCACCCCCGGCATAACGGCTGATCAGATGCAGCGACGAAACCGGCACGTAAAGTTTGGCGTCGTTGGCGTAGGTCAGCATCAGGTATTCACCCTTAATACCGCCCGCTTCAAGGGTAGTCATCCCCTGATAACGACCAACACCGTGCTCAAGGTGAACAATGGGCTGCCCCGGGTGCAACTCCGCCAGGTTGCGGATAAGCGTGTCCGGATTAATGGTGCGGCGGCTATCCTGGCGGCGGCGAGCCACACGTTCGCCCAGCAGGTCGCTTTCGCAAATCAGGGCCAGATTATTGAGCGTATCGATAAAACCGTGCTCGGCGGCGCCGATCATCAGGTAACGCCCGTTGGCGGTGGCTTCATCAAGGCGGAAAATACGCTTAGGGGCGACTTTAATGCGACCGAGCAGCTCGCCTAATGCTTCGCGACGGCCTTCACTTTCTACCGAGAAAATCACCGGCCCGGTAAAGGACTCAAGGAACTTGCGCAGGCTATCCAGCGGCGATTTTTGCTGCGCCTGTACGGCCAAATCAGGCAGCTTCTGGAAGGCGAGGTTAGTGTTCGCGGCTTTATCGGCAAGGGTGTCCGTTTTGAGCTGCACACGCGGCCAGCGCTTAAGTTCTGTATTTAACTCATCGCTACGCAGCCACAGCTGTTCGGGTGGCAGCAACGGGCGCATCGGGTCAACCCCACGGCTCTCATAGCGGGCGCGGGTTTCACCTTCAAAACGGCTGGCGCTGGCGTCGATATCCCCGGTGTTCACAATCAACGTATTGGCCGGGAAATAGCTGAACAGCGCAGGCAATGGCTCGTTAAAAAACAGGGGCTGCCAGTATTCGATCCCGGCAGGCAGGGTGCCTTTGCTGACCTGCTGATAGATATGTTCCGCATCGCGTTTCACGTCGAACTTGTCGCGCCACTGGCTGCGGAACAGCTCGATGGCGGTTTTGTCGGTCGGGAATTCGTGAGCAGGCAGCAGGTTGATGGATTCAACTTCTTCCAGCGTGCGCTGCGTGTCAGCATCAAAGACGCGCAGGCTGTCGATTTCGTCGTCGAAAAAGTCCAGACGGTAAGGCTGGTCGCTGCCCATCGGGTAGAGATCCAACAGGGCGCCGCGAGTGGCGTATTCGCCGTGCTCCATCACCTGATCCACGTGGCGGTATCCGGCGCTGTCGAGCTGTGCACGCAGGGCATCTCGCGACAGACGCTGGCCTTTTTTCATCACCAGCGCATGACCATGTAAATAGCTGTGCGGGCAAACGCGCTGCATCAGGGTGTTTACCGGCACAATCAGCACGCCGCGCTGCATGGACGGCAACTGATAGAGCGTGGACAGGCGTGAGGAGATGATCTCCTGGTGCGGGGAGAAGCTGTCATACGGCAGCGTTTCCCAGTCAGCCAGGCTGAAGACCAGGTTATCGGTGAACTGGCGGATTTCGTCATGCAGGCGTAATGCATTTTGCATATCCGGGGCAACAAGAACCACCGGGCCGGGATGCCGCTCTGCGATTTCTGCCACCAGTGTGGCGCACGCCGCGCCCGTGAGTTCACCCAGCTGGCGTTGGTCGCCCGCTTTGCCGGGCAAGGAATAACGGTAGTGTTCAGGCATGGCTATGTCAGAGTCTCTTATGGGTATACCCAGTATTGGGGCATATCACTGATACGCAATGTCTTTATTATCCTCGATCGTTTTGCATAAGCAAACCGGAACCGCACAGGCGGTAAACTCGCCCTGAATCAGGGCGAGATGGACATTAGCGAGCGGCGGGCGCCGGAGAAAGACGCGCAGGAGGGGAAAAGAACAGATCGCCAAACAGCGCGGTAGAAAGCTTGCGTGCGCCAAGACCGAAAAGTGTACAGATTAACAGGCTGGCAAACGGATAGACGAGGATCAGCGCCAGCTCTGCCCAGACGGGCCAGGATGCGCCATTCATTTCGCCAATCAGGAACAGGCTAAATGCCTCGATTAAAATACGATGCGTGGTGTAAATGGCAATGGTGTTTGAGCCAATGACATTGAGCAGATTATTGGGATGCACGGCGTAACGTTGTTCGACGCTGTAGAAGAGCTTCATGATAAGCAGGACAGACAGCAGGGAGAGCAGTAGCGGGGCATTGGCAAACCACAGCACGACGGATATCGCAGCAAACGCAGCAACAGGCAGCCAGACGCGGCGCAGTGACAGCCCTTTCATCCATGCCATGAGCTCTGCACCGTACCACGCACCCATGCTGTAATAGATCATATTGCGCACCACACTGTTCATCCCCCACCACGGCAGCGGCAGGAAGTTTATTGCGATGCTCGCCAGTGCCAGAAGCCCTAGCACTGGCAGTTTCCAGCGGCTTAACAGCTTACACAGCGTGAAGTAGACCACCAGCGCGTACAGGTACCACAGGCTGGTGCTGGCGGTAAGCATCGCCAGAATAAACTCCGGGACGGAATCTGCGTAGGCGGCGTTTGATGAGGTGGCTAATTCGCGCTCCGGGGCCAGCCAGGCATTCAGGTGGCTCAGCGCCTGCCATTGCAGGACACCCCACAGGGCCAGCACCCAGACAATGCTCCAGATGCGTTTATCGAGGCTGGTTCGCCAGCCCACTTCATCGATATACCGGCGGATCAAATAGCCTGAAATAAAGAAAAACACCGGCATCCGAAACGGCGCGAGGTAAAGGTTAAAGTAGACCCAGCATTTGGCGAGAAGCCCGGAGAGAGGATGTTGTAGCCCGCTGAGATGCGGATAAAAGGTGATAACCGAGTGATAAATCACCACCAGGCAGATGCACAACCCTTTTATCTGGTTAATCCATAATGCTTTTTGTTTCATCGGGAAACGGTACCTGTTTTGCCATAAACGAACCGTTTATCCTGGGTGAAGGTGCGGGGGATGTAATCAGTAACAGTCTGTATCAGTACGTTTTTCGGAAAAGGTGGAGGGCGCAGGATCTACGTTCAGAGAGTAGCACTATGATTTATCTGATTTTTTCGGAAAAATGATTACCAAAGCTTACGGTTTCAGTCATTTACGCTTAACGGATTCGCTTATATACTCGTGGGTCTGCTATCAGCAAACAGACGGATTTCATGTACCAACCTGTCGCACTCTTCATAGGCTTACGTTACATGCGTGGGCGCGCCGCGGACCGATTCGGTCGCTTTGTCTCCTGGCTTTCCACTATTGGTATCACGCTTGGCGTGATGGCACTGGTGACGGTTCTCTCCGTGATGAACGGCTTCGAGCGCGAGCTGCAAAACAACATCCTGGGGCTGATGCCACAGGCCGTACTCTCTTCTTCAAACGGTTCCGTTAACCCGCAACAGCTGCCGGAAAGTGCCGCGAAATTGCAGGGTGTCACGCGCGTTGCGCCGCTTACCACCGGTGACGTGGTGCTGCAAAGCGCCCGCAGCGTGGCGGTTGGCGTGATGCTGGGGATCGACCCGGCCCAGAACGATCCGCTCACCCCGTACCTGGTTAACGTGAAGCAAACCGATCTTGTGGCGGGGCAATACAACGTGATCCTCGGCGAACAACTTGCCGGGCAGCTTGGCGTTAACCGTGGCGACCAGCTGCGTGTGATGGTGCCATCTGCCAGCCAGTTCACGCCGATGGGGCGTCTGCCAAGCCAGCGTCTGTTCAACATTATTGGTACCTTTGCTGCAAACAGCGAAGTCGACGGCTATCAGATGCTGGTCAACATTCAGGATGCATCGCGGCTGATGCGCTATCCGGCGGGCAACATCACCGGCTGGCGTCTGTGGCTTGATGCGCCGTTGAAAGTCGATGTTCTCAGCCAGCAAAAACTGCCGGAAGGGACAAAATGGCAGGACTGGCGTGACCGCAAAGGCGAGCTGTTCCAGGCCGTGCGCATGGAAAAAAACATGATGGGGCTGCTGCTGAGCCTGATCGTGGCGGTGGCCGCGTTTAATATCATCACCTCGCTTGGGCTGATGGTGATGGAAAAACAGGGCGAAGTCGCCATTCTGCAAACCCAGGGGCTAACGCCGCGTCAGATCATGGCCGTGTTTATGGTGCAGGGTGCCAGCGCAGGGATTATCGGCGCGCTGTTGGGCGCCGTGCTGGGCGCATTGCTGGCCAGCCAGCTCAATAATTTAATGCCAATTATCGGTGCACTTCTTGATGGCGCGGCGTTGCCCGTCGCGATTGAGCCGTTGCAGGTGATTGGCATAGCACTGGCTGCAATGGCCATTGCGTTGCTTTCCACGCTTTATCCTTCATGGCGCGCTGCCGCCACTCAACCCGCTGAGGCTTTACGTTATGAATAAGATCCTGTTGCAATGCGACAACCTGTCCAAACGCTATCAGGAAGGCACTGTACAGACTGATGTCCTGCACAATGTGAGCTTTAGCGTGGGTGAAGGCGAAATGATGGCAATTGTCGGTAGCTCCGGCTCCGGTAAAAGTACCTTGCTGCACCTGTTGGGCGGGCTGGATACGCCGACTGAGGGCGACGTGATTTTCTCCGGCCTGCCGATGAGCAAAATGTCGTCTGCGGCGAAAGCTGAATTGCGTAACCGCGAGCTGGGCTTTATCTATCAGTTCCACCACCTGCTGCCGGATTTCACGGCGCTGGAAAACGTGGCCATGCCGCTGCTGATTGGCAAAAAGAAACCGGCAGAAATTAACGCCCGTGCCAGCGATATGCTGAAAGCGGTGGGGCTTGGGCATCGTGGTAATCACCGTCCGTCTGAGCTATCTGGCGGCGAACGTCAGCGTGTGGCGATTGCCCGTGCGCTGGTGAACAACCCGCGTCTGGTGCTGGCAGATGAACCGACCGGTAACCTGGACGCGCGTAATGCGGACAGCATTTTTCAGCTTCTGGGTGAGCTTAACGCGTCGCAGGGAACGGCATTCCTGGTGGTGACCCACGATCTGCAACTGGCTAAACGCATGGGCCGTCAGCTTGAGATGCGCGATGGTCATCTGAACGCCGAGCTGACCCTGATGGGAGCGGAGTAATGGCTTCACCGTTATCGTTACTCATCGGTTTACGCTTTAGCCGTGGCCGCCGTCGCGGCGGCATGGTGTCGCTCATCTCGGTGATTTCCACCGTGGGGATTGCGCTGGGTGTTGCCGTGCTGATTGTGGGGCTGAGCGCCATGAACGGCTTTGAGCGTGAGCTTAACAACCGCATTCTGGCCGTGGTGCCTCACGGCGAAATCGAGCCGGTTAACCAGCCCTGGACAAACTGGAGCGATGCGCTCAATAAAGTGGAAAAAGTACCGGGCATTGCTGCCGCTGCGCCGTACATCAACTTCACCGGGCTGGTTGAAAGCGGGGTAAACCTGCGAGCCATTCAGGTTAAAGGGGTAAACCCGCAGCAGGAAGAGCGTTTAAGCGCATTGCCGAAATATGTGCAGAACGGCGCGTGGGCAAACTTTAAGCCCGGCGAGCAGCAAATCATTATGGGTAAAGGCGTGGCTGACGCGCTGAAAGTGAAGCAGGGTGACTGGGTTTCTATCATGATCCCCAACGCCAGCGCGGACCATAAATTACAGCAGCCAAAACGCGTGCGCCTGCACGTAACGGGTATTCTCCAGCTGAGCGGTCAGCTCGATCACAGCTTTGCGATGGTGCCGATGGAAGATGCACGTCAGTATCTGGACATGGGCGACAGCGTGACGGGGATTGCCATTAAGGTTAATGACGTCTTTAACGCCAATAAGCTGGTTCGTGATGCGGGTGGGGTGACCAATAACTACGTCTACATCAAGAGCTGGATTGGCACGTACGGCTATATGTACCGTGATATTCAGATGATCCGCGCCATTATGTACCTGGCCATGGTGCTGGTGATTGGTGTGGCCTGCTTTAACATCGTCTCGACACTGGTAATGGCGGTTAAAGATAAGAGCGGTGATATTGCCGTGCTGCGTACCCTGGGGGCGAAAGACGGTCTTATTCGCGCCATTTTCGTCTGGTATGGTTTACTGGCCGGGTTGTTTGGCAGTCTCTGCGGTGTGGTGATTGGCGTGGTGGTTTCTCTTCAGTTGACGCCGATTATCAATCTGATCGAAAAACTTATCGGCCATCAGTTCCTGTCGGGTGATATCTATTTTATTGACTTCCTGCCGTCTGAATTGCACTGGCTGGACGTTATTTATGTGCTGGTTACAGCACTTTTACTGAGTCTGCTGGCAAGCTGGTATCCGGCGCGTCGCGCAAGCCGAATTGATCCGGCGAGGGTATTAAGTGGCCAGTAAT